>Ga0055476_10000542_pt1 | contig 9866 bp, 9 predicted proteins | sample Muzzi_CordC_D2_FD_57682 | JGI IMG/M metagenome (GOLD analysis project Ga0055476, IMG submission 57682) | Wetland microbial communities from San Francisco Bay, California, USA, that impact long-term carbon sequestration - Muzzi_CordC_D2 | ecosystem: Environmental > Aquatic > Marine > Wetlands ... | reverse complement strand
AGGCACGGGACAGTTTGAAAACGCGACGGGTCCTGCCGAAATAGACTTCTCGTCGATATTCCTGGCCTCACCAGGAGTTGACGGTTATACCTTCGGGGGCACTACCGGCACAGGATTCGGAACCATAGTATTTAACGGGGATTAGAAAAGTTTACTTCTCCATGCTTATTAAGCATGATTCAAGTTGGATAGATAGATTGGAAAAAGTATAAAAGGGAGCCGAAAGGGACTTACGTCCCTTGGCGCCCATAAGTTTATAGGCTTCATATAGATACTTTTCTTCTTCTGATAACCATAAATCCAGCTATCCCGATTATAACTGCGGTAGCAATTAAACCATATCCGGTGATTGCCGGCACACTACTTGTTGGAGCAACCCTAAATCCAATACATGTGTAGGTTTTACCGTATCCATTGCTTTCCACAAAATCTGACGTCCAGTTGCTTCCGTCGGCAGTTATGGTATTTGCTTCGGGACAGAAATTTTCATTTACCCAAGTCATACTTCCACTCTGATAACCGAGCGCAAAACATAAAGCATCAGCTGTGTCTATTGGTACATCGTTATTATTGATATCGGGAGCATTACAGACACCGCCGAAGGGCATTTCTGCAGTACAAAATCCAGATTCCGTAGTAATTGCATCGGGCATCGCATTACCATTGATATTGTTAGGATCAACTACGGCTCTCAATGCATCTGAACTCGCATTACCAGCTGTGCTTCCAAAAGATAGTGTTTGGGTAGTGGGATCAAATTCACAATAAAATTCGTCAGGATCGCATCCTGTTTCGCCAAAGTCTGGACATCCGATCCAGTGAAGCGTGCTATTGGTATAGGGACGGAGATCCACGCCCTTGGCAGGAACGCTCCATACATCCATATCTGTTACAAGATCCCCACATGTGGCCGGTAAAGTCTGTGCGTATAGCTAGTAACCAGATAAAAGCGACGATACTAAGAAAAGTAAAGGTAAAAATTTACTTAACATGAGATTTATACCTCCTTTCATATATTCCTCCTTGTAGCTTTTAACGTTTTTAGTATCCGGAATAATGTGGATGTTTATCCCGCAATTCCTGGTACTGAGCATGAAGCTACATTAAACATATAACAAACAAGTCTTACTTACAATAGGTTATTTTCTATATAGAAAAAGTTTTATATATTCAAAGGCATTCTTCTTCTATTTTTTAATTCAAGGGTCAAAGAGACTATTATTTGGGTTAGTTCTTTGTAGGAAAAGTAAAAGTCTAAATTATTCCAAAAAGCTTGAGAGCTATTATCAAAATCGCGACGATCATCACATAGCGGATGACTTTCTCTCCGCCTCTAACGGAAATACGTGCTGCCCACCAGCCGCCAAGCCCGTTCCCTGCAGCAAGGGTAAGCCCGAGGATCCAGTCCACGTTATCAGTCCACATAAAGATTAAAAGTGCGGGAACTGTGAATATGAGTGTAATAAATACCTTGTGCATATTTACAAACACAAGATTCATTCTCATCAAATGATATAGCGCTGCCATGATTAGAATCCCTACCCCTACCTGTATAAATCCTCCGTAGAATCCGATTGCAAACATCGCCGGATATACAAGCCACGTTTTCTGTCCTTTCTCGGTAGTAATTAAATTCTTACTCTGCGGTATTAGCATTGAGAGTATTACGCCTATCATTACAACGCCGAGAATTATCTGAAACCAACGGTCGTTAATCCTCACCGCGAGAAAAGCTCCAAGAACGGCTCCCGGAATAGTAAGCGCTGCCAATCTTAGACCCAAGTTTAAGCCGGTTATCTTTTCCCTGCGAAACGACAAAGTAGCTAATAGACTTTGAATCAGTATTCCGACCCGGTTGGTGCCATTTGCTGTAGCACTGTCGAGACCGAGAAAAATAAGGGCTGGCAGAGTTAAGCTCGAACCCCCTCCGGCCATAACATTAATTACCCCGGCTAGAATCCCGACTCCGAAAAGAATTAGAAGTTGTGTGTATTCAGGCATTTGTATTCTCTTAATGTACAGCTAAAGTGATTACAAAGTTACAATGAAATCATGAATTAGTATAGATTCCTCATTTATTTGAGAGTAAATTACTGAGATATTCTGTGTTATTGAAAACAACATACAATGCTAGAGAGACTATTCAGCCTAAAAGAAAATAATACCAGTCCAAGGACGGAGATTGTAGCGGGAATTACGACATTCATGACTATGTCGTACATCATATTCGTACAGCCCGCGGTATTGGGAGCTGCCGGGATGGACCCCGGAGCGGTTATGGTCGCTACCTGTCTTTCGGCGGCTATTGGAACTGTGTTGATGGCACTGATGACCAACTACCCAATCGCTCTTGCCCCCGGGATGGGTGAAAATTTTTATTTCACATATATAGTAGTATTAACACTGGGGTACAGCTGGGAGATAACTCTTGGAGCGGTGTTTATTGCAGGTGCGGCTTTTATCCTTCTTTCGACTGTCGGTTTGAGGGAAAAAATCATCAGCGTTCTTCCCGACTGTCTAAAGTATAGTATTCCAGTTGGGTTAGGACTTTTAATAGCATTTGTGGGACTTGAATGGTCGGGAATTATTGTAGGGCATCCTGTAACATATGTAACATTGGGTGATTTAACATCGGCCCCTACATTAATATCCGTTCTGGGACTGATTGTTATGGCGGTCCTTTTTGCACTCAGAATCCGGGGTGCGATATTAATTGGATTTATAGTAACAACAGCTGCGAGCCTTATAATTGGAATTACCGAATTCAAAGGAGTCTTTGCAATGCCTCCTTCGCTCGACCCAACACTCTTTAAGCTTGAAATACCAAATATCTTTGCTGACCCTAGCTTGGTTACAGTAATTTTTATTTTCCTGTTCCTGGATATGTTTGACACAGTGGGGACTTTAATCGGGGTAAGCCAACCTGCCGGGTTGATGAAAAATGGAAAACTCCCTGAAGCGAGAAAAGCTCTACTATCAGACGCCATAGCAACAGGCGCCGGAGCGCTCTTAGGAACTTCCACCGTTACGGCATATATAGAGAGTACTTCAGGAATATCCGCGGGCGGTAAGACTGGACTGACTGGACTTGTTGTCGCACTACTTTTTATACTCGCATTATTCATTAACCCCGTTGTACAGCTCGCGGGAGCTGGCTATCAAACTGAAGGTTTGACCCTATATCCCATAATTGCACCGGCATTAATTATAATAGGCGCTATGATGTTCAAAAACATAGTCAACATAGACTGGGAGGACTATACCGAAACAATCCCGGCCTTTCTGACGTTAATAATAATGCCCCTTGCATTCAGTATTACAGATGGTATTTCTTTCGGAGTAATTTCCTACGTGCTTCTTAAAGTTGCAACTGGGAAAGGGAAAAATGTTCACTGGCTGCTTTATTTTTTCGCAATACTCTTTATGGCAAGATACATATGGCTTAAATAGAATGCATCTTAATAAAAACATATTTCATAAGACATGCTATGGAAAAAATGAAAAACATAAAAATTGCGCTGATACAAAGTAAAGTATCAGACAATATCAAAGCAAACGTGGACAACACGGTTCATATGATTACGAAAGCAGCAGCTAAAGGTGCACAGATAATATCTCTGCAGGAGCTTTTTCAAACCCCATACTTCCCGCAGTGGAAGAATATGAACAAGGACGATTACGCTGAGACAATAAACGGACACACAGTCTCTGTTATGAGAGAAACCGCGAAAAAATTCGGAGTAACTCTGATTGTCCCTTTCTATCAAAAAAAGAGGAAAGATTATATAAATACCGCTTTGGTAATTGATAAAAAAGGTAAATCATCAGGGCAATATCACAAAACTCACATACCTTACGATCCGGGTTTTTATGAAAAGGATTATTTCAGCGAAGGAAAATCTGGTTATAAAATATTTAATGCCGACGGCGTGAAATTCGCGGTCCTTATATGCTATGACCAATGGTTTCCAGAAGCCGCCCGGCTGGCACGGCTGAATGGGGCCCAGATAATTTTTTATCCAACGGCTATCGGACACATCATTGGCAATGAAGACGAGGGAGACTGGCACGATGCATGGGAAACCGTTCAGCGTGGCCATGCGATTGCAAACAGCATCTATGTGGCGGCAATAAACCGCGTGGGTATAGAGGGTAATACCAACTTCTGGGGACAGTCTTTCATTTCAGGCCCTTTTGGAAAGGTTATCAAACGTGCATCCTCTTCAAAACAGGCAGTAGTTGTAGCCGAGCTTGACCTTGAAAAGAACAGCTTTTATGCCGACGGCTGGGGATTTTTGACTAATCGGAGGCCTGAAACATATAGCAAACTCTCCAGTTCAAAAAAGAAAAATTCTTAATGAGCAATATTCACAAAGAGAAATATCTAATGCCCGCCGAGTGGGCTCAGCATAGAGCCACATGGCTAGCTTGGCCCTATGACACTGAAACATTTCCTCAAAGAGTGGAAAGAGTAGAAGCGGCTGTGGCTCAAATGATAAATGCTCTTAATAAGAGCGAACAGGTTGAACTATTAGTCCTGGATGAAGGAATGAAACTCAGGGCTTCAGAGGTTATAAAAAGCACAGGCACAGACCCTTCGGAAATAAATTTCCACATTACTGAATACGCCGATATCTGGCTCAGAGATTCAGGGCCAATATTTGTAAAGAACTCAGAGGGGAAAATTGCTATATCAAACTGGCAGTTCAATGCATGGGGAAATAAATTTCCTGAGCTTTTAATTGACGGAGAGATTCCGGATAAGGTGAGCAAATGGACAAATATTCCCGCTGTTAAGACTGATCTTGTTCTGGAAGGAGGAGCAATAGAAATAAATGGAACGGGAACCTGCTTAACAACAGAGCAATGTCTTCTGAACAAGAACAGAAACCCTGAAAATACGAAAGAAGAAATTGAGCAATTCCTTCACTCATACCTGGGTATAACAAAAACAATTTGGCTTAAAGAAGGGCTTACTAACGACCATACTGACGGACATATAGATGAGCTTGCGCGCTTTGTATCTGAAAATCAAATTGTCTGTGCATATGAAAAAAACCCTGAAGACGAAAACTACGAAATTCTTAAGTATAATTTTGAACTGCTCACTGAGGAATCTGACAACAGGTTTGAGATAATTAAACTTCCAATGCCTCATATGTACTACGAAGATGGAAAGAAAGCTCCTGTTTCTTATACTAATTTTTATATAGCGAACAAAGTGGTTCTGGCGCCAACCTTTAATGATCTCAATGATTCAGAAGCCCTTAAAATATTGAGAAGCTGTTTCCCAGAACGAGAAATTATAAGCATTGACTGCAGTGATATAATTTACGGTGGAGGAGCAATTCACTGCATCACCCAGCAGCAGCCAAAATAAGTGTTGACATCATATAAAAGAGTTATAAAATATCAATTCACCACCCGCTAGAACTTGAAACAAAGGAATTCGCGGAATACAAAAATTACTGTTCCGGGTAACAAGTTTAGCTCAAATGCCATATGAGTAATCAATCCCGAAACAGTAGAGGAGAATTCCTTAATGGCTAAAGTTACCAAAAAGAGTCTTTTGAAAGACTCCGTAAAACACATAGATATTAAAAAGATTGACGGTAGAAGCATAATTGACGCTTACCGCAACATGTCATTTTCCTCCAGAGATACGGCAAGGGCCGCTGACATCTTAAACATGAACCTGAAGGATAAAAACGCCTCAGTGTGGTTGACCCTCGCTGGTTCCACATCGGCAGGCGGCTGCATGCAGGTCTATGTCGATATGGTCAAACACAATATGGTTGATGTGATTGTCGCAACAGGAGCGTCAATAGTGGATATGGACTTCTTTGAGGCTTTGGGATTTAAACACTATAAAGGCACACCTTTTATTGATGACGGCACACTGAGATCGCTCTACATTGACCGCATTTACGATACATTCATAAACGAAGACGAGCTCCAGGAGTGCGACAGAACTATAGCCAAGATAGCAGACACACTAGAGCACCGTCCTTATTCCTCAAGAGAATTCATCTACGAAATGGGGAAATGGCTTACAAAAAACGCAGTCAAGAAAAACTCCCTCGTGCAAGCGGCTTATGAGCATAATGTTCCGATATTTTGCCCCGCATTCACTGATTCTTCAGCCGGGTTCGGACTTGTATATCATCAGTGGCACAACCCCGATTCTCATGTATCAATCGACAGTGCGAAGGATTTCCTTGAGCTTACGAAGATAAAAATGGCTTCAAGAGATTCAGGCCTCTTTATGATTGGCGGTGGAGTACCCAAAAACTTTGCTCAGGATACTGTTGTAGCGGCGGAAGTTCTAGGAAAAGATGTGCCGGTTCACAAATATGCAGTACAGATCACAGTAGCCGATGTTAGAGACGGGGCGTGCAGCTCCTCGACTTTGAAAGAGGCTTCTTCCTGGGGCAAAGTCAGCACTGTACATGAGCAAATGGTTTATGCTGAGGCGACTACTGTACTCCCGTTAATTATAGCTAACGCATATCAAACCGGTAATTGGAAAAACAGGAAAGCAAGAAATTTTGCCAAAATATTTGAGTAGCTTTAATTCAGGCGTGAGTGATTAGAGTTCTGGAGCGGCAGTCTTATCGAGATACCATTCAAGAATTCCGTCCTTCGGCTTGACCATTGAGGCTGGATACGGGAGTTCTTCTGTTTCACCCTTTTCTAGTATTTCTCTAAACACGGGTTCTTTGGCTTTCCCAGCAACAAGGAAAGACACTCTTTCAGCGTTGTTTATAACAGGCAAAGTAATACTGACCCTTTTTTGACCGGTCTTAGGGTGTTCCGCAACTACGCAGACTTTCTCCTTTTCCGATAAATTTAAAGCCCCCGGGAAGAGAGAAGCTGTGTGTCCATCATCTCCCATTCCAAGAAAGATCCAGTCGAATCGGGGAAAACCATGATCTGTAGGAACATTTTCCTTTATTACTTTTTCATACCTGAGAGCTTCATTTGTAGGAGGATCTTCTCCTAAAACTCTGTGAATATTTTTAGCCGGAATATCAATATGTGACAGCAGGGCAAGATTAGTCATTTTGTAATTGCTTTCATCATTATCAGGCGGAACACATCTCTCATCACCCCAAAAAAGAATTACATTTTTCCATGATATGTCCTCTTTAAAAGGGGGTTGAGCCAGAACCTCAAAAAACGCTTTTGGAGTATGTCCGCCGGATAGCGCTACAGTTATTTTCTCACCGGAAGAAGCCTTCTCCGCAACTGCATTATTAAAGTCCAGAGCTAGCTGTGCTGCGAGCTCCGATATATTTTCAAATACGTAATATTTTTTTTCCATCTTCTGTCCCTGTATCAAAGCTCGCAGTATTCGCCATCATTTGCCAAATTCTTACACGGATAGCGCCAATCCTGATTGGGGTCGTCAAACAATTTACTGGCTTCAGGTGGGCCCCATGTTCCTGCTGGGTATCCATACATCTTGATCTTATCGTTACGTTCCCAAGCTTTAAGAATAGGATCAACAAACTTCCAACACGCCTCAACCGCGTCGGCACGTGCATAATGAGTGGCATCACCGAGTATACAGTCGAGTATTAGACGCTCATATGCCTCTGGAATGTATGCGTCGGAAAGTTGTGAATAATGGAAATCCATATTGACTTCTTTGATATCGAATCCGGCTCCTGGCTTTTTCATTCCAAGTTTTAAAAGTATTCCTTCATCAGGTTGGATTCTGATAATGAGCTGGTTTGGCATCGCTTCACATAACTCGCTCTTGGTAAATAAATGGTGTGGAGTCTTTTTAAAATGAATAACTACTTCGGTTACCCTGGTCGGAAGATACTTGCCTGTTCTTATATAAAAAGGAACATTTCCCCAGCGCCAGTTATCGATATACAATTTCATGGCGACAAATGTAGCTGTACGGGAATCAGGCGAAACATTTTTCTCCTGCCTGTATCCAAGCACTTCCTGGCCTTTGATTTTTGACGCAACATACTGTCCCTGGACAGCACATTTTCTTACTTCGCTGGTTTTTATAGGCCGCAGTGACTCAAATATTTTTACACTCTCGTTTCTTACGTCCGTAGCGTTGAAAAATGCAGGAGGTTCTATTGCTATTGTTCCAAGCACCTGGAGTAAATGGTTTTGGATCATATCCCTCATAGCCCCATAATGGTCGTAATACCCTCCCCGCTCTTCAACACCAATGGATTCTGCCGCTGTAATTTCAACATGGTCTACATAATTTCTGTTCCAAAGAGGTTCAAAAATTCCGTTTGCAAACCTCAGGGCAAAGATGTCTTGAACCGTTTCCTTGCCTAGATAATGATCGATTCTGTAGATCTGGTCTTCATCGAAAATGCTTTGAAGGTCACGATTTAGTTCTTTTGCAGATTTAAGATCCCGTCCAAATGGTTTTTCTACTATTATCCTTCTCCATGAAGAGTTTTTGCCCTCAACCTGTAAACCTTTTTTGCCAAGATTCTTAGCAATAGCAGTGTACAAACTCGGAGAAGTAGAAAGATAATAAATATAGTTTCCGCCAATCTTAAGTTTACTGTCTATTTCGGACAACTTGTTCTTAAGGTCTTCATAATGGTTTATTTCTGTAGCGTCTAAAGCCTGATAATAGAGATGTTTTGAAAAAGAACCAAGCTGCTTTTGTTCTGCTCTTTTTAGTTTGGCATAAGTTTTTATGTCTTCCACTATTTTCTTTCGAAAATCCTCATCTGAATATGGAGATCGGCTGGTTCCGAGAATAGCGAATTTCTTTGGCAATAGACCCTGACGAAAAAGAGCGTAGATCGCAGGCATCAGCTTCCTTTTAGTCAAATCTCCGGACGCTCCGAAAATTACAATTATACAATTGTTCTCTTGTGCCATTTAAACACCTCTCTTAATGTTTAAAGTTAAAACTTCTTATCAATCGTCGGCTTTCTTCTTAACAGCATGCCCGCCAAACTGATTCCTCAATGCCGCAATAGTCTTCATAGAAAAAGAATCGGTATCCCTTGACGCGATCCTTGCAAGAAGAGAGGCTGTGATAATCGGAGCCGGAACATTTTGGTGTATTGCAGCTTCAACAGTCCAGCGTCCCTCACCGCTATCCCACACATATGGATCAAGATCTTCAAGAGTTGGGTCTTCAGTAAATACTCTTTCGGCAAGCTCAAGAATCCAGGAGCGAATAACACTACCGTACTGCCATACACTACTGATAGCTTTAAGATCCAGATCAAACTCAGAGCTGTTGAGTACAGCGTAACCCTCAGCGTATGACTGGAGCATTCCGTATTCGATTCCGTTATGCACCATCTTAACGTAGTGGCCAGAACCTTCTGGTCCGCAGTATAAATATCCGTTTTTAGGCGCAAGGGTTTTGAAGATCGGCTCAGCATAGTCACAGGTTTTTTTGTCCCCGCCGTACATCAGGCAGTAACCTTCTTTCAGTCCCCATACTCCGCCGCTTACTCCGCAATCGATGAATTTTATGCCGCTTGATTTAAGTGATTTAGCTCTTTTTTGTGAGTCCTGCCATTCAGAATTTCCGCCGTCAATAATAACGTCATTTTTCTTTAGATATTTTTTAAGCTCTCTTATATTTTGATCAACCGGTTTTCCTGAAGGAACCATGAGCCATACTACTTTAGGCTTAGGCAGTTTTTTTACCAGATCTGCAACTGATTTAGCCGGGATTGCGCCCTTCTTGGCCGCTTCATCTATAGGACCTTGTGTGAGGTTGTATACAACCACTTCATGCTTGTCGCGAAGCAGGCGCTCCGTCATGTTGCCACCCATTTTTCCAAGACCAATCATTCCAATTTTCATACTGCCCTCCTTAAAAAGTTATTTGTGTTTTTAAAAAATCAACCCTG
>Ga0055476_10000539_pt1 | contig 9876 bp, 6 predicted proteins | sample Muzzi_CordC_D2_FD_57682 | JGI IMG/M metagenome (GOLD analysis project Ga0055476, IMG submission 57682) | Wetland microbial communities from San Francisco Bay, California, USA, that impact long-term carbon sequestration - Muzzi_CordC_D2 | ecosystem: Environmental > Aquatic > Marine > Wetlands ... | reverse complement strand
GGAGGCGACCGCTATCAGGATGAAGGGGATGATCATCACCAGGTAACGCGGTCCCAGGCAGTACCCCCCGTGCCAGTCCGTCCGTGAGGCGATGAAGAGGACCCGGAACACGATCATGGCCAGGAGAATGTGGGCCAGGTAGCCCTGGCGCCGGGTGAATTGCCGCCAGGAAAAAATTCCCAGAAGGGTCGATGGGGAGGTTACAAGCAGCCCTTTGGCCCCTCCGATGAGCAGGCCGTACAATCCCAGGAAGGGGAGGGTGAACTCGCCATAGAAGAGGCGGTGGGAGAGGGACGCGTCCACGGATCGGCCTGTTTCCAGGAGATCCCCGTATCTGGCAAAGTTGTGATAGAGAAGGAAGATCATGGGAAGGAGGAAGCCGAGGGCGAACAGCCCCCCGACCTTTTTCAGTCTGTCCGGATCGAACCGGCTGAACCGATGGGAGGTGCCCGCCAGGAGGAGGAAAAAAGGCATGAAAAGGACAGCTGTTATATGGACGGTGCCTGCCACCCCCAGGAGCAGGCCGCTCAGGAAGACGGGTCGTCCGGCCGGGGAAGCATCCCCGGTAACCTCACCCCCGGGAACCAGGACCCGAAGGGAAAGGAGTACCATGAGCGTTGCAAGCGGTTCACTGAAAAAGGTCCCGGAATAGGGCCACAGGAGAGAGCCGAAGGCCAGAAGGGCAGCGGTCAGGGTGGCGGTCCTCGACGAGTGCCCCAGTGCGGTGAGCAGGAACCAGAACACAAGAACAGTGAGAGCGGACACGAGGACGTTGAACGTCGAGACGGCGGCCCTCAGGGCATGGGGCTCCCAGTCTACCGGCCTGACGGAGCCGACATAGTAGAACAGACCCTGCCCCACCTGGTGGCTGGGATGGACGGGGACGGGAAGACGGTGGATCCAGGCAGGGGCATTGACGGCTTCGGCTCCCCTAATGAAGGGGACCAGCAGGAGCGACTGGGTCGGGCCGAAAATAGAATACTGGCGACCGTCCTTTCCCCGGGCCAGACCGAACCCTTCCCACAGGACACCCTCACTGACTGCAAAACTCCCGTTCCGGGCCAGGGACTGCGCGGTGCGGAACACGATCTCGCTGTCCGTAGACCGCACACCCCCATAGGCGGTCAATGTGTAGACCACAAGACACACCGCAAAGAGGATCCAGGCCTGCCTGTTGTGACTTTTCCGCCGTTTCAGGACCGAACCTCCCACGACTTTCCAGTGAGAATTCTATGCAGCCACCAGTGCCTTCTCTCCCTTGACGGTGCGCTCATGTTCTGAATATCCGGCCCAGTCGATGCTCAGCAGCTGCCGCCAGGGACCTGGGATGCCCGAGCAGTCTTCTGATCTTGTAAGATGGTCTTCTCACCACCCGATCCCAGCGGTTCCGGTCGCGACCGGTGAAATCCCGAAAAGCGGCATCCACTTCTTTTCCCCTCTTCCGGGCGACTTCACCCGAACCGGTCAGCCCCTCGCTGTGGACACGAAAAGCTGACAGGAAATCGGGGATGAGGTGAAAGCGCGCGCCGGCCCTGAACATCCTGTAAATAAGATCGTAGTCCATGGCGTACCGGAACAGCCGCAGACCTCCGAGGTTGTCAAAGAGGTCTTTCCTCCAGAGCGCCGATTGCTGATGCACGATGATGTTGACCTCCCAGATAAAATCCCGGATGTCGAAATCGGTGGTGTACAGCCTCTTGATGACCCTGTCGGCGTGATCGATCTCCACCTGGTTGCCGTAGACGAGGTCCGCGTCGGGGTGCTGGCGGAAGGTTTCCACCAGCCGGTGCAGGGCTCCCGGCATGAGCAGGTCGTCCGAATTGATCCACATCATGTATTGCCCGGTGGCCTTCGACGATCCCAGGTTGATCGCGTCGCTCTGTCCCCGGTCCGGTCCCGAGTGCCAGTATGCGAACCTCTTCCCGTACCTTTTCAGGATCTCCACACTTCCGTCGGTAGACCCGCCGTCGATGACGACGTGCTCCAGGTTGGGGTATCCCTGGTTGTGGATGGAGATGATGGTCCTTTCAAGGTAGGGGGCCTGGTTGAAAGAGGGGGTGATGATGGAGACCCTTGGCCACGACGGGTCCGCTCCCGGGGCTGTCTGGGACTCGAACCGGGGGGACGCGACAAATTCCCTGACAGTGCGGCTGAGCTTCCTGCTCACCGGTAGAAAGCCCATCAGTCCGCTTTCAGCCCTCTGGCAGGAAGTCCCTGATCCAACACCCCGTGATCATTCATCGGTCTTCTCCCTGTCTGTGCGAACTATCCATTGCCACTCTCCACTTTTTACTTTCGGTGGCATTTTTGTGTTGGAAAAGTCAGATTTGTCGGCTATAGTATGAAAAATATTCATAGCAGATCCTGATCCTCAAGGGAAGGTTCAGGTTCCGGCTGGGCGGCCCGGTCCCCGGAACGGATGACCGAGTATAAGGGAAACCGGCGATCCGGGTCAACGCGAGAGAGACCATGGGAACAGAAGGTCGTATTGGTGTTGTCCATCTAATCAATGGACTCGGGACAGGAGGTGCGGAAAGGATGGTCCTTTGGACCGCCCGTCACTTTGACCGTAAATCGATGGACCTCGTGGTGGTCAGCCTCATGTCCGGCGGTGCCCTGGCCCCTCAGGTCCGCGCCGAAGGTGTCCGGGTCGTGGAGATGGGACAAAGGAGGGGATGGCTGAGCCCGATGGCGGTCTTGAGACTGATCAAACTGCTGCGAACCCTCTCTCCACTCATCCTCCAGGGTCATCTTTTTCATTCCAATATCCTGTCGAGGTTCCTGGCTCCCTTTGTGCCGGGGGCCCGCTCCATCAGCACCCGCCACAACGAGAAGGATACACCTCTCCGCGCATTTCTCTACCGGATAACAGCCCGCCTCAGTGCGGGGACCATTGTTTTTTCAGAGTCTGTCAGGCGCCACACCCTGAGCGATACCCGGTCCGGGGGGGAGGTCAGGCTAGTTCCCTACGGGATCGATCCTGACAGTCCCGGGAGGGACAGGGAGTCGATGAGGCGGGAACTGGGGCTGGGCCCGGAGGCCTGGGTGTGGATCACGGTGGGCAGATTGACCCCGCAAAAGGGGCTCGACCTGCTCATCGAGGCTTTTGCCGAGGTGGCTGAAAGGGTCAACGGCCCGCTCTTTCTTCTTATCGTGGGCGCTGGCCCGGACAGGACTTTCCTCGAATCCCTGGCGCACCGCTGTACGCGTAAGGGCGGAGTGCTCTTCCTCGGTGAAAGGGACGATGTCGCCGACCTGCTTGCCGCATCGGACGCTTTTGTCCTTTCTTCGCGGTGGGAGGGCGGTCCGCTGGTTGTCCTCGAAGCGATGGCTGCCCGACTGCCGGTCGTCGCCACCCGGGTCGGGGATGTGGACCGGATGGTCGTCAACGGGGTCACGGGTCTCGTGGTGCCCCCTGGAAGCGTTGAGCATCTCGCTGATTCCATGGCGAGGATCATGGACCTGGGTTTGAAAACCCGGCAGTGGGGCGCCGCGGGGTCCAGAAGGGTCCTTGCCACCTTCCCCTTTTCGCGGACCCAGAGACAGGTGGAAAAATTTTACTGGGAGACCGCGGAGGGATCGGCGGGTCTGGTGAGTGAGGGGAAAAACGAATGACCGCTCTTCTCCTATCCTTGAGTTTCGTTGTCGCTCTGGGCGTTTCCGTGGCGCTGACTCCGTGGATCGCCAGGACGGCCCGAGCCATCGGGATGGTGGACAGACCCGACGGCGACCTCAAGAACCACCGCGAGCCGGTTGCCTACCTGGGAGGGTTGGCCGTCTTCGTGGCGTTTCTCGTGGGTTTCTCCCCTTTTTACGGACTGGACAGACAGGTCCTGGCCATCATGCTCGGCGGGACACTGGTCGTTCTCCTGGGTTTTTTGGACGACCTGGGCAACCTGAGCCCGTTGACCAAGCTCCTGGGACAGGCACTGGCCGTCCTCATCGTCATGAAAGCAGGGGTTGCCATCAAGATCGTGTTCCTTCCGCCTCTGGTCAGCTATCCTCTTTCCTTCTTCTGGCTCCTCGGCATGACCAATGCCTTTAACATCATCGATATCATGGATGGACTTGCCTCCGGTGTGGCGGCCATTGCATGTCTGTTCCTTTTTATCATCACCCTGTCTTCCGGACAGACAGGGGTTGCCACCATGATCCTGGCTCTCATGGGCGCTCATGTCGGTTTCCTGCGGTACAATTTCCAGCCCGCCCGGATCTATCTCGGGGACGCGGGCAGCCTTTTTACCGGTTTCATGCTGGGGGCGCTGGGCATGGTCGGGGTCTATGCGAGGGGAAACCCCGTTGCGGTCCTGGCGCCGGTCCTCATTCTGGGGGTTCCCATTTTCGACACCCTCTTCGTTTTTATTACCCGGTGGATGCGCGGGCAGAACCCCCTGAAGGGCAGTCCGGATCACTTTGCCCTGAGGCTTCGCAAATGGCGGCTTACAGTAAAGCAGACGGTCGTGCTGAGTTACGGGGTTTCCATCTTCCTGGGCGTAGCGGCGCTGGTGCTGGTTTACGGGGATGAAAGGATGGCCTTCCGGGTCCTGTTCGTCGTGAGCTTGGGTCTGATGCTGTCGGCCCTCTGGTTGCGAAGGATAGACATGAACCTTTAGCGGCAGGTGATGGAGCAGATCCTGACTTTGGACAAAAAACCCGACAGGTCGAAACGCCATATCCTCGGCGGGGCTGTTTTCGCGGCCCTTGTATTGGCCCTGCTGATCCTGGGCAGGGATGTTCATCTCCCCGTGCGGGCCGTGGTGTGGCATGTCCAGGCCCTCCTGTGGTGGCTGGCGATCCTGGCCGTATCCCTGGGTCACGGAGCCCTTATCGTGAGGGTCATCAAATATGAGCTCTCGGAACTGGCGCCGGGCCTGGCCTTAAGTGTCCTGCTGGGCCTTGGTCTCGGATCCCTGGCCCTGGAGGTCCTGGTCCTGGCGGCAATGGGGCTGATGAACACGCCCGTTCTGACGGCTCTGGTACTCCTGGGCCTGGGCCTTTGCACGGTTTTTGCGAGACAGATCGCTGTTCTGGCCACGGTGCGGGCATGGGAGGATGCATCCCGGCGGGCCAGGGAATCCCTTTTGCCCCTGTGCATGACCCTTGTCCCGGCATTGATCACCTTCCCCCTCGTACTCCTTCCCCCTAGGGCCTTTGATGCGTTGAGTTACCATCTCGAGGTTCCCTTGCGCTACCTTCAGGCCGGCGGCCTGGTCAATATTCCCGAGAATCTCTACTCCTATTCTCCCCTCCTGACCCAGATGCTCTATGGTCTCGGTATGGGCCTGGTGGGCGTCGACCTCGCGGGTCTGATCTATTACTCGTTCTTCATCCTGTCGATCTGGACCCTTTGGAGCGGGGGTGAGCGCTTTTTCGCCAATGCCGGGGCGGCATGGGCGGCAGCGCTTCTGGCGTTTACCCCGGTTTTCCTCGTGGAGGTTCCCCAGGCCGGCGCCGACTGGTCCATGACTTTTTTCCTGCTCACGTCCCTGTTCCTTGTCGCCGGCAAGTCGCGCGACACCAGGCGCATGATCCTGGCGGGGATCCTGGCCGGTATGGCCGCTGGTTGTCGCCACCAGGCCCTGGGGTACGCTGTCGTTCTGATCCCCGCAGCCGGTCTCATGACGGATCTTTTCAGAAAACAGACCGGTGTGTTCAGATCCTGGGCCGTTTTTGCCCTCGGTTCCTCCACCTGGGCGTTCCCCTGGTATCTGAAAAACCTGGTCCAGACCGGGGATCCTCTTTTCCCTTTATTCAGTTCCGTAACCGGAAAACTCCCCTACAGTGTTGACTTTGTCGACAGCATCGTGGGGTCCCGGCCGCTTGACCTTGCCTGGTCCTGGATCCTTGTGCCCTTCCAGGCCACCTTTGCTCCCATGAGTCTCAGCATGACGGCGACCATAGGCGTCATGCCCCTCGCCCTGGCCCTGCTCTTACCTCTTGTCAGGGACAAAGAGGGCGGCAGCGTTCTTCTCCTGCTCTGGGTCGTGTTTTCCTTTGCGGCGTGGCACCTGACATTCCGTACCTTCCGGTACGCCATGCCTGTGATGGCGGTCTCCTGTCTCTGGCTCGGAGCCGTTCTTGCCCACATGATCCGGGGAAAGGGGCGTCTGGAGACAGCGCTGAAGGTCCTTGTCGTTCTATCCCTTCTGGTTCAGGGAGGGGAATTCATCGGCCTCTCCGATTACGTCAACCACAGTGTGGATGCCGCGCTGGGAGCCAGGTCCCCGGAAAGATATATCGAGGAGACCTATGACGTCTACCCGGCGCTCGATTATCTCAACAGGCTCGATCCACCACCCGGGAAGGTCCTTTTCCTTGGTGAGATGAGGGGGTTCTATTCCCTGTTCCCGAGGGAGGTGCCGTCCCACAACGCGCCCAACCGCCTTCTGGAGATGATCAAAGAGGGTGAGCTGACCCGGGAGATCGGAGCAAAGCTGAGAAGGGAGGGGTTTACCCATATCCTCTACAATCCGCAGGAGTACGAGAGGATGGCCTACAAAAACCGGGTCGCCCCCTTGTGGGTCCTTTCGGGGGGGGAAAATCAGTCCCTTCAGTCTTTTCTCCTGAACCGGACAGATCTCGTTCATACAGCCAACCGCATCAGCGTCTACAGGATCAAGGATGAATAAGGGGCCGGTCGTCATCATCGGCGGAGGTCTTTCAGGGCTCACCGCGGGGCGCGCCCTGGCCGCCGCGGGCGCGGACTATCTCATCGTGGAGGAGCTCGATCGCCCCGGCGGACTTTGCAGAACGGAGGCGGCGGACGGTTTCACCTTCGATTATACAGGGCACCTTCTGCACCTGAGGGAAGGGGCCTCCAGGGACCTTATCCTGGATCTGATCGGGGACCGGCTGGTCGAGCATAAACGGAGGGCTTCGGTGTTCGTGGAGGGGGTTTTCGTCAACTACCCTATCCAGGCCCATTTCAGTCAATTGCCGGAACCCTATGCCGAAACGTGTCTGGCCGAGCTCCTTGATGCGGCCGACCGGAAAGTCCCCGGGGAGATGTCCTTCGACCAGTGGGCCGTAAGGCGGTTTGGCCGGACCCTGGCGGGCCTGTTCATGATCCCCTACAACAGGAAACTTTATGTTCACCCCCTGGAGGAGATGACGAGTTCCTGGACATCCTGGTCGGTGCCAGTTCCGACGGCCGGGGAACTGGCGGCCATCGCGCGGGGGGAAGCTGCGCCCGATTACGGTTACAACACCACCTTTTTCTACCCGTCGACCGGCGGCATCGAGATCCTCCCCCGCAGCCTCCTCCGCGGCCAGGAAAGCGCCATCCTCACAGGGGCGCGGGTGACGGGCGTGGACGCGGTCAACAGGAAGGTCACCCTTCTCGATGGTCAGGACCTTGCCTACAGCCATCTCATCAGCACCATCCCCCTGCCGGCCCTCCTGAGGATGACGCGGGGGCTGCCCGGCGATCTGGCGGAAGCGGTCGGCCGTCTGCGCTACAGTTCGGTCCTCGGAGTCTGTGTCGGGCTGGACGGTCCCGTTCTTACGGATGATCACTGGATATACTTTCCGGATGAGGACATCCCCTTTTACCGCATGGGTTTCCCGACGAATTTTTCGGACCGTGTGGCGCCTGCCGGCTGCGGATCCATCTATGCCGAAGTGGCCTGGTCCGGGGGAGCGGTCCCTGACACGGGCAGGATGGCGGATGATCTTTTGGAGACTCTTCACACGACAGGTCTCATCGGTCCGTCCACACGGATCTCGACCCGGATCGATCTTGCCATGCCCTGCGCCTATGTTTTTCACGATCTTTACAGGGAAAGGCACCTCGATTCCATTCTCGAGGGGCTGCGCCAATCATCCATCCTGTCGGTCGGTCGATACGGTGCCTGGGAGTATTCCGCCATGCAGGATGCTGTCGAGTGGGGGCTCAAGGCCGGACAGGGAGTGCTGCAATGAAACCGGTCCCTGTCATCCACATCATCACGAAACTGGAGTTCGGCGGCGCCCAGCAGAACACCCTTTATACGGTCGCCTCCCTGGACCGGAAGCGATTCGAACCGGTCCTCATGACCGGGCCCGGCGGTTACCTCAGGGGAGAAGCCCGCGATCTCGGCCTCGAACTGGCAGATGTCCCCAGCATGAAGCGTCCCATAAGGCCGGCAGCTGACGCCGCTGCCTACAGGGAACTGGTCGGCCTGCTTGAACCTTACCGGGGCCGTCCGTCCGTCGTCCACACCCACAGCTCCAAAGCGGGCATTCTGGGCCGCTGGGCCGCACGCAAAGCCCGCATCCCCGTTGTCGTTCACTCCATCCACGGATTCGGTTTCACACCGTCCCAGAGCCTCCCCGGGCGTTTTACGCTCCGTGCGGCCGAGCGGCTGACCTCACGCGTGACAGACCATTTTATCGCCGTGTCCGAAGCCAACCGTGCAGACGGAGTCCGATACGGCCTCTTCGAACCACATCGCTGCAGTGTTATCAGGTCGGGATTTGACCTGGAACTTTTCCGCGGGGCCCGGGAACTGGCACCGGCCCTTCTGGAGGATCTCGGCATTGTGCCCGGTTCCCCCATCGTTCTTATGGTCGCTTGTCTCAAACCCCAGAAAGCGCCCCTCGACTTTGTCCATCTGGCCGTCCGGGTGCACCGGGAGTTCCCGGAAGCCAGATTCCTGCTCGCGGGGGATGGGGATCTGAGAAAAGCTCTGGCTCGAGAGGTTGATCGGTGCGGGTTGCAGGGTGTTTTTCTGGCACCCGGATGGCGGGAAGACATTCCCCGGCTTATGAAGAGCAGCCGGGTCGTTGTCCTGACATCAAGATGGGAGGGGCTCCCGAGGGTCATACCACAGGCCAAGGCTGCGGGGCGGCCTGTCGTGGCCACGGCTGTCGACGGCTCGGTCGAAGCCATAAGACACGGTGTCGACGGTTACCTCTGCCGGACCGGTGACGTGGCCGACATGGCTGACAGGGTGGTCGGCCTCCTCAGGGACCCCGGCCTGGCCCGCAGCATGGGCGAGGAAGGGGAGCGCGTGGTCGACGAGTGGGACCAGGACACCATGGTGAAGAAACAGGAAGAACTGTATGCGCGGCTCCTTCTGGAAAAAGGAACCACGATCTAGGGGCCAGATAGTGAATGTAGAATGCGGAATGCGGAACGTAGAATAAAATACATTGGGAAAAATCAAACAGTTGGCTGCTTGCGAGGGCACCGGTTCCGCTGTTCGCTGGCTCTCTTTTGAATGTTGAATTTTGAATCTTGAATTATTGTAGAGGACTTTTCCGATGACCATTCAGCTCCAGATCCTCGTCTTCGCTTTCGCTTTCGGGGCCGTCATGGGCAGTTTCGCCAATGTCCTCATCCATCGGCTCCCCGCAGGCCTGTCCATAGTATCCCCGGGTTCGATGTGTCCGTCGTGCAGCGCCCGGATAAGGTGGTTCGACAATATCCCCATCCTCAGCTACTTCATCCTGGGAGGCCGCTGCCGTGCGTGCCGGACGGCGATCTCACCGAGGTACCCTCTTGTCGAAGCCCTGAGCGGCTTTCTGTTCGCGGCCGTGGTTTTCAGGTTCGGGCTGCAGCCCGCCGCGGGCGCGCTGGTCCTGTTCGTCTGGTCGCTGGTGGTGATCACCTTTATCGACTTTGACCACCGTATCATCCCCGACGTCATCTCCCTGCCGGGGACTGTTCTTGGTCTCGCCTACAGTTTTGTCCCGGGATTTCCCAGGCCGGTGGATTCGTTCGTGGGTGTGGCCGCGGGGGCGGGGTTCCTCTTCCTGGTCCTTTACACTTATGAGAAGATCATGGGTGAGGAGGGGATGGGATTGGGGGACGTCAAGCTCCTGGCCATGATAGGGGCGTTCCTTGGGTGGCAGGCTCTGCCCGTAACCATACTGGTCTCATCCCTGACCGGCAGT
>Ga0055476_10000538_pt1 | contig 9884 bp, 8 predicted proteins | sample Muzzi_CordC_D2_FD_57682 | JGI IMG/M metagenome (GOLD analysis project Ga0055476, IMG submission 57682) | Wetland microbial communities from San Francisco Bay, California, USA, that impact long-term carbon sequestration - Muzzi_CordC_D2 | ecosystem: Environmental > Aquatic > Marine > Wetlands ... | reverse complement strand
TGTGCCGTTTCGCCGATGTGGTCGCCGCCCGGCCCGTGGCACGATTCACATCCGACCCGGCCGAGATCTGCGTGCCCGCCCAGCGCCCCGTCCTTCGGGAAGCCGCCGACGAGGCCGAATCCGGTCGTGTGGCACGCGAGGCAGTTGGGATCGTCCGCGGAACCCTTCTTCTCGAGAGACTGGCCCGCACTGGCGTGGCGGCTCGTCCGCCAGGAATCGTACTCGGCCTCATGGCAGCTCCGGCAGGCGTCGGATCCGACGATCTCGGCGGACGTCGGCAACAAGTTGCTTCGGCGCGCACCACGCTCCGCCAGGATCTTGCGCTTCTCCTCGAGGGGCAGCATCAGCACGTACTTGTTGGCCGCGTGCGAGATCTTCGGCAGGAAGCTGTCGTAGTCGAAACCGAGTGAATGCTTGGTGTCGTGGCAGGTCACACAGATGCTGGTGTAGTCGCGGATCTTCGCGAATTCCGGCGACTGATGCGGGCCTCCGCGCCCGTGGCACGCCTCGCAGCCGACGTTCTCGTGCTGCGGAGTTTCGTTCGGCCCTTCGAAGCCGCCGACTTCGCCGAAACCGACGACGTGGCAACTCACGCATTCGTCGTCGCTCGCCTTGCCGTGCTTCACCAGCGTGTCGAACGCCCACGAGTGTTTGGTCAGCATCCAGGTGGCGTGCTCGCTCTCGTGGCAGACACCGCACGCCTCGTTCCCGCTGTAGCCCTTCGAGCGCAACAGCATCGGCACCGGTGTTCCGGCGAGCTGCGCCAGCCGCATGCGCAGCAGCGCCGCGTCCGATTCTTCTCGCCAGCCCTGGATGCGTGCGGCGATGCGCCCCTGCGCATCGATCAGGAAGGTGTCGGGCACGCCGCCGAACACGCCGAAAGCGGGCAGGATGGTGCCGTCCACGTCGAAGCCGACGGGGAAGAAGTCGAGCGAGAGTTGAGCGAGTTTTTCGCGCACCGCCGCGGTGCGTCCGGTGACCTCGATGCCGATCATTGCGGGTCGATTCGCCTCGGGCATCTCGGCGATGGCCCGCTTCATTTCGCCGAGCGCTTCGTGGCAGTGCGGGCAGGTGTGGAGGAAGAAGACCAGCACCACCGGCTTGCCGCGGTGCGCGGCGAGCTCGAAGGTCTCGTCGCTGTCGAGGATGCGGACCTCGAAGTTCGGGGCTTCGGGGCGCGTGCCGAGTTCGGGTTCCGAATCGTTCGCGAGTTCCGGCAATCGCAGCGAGCGGCGCAGCATGTTCTCGATCACGTAGCCGTCGTCGGGACTGCCGGTCGGGAACTGGCCCATACCGAACGTGACGTAGCCCTCGGGATCCGCCCCGATGATCGCGATCGGTACCTGCAGGCCCAATCGCCGTGCGATCGTGGCGTTCGAATCGTCGAGGATCGGGAAGTCGAGGCCCTGCGCTGCGACGAAGCTGCGCGTGGTCGCGGCGTTCGAACCTTGCGATACGCCCAGGATCTGGAAATTGTGGTCGCCGCGGAACTCGGCCACATGAGCGACCGCGGTCGCGACGATTCCGGCCGCCTTCACTTCGGGATTGAAGAAGAAGATCATCAGCCGCTTGCCGAGCAATTCGGAGACCGAGATCTTCTTGCCGTCGAGTGTGAAGCCCGAGAAGGCCGGCAAGGGCCGCTCTTTTCTGGCGGCCTTGGCGGGCTTCCCGCTCGTCTCCTCCGCCGGGGGAGGAGATTCCGCGGCCACGGGCTTCACGGTTGCTCGGGCCGCTTCGTTCTCCGCCGCCCCGACGTCGGCGTTCGGCCGATCGCAGGCGACGAAGTTGGCGATCAGGAGCGCCGAGAGCAGAAGCCGGGAGTTCACGCCCGGCAGAATAAGAGGCTGCTCAGCTCGCGGCAAGCGAACCCCGGGATGGGTGCGCCGATGCCCGAACGAGCGCACTTCACATCGGGGTCGGAGCCGAACGAGAAAAGCGGTCGGCTGCGTTCTCCGCTCTGCCTGCGGAGCTTTCGCAGCTGCGAATGACCCGTTCTCCGGCCATTCGCCGCTATACCTTTTCGAGGATGTGGATCCCGCAGGCGCTCCCGAGCCCGATGACGTGGGTCAGGCCGACCCTGGCGCCTTCGACCTGGCGGGCACCCGCCTCGCCCCGGAGATGCGTCGAGACTTCGTAGATGTTTGCGACGCCCGTGGCTCCCAGTGGATGCCCCTTCGACAACAGTCCGCCCGACACGTTCACCGGCGTTCGTCCGCCGTGCCAGGTGATGCCTTCATCGATCAGCTTGCCGGCCTCCCCGTCGCCACACAGACCGAGGTTCTCGTAGTGGAGGATTTCGGCGGTGGCGAAGCAGTCGTGCAGCTCGACGAGGTCGATGTCTTCGGGGCCGACGCCGGCGGTTTCATAGGCCTGCTTGGCTGCGAGACGAGTACAGGTATTGACATCGGGCATCACGAGGTCGCGGTCGGTGAACGGGTCGCTCGTCAGCACCGAGGCCTTGACCCGCACCGCGCGTCCCATGCCGAGCTCGCGCGCCTTCTTCTCCGATGCGAGCACCGCCGCCGCAGCGCCGTCGACGTTGACCGAGCACATCAGCTTCGTGTTCGGGTACGCGATCATCTCCGCGCCCATCACCATCTCGAGCGGCGTCTCCTTCCGGTACATGGACTTCGGGTTCTCGACCGAATGCTGGTGATTCTTCACCGACACCTTCGCGAACTGCTCGAAGGTCGTGCCGTACTTGCGCGCGTGTTCCTGCCCGGCTTCGGCGAAGACCGCCGGCATCGTTTGCGATCCCAACAGTCCCTCTTTCGGGATCCCCTTGCGTCCGCCGCCACCCCCGAGAAGCCCCATCTTTCCGAGCTGCTCGCAACCGACCACGAGAACGAGATCGTAGAGGCCGGCCTTGATCGCGGTCCAGCCCTCCCGGAACGCGGTTGCGCCGGTCGCGCAGGCATTTGCGGAATTCGTGACCGGAATGCCGGTCTGGCCGATCTCCTGGAGGATTCCCTGACCCACCATCGCGCCGGCCTGCATCAGGTTGCCGGAATAGAGGGCTTCCATGTCGTGGATCGTCAGATTCGCGTCGGCGAGCGCGAGTTGCGCCGCCTCTGCGCCGAGCTGACGGACATTCTTCTCCGGATATCTGCCGAATTTGATCATGTCGATGCCAAGTACGAAGACGTCGCTCATCGCTGTTGCTCCCGTGGACTCGGCCCGCTCAAGCAGCCGGCTGGAAGTAGTAGGTCAGGTACTCGTTGCCGTCGGCGTCCTTCGTCGGCGCATTCCGGTAGATCACCTCGACCGGCATTCCCATGCGGATCTTTTCCGGATCCGGGTCGATGTTGATCAGGTTGCCCTTCACGGTTCCTCCGCCGTCGAGGTCGACGATCGCCGAAACATAGGGGACCGCAACACCCGGGAACGAACGGTGGACGATCGAGTAGACGTAGAGCGAGCCGGTGTTGCTGAGCTTCTTCGGCTGCATCAGGCCGCTCTTGCCACAATGCGAGCAGGTGTCCCGCTCATCGAGAAAGATCTTCCCGCAGCCGCTGCACTGCCGTGCTTCGAGGTAGGGGGCCCCGTCTGCGGGGATCTTCAAGTAGGGCACGACCGGGAGCGGTCCCGAAGCCACAGCATCATCCGCCATGATCCAAGCTTCCTTCACGAATCTGGGTGAGACGATCGACATTCGCGTCGATCCAGCAGCAAGGATGCCAGTCTTTCCGTGCGGCTGTCAAACACGGCGCGGGATCGGGGGGCCCGCTCGAAGCTGTCGGCGCCGAGCGGCCGACGGCGGCTTCCGAGCTAGCGAGCCTTCGCGCGGGCGGCTTTCAGCTCGGACTTGAAGAACTCGTTGTCCGGTTCGAAGGTGAGAGCGGTCTGCAGCTGACGCGCTGCAGCGGCCCAGTCGCCGCGCTGTGCATCCAGCTTCGCGAGATTGAAGTACTGGCGACCCTGCGGCGTTCGGCCCTGGCGGGTTTCGGTGTCCTGTCGGCTGCCCGCGGACAAGGCTTCGGCGATGCGAATGCGCGAGCCGCCTCCCGATTGGAGCTGGTCGTCATAGGCGCCCCGGCGTCGTGCATCTCGCAGGACCTGATAGGCCTCGGTGACCCGCTTGGCGATGTTGCTGACGGCCGACCGGAGTTCGTCGTCGAGATGCCGGTTCGCATCGGGGTGAAAGGCCCGGGAGGTCGAGTGGAAAGCGAGCTTGATGTCGCGCGGACTCGCGCCCGGCTGGAGGTGGAGCAGCTGGTAATAGTCGAGTTCGTCGATGATGCGAGCGAGCGCCTTGATCTCGGTCGGGGCCATCTCGGGCACGGTGTTAGCGAGGCTCCTCGTTGTCGTCGTCGAGTTCCGAAAGGTCCGTTCCGGGCGACTCGAAGAGCTGGTCATTCGCGATCACCGGCTCCGTATCGGCGAGTTCGGCGTCGCGACCGAGTTCGAGAATCGGCCCGCCGAGTTCCTCTTCCTCATCCCCTCCGAGCAGGTCCAGATCATCGTCCTCGTCGACGTCGATCAGGTCCAGATCGTCGCCCTCGTCCTCGGCGCCGATCGCGGCCGGGTCGATGACGTTCTGGGAGAAATTGCCCGAAAAGGCTTCGATCTCCTCGGGGTCGTCGGAGCCGATCTGGGCGGCCTTCGCGCTCCGGTCGAGTCGCGAGGGTTCGGAAATCGATCGAGTGGATTCGCCGCCTGCTCCCATCGGTCCGTCGGCAGGGGCGGCTGCGGCCGGCACCGCATCGGGGATCGTGGGCGCTTCGTCGAGCGGCAGGAGCTCGCTCTCCTCGATCAGATCGTCGTCGCCGACCAGTCTGGCCTTCGACGCGCGGGTTTCTTCGAAGACCACCGGCGTATCCGCAGGAACGCTCTTCAGCGGGATCGCTCCGATCACCCGGTTGTTCTCGTCCACTCGCGTAGTCGGCTCGACTCGATCGGTGCGGGATTCATCGATGATCGCATCGAGTTCGTTCTCCGAGAGACCCGACGACAGGGTGATTCGGGTGGAGGCGGCGCGCCCGGTCGCCCGGTCGGTCGCCGTCACGCTCACGATGCCATCGGTGTCGATCTCGAAGGTGACGTCGATCTGCACTTCACCGCGGGCTCCCTTCTCGAACTCCGAGAACGAGAACTGCCCCAGCAATTCATTGTCCCGGGCTTCCTGGGATTCACCCTGGAACACCTTGATCTCGACGGATTCCTGCCCGTCCTTGAAGGTCGTGAACGTGCGCGTCTGTTCGATCGGGACGGGAGTGTTGCGTTCGATCACGCACTCGGCGAGATCGCCCACGATGCCGATCCGCAGCGACAGCGGGGTGACATCGAGGAGATAGGCTTCCTGATCCGAGCTCACGAGCGAAGCAGCGTGGATCGCGGCTCCCATCGCGACGACCCGGTCGGGGTCGATGCCCTCGCGCGGCTCCTGTTGAAAGTATTCCCGGACGGTGTCGCGAACCAGCGGCAGTCGCGTCGGGCCGCCCACGAGTATGATTCCGTCGAGGTCGCGAGCGACGACGCCGGCTTGTTGGAGCGCTTCGTCGCAGACCTTGAACGTGGATTGGATCAGGTCGTTCACGAGCGCCGCGTACTCGATCGACGTGAGGCTGCGCTCGATCGAGTGACTCTCGCCGTTCGCGGTCGTGATCACGTCGGGGATTCGGATCTCGACTTCGTTCTCCAGCGACAACCCCTTCTTGGCGCCCTCCGCAGCGACCTTGAGCTTCTCGAGGGCGTAGCGGTCGTTGCGCAGGTTGACGCCCGTACGCGCCGAAAACTCGTCTGCGAGCAGATCGATGAGGCGATCGTCGAAGTCCTCGCCGCCGAGGAAGGTGTCGCCCGCGGTCGACAGCACCTCGAAGACGTCGTCGCCGATCTCGAGCACCGAGATGTCGAAGGTGCCGCCGCCGAGATCCCAGATCGCGACGCGCTGCGAAAGCCCGCGGCCGAAGCCGTAGGACAGCGCCGCGGCCGTCGGTTCGTTCAGGATCCGCAGCACCTCGAGCCCCGCGATGCGCCCCGCATCCTTGGTGGCCTGGCGCTGGTTGTCGTTGAAGTACGCGGGGACGGTGATCACCGCCTTGGTGACCGGTTGGCCGATTCGCGCTTCCGCGATGGATTTCATTTCGGAGAGGATCATCGCTGCAATCTCGGGCAGCGAGAACTTCTCCTCGTCGATCTGGATTCGCAGCCCGTGGTTCTCGGCCTCGACGATCCGATACGAGCAGATGGCTTGCGCCTTCTTCACCTCTTCCGAGAAGAAGTAGCGGCCGATCAGCCGCTTCGAGGAGTGCACGGTCCGATCGGGGAGGTGGATGATGTTCGCCTTGGCCGCGTTCCCGACGTTGATCCCGCCGTCTTCGCGGAAGGCTACGACGCTCGCGGTCGTGGCTTCGCCATACGCGTTGGTCAGGACTTCCACCTCACCGTTGCGCATCACGGCGACGCACGAGTTGCTGGTTCCCAGGTCGATTCCGATCGCGATCTCGGACATGCCGGCGTCACCCCGCTGCGGCCTTCTTCTCCCATGGGGGGCGGACCCCTCCCACGGCGCCAGGGTCGGCTCGCGCTCCCCACGGCTTCCTACATACATCGGCAAATCGCGGCCCACCCTGAGCCCTGCAGACGCCGCGAGGCGGGAAGGAGCGAGCAATTCATCCGGCGATGCGGGGGGTTCGGGCGGGGCGGCCGACGCGCCGCGCGCGCGCCGCCTCCGGCGACCCGGTCCGGATGGGCCGCAGCCGGGGCAGGATCTGTGGCAGAGTGCCCCCACGACCTTGGCCCCGTCGCTCGCGAGTGCTATTTACCCTGCAATCTCCAGGGTTTGCCATGTCCGGTCACTCCAAGTGGTCCACCATCAAACGCAAGAAGGGCGCCGCCGACGCGAAGCGCGGCAAGATCTTCACGAAGCTGATTCGTGAGATCGCGACGGCGGCACGCATCGGCGGCGGCGAGGTCGACGCCAATCCGCGGCTTCGGCTCGCGGTCGAGAAGGCCCGCCAGGCCAACATGCCGAAGGACAACATCACCCGGGCCATCAAGAAGGGCACGGGCGGGGATGCCTCCGAAACCTACGAAGAGGGGGTCTACGAAGGCTACGGGCCCGGCGGCACGGCCGTCTACGTCGAGGTCCTGACCGACAACAAGAACCGCACCGTCGGGGAGGTTCGCCACGCGCTGACCAAGCACGGCGGCAATCTCGGTTCGAGCGGCTGTGTGGGCTACTTGTTCGAGAAGAAGGGCGTGATCACTTTCGAGCTCGAGAACGTCGACTCCGATGCGTTGATGGAAGCCGCACTCGACGCGGGTGCCGAAGACATCATCGAGTCGGGCGACACGCTCGATGTGGCGACGACCGTACCGAACTTCGAATCCGTGAAGTCCGCTCTCGAAGCGGCGGGATTCGAGTCGGTAGCAGCCGAGATCGCGATGGAACCCATGACCCAGGTGAAGATCGAAGGCGATGATGCGGAGCGGATGCTCCGGCTCGCCGACGCACTCGAAGACCTGGACGATGTACAGAATGTCTACGCGAACTTCGACATCTCCGACGAGGAGATGGCGCGGCTAGCAGGTTAGCGGCCGGCACGGCCTCCCTTCCCACGTGCTGCGGCGTTGACTCGATGAAACGGCTCGTGTTCCTCCGAGGGGAAGCGCATGCGGATCCTTGGGATCGACCCCGGCTCTTCGGCGACCGGCTACGGCATCGTCGAGCGCCGGGAGGGTAGGCTCGTCCACATCGCGCACGGCGTCGTGCGGCCGCTCGTGGGCGCACCGCTCGCGTCGCGGCTCGATCAGCTCTACACGAGCATCTCGGAAGTGATCGCGCATCACCGGCCGGACTGTACCGTCGTCGAGCAGGTGTTCGTCGCCGCGAGCCCGCGCTCGGCGTTGGTGCTCGGTCAGGCGCGCGGCGCGATTCTCGCTGCGGTGGCGCGTACCGGCGTGCCGGTCAACGAATACGCCCCGGCCCGCATCAAACGGTCGGTGACCGGCAATGGGCGGGCGACGAAGCAGCAGGTGAAGTCGATGGTGAAGCGGTTGCTGTCGCTCGAACGGGTGCCCGCGAGCGACGCCGCCGACGCGCTGGCGGCCGCGATCGCGTTTGCGAACGCGGGCCGGCTGGAAGCGCTCGGCGCGGGCAGCGCCGCGGGGCGCCGCGGGGCGCGCGCGAAGGCGGTCGCGTTCAGCGCCAGGCGTGCGCGGTGATCGCGCGCCTCGAGGGATTGCTCGTCGAGCTCGCGCCGACGCGCGTGGTGGTCGACGTTCGCGGCGTCGGTTACGAGGTGCTGATTCCGCTGTCGACGTTTACGCAACTGCCCGACCTCGGAAAGACCGTCGTGCTCCACATCCATACCCACGCGCCCGAGGGCTCGCTCCAGCTCTTCGGCTTCGCGTCACGCGGCGAGCGGGTCGCGTTCGACCTGCTGCTGCGCGCGAACCGGGTCGGTCCGCGGCTCGCCCAGACGATCCTCTCCGGGATCTCTCCGACGGACCTGCTGACCGCGATCCAGAAGGACGATGTCGCGGTGCTGCGGTCGGCGCCCGGAGTCGGGACCAAGCTCGCCGAGCGGATCCTGGTGGACCTCCGCGATCGCACCGCCGAGCTCGCGGCCGCGGTCGGAGGAGCGGCTGCGGGGACGTCGCCGCCCGCGACGACGGTCGCGGAAGCACTTCAGGAGCAGACGCTGTCGGCGCTCGTCAATCTCGGCTATCCGAAGTCCCAGGCCGAGCGTGCGCTCTCCGGTGCGATGGAGGCCGCAGGCGACACGCCGACGCTGGAGGATCTGGTGCGCGGTTCGCTCAAGATGCTGGTGAAGTCATGAGCGCGGATTACGACGGGCGCGGGGATATCGAGGCCGCGGTCCGGCCGGGCGAGGCGAGTCTCGAGGAGCGGCTGCGCCCGGGATCGCTCGCGGAGATGATCGGCCAGGATCGGCTGCGCGAGAATCTCGGTGTCTTCATCCGTGCGGCGCGGGAGCGCAAGGAGCCGCTCGATCACCTGCTGTTCCACGGCCCGCCGGGGCTCGGCAAGACCTCCCTCGCGCACGTCGTCGCGACGGAGATGCGCGCTCGGCTGCGTGTGACGAGCGGTCCGGCGATCGAGCGGCCCGGCGATCTGGCGGCTCTGCTCTCGAACCTCGAGCCCGGAGACGTGCTCTTCATCGACGAGATCCACCGTCTTTCGCCCGCCGTCGAGGAGATCCTCTACCCCGCGATGGAAGACTTCCAGCTCGACATCGTGATCGGTCAGGGCCCGGGCGCCACCTCGATCCGGCTCGACCTGCCGCGTTTCACGCTGATCGGTGCGACGACGCGCGCGGGCATGCTGACTTCGCCGCTGCGCGATCGTTTCGGCTGGGTGACCCGGCTCGAGTACTACCCGCCCGCCGATCTCGAACGCATTCTCGAGCGCGCCGCGGGCGTGATGGGAGCCCGAATCGCACCGGAGGCACAGGGCGAGATCTCGCGCCGCTCGCGCGGCACGCCCCGCGTCGCGAATCGGCTGCTGCGACGCGTGCGCGACTTCGCCGAGGTGGACGCCGGTCCCGGCGGCCCGATATCGCACGAGATCGCGTGCTTTTCGCTGGAGCGGCTCGAGGTGGACGATGCCGGCTTCGATCGGCTCGACCGGAAGCTGCTCAGCACGCTGATCGAGAAGTTCGACGGCGGTCCCGTCGGTCTCGAAACGCTCGCGGCTGCGGTCGGCGAGGACAAGGGCACGTTGGAAGACGTCGTCGAGCCGTATCTGATCTACCAGGGCTTCCTGGACCGCACACCGCGCGGTCGCGTTGCGACCCGCCTCGCCCACGAACACCTCGCCAGTCGCCGCTAGCCGGATGCTGAAAACGGCCGTTTCGGTTCTTTCCGCGCGAGCTTGGGGGGTGCCTGCCGCTCCCTGATCGGCTGACGGTCGCGGCAGGCAC
>Ga0055476_10000535_pt1 | contig 9932 bp, 8 predicted proteins | sample Muzzi_CordC_D2_FD_57682 | JGI IMG/M metagenome (GOLD analysis project Ga0055476, IMG submission 57682) | Wetland microbial communities from San Francisco Bay, California, USA, that impact long-term carbon sequestration - Muzzi_CordC_D2 | ecosystem: Environmental > Aquatic > Marine > Wetlands ... | reverse complement strand
CGGTCGGGAGCTTGATGTGCTGTTGGCCACTGGTGAGCAAACGACTTCAGCTCTTCTGGCCATGATGCTAAAATCAATGGGCTACCCCGCCCAGTCACTGCTGGGACATCAGGCTGAGGTGGTAACGAACTACTGCCATGGTAATGCTCGCATCGTAGATATAAGAGCCGATCGAATAAAAAAATTGCTCAAAGAACGTCATATTGTCGTGATAGCCGGTTTTCAGGGGTGTGACCCTGACGGCAATATTACAACGCTTGGGCGCGGTGGATCCGACACGTCCGCCGTGGCGATTGCAGCGGCAATCAAGGCGGATATTTGTGAAATATTTACGGATGTGGATGGTATTTACACAGCCGACCCCAATATCTGTCAAAAAGCCAGAAAACTTTCGACCATATCCTATGACGAAATGTTGAACATGGCCAGTCTTGGCGCCAAAGTACTACAAATTCGATCAGTAGGATTTGCTAAAAAGTTCAACATCCCCGTCCACGTCAGGTCATCGTTTAGTGAGGAGGAAGGCACCATGGTTGTCAACGAAAATTCCGGCATGGAACGTCTCGTTGTATCCGGTATTACCCATGATAAAAATCAGGCACGCATTACCTTGAAGAAGGTTCCCGATCAACCTGGGATTGCGGCAAAAATTTTCACGCCCATCGCCGATGCCGGGATTATCGTAGATATGATTATCCAAAATACCCGGGCCGAGGGACAAACCGATTTGACCTTTACGGTCCCAAAAGGTGAGTTTAAAAGAGCACTGGCGCTGGAAAATAAGATCGCCGCAGACATCGGTGCCGAAGAGGTATTCGGTGATGAAAATATTGCCAAGGTTTCGGTTATCGGTGTCGGCATGAAGGATAACTCAGGCGTAGCATCAACTATGTTTCAAACGCTTGCTGTGGAAAACATAAATATTAAGATGATTAGCACCTCGGAAATCAGAGTATCTTGTGTTGTCGAAGAAAAATATGCCGAACTCGCTGTGCGGGTGTTGCACACTGCGTTTGGGTTGGATAGGGACGTATGAAAAAATTAAGCTCCGACCAATTAATATTTGCTCTGCTGTTGGGTGTTATTATCCTGGGGCTTACCCTATATCGGATGTTTAACATTTTCTAAAGGGCCGATGAAATTTCTTCTGTAATGCGTGCGGCCGCCGCCTGGGAATCGGAGGCATCCCGTATCGGTCTTCCGATCACTAAGTAATCCGATCCATTTTGAACGGCCTGTGCAGGTGTTGTGACCCGCTTCTGATCGTCTTTTTCGCCAAGCGACCACTGAGGCCGAATCCCCGGTGTAACCGTGATAAACTCATTTCCGAAGTGTGCCTTGATTATGGCGGTTTCAAGGCCGGAGCAGACCACACCGGCACAGCCGGCGGTTCTGGCCATGGCGGCTCTTTGTAAGACAAGGGCGGGCAGGTTCTGATAGAAATCCGGGCGGTAGCCAGCGGCCCTGATATCTTCAGCATTTACGCTGGTCAGCACCGTCACACCCAGGATATGGACCCTTCCTTGGCTGGCGCCAACCGCAGCTTCGAGCATTTTAGGCGTCTCTCCGCAGTGTACGGTCGCAAATCGAATGTCGAGATCGACAATTCCGGCCATGGCACGGGAGACAGTCGCCGGTATATCATGCAATTTCAAATCTAAAAACACACCGGCACCACCGGCTGCATTGATAAACCGAACGATATCCGGACCGGATCTTATCATAAGCTCATACCCCACCTTGAATAACCCCACATGATTGGCAAGAAGCTCAACATAGCGTTTGGCGTCATCCGTAGATGATACATCCAGCGGAAAGATAATATAATCTTTGGCCTGTCTGATTTCAAACTCCTTCGAGAGGGATGCCCTATTTCGTCTCTCGTCATTCATCATTTGTCATTCCCATAGTGCTCTCTCATCCAGTTTAGATATTCTCCACTTTTAACCCGCTGCACCCACTGTGAATTATCCAGATACCACTGAATCGTTTTTCTAAGTCCGGTTTCAAGTGATTCTAAAGGAAACCAGCCCAATTCTTTTTCCAACTTGCTGCAATCAATTGCATATCGCAAATCATGCCCAGGACGGTCTTTGACAAAAGTAATCAGGTCCCTGCGAGATCTCCCATCTGCCTTTGGGACTATTTCATCCAGCAAATCGCATACCATAGCGACCGTATCGATGTTGGCCAATTCGCAGCGGCCGCCGATATTGTATGTTTGGCCGCGGGTACCCCGCTTCATTATCTCCCAGACAGCCCGGCAGTGGTCTTCAACAAACAACCAGTCTCTGACATTACTGCCATCTCCATAAACCGGAAGCGGCTTATCGTCCAGGGCATTTAGTATCATCAAAGGGATTAATTTTTCGGGAAACTGGTACGGCCCATAGTTGTTTGAACAATTGGATATGGTCGCCGGCAGCGCGTAGGTTTTATTGTAGGCCCGAACAAGATGATCTGAGGCGGCCTTGGATGCCGAATACGGGCTGTTTGGTTTATAAGAAGTTTTTTCGGTAAAAAAACCACTAGATCCCAGAGATCCGTAAACCTCATCGGTGCTGACGTGGTGAAACAGAACCAGGCGATCCGCATTCTGACGGGCAACCTCAAGGAGATTGAATGTCCCTTCGATATTGGTTTTAATGAAAGCATCCGGGCCAACGATCGACCGGTCCACATGGGATTCAGCGGCAAAATTACAGACGGCATCGATTTCATAGGCGCTGAATGCGTGGGCCATGGCGTCCGGATCACATATATCTGCTTTTAAGAATAGGTAACGCTCGGGATTTGATTTTTCGACATCGGCCAGGTTATCGGGATTGCCGGCGTAGGTAAGCTTATCGACGTTGATGATGCGCCCGTCATAATCGGAATCCAACAGTAGGTAGCGAATAAATACGCTTCCAATAAACCCGGATCCCCCTGTAACCAAGAGATTTTTCATAGCACCTCCTCGTCTTACCTAGCCCGGAAAACTAGGTACGAAATCCAAAACAAAAAAACAATTATAGTCCCCGGTGAGCAAGTCAATTTAACCCTATTTCTTATCTTAATTTGTGCTATTCATAAAGGATTTTCTCGGTTATCCAAAAATTCTGTTGAAATAACCCATCATTCTATGTATAAATATATATTTGCTGTATTTACAGGTAAATATGGTTACGTCTCTCAATATCAATAAATTCCGGCATAGCGGTCATATTCTATTGTGTGAAAGCGAAGCTCATCTGTATCAATGAGAAATTCAAATGGCTCTATCCGAAAATCAGCAAAAATTGTTACGAACGCTTCCCGGCGTGGACCATGTCCTGGAGCGCGTCGGGACGGAACCGTTTTTTGAAAATATTCCAAAGACTGTTTTGGTCAACTCTATCCGTAAAACATTGGAAACCCTTCGAGATAGTATCCTTAAGGAAAATCGGAATATTCGCGAAGAGAGCTTGTCGAAAGATAGGATCATCAAATTGGTCAAGGTGGCGGTCACGGAAACAATGACCTTGAATCTAAAGCGCCTGATCAATGCCACTGGCGTCGTCGTGCACACCAATCTGGGTCGCTCCCTGCTCCCAGGGGAAGTCGTTGAGAATATCGCAGCCATTGCCGGACGATATTCAAATCTAGAATATGACATCGGCGCCGGCAAGCGTGGCTCCCGATACAGTATTGTAGCGGAGATTATTTGCGAAATCAGTGGCGCACAGGCGGCTTTGGTGGTTAACAACAATGCCGGAGCCGTTTTGCTTTGCTTGGACACCATTGCCCGGAACAGAGAAGTAATTGTCTCCCGGGGCGAGTTGGTGGAAATCGGTGGCTCCTTCAGAATCCCGGATGTGATGGCAAAAAGTGGAAGTATCTTAAAAGAGGTCGGCACCACCAATCGCACCCATATGAAAGACTATGAAAATGCCATTGCGGATAATACCGCCCTGCTGCTGAAGGTGCATCGCAGCAATTACAGCGTCATCGGTTTTACGGCCGAGGTTTCGTTAAAAGAATTGGTTGAACTCGGTAATCGGCAGGGCAAACCAGTAATGGAAGATCTGGGAAGCGGCAGCTTCATCGATTTTTCAAAATACGGGATGGTCAAAGAAACTACCGTACAGGAATCCGTGGCCGCTGGCGCCGATGTGGTGACCTTCAGCGGCGACAAACTTCTTGGGGGACCCCAGGCAGGAATTATTGTAGGTAAAACTCAAATCATAGAAGCAATCAAGAAAAATCCACTGGCCAGGGCCCTTCGCATTGACAAACTGACCTTAGCCGCTCTTGAGGCCACTGTATGCCTCTACCGCGATGAAGCAAAAGCAGTAAGCAGGATACCGACCCTGCGAATGTTGACAATGGATATAAACGAAATTGACCAAAAAGCTTTGAAGCTGATGGAGAATTTGAAGAAAATAGACCCATCCCGGCTTCAAATCGACCTCATTGAACTTTCCTCAAAAGCAGGCGGCGGAGCGTTACCGCTGCTATCACTGCCGAGTAAGTGCCTGCGAATAAAAATTGAAGGCCTTTCCGCCAATACCCTGGAAGTAAACATGCGAAAAAATTCACCGCCGATTATCGGGCGCATCCAGGATGATGCGTTCATCATAGATGCTAGGACATTGCAGGATGACGACTTGCCAATTATTGAATCAGCATTTGAACACGTATTGAAAAGAGCTTAAACATGGCCCATAACGCAAAGGCAGTATTTCAAAGCCGGGGATCTGCACGAAACTTTTTACTTTCAAAAACAGACACCGGACCAATCAAGGATATAGAAAGAAAAAAGGCTGCGGGTGTCAATGAGGTACTTCAATCTGTATTTCCGGATATACTTGTTGGCAGGCGTTTTATCGACCATGTCATACAACAACTGGATTCCGTCACTCAATTCGCAGCCCTTGCCGTTGAAGTGGATCATAATCAGCAGGAAGACCAAAAATATTCCAACCCCGATGTGCTGGACAAGCACGTCGAGGTTGCCGGAATACTGAAGATGATTTGCCAAGAGAAAAACGGTTTATGGGGTGTTCTTGAACCCGGTTTATTCGGGACTATTTTCTCTGAAATAAATGGATCGGAAGCTTTCGAATTAGCCCGCGACATTCAAGACCGCCTGGCCGCAAAATCCGAACAAACGGTTACCATCGGTATTGCATCCTATCCGATCATCGCCTTTGGAAAAACCGATATAATCGATAATGCCCGCAAGGCGCTTGACCATGCGGCCTTTTTTGGACACGGCAGCGCGGTGGTTTTCGATGGGATAAGTTTAAATATCAGCGGTGACAAATTGTATGAAAATGGGGACCTTCAAGGGGCCATCGACGAATTTAAGCGTGCGCTTGAATTGGATCCTTCTAATGTAAACGTCCACAACAGTCTCGGTGTCTGTTACGGTCTACAGAGTGAATATGAATCGGCGATAGAAGAATTTAAAAAAGTTGCTTCCATAGATCCCGGAGAGTACATGGCGATGTTCAACCTGGGGCTGGTCCATACGCTAAGAGGGCAGCCCGAAGAAGCCCTTAAATTTTTTCTCAAGGCCGGTAAAATCAATGGCGATGTGTATGAAGTCGCCTTTCAATGCGGCAAACTCTATTTCGACTCAGGTGATCTGGAAAAAGCAAAACCGTTTTTAGAGCGTGCATCAAAGCTCGATCCCGAATCGGGTGCGGTTTATCGTTACCTGGGTGACTGTTATGCCGCCGACAATCTGACGCAGGATGCTATATCAGCCTATAAAAAAGCCCTCAAGCATAACCCCCATGATGCAGCCTCCATGTCGTCGCTGGGATGCTTATTAGATCACCAGGACGAAAACCCGGAAATTACCCTGATGTTTTGTCGGGAAAGTGTCGGACTTTCACCTGAAAACGGTCTTTTTCGCTACCGGCTGGGCAGGCTTTATTTTAAACAAAATCGTCTTGACGATGCCTTAAAAGAGTATAAAAAAGCAGAACAGCTCGGTTATGATGCTGCCCGGGATATTCAAGAAATTAAAAGCCGGCTTGCTGCAAAATGAAAGATATCATCCTCGACATTCTAGAAGCCAGTATTGAGATTAAACGCCACTGCATTGAAACCAATATTGACAATATCATCACTGCGGCAAGCATGTTGGCTTCCTGTTTGGCATCCGGTAATAAAGTCTTATTTTTCGGAAATGGTGGGAGTGCTGCAGATGCCCAGCATTTGGCAGCCGAACTCATCAACCGCTTTCAAATTGAGCGGCCTCCCTTGGCAGCCATTGCACTGACGACCGATACGTCGGTTCTCACCAGTATTGGCAACGATTATCGCTTCGATGAAATTTTTTCCAAACAAATTCAAGCACTCGGGAAAAAAGGCGACATTGCCTGGAGCATCAGCACCAGCGGAAGATCTCCAAACGTCCTCAAGGCAGTTTCAGCTGCCCAAAAAATAGGGCTTATAACCATTGGTATGACAGGCAGACAAGCTAAATTCGGTGCCCGTGCCGATCTCGTACTGTCGGTGGAATCGGATGTCACCGCCAGAGTTCAGGAGACCCATATATTGTTGGGGCATATGGTGTGTGATCTTTTGGAGCGGAAATTGTACCCGCACAAATTTTTGAATTGAGGGATCCCTTCAAATTAACCAACGAGCATGAAAATGACGACGGGAAGCGATAGATAGACATCGTCAATTCTAGTCCATCCAGATTTGAAATTAAAAAGCGAATATATTCTGCTAAATCAATCTGCAATCCCCATTTTCAAATCGGAAAACTAAGGAGGAACATGCCACGAAAATTTGACCCGATTGACCTCAGCCGAGTAAAAACCCATCATCTTGCCGACCGAAAAAGCAAGGTCTCAGCGGAAGAATTTGCTAAAACCTGGCAGAAAGGCGCCTCCTATCGAACTTTTCTGAATAATTTACCCGACATCCTGGCCGGCAGCCAATTAAAAAACGTCATCTCCGCCATCGTGAGGGCCCACCGCAATAACCACACAATTTTGTTTGGTATGGGCGCCCATGTAATCAAAGTCGGCCTCAATCCCATCGTCATCGATTTGATGGAACGTCGGATCATCACCGGCGTGGCCATGAATGGCGCCGGCATCATCCACGATGTCGAACTTGCCATGATCGGCCGGACATCAGAAGATGTCGACACCGCTATAGACAACGGCTCCTTCGGCATGGCCCGAGAGACCTGTACGTTTTTAAATGAGGCCATCACATCAACCCGCAAAATACCTACGGGACTCGGCGAAGCGATTGGTCGGAACATCCTCGAAAAACGGCTTCCGTTGATGAAACAAAGCATTCTGGCGACGGGAGCCCGCTTGGGTATACCCGTGACGGTTCATGTCGCTATCGGAACTGATATTCTCCACATGCACCCCGGATATGATTCCCAAGCAGCAGGTGCGGCCTCCCATCACGATTTTCGGCTGTTTACGTCCCTTGTGGCCGCACTCGAAAAGGGCGTTTATTTAAACATCGGATCCGCGGTGATTTTGCCGGAAATATTTTTAAAAGCCACGACACTTGTCAGAAATTTAGGATACACTCTGAAAAATTTTACAACGGTCAACGTGGATTTAATCAAGCACTATCGTCCCCTCACCAACGTAATTAAGCGGCCCACCGCCAAGGGTGGTCGAGGAATAAACCTGGTGGGTCATCACGAAATCTTATTGCCCCTGATCGCAGCGGGCATTATTGAAGAGATTGATTAGCCTTGATTTTGGGGTCCAGATGATTATTTTGCGGATGCGAAGGCTAAATTCCAAAGGAGATAATTGAATGCCCATTTACGAGTATCACTGTGAAAAATGCGGTGAGAATTTTGAATGCCTGATTATTGGAAGCGATACACCTGAGTGCACCGGCTGTACTAGCAAAAAGGTGAAGAAACTCATGTCAGCCTGCGGATTTGTCAGCAAGGGTGGAGGTGGCGAAACCGTATCATCGTCAGCCGGTTCATCCTGCAGCGGTTGTGCGACCACCAACTGCACAGGGTGCAGTCACGGATGAAAGAATCCATAAAAATTGGAACCAGGGCCAGCAAGCTTGCCCTGTGGCAGGCCGACTGGGTCAAATCGGCCCTGACCCTAGCCTATCCCAATCAACCTATCGAACTCGTCACCATCAAAACCAAAGGTGATAAAATCCTTAATGTGCCGCTTGCCAACGTTGGCGGCAAGGGGCTTTTTGTTAAAGAAATTGAGCAGGCCCTTCTGACCGGACGGATTGATATTGCCGTGCACAGTATGAAGGACATGCCGGCTAAAATCCCGGACGGTCTTTGCATCGGCGCAATCCCTGTCAGGGAAGATCCAGCGGATGTTCTGATCTCAAAAAACGGTATTTATTTCTCGAAACTGAAGCAGGGCAGTACCATCGGGACCAGCAGTCTGCGCCGTGGTGCCCAGATTCGTCATCGGCGGCCGGATATTATTATCGTGCCGCTGAGGGGCAATGTGGAAACCCGTTTGAGAAAGCTGCAAACTGAGAATATGGAGGCCGTTGTTCTGGCTGCAGCCGGTATCAAACGCCTTAACCTAGCGCATCGGATCACTGAACATCTGAATTTCGATGTCTTGCTTCCGGCAGTCGGCCAGGGCGCATTGAGCATCGAAATCCGACAAAACGATCCGCACATCCAGCCCATGATCAAAGGGCTGGATGATCCGCACACCCGGGCCATTGTATTGGGTGAACGCGCATTTTTAAATTACCTGGGTGGCAGCTGTCAGGTGCCCATCGCTGGCCATGGCATGATTTCTGACAACACTTTTCGTCTCACCGGTCTGATTGCCGATCTCGATGGCTCACGAATACTCAAAGCCACTTTGTCGGGACCCGCCGATTCAACCGAAACCATCGGAATCAGCCTCGCACAACAACTTTTAGACCAGGGTGCCGATAAAATTTTGGAACAATTGCAAACTATGGAATCCACAAATCATGGCAGCTAGTGTTTATCTGGTTGGTGCGGGTCCTGGCGATCCAGGTTTAATCACGGTAAAAGGCAAGCAATGTATCGAAAAATCGGATGTTATCATCTATGACTATCTCGCCTCGCCAGCACTATTAAATTATGCCCAAACGAACTCAGAAATCATTTATGTCGGCAAAAAGGGCGGGAATCACACGCTTTCTCAGGATAAAATAAATGCCCTCATCGTGGAAAAGGCCAAGGCAGGTTTCACCGTTTGCCGCTTAAAAGGCGGAGATCCGTTTATATTCGGACGGGGTGGAGAAGAAGCTGAAGTTTTAGTTTCAAAGTCAATTCCCTTTGAAGTGGTGCCGGGCGTGACATCCGCCATCGCTGCCGCAGCCTATGCAGGTATCCCCCTGACCCACCGTAAACTCACGGCCACCCTTGCGTTTATCACTGGTCATGAAGATCCCCACAAAAAAGAATCCAACATCGACTGGGAGTCTCTGGCCAGGGGTATTGGAACTCTGGTGTTTTTCATGGGGATTAAAAACTTACCCGATATCACCCAGAAATTAATCGCCAACGGCAGATCACCGGACACTCCGGTGGCTCTGATTCGCTGGGGAACCACACCCGGTCAGACAACCGTGACCGGGACACTTGACAGCATTGCCAAACAGGCTAAAAAAGTTGATTTAAAACCACCCGCCATCATTGTGGTGGGTGAGGTCGTTCAATTAAGAAATACCCTTAAGTGGTTTGAAAAACGACCCCTGCTGGGCAGGCGCATCGTTGTCACCCGTGCCCGGCAGCAGGCAAGTGATCTGGTTAGACGACTCTCCGATCTGGGCGCTGAGTGCCTGGAATTTCCAACCATAAAAGTGATGCCTGCCGATGATCTTACTCCGTTGGAGAATGCCGTTCAAAGTCTATCTACCTATGATTGGATTGTCTTTACCAGCGTCAATGGGGTCAAATTTTTCTTCGACCATCTATTTGGCACGGGCAAAGATGTTCG
>Ga0055476_10000534_pt1 | contig 9938 bp, 7 predicted proteins | sample Muzzi_CordC_D2_FD_57682 | JGI IMG/M metagenome (GOLD analysis project Ga0055476, IMG submission 57682) | Wetland microbial communities from San Francisco Bay, California, USA, that impact long-term carbon sequestration - Muzzi_CordC_D2 | ecosystem: Environmental > Aquatic > Marine > Wetlands ... | reverse complement strand
CTGGCCTCGCTCGGCAGCTGCGCCGCGGCGGCGCGCATCAACCCCAGAGCCTGGTCGCTGAAGCCCTGCCGCACGAGCTTCCCCGCAGCGACCTGGTAGCTCGTCAGCGCTTCGGGAGCTTGCTTGGTCTTGACCAGGAGAGGCGCCAGCTTCTTGTGGATCTCGGTACTGTCGGGCTCGCCCTCGAGCGCCCGTCGGTACAACGCAATGGACTTCTTGTACCTTCCCCTCGCTCTCGCGGCGGCGGCCCGCCTCATCAGCTTCGAGCGATCGTATCCCCCTCCTCTTCCGAACCGAGCCACGTCCGACACCTCCCCTGTCGCACATCGGCAGAGCAGCTCCTATGCTCAAGGCTCGATATCGGACCGGGCGCACCGCCGAATTTCGTGACGCCCATCATGTTCTCGCGGGGGAAATGGGCGATCCTCTGTTCCGGGAGGGGAGACCGATTCGGGATCAGATGCCCACCACCGGCGTCAGCCATCCGTCCAGGGGCGGTACCGACGTATTGCGCCCGGTCGAATCGCTTCCGAACACGGCAAAGCGCCCGCCGCGATTCCCGAACCGCTACCGGATCGTGGAGATCGATGGGGTCCGGATGCTCACCTGCGTGGAGGCGCCGACTCTGCGCGTTCGCGTTCAGCGCGGATTGACCGTCACCGAGGCCGCCGCTCGCCGCTCCCCACCGGGATCGATCTTTCTGGACGGTGCGGCGCAGGCCCCTCCGTTCATCGACTCGCGGCGATCCGTCTACAACCTCGATCATCACGAGGGCTGCGTGCGCGCCTTCACGCTCGCGACCTGCGAACAGGCGATGATCCTGATCCGCAAGCTCGCGGATCTCCGCAAGCGGGACTGGACCGTGCACGCGAACGACGGCGACCTCGACACCGTCATCGCCATCTGGGTTCTGCTGAATCATCTGCGGATCAAGGCGGACGATCCACTGGTTCGGGCGAAGCTGATGCCGCTGCTCCGGCTGGAGAGCACCATCGACGCCCACGGCCTCGAGCTCCAGGACCTCTCGGGACTTCCCCCGGCCGCGCTGCACGCGACGCAAGCGTGGCTGGACAAACTGCGCCGCAAGGAACTCGCGCTCCAATCCGGAGGGATCTGGCAGCAGACCGACCTGCTCCAGCACATCGCCGAGCTGCTGCGGACCATCGACGCGGACATCTATCCGGCCCACTACTTCCAAGACCTCCAAGAGATCGAGGAGCTCGCCAGCGTTCCCATCGCCGAAGGGTCCCTCGCCGTCGTGTGCCGTTCCCCGGTCGGCATCTACGAGACCGAGCGACAACTGCGGCGCGTCTACGGTGATCGACTGGGCGTGATCATCCTCCAGAAGAGCGCGTCGGCCTACAGCCTGCGCCAGGTGGACCTCGAGCTTGCGGCGGATCTCGACAACGTCTACGGCCATCTGAATTTGCTCGATCCGTCGGCGGGCGGAGATCGCTCCGACAATCGCTGGGGTGGATCCTCCGAAATCGGCGGGTCGCCGCGCGCCACCGGAACCGCCCTGCGCGTGCAGCAGATCGCCGGCGCGTTTCAGCGCGCCTACGGCAAGGCGAGCTTCCTGGCCGGACTTCGCCGCAGCGCCGGCGCGGCGGCGGCCAGCACCGGGCTGATGCTGATCGCTCTCGCCCCGGTGGGAATCGGAGCGCTGCCGGGCAATCGGCTGCCGGGCGACGCGGTGCCCTGGTTTGCCGGTGTGCTCACATTGCTGTGTACGGCCTTCCTGTTGTTCTCGGCCCGGCGCACCCCCGGCCTCTACGGGCTGCGGATTCCCGCCGGCAGGGGCTGGTGGCTGCTGCTGCCACCGGCGCTGATCGGCGCGCTGGCCGGGGGCGTCTGGATTCCCGACCGCAGTCGAATCGCGGAGTTGGCAGGGAGCGTGCCGGCCGACTGGCTGGCGCTGGCGAGCCTCGCGCTGCTTCCGGCGGCGGCCGAGGTGCTCTTCCGGGGTCTCGCGCACGGGCGCCTGGCCTGGTGCTTTCCCATCCAGCGAGGCGGCGGACGCTGGTTCGTCTCGTGGCCCGTCATCGCGTCGAGCCTCTTCTACGCGCCGTGGGCGCTGCTGCCGTTGTTCGATGCCGCGCCGCCGCCCTTCGCTCGCTTCGACAGCTTCGCGTGGTGCGTCCCGCTCGCGGGTTCGCTGCTCTTCGGACTTGCAGCGGGCATGGCGCGCGAGCGATCCGAGAGTCTGCTGGCGCCGATCCTGTTGCACTGGATCGGTGCGCTGGCGCTGTTGGCGGCCCTTCCCTTCTGGGGCGGCTAGCCGAGCAAACGACATCCCGGGAACGACGACGGGCGTGTGATCGCGAGATTCGTCCGAACCGATCTCGTTCTTCACGGAGCGCACAGTCCACGACCCGATCCCGATCATCCTTCAGGAGGGCATTTCAGGGGGATCGTCGACCCGGGAGTCGTTCAGAGCCGATCGCGCGATCCCAGCCAGCATTCCTCGAAACACCACGGCGTGGAGCGGGTAGATTCCGTACCAATACAGAAGACCCAGCAAGCCACTCGGATCGAAGATCGCCGTTTGCCGAATCGTGCTTCCCGGACCGGTGGGCCGCACTTCGAACTCGATCCAGGCCCGCCCGGGCAGCTTCATCTCGGCTCTCATTCTCAGAAGGCGGCCCGGTTCGAAACTCTCGACACGCCACCAGTCGACGCTATCGCCCACGCAGAGATCGTCGGGGTCGGGGCGACCTCTCCTCATACCCACGCCGCCGACCAGGAGATCGACGAATCCGCGCAATTGCCAGAGCCAGTCGAACGCGTACCAGCCGGCCCTGCCTCCGATTCGACGGATCGGCGCGAATGCCGCCGCGGGGCGCAACGGGAGTTCCCGCTCGCGCGAATCGACGAGTCGACGCCCTCGCTGCACTCCGTCATGAGTCGTCCCCAGGCGCACGGGTTCGGTACCACTCGACGAGATCGCATCCGACCATCTGGTTTCTGCAGATTCACGATCTTCGTTCGCCAGCGCTCGGGCGATCGCCTCCCGTACGCCGACCGGCTCGATCGCAAAATCCCGACGGGCCCGATCGTCGCGAACGACCGTCTCGTGGCAGATGCTCTCGATCAGGGCGCGCCCAACTCGTGCATAGAGAGGTGTGACCAGGCCGAGCCACAGGCTACTCAGCTTCGGGGTCAGGATCGGAACAGGAATCATGAGCCGGCGGAGTCCCCGGTACTCCGCATAGGCATGCATGAGGTCGCCATACGCAACTCGCTCGGATCCACCAATCTCGTAGATGCGACCCTCTGCCGCATCCAGGTCGATCGCAGCTTCCAGATAATCGAGCAGGTCGTCGATTGCGATGGGCTGAGTCGTCACCTGCACCCATCGGGGCGTCACCATCACCGGAAGTCTCTCGACGAGCGATCGCAGCATCTCGAACGAGAGGCTGCCGGATCCGATCACCACCGAGGCTCGAAACTCGATCACGGGGACGCCCGCGGAGCCCAACGCGCGTCCCACCTCGTGACGACTCCGCAAGTGCGGCGATAGAGCCGCTTCCTCGTTTCCGAGGCCACCCAGATAGATGATTCGACGCACGCCCGCCCGACGCGCCATTCGTCCGAAGTTCCGGGCGGCGAGAAGATCCTGCGCCTCGAATCCTTCGGGACTGGAACTACTCATCGAGTGGACCAAGTAGAATGCGGTATGCACACCCTCGAGCGCCGGGCCCAACGATTGCTCACGCAACACGTCCCCCTCGATGACTTCGGTGTGCTCACTGACGCGACGAGCCAGGAACTCGGGCTTTCGCGCGAGGCAGCGCACACGAAATCCCCGCTCTTCCAGACGGGGCAGGAGGCGGCCCCCCACGTATCCGGATGCACCCGTGAGGAGAATCCGCTTCACGCCGGCCCCCGATCGCTGGTGCCCGATGCCTTGCGGGCATCCAATCGCGACGAGTCCATTGCTCGATGGCTTCCGACCCACGCATCCACTCGCCTCCATTCGTCGAGAAGCCAGGCGATTTGACCGGCCCGGTCCGTGGGAACTTCGGCACGCGGGATGCGGCGAAATCGAATCCGGATCACCTTGCCGACGAGCGCGCCGCTCCAGATCTTTGCGAGCGAAGCTGCACCCTCGAAACCGGTATGAGAGCAGAACACGACGTCGACCTCGGGTGCGGCATCGAGGATCCCGAGCGTCCCACCCAGCCGCGGCGGAAGCACGAACTTCAGCGACTCCGCATACTCGAGCAGACGCTCATCACCCTTCTCGCGAAGGCGCTCGATGATGCGATTTCGCTTGTCCGCCGAGAACCGCGTACCTTCGGCGTAGATCAGAACGCCGTCGCGAGGGCCGAGGTCACACGCGATCTGCTTCACCCCGGTGATTTCGGCTTCCGAATCCTTCGGGTACCGATCGACGAACGCGTTGGGTACCCGGTTGCCGACGATGTCCAGACAGGGATCCCAGAGGTTCTCCTTCTTCAGTACGTAGCGCAGTCGGATTCCATATGGCCGACTCACGATCGCTGACGCGAGCAGCGTATCGCCCGAGCTGGCATGCCGCGGCAGAAACAGATACGGACCGTGTCCGAGATCCGCTTCGTCTTCGCATTCGACTTCCAGCCGCAATCCGAACAGCCGGACGACGGACCAGAACAGCGTCGACCCCCACCAAGCCTCCAGCCGGAAGTGGAGATCGTTCCATGTTCGATCATCGAGGCGGCGGACCCTGCTCCAGATCCAGAGACCTCCGCTCACGGCAATCCCCAGAACTTCGCAAGTCAGATACACCGCGATGAGCGCGCTGCTGCGAAGCGCGACGCCACGGCTTCGCCGCACACAGTCCACCACGACCGAAGACACCAGCCAGACGGGCGCGGCGGCGATCCACGCGCACCATGCGATATGGAATCCCGGGATCGTCAAGAGTCTGCGCCAAGCCAATGATTGCCCGCCTAGACGTGATTCCGGAGCATCAACTCCTTCGGATGGGGCTCCAGGAACACCTGACCGTTCAGGTAGTCGACTTCGTATCGCCGAGCGTGATGACCGATCAACGTGATCGGAACGATGAGCGGAATCAACCCCTTTCGGTAGTCGTGAATCAGTTCCGCCAACTCCTTGCGCGAGGACGCATCGAGGAACTTCTTCAAATGCCCGGCGGCGTGTTGCAACATGTTGGCCGTACGTCCGGCGGTGGCGATCGGCCTGAGCGCCGACATGAATCCACTCTCGTATCGATCACGGAACGAGGAACGTTTCATCTGCTTGATCGTCGCAACGAGACGTCCGAGCTCACGATAGGCGACCGTCGAATGGGCCATCAGCTGCAACTTGTGGGCGGTGTGGAAGTCGACGACCTGGCCAGCCGTCCAGCGCCCGCGAAAGAGCTCCCGAACGCGCTGATAGGCGAACACGCGTTCGATGAAGTTCTCGCGCAGCTTCGCATCGTTCAAGCGGCCCTCGTCCTCGACCGGAAGGTTCGGGAACGCCGCGATCAGGGCCCCGGCGTAGAGCCCCCTGCCCTCTCGCCGGGGCATCCCGGAATCGGGGTAGACCTTCACACGCGTCATTCCGCAGCTCGGTGAGTCCTTCTTGAGTATGTAGCCTGTCAGATCGAGCGCGCGAAGTGCACGCACCCGTCGGGCCGAATAGGTTCGCATGGCAGATGTGTGATCACGCTGGGAATTGATCTCGATCATGCGAACCTCGTCGCCGCCCCCGACGAGCCGCAAAGCCGGACGCGGTGTGCCCATACCCAACTCCACCTCGGGACAGACCGGCACCCATTCGACGAAGCGGCCCAACAAATCGGTCACGAAACGGTCGCGCTTGTGGCCACCGTCGAAGCGGACCTCGTTTCCGAGCAGACACGACGACACGCCCATCCGGATCTTCGGCTGCCCGCCGGAATCGCCCCGACTCAAGGCCTTGCTCCCGCGTCGCGAGCGCCCTTGAAGCGCTCGAGCGCCTGAATCCGTCGCTCGGCATGATCGACGATCGGCGGCGGGTACTCGCTTGCGTGGCTGGACTGCCAGGGCTCGTGTACCTGCTGATCCGGCAGTTCGCGCAACTCGGGAATCCAGCGACGCACGTAGCGACCCTCCGGATCCCACCGTTTCCCCTGGGCCACGGGGTTGAATATCCGGAAGTACGGCTGGGCGTCGGAGCCGGTGGACGCGGCCCATTGCCAGCCGCCGTTGTTGGACGCCGGGTCGCCGTCGACGAGGTGTTCGAAGAAGAACCTCTCGCCTTCCCGCCAGTCGATCAGGAGATCCTTCGTGAGGAAGCTCGCGACGATCATGCGCACTCGATTGTGCATCCAGCCCGTGGAGCGAAGCTGACGCAACCCGGCGTCGACGATCGGATAGCCGGTCCGCCCTTCACACCAGGCCTCGAAACCTGCCTCGTCATGATTCCAGCTTAGAGAATCGAATTCCCGGCGATGATTTCCGCGCAGAACCCGCGGATGCTCTTCCACGATTGCCGAATAGAACTCGCGCCAGATCAGCTCATCCAGCCATTTCTCGATTCCTCGCGCCAGTCTCGGATCGTCGCGCGCGGCCTCCTCCGCCCGCGCGAAGCAGTGACGTACCGAAATCGCCCCGTGCCGGATATAGGGCGAGAGCCGAGACGTACCGTCGAGGTCCGGGCGGTCACGATTCTCACAGTAGCTACCGGCAGCGGTAGCGAGAAACCGGTCGAGCCGCCGCCTCGCTGCCGCTTCACCACCCGTGGGGAGGGTACGATCACCGTCCCCGAGCCCGAGTCGGAACGACCTCGGAACCGGATCAGCCCCGAAGCCGGGGATCGGCGGCGGCAGACGCATCGAACGCGCCGGCAGCCGTGGCTGCTCTTGCCAGAGTCTCCGCCAGGACTTCCGGTACGGTGAATACACGGCATACGCTCCGCCGGTTGCGGTTCGGATCTCACTCGAACGGAACACTGTACGATCGAGCCGCTTGATCACTTCCGCACCGCTGCGTTCGACGGCCGATTCCACCGACGCATCCCGACTCCGCGCGAAGGGTGTCACATCCTCATTGAAAGAGAGGATCCGCGCTCCCGTTTCATGCAGAAGCTTCGGCAACACCGCTTCCGGTCGGCCCGTTCGCAACAGCAGCGGCACGCCGCGTTTCTCCAGCTTTCGGCGAAGTCGATCCAAGCAGTCCAGAAGGAACCGCGTTCGAGGCAAGCCAGCCCGCGCTCCGGAAATCATGCGCGGGTCGAGAATGAACACCGGGAGCCACTGGTCGACGCGCGTCGCCAACGCTTGAAGTGCCGTGTTGTCGTGCAGGCGCAGATCGGCGCGATACCAATGAAGGCCGCGACTCACGCCGTACCCATCGAAGTCGCCGTGGATGCGATCTCGCAGATCTGCCACAAGGCTCTGCGGTCTCGTTCCGACTCTCGGGTGAAGGGAAGAACGTGCGTAAGGCGCTCAACCCGATCGAAGAAGAAGCGCCCCGTCCGCTCTTTCGCTCTCGGGCACGCAGCCAACCAGACGACCGTGTCGGCCCCTTCTGCCGGCGTTCGCAACACCTTCTTCATGATGCGGTGAAACCACGGCAGGGATTTTTCGACGGCCGGGGTATCCGCCCATCCGGGGTGCATCGAGTTGACGACGACGGAGCTTCCGGCCAGCTCTTCGGACCAGAGCTCCGCCAGTACGACCTGAGCCCGTTTGGTTTCGGCGTAGGCCGTCACCCCGTCGTATTCACGCTCGGCCCAAGCGAGATCTTCGAGATTGAGGCGACGGGTATACATGCCGCCCGACGAGACCCAGATGACCCGACCGTCGTCGGACTCCTTCAGGCGCTCCTGCAGCAGACGAGTCAGAAGGAACGGCCCCACGACATGAGTCGCAAAGGTCAGCTCCAGACCGTCGCTGGTCTCGACTCGCTCGTCCGGCAGCACGCCCGCGTTGTGCACGAGTACATCGACCGGCCCGGACGAAAGCCTTGCACTCGCCGCACGAATGGAACCCAGACTGGACATGTCGACCACCTCCGCGAACACCCGTGGATTTCCCGTCTGATCCCTGATGGCGGCGGCGGCCTGCTCGCCGCGCTCGCGGCTGCGACAGAGAAGCAACACCTCCGCACCCAGATCCGCGAGCGCCCGTGACGTCTCGAACCCGATTCCGGAGTTCGCGCCCGTTACGAGGCAACGCTTGCCCGCGAGATCCACCTCCAGATCGTCCGGCTGGAAGGTCAGGCTGTGAATCCGGAATCCCGTCCGGTCGAACGAGCCGATGATGAATGGATCCACGACGCGGCTCAGGCATTCTCCGGCGAATGCCCGGGCGCGCGGTACTTCGGAAGATTCCCGGATCGCTTCCGCTTTCCCTCCGAGAGACGACAGGATCTCGTCGATCGGTGCATGATCACCCGCCTCGCGGCTCGCATGACGGTAGACGAGTTCGCCATCGGGCTGGATCACGAACACTCCCCCGAGCTGCCACGGATCGCCCTGCACGGTTGACTGATACGAGCCCGATCGAATCGCGCGAATTGCATTGAAAGGCAGCCTCGGAGAGATCAGCTCGAGCCTACCCCGCCGCAGCCCTGCCGCGCGGTAGCATGCGAGCTCCGGGTCCACCAGGACCGGACAATCCAGCTGGAGGTCCTCGCGAAACGCAGCGGCGAAGGGCTGTGCGCCGTTCCCGACGATGACGAGTTCGGCGCCCCGGTCACGAATGTCGTCGATTCGGTCACGCAACTGCGCGACTTGCTCTCGGCAGAACAGTCAGCCGAAGTGGCGAACGAATACCAGAACGATCGGGCGATCCTGCCAGTAGTCGCCCAACCGGCGGGTTGCTCCGGACGAGTCGACGAGTTCGAAACCGGCGAGTCTTTCAGACAATCTCATGATCCAATTCTCCCTCTCGACCAGCCTGCTTGCCAAATCCGAGGTCGATGCGCCCTTCGCGCGAACCCGGCCTTCATCAATCGATCGATCCGTCGTAGGCCATCGAGAGGAGTGTCGAGCCGGCGAGCAGCTCGTCCCGAAGCCCTTCGTCCAAGGGCGCCCCACCGATCCAGATCCCGAACAATGCAGCCGAGAACTCCGCACCCTCCACCACGCCTTTGGGCTCGCCGTTCAACGACAGCTCGGTTCCGACCCCGGGGATGTAGGTGAGTGCATACCGGTCGCCGGGAGAGACATCCTCATAGAGAGCGTTGATCCGACCGATCGAGCCGCGAATGCGCGCGTGAGTCTCCGAGTCGACGTTCTGCAGCACGCCTTTGACCGTCGCCGACACGAATGCGTCGGCAGGGATCGCGCGGAAGTATTCGATCTCGATGCGCCGCGGGACATCCTCCAGGGCATCCGCGGGATGCACGCCTTCACCCAGGTACAGAGCCGCAGCGTACCCCTTGAGGAAGAAGCGCTCGAGAACCCCAGTTCCGTTGAGCCGAAGCGGCGTACCGTTCCACTCGTAGTAGTCGTTGAATTCCACACCTTCGACCCGCTCCGCGCTGGACTGCGCGGAGAAAGCGAAGGCGACCGTCAGTGACCAAGCGATGACTCTGATTTTCTTCATGAGGCGCATTATCTATACTAAAATCAATTCTGTCAATATTTTTTATGTACAAAAATTCTCCGAGATTCGCGATTTTCGTCGATTCCCCTGTTTCAACAGGAACTTAGAACCCGAATTGCCGATCTGAAAATTTTCGATATCGGAATTTTATGGACAAAATTTCATTTTTGTATAGATTGTCGGCCATGTCCGACTCCGACCGCACCGAGACCACCTACCCGCTGCGCGCCGCGGCAAAGCTCACCGGACTCTCTCCGGAGCTGCTCCGCGCCTGGGAGCGCCGCTATGGCGTCGTCGAACCGATTCGCACACCCGGCGGCACCCGCCGCTACCGGGCCGCCGACCTCGAGCGATTGCAGCTCGTCAAATCCGTGGTCGACGCGGGCCACCGCATCGGACGGGTCGCGCGGCTCGA
>Ga0055476_10000532_pt1 | contig 9963 bp, 7 predicted proteins | sample Muzzi_CordC_D2_FD_57682 | JGI IMG/M metagenome (GOLD analysis project Ga0055476, IMG submission 57682) | Wetland microbial communities from San Francisco Bay, California, USA, that impact long-term carbon sequestration - Muzzi_CordC_D2 | ecosystem: Environmental > Aquatic > Marine > Wetlands ... | reverse complement strand
CCGGATCCGTCCGTTCGGTCGGCTGGAGACGCCCTTCAGGTTTCTCCGCAACCAGCTGGCGATGCAACTTGTGAAGCGGCAAATGAGCGGGGCGCGGGCATGACGCTGCGGGCTCTGATTGTGGCGCCACAGCCATTTTTCTCCAATCGCGGGACACCCCTGAGCGTGTATTACCGAACGCTGGTCATGGCGGAGCTTGGTGTGCATATCGATTTTGTAACCTATGGAGAAGGCCAGGATGTAGACATACCCAATATCAGGTTCATGCGTATCCCACGCTTTGCCTGGCTCGGCAATGTCAAGGTGGGGCCATCCTACCTCAAGCTGTTCCTTGACGTCTTCCTCACATTGCGAGTGATCAGGCAACTGCTCGTGCGTCACTACGATTTTGTCCACGCGCACGAGGAGGCGATTTTCATCTGCCGCTTGCTGAGGCCTCTGTTCCGGTTCAGGTTGATCTACGATATGCATTCCAATCTTGCCCAGCAGTTGACCAACACGCGCTTTACCCGGTCGCGGCTGCTGAAAGGCCTGTTTCGTTTTCTGCAGGACAGCAGTATCAGGGTGTCGGATGCCGTGATCACGATCTGCCCGGACCTTGCTGATTACGTGAACGGCATTCCCGGCGGGCAACACAAGAACTTCCTTATCGAAAATTCGATTTTCGATCCGGTCAGGGTGGTGGCTCAGGATGACAGCGGTTATCCGCCCGGGCAACAGTCGCCGTCTGCGGTGGCGGCGGGTATCCCCGTGCAGCGCAGGATTGTCCTGTATGCGGGAACCCTGGAAAGTTACCAGGGTATCGAACTGTTGCTGAATGCCTTTCGCGAGGCCCTGCATTACTGTGACGATGCATTTCTGCTTGTCGTGGGCGGTAGCGGGAGTCAGGTGCAGCATTACAGCGAGCTGTCCCGCGAGCTTGGTATTGGCCAGCACGTCATGCTGACCGGTAACCGGCCGCAGCAGGAGGTGCCCGGGTACATGCAGCGTGCGTCCGTACTGGTCTCGCCAAGAACCGAGGGGACGAATACTCCTCTGAAGCTCTATCAGCAGATAGCCAGCGGCATACCGCTGGTGGCGACGGACATCGAGTCGCACACCCAGGTTCTCGACGACAGCTGTGCGTTCCTTGGTGTGCCGGAACCCGCGGCATTCGCGCATGCCATGGTGCTGGCCCTGACCCGGCATGAGGATGCAGCGCGGCGGGCGCAGCGGGCGCAGCAGCTCTACGCGGAAAAATATTCCCCTGCCTCGTACACGGAAAAGATGCGGCAAGTCCTGGCGATGGTGGGCTAGTCATGTGCGGTATCGTCGGCATCGCGGCACTGCGTGGCGCGCCTCCGCCGCAGGAAGCACAACTGCGCCGGATGTGCCGGACCATTGCACACCGGGGGCCCGACGACGAGACGACAGGTATCGTCAACGGTGTCGGTTTCGGAATGCGCCGGCTTTCGGTAATCGATCTGGCCGGCGGGCGTCAGCCCATCTTCAACGAGGCCGGCACTGCAAGAACCATCTTCAACGGAGAAATATATAACTACCGGGAACTCAGGCGGCAGCTGGAAGGCAAGGGCCATGTTTTTCGGACGGCGAGTGACACGGAAGTCATCGTGCACGCCTATGAACAGTACGGCAATGATTTCGCCAACAGCCTCAACGGCATGTTTGCCATCGCGCTGCACGACATTTCCGGCAACCGGGTTGTTCTGGCGCGTGACCACATCGGTATCAAGCCACTGTACTACGCTGTATGTGGTGACTACCTGGTCTGGGGCTCCGAGATCAAGGCATTGCTGGCGAGTGGTCTGCTCGTTCCGGAACTCGATGTCGATGCATTTGCGCAATTCCTGTCCTGGGAATATATCCCCGGGGAACAGACCCCGTTGCGCGGGGTGTACAAGCTGCTGCCGGGGACGATGCTCGAATGCCGGCTGGATCGGGCGCCGGCAGCACCGCGCCGTTACTGGGATATCCCGTTGCCCGGAGAACCGGACACCAGATCGGAACGGGAGTGGGCCGACATTCTGGATGAATCCATCGGCGAATGCGTAAGGCGTCAGGTAGTCAGCGATGTCCCGCTCGGCGCCTTCCTCTCCGGTGGCGTGGATTCCTCCACCGTCGTCGCGGCGATGGGTGGAACGGCCGCCACATTCAGTATCGGCTTTGACGACAGTTCTTACGACGAACTGCGGTATGCCAGAAGGGTCGCGGACCATCTGGGTGTGCATCACACGGATGCAAGTGCCTCGCCCGAGGTGCTCGATCTGTTCGATGACCTGATGTATTTCCTTGACGAACCGCTTGCGGATTCGTCGATATTCCCGACGTTTCTGGTTTCGCGTCTGGCACGCGAGCACGTGACGGTGGCGTTGAGCGGGGACGGAGGTGATGAACTTTTCGGCGGTTACGAGACCTATGTGGCGGATGCCCTTGCCAGGTGTTATACCCGCATTCCGGCAGCCGCGCGCAGGGTGATGGTCGAGTGGCCGGCAGGTGCACTGCGGCCCCGGCCCGCAAAGAAGGGCCTGGTAAACAAGGCGCGCCGCTTTGTCCAGGGTGTACGCCTGCCGGCCGGGCTCAGGCATACGCGCTGGCGCCTGTTCGTCGATGGCGGGCAGCGCTCCAGGCTGTTCACGCAGGATGCGCTGGCGCACATCAGCACGCCGGTTGAGTCGCACGTTACCGCCCTGTTCAGGGATGCCGGTGCGCGCGGCCCGGTCGACAGCAGCCTGTATGTCGATATGCGCAGCTATCTCTGCGATAACATCCTGACCAAAGTCGACCGTATGTCGATGGCAGCCTCGCTGGAGACGCGGGTTCCGCTGCTCGACAAGGAACTGGTCACGCTTGCCTTCAGTATGCCTGAACGGTACAAGATCCATCGTGGCAGGACGAAAGTCCTGCTGAAGAAAGTGGCCGCCCGGCATGTCCCGCCAGGTTGCGTGTATCGCCCCAAGGAGGGATTCAGCATGCCGATCAAGAACTGGCTGCGAGGCCAGTTCAGGGAGTTGCTGGAAACACTGCTGGACGAACGTCGCATCAGGGAAGGTGGATTGCTCCAGGCCGACACCATCAGAAGTCTCAAGTCTGAACATCTGGCAGGTACGGCGGACCACAGTCATGTCCTGTGGGCGCTGGTTGTTTTCGAGGCCTGGCGCGACAAGTGGCTGAACGGCCATGCTCATGCGGCTGCCCCCGGCTGGACGCGCCGGGGTAGCGAACCTGCGGATTCGGGGCGATGATCGTACGCGACGTCGAACGGGCGGCGGCCGGAACTTACGACGTGATTGTCGTCGGCGGAGGCGTCTACGGCTGTATGACCGCACTGGAGTCATGCGCCCGGGGGCTGCGGCCGTTGCTGATCGAAAGTCGTGACTTCGGCAGCCGGACCAGCTTCAACAGCTTCCGGCTTATTCACGGTGGACTGCGCTACCTGCAGTCACTGGATATCGTCCGCTTGCGCGAATCGGTGCAGGAACGGAGCTGGTTTCTGCGGCGCTTTCCCGGGCTCGTCATGCCCATTCCCTGCCTGCTGCCGCTCTATGGTCGGGGTTTGCGGCGCAACAGTGTGATGCGCCTCGCGCTGATGGCCAACGAACTGCTGTCACGCGGCCAGAATTCAGGTCTGGCAGAAGATCGCTGCCTGCCCGCCGGCAGGGTGCTGAACAGGTCGGAGACGCTTGCCATGTGCCCGGGTATCGCAACCGCGGGCCTTGAGGGTGCCGCCGTCTGGTGGGATGCCTCCATGCCGGATTCCCAGCGCCTGCTGCTGGAAATCCTGCACTGGGCGTCGGCCGCGGGAGCCACGGTGCTGAACTATGTGCAGGCGGAACGGCTGCTGGTGGAAAACGGCCGGGCATGCGGCATCGTGGCACTGGACCGTTTTACCGGTGCGTCTTGCGAGTTTCGCGGACAGCTTGTCATCAATGCTGCAGGGCCCTGGGTCCGGCAGACTGCAGCCCGGTTCGACCGTGATTACGACGAACTGTTTCACCCCACCCTGGCATGGAATGTTCTTTTCGACCGGTCGCCGCCCTCGGACTGTGTGCTGGCACTGCAGGCGGATGCTGCCGGGCATACCTATTTCCTGCGGCCTTTCAAGGGCAGGCTGCTGGCGGGTACGGGACATGCACCGTGGCAGGGCGGCGCGGACCAGGCGGCACCCTCCCGGGCGCAGCTCATGGATATGCTTGGAAGCCTGAACGGCGCCATGCCCGGACTTGAACTGGACCCCGGCCAGATCAGTCGGGTGTTTGCGGGCCTGCTGCCAGGCAGGGGCGCGGGCGATCGGCAGCTCGCCGTACGTCCCGTCATCATCGATCATGGAAAACACGGCGGAGTACGGAATCTCGTCAGCGTGTCCGGAGTGAAATTCACCACGGCGCGGCGTGTGGCGGAGGCTGTGCTGGAACGTGCTGCCGGTCGGCGCACAGCCCGCAGGGATATTACACGATATCAGCCGGAGGCCGTCGGAGCTGATGTCTGGTCGTGCCGTCCGGAACTTGCAGCGGAGCGCGGGGAATGCCTGTCCGGCTTGCGCAGGCTGGTCGCGCAGGAGGCCGTGGTTCATCTTGACGATCTGGTTCTGCGCAGGACCACGCTCTGGGAGAGCGCGGACCTGACTCCCGGTATGACGGATGCTTTGTGCGGCCTGTTTCCCTGGGACGAAATTCGCAAAGGTAAGGAACTCGACCGGCTTGCGGCAGCCTTCGGCTCCATGCTAGCTTCATCCGCTGCAACTATGCAAGGCGGCTGAATCTTGCCGCAGGCAGGAAACGCTGCGGGCAGGCATGCACCAAGGAAGACTGGATCTATTATGACTACACCCTGGCAATTGTTGATGTTCAGGAAGACGCTCAAGAAGCAACAGCGTCTTGCCGTGCTGAAACGCCTCCTCGGGAATATTGACCGGGATGAACAGTGCCTGCTGGTGACCTGCGGGGATAATAACGGTGCCATTAACTACTATCTGTCGCAGCTCGGCGGCCAGTGGTCGTTTGCAGACCTGGAGGATACCTGCAGGGCGGAGATGTCGGAACTGCTTGGCACCGAGGTGCTGCAGGGCTCCCCGGACAGCCTGCCCTACGAAGACGGCCGTTTCGACAGGGTGATAACCATCGATGTGCATGAGCACGTCAGGGACCCGGTGCAGTTCACCCGTGAGGTAAGCCGCGTTGCCCGGGCGGGGGGGCAGGTTATCTGTACGGTACCCAACGGCGACGAGTCGAAGCTCGCGGTCCGCCTCAAGCATGCGCTGGGCATGACCCCGGATGAATACGGACACATGAGAGTCGGGCTGACCATTCCGGAGTTGTCAGACATCATGTGGCAGTGCGGAGTAACCCCGGGCGAGTGCAGCACATTTTCCAGGCTGTTTACCGAGTTGCTTGAGCTGAGCATCAACTTCGCCTACGTAAGGATACTTGCGCCACGCAGCACGGTTCATGTCGAGAAAGGCCAGATCGCCCCCGCGACGGGTGACCAGCTCAGGTCGATGAAAAATTCCTATCGTATGTATTCACTGATTTATCCGCTGTACTGGCTCATTTCCAGACTCGATGCACTGCTGCCTTTCACCGAGGGGTATGTCGTTGTTGTCGCCGGCCGGAGGCCCGTCGTGTGACGATACGGCGTGTACTGATAACCGGTGCCGGCGGATTTATCGGAAGCCACCTGGTCGGGCATCAGCTTGGCCTGGGCAGGGAGGTGACGGCGCTCGATGTCCGGCTTGACCGGCTCAGGCAGCGACAGGGGGAGGCCGGGCTGCGGCTGGTTGAAGGCGATATTCGCGATACTGCGCTGCTGGAAAGGAGCATGCCCGGGACGGATGTGGTGTTTCACCTGGCAAGCGCACACCTGGAGGTTATTCCAGATGACCGTTACTTCCGGTCAATCAACGTGGATGCGGCACGCAGTATCGCCGAGATGGCTGCACATGAAGGCGTACAACGCCTTGTGCATTGCAGCAGTGTCGGAGTGTACGGGCCGCTGGCCGCCATACCGGCGGATGAAGACACGCCCTGCCACCCGGATATTGCCTATGAAGTGACCAAACTGGAGGGCGAGCGGGCCGTACTGGAAGTTGCCGCCGCCCGCAGTCTTGCAGCGGTCGTTCTCAGGCCGGCATGGGTGTACGGACCGGGTTGCCCACGGACCGCCAGGCTGTTCCGGGCGTTGCGTAAGAGGCGATTTCTCATGGTCGGTAGTGGAAGCAACCTGCGCCACCCCGTGTATATCGATGATATGCTGCAGGCATTCGAACTGGCGGCGACCCGGAGCGGCGTGGGGGGGCAGGTGTTCGTGATTGCATCCGATGAATGCGTCACGCTCAGGCAGCTGATAGCAACCATTCTGGAGGTGGGGCATTCCGGTTACCGCCCCGCCCGGATACCGCTGGCGGTCATGCGGCCCGTTTGTTACCTGGTCGAGGGCGTGGCCAGGGTGCTGCAGCGGGAGCCGCCGTTCTCCACGCGCAGCCTGAAATTCTTCACCGAGGATTCGGCTTTCTGTATTGCCAAGGCAAGGCGCCTGCTTGGTTACGAGCCTGCGGTTGGTCTGCTATCGGGTCTGGAAAAGACACACAGGGCGCTGTCCGGGTCCCCGAATGCCTGAAGGTGAAGGCCTCGGAAATATGAGCGGCAACATGTCCGATTTCGCAGTATCCGGCTGATTCCGGACGGCCACCGATCTATGTGCGGAATCGCCGGAATCATTTCGAATGGTCCCAAGGATGACATCCGGCAAATGACGGATGCCCTGGTTCACCGCGGCCCGGATGGCAGCGGTTATTACCAGAACGAGAACGTGGCGCTCGGTCACCGTCGTCTCAGCATTATCGACATCGAGGGCGGGCACCAGCCCATCAGCAATGAGGATGGCGGTCTGGTGCTGGTCTGTAACGGCGAGATATACAACAGCCCCGAATTGCGAACGGGGCTGGAGCAACGGCATACCTTCAAGACCACAACCGACGTCGAGGTCATACTCCATCTGTACGAGGAGCACGGGCCGGCATGTGTGGCCATGCTGCGCGGCATGTTCGCCTTCGCAATCTGGGATACGCGCAGGCACACACTGTTCCTGGGCCGTGACCATCTAGGACAGAAGCCGCTGTTTTACTGCCAGGTCAACGGCGACTTCCTGTTCGCATCGGAGATCAAGGCACTGTTTGCTTCCCGGCGCGCTCGGCCGGACCTTGATCTCGAAGGCCTGTGGCATTACATGTCCCTGCGGCTGGTACCGGGCCTGAATACGCTTTACAAGGGTATCCGGAAGCTGCCTGCCGCGAGCACCCTGCTGCTTGATGACAGCGGCATTCACATGGCGCGCTACTGGCGCCCCGATTTCAGGCACACCCGGCGTGCGTCCGAGCGTGATCTGGTAGAGGAGCTCGACGCGCTGCTGGTCGAGACGGTCAGGATGCATCTGCTTAGTGATGTCCGTGTCGGTGCCTTCATCAGTGGCGGAATCGATTCAACGCTGATATCCGCGATCGCCGCTAACGTCACCGACGGGCCGTTCCCGGTATTTTCCCTGGGCGTTGAGGAGGCCGGCTTCAACGAACTCCCGTTTGCAAGATCGGTCGCGGATCGTTACGGCATGGAAATGCATGACCTCACGGTCAGGCCCAACCTGGTTGAACTGATACCGGACATGATCAGGCAGATGGACGAACCGGCCGATCCCTACGGGGCGGGCATCTACCAGGTGTCGAAACTCGCCAGCCAGACCGTCAAGGTGGCGCTGAGCGGTGACGGGGGTGATGAATCATTTGCCGGGTATGACCGCTATGCGGGTCAGCGGCTGGTCGATTACTACTGTGCCCTGCCGGCTGTATTCAGGAAGGGCCTGGTCGACAGGCTGCTTGGCGCGGTTCCGGAAACCTTCGCCTACAAGAGCATGGCACAGAAAGCGGCCTGGCTGCGGCACATGTCCACATTTTCGGATGCTGACCGGTATCTTGAAAGCCTTACCTTCCTGCGCTTCAGCCATGCGTCGAAGCAGCAGTTGTTTACCGCGGATGCGCGCAGGGTCATCGGGGATGCCAGTTCCGGAGATGCGGTGCTGGATGAGTATCACTCACAGCATGCCAGCGATGTGGTCGACAGGATGCTGTCGACCGACCTCATGATCCGGGTCCCCAACCTGAATCTGCAGATCGGTGACAGGATGTCCATGGCCCATTCACTCGAGGTGAGATGCCCGTTCATGGATCACGTGCTGGTTGAATTCGCGGCTACGATACCCGCCAGCCTGAAACTCAAGCATTTGCGGGTCAAGCATATGCTGCGCCGTGTTGGTGCTCGTTACCTGCCGCCGGAAATCGTCAGGCGCAGGAAACAGGGGTTCGGTTTTCCGCTCGGACCGTGGATGCGTTCGGGGCAGCTGAGTTTATTCGTGCAGCGGGTACTGGAAGATTCATTGCTGGTCCGGGCTGGCATACTCGCCGACGATGCCATCTGCAGATTGCTCAGCGAACACACGGGCGGCAGGGTGGACCACAACTACAGGTTATGGCTGCTTGCCAACACCGAGCTCTGGTACCGTCTGAACTTCGGGGGGCACACCATGGATGACCTGCATGCCCTGACCAGACAGGGCGGCCGGCAAACACGGTAACCGCCGGTTCAGACGGTTTATTCCTTGATGGCAGTAACGGAAAACTTGTAGGCCAGGTGTCGCGCCAGCGGTCCGGGTATCAGGTTGTAGACAGGCCTGAAGACCCACGAATACAGTGCGGCCTTCAGCCCGGTGCGTGCAACCGGCAGGGCACGGTAATGCTCGCGGGCGGTTTCAACTACCCTGAACCCTTCGAACATGGCGAGCACTTCCCGCTCGGTGAGGAAGTCGTTGACCGGAGGGTCTTCTTCCCTGAACTCGATATTCTCGCGTCCCAGCAGTGATATCCAGTACATCCACGACGGCCGGCGATAGAAGTGGGAGATGATGGCGCGGCCGCCCGGTTTGAGCACGCGGCGAATCTCGGCCAGCGCCTCGCGTGTGTCGCCGGTTGCATGCAGGACGCCGCGGGCCCAGACCGCATCGAAGGTCGCATCATCGAAACTCAGGTCGCGAACATTTTCCACTCGCACATCGACCGGTTCCAGTCCCTCAACCTCGAAGTGTTTCCTGGCGAGCTCAACGGCGGTGGGCGTCAGGTCGGTGGCCGTCACCCTGACGCCGCGGCGCAGGAACTCCACGCTGTCGAAGCCCATGCCGCAGCCGATTTCCAGCAGATGCCTTCCCTGCAGCAGCGCCGCTTCACGTTCGAGCCGGTCCTTGATCCACGGAAACTTGTAAAAACTCATCCACGGGCGGATATGCTCGAAAAACGCGGCCGTGCCGGGCTCGATCGACTGGTCCTTCACATATTGCCTGCCGAGGGGGTGTGCATCCCAGTAAGCCGCGATCGGCATTATATCGTGTTTCACGGAGGGACCGCGCATTTCAGTTGTAGTCATGACTAGTTTCGCTACCGGTCGGTTGGCAGGTGATTTTCCTGTACATGCATCCTGAGGCTGAACAGCTCGCCGGCCCGAACGACCCGGTTTCGGCGATTTCACATATATTAATATGTGGCAGGATACCTAACAAGCATCGCTGCGAAGGCATGAGACCAGTTCATTGCACGTACGGATCCGGCTGCCCAAGGCGGGTATTCCAGGCGCGGCCCCGTCCGGACGCGGGCCGGCCGTGGCTGCCCTGATTGTGCAGCGGACCTGCCGCCGATACACTGTCTGCACCTGTTGGCAAAATTGACGGGACTTGTCGGGAGATGATGCATTGCCTTCACCGATCGCACATGTCGCGGCCGGCTATCTGATTTCTCGGGGCCTGTCCGGACGGTATGCCGGGTTTCGTCCCGGGCTGGTACTGGCAGGGATCGGGCTGTCGCTGTTGCCTGATATCGATGCTGCTGCCGGGCTGCTGCTCGGCGACATGGGCCGCTATCACAATAACTTG
>Ga0055476_10000531_pt1 | contig 9969 bp, 10 predicted proteins | sample Muzzi_CordC_D2_FD_57682 | JGI IMG/M metagenome (GOLD analysis project Ga0055476, IMG submission 57682) | Wetland microbial communities from San Francisco Bay, California, USA, that impact long-term carbon sequestration - Muzzi_CordC_D2 | ecosystem: Environmental > Aquatic > Marine > Wetlands ... | reverse complement strand
CAATATGGGCTAAAGCTAGCTGGAAGAGCGCCCCTACAAATCCTGTTAAAGCACCAACAATGAGAGCCCATAACAATACCATAGAGCTTCCTTTCTCTTCTGTTGATAGCTTGGACTTTACTTTGTCCATGCCTCTCTGGTGAGTGGTACTATTGGAATCCGGGTTCATGCTAAGCTCCAATATTGTTTAAAATTGGGAGTTTTTAAATATTTATTGAAGACATATGTTCTGTTGAGATACACCATTAAGGATTATTATCGTTACAAATCTGCTGATAGGCAATAGCTAATATGGCTGACAGAAATATTTTTATAGATATGATTTGATATGATGGTTAAAGGTTAAAGTTCCGGTTAGACAGGAACTCTTCATATGCTACCAGGCGGTAACATCTTTGTAAGCTATCACTTTTGACGGGGTTATGGTTACAAGAAGCTCGCCTTTGACTGCATTTCTCTTTCCAAAAGCCTCTGCCTGCTCTTCCCCCATATATCTTGCCCCAATCCTGGTTGCCCAGTGTAGCATTTCCTCAGGGTTTTCAGATATTGATACTGTGCCCTCTACTGTTACGAATGAATACGGAGGGATTTGGTCGTCTACGCTTAAAGATACCCTTGGATCTCTCAACATATTCTTGGCTTTAACTGAAGACTCTCCTGTTGTGAAAATTAATTTCTCTCCGTCGAGCACGAACCATATTGGAACCACGTGAGGCCTGCCGTCATATCTCACAGTTGCCAGTTTTCCGGTTTTTGTGCCTTCTGATAGAAAAGCAATATATTCCTCTTTGCACATTTGTGGCATGTGTTAACTCCAAAATATTTTATATGTATAAAGTTTTTGAATGGATTCAATTGGTTTTGTATAATGGTCAGGAGATAATATCTACCAATTTGCAATTTGTTTTTTAGCAGATCTTATCATCCTCTGAACATTTCTTTTTGCAGTGCCACCGTATGACTTCCGGCTCTGGATTGATCCATCAATAGTTATAAAGTTATAGAGATCATTCTCAAAGAGCTTGGAAAATTTCTTGAATTCCGATATGTCGAGATTCACAAGCTCAAGCTTCTTTGCTTCGGCGTAACTTACTATTTTGCCTGTGACTTCGTGGGATTGCCTGAATGGAAGACCCTTCCTGCTCAAATAATCGGCGACGTCAGTTGCTGTGATAAACCCTTCATTTAGAGCTTCCCGCATATTTTCATGCTTGAATATTATGCTCTGTAACATTGCCGAAAGCACTTCAAGTGATGACTTTACGGTATCTACAGTATCAAACATCGGCTCTTTGTCTTCCTGCATATCTCTGTTGTAAGAAAATGGCAGACCTTTCATTAGCGTCAGAATTGTTACCTGATTGCCGTAGACCCTTCCCGTCTTCCCGCGTATAAGTTCTGCCATGTCGGGGTTTCGTTTCTGAGGCATAATACTTGAGCCTGTAGTAAATTCGTCTCCCAAATCTAAAAAGTCGAATTCTTTAGTCGACCAGAGTACAAATTCTTCAGCAATTCTGCTTAGATGCATCATTAAAATTGCTGATACGGATATGAATTCAACAATGAAATCCCTATCGCTTACCGTGTCCACGCTGTTGTTCGTAATCTCCGGGAAACCTAGCAGCTTGGCGACAAGTTTTCTGTTTATTGGAAATGTAGTTCCTGCACCTGCACCGGCGCCAAGCGGCATCTCGTTTGTCCTTTTCAAACAATCTATGTAGCGCTCGCGGTCACGTTTCAGCATCTCGTACAGCGCCATTAGCTGGTGGGATAAAAGTATCGGCTGTCCCCTTTGCACATGAGTATAAAGGGGAATCACCGCGCTTATATTTTTTTCCGATAGGCCAACAAGGCGTTTAGCGCATTCTTCAACAAGGTCTATTATCTCATCTATTTCCCGCCTTAGATAAAGACGCATATCAAGAGCAATCTGGTCGTTTCGGCTCCGGGCAGTGTGAATTTTTCCGCCTACGTCCCCAATTTTTTCAATCAGCCGTTTTTCGATATTGAGATGTATGTCCTCAAGCTCTTGCCTGAATGGGAATTTGCCGTCCTCTATCTCTTTTTCTATTTGACGAAGACCCTTTATAATTTGAGTGGCTTCTTTTTTTACAATAATACCTTCACTGCCAAGCATTGTAGCGTGAGCGATGCTTCCCTGTATATCCTCTTTATAAAGCCTTTTGTCAAAGTCGATTGAGGCCGAGAACTTTTCAGCAACTTTATGAGTACTTTTTTTAAACCTTCCGGCCCATAGTTTCTTCTTCAATGTATATCTCCCAAAAATTAGTCAAAGTATATTACCAATAATATACAAGTTAGAAAAACATATTTCAGAAACTTTATCACGTAAGTCGAATTATTATAAGTAGGTTGGCAAATTTATTGCCGGTTATAAAGATTTTAAAGCCGAAAGCGCTTTGTGCACATGGGCTTTATAGTTAAGTTGTGATGAGAATATATGGCGGACAATTCCACTCTTGTCTAAAACATATGTAACTCTTCCTGGGAGGATTCCCAGAGTTTTTGACACCCCGTATTCATTTCTAACATCATCATCAGGATCGCTTAGCAGCAAAAATGGAAGATTGTTTTTTTCTGAAAATTCTTTGTGTGATTCTTCAGTGTCTGAGCTAATTCCAATAACTTCTGCATTATCAATCTTTTGAAATTCATCAAAATTGTCTCTGAAAAGGCAAACCTCTTTGGTACAGATTGCTGAGTTGTCTTTGGGATAGAAAAATAGAACAACCGGTTTGATGCCAATATAATCCTGAAGCTCAACAGCTTCACCAGTTTCAGAAAAAAGCGCAAAATTAGGAGCCAAATCACCAACTTTTACGGACTCTGCCATTTTTCACTCTCCGGATTATTCAAATTTCGTATAAGAGTACCCAAAAGTTCAAAAAATCTTAGCTTAATTTAACGGCGATTTTCGATAATAGTAAAAAGGCTGAGTATTTCTCTGAGATGACGCGTATTAAGGAAATTTTTACGAACATACTCCTTGGCATTTCTTCCAATTTCTTCCATTTTATCTGGATTTTGAAGCAAATACTGAATTCTAAGAGCAGCCCCTTCGGGTGTATCCACAAGGAACCCTGTATGGTTTTTAACAAGCTGTAGCCTTATCCCCCCTGTATTTCCACCTATAACAGGTTTTCCCTTCCACATCGCTTCCGTTACTGTCAGCCCGAATCCTTCTTTTAATGACTTTTGAAGTATAATGTCAGATGCTCTCTGAAGGGCGTTTATTGTTTTATGAGCATCCGCAGGCAATAGCAGAATGTGAATATCTGCATCGTTTCCGGCCGCCTCTCTAACTTCTCTTAGTACTTCCTCTCCCTCTGGATCATCTGTAGCACCCCCTCCGGCCAGAACCAGTTGGATTTCTGGGATTGACTGCTTTACAAGTTTGTATGCCTGTATTACTCCGATTGGGTCTTTGAAGCGGTCATATCTTGAAACCTGAAGCATTATTGGTCTTTCGGGGTCAAGATCAAACTCTTGATATACTGATTCTACTTCCTCGTTTGAGAGGTCCATATTTTTTTCGCTTAACGGATCAATGCTCGGAGGAATAAGATATTGAGTATGTGGAAGCTGCTGTGAAAAGTCGGGAAGTGAGAAGTAGCTTGCGTCGTAGTCTTTTATATATTGACTCAGGAAGTTCCAGACAGACGGGTGCGGCTTACTTGCGTCTATATGACAGCGCCAAACCCAGATGCCTTTCCTGTTAGGGCACAGTTTCAATAGAGGTGCCGGCTGAGGATCGTGAATAATGACGTAGTCAGCATCCTCTAAAATTGGACGAAGCTGCTCAGCGTTTTCGGCGTTGGTTTCATCATAAGCCCTATACAATTCGTCCGATATATCTATGGGATCACCCTGAAGAGCGTTATGCATGCTCTTTGTGCATTGATAAAACTTATCCTTACCTGTAATTACTTCCCAGCTTGTTTCAATTCCAAGCTCATTCATGAGTGGAACCATTTTCATGAGTATTTCTGCCACTCCACCGCCAACCCTTGTGGAATTGACATGAACAAATTTCTTTCCCTTCATCGGAGCTGAAAGCTGCTGGAGTTTATTTATGGCTTCTTTCCCGGCGACCATTGCGTATGTTTCGAGTAGTTCACTCATGCGCTTTCTCCCTGAAAAAACTCTATGAATATCTGAGACGCTCTAGATTGCATCTCGGGTAATCTAAAAAAGTAAGGGTCGAGTTTGGACAGCCGGATTGCAAGGTCTGTATATTCATCCCCGGCATTTTCAACAAAAGTAACGATATTTGAAGATGTATTATGGGATTCTATAAAGTGATAATATACAGCCCCTAATGGAAGATTGGGTATTATGTCTTTGAGTTGTCCGGGATTAGAAATAATATGCCCCGTTTCAAATAGAACAATATCTGAGCGTGTAAATTGGAATTTTTCACCTTCTTTTGTATCTTGAGAACACTTGTCTTGTTCCAAGCTTAGAGTTACGACTTCTATTAATTTTGATCTAAGCTCGTCAACATTTTGAAACATGCGGGGGTTTATTAGGCTTAAACGTTCAGCAAGTTTGTTCTCATGGAGGTTTATGGATGCCCAGATAGCAAAATCGTTATTATACTCGGCTTCTTCAAATTCTGCGCGTAGCTTTTTCGCCCAGAAATGATAATGGATACAGTCTGGGTGAATTATTTGTAGAAGATCCCTGAATTCTTTTAAGTTCTGAGCCCGCAAGCCAGTTGCGATATTTAGGATTTCACAGTCTTTTATTTCAAGAGTTTGTGTATTATTGTTTTTTAGAGTCATAAGTTGAGACGTTAGTATAGAGAATTATTTCTAGAACACAATGTTTGGATTAAAAAAGTTCAATTAACAAAAAATATTTCGAGGAGTCCATGAAATGAATGTTTTTGAATGCGTAAGTACACTTTGTTCGATTAGAAGCTATATACAAAAAGAGGTTCCGGATGAAGTCATTATGGAAGTGCTTGAAGCCGGAAGGCTTGCACCAAGCGCTCATAATGACCAGCCGTGGCAATTCCTCCTTATAAGAGATAAGGACAAGCTAAAAGCTATGAAAAAATACTGTCTAAGCGGAAGCTTTATCACTCAGGTCGATTTTGCGGTGGTTGTTGTAACCTATCCGGCATCAAAATGGCACGAGATAGACAGCACACGGGCCGTTCAAAATATGGTGCTTACTGCATGGAGCCACAAGCTGGGTTCATGCTGGATAGGCAGACTCGACAAGCCGGGATTGATGGAATATTTAGAGATACCCAAAAACATGAATGTGCTTACAGTTCTGCCGTTTGGATATTTCGATGAGAGGCAGATCAGCAAAACTAAATTCAGAAAAGACCCGGAACAGGTATTTCATTTAAACTCTTTCGGAACAAAAATGTAAAGATACAATACATCTAGTTATAGGGTATTTTTAACTCAAAATCAGTTTCATATTTGAGGTTATTTATATGGATAAAATAGTTGATACAGTTCAAAATTTACTGCCTAAGGCAGGTGATACTCAAATCCTGGACATTGTTGCAACGATAATACTCTTGATTGGAGTAATATTGTTAAAATTCCTTTTAGTTAGATTGTTTTCCTCTCAAGAACACATACCTTTTGAGACAAGGAAAAGACGGGCTATTCATATAAGAAACATTATGATTCTGACTTTTCTTTTTGGCGTTATATTCATATGGTCTAAGGAACTGCATGCACTTGTGCTGAGTTTCGTTGCACTGGCTTTTGCCGTTGTCTTCTCATTTAAAGAAGTCATATCTAGCGCTAACTGGGAAATATTCAGAGCAACTACTAACGCTTACAATGTAGGAGATTATATAGAGGTCGGCGGGATGAGGGGAGTAGTTCTGGATCACAATTTTCTGTCGACTACTATTCAGGAACTCGGGCCCGGCAAAACATCAAACCAGTTTTCAGGCCGTTCCATTACTATTCCAAACTCCACTTTTTTTACAGCTTCCTTGATAAATGAAACATATATGAAAGATTACGTTCTCCATACACTGACAATTCCCATGACAGCCGGCGACAACTGGAAGCGGGCTGAACAAATATTGTTAGAGGCCGCAAATGAGGAATGCTCCGAGTACATTGACCTGGCAAAACATCATTTCAATTCCATGAGCCGCAAACTAAAAATCAGTCCATCTTCTGTTGATCCACGTGTCGCAATTGAAATTCCAGAGCCAGATAGAATTAATCTAATTCTCAGATTCCCGACACCATTTGCGGGAAAGTGGGTTAAGGAACAGGCGATACTGAGGAAGTTTCTGATGAGGCACGGTTTAGAGGGGCAAGCTAATTAGAAGTTGCTTTTTTATATTCCAACAATCTGAATTGAGGTATGTATGAATTCTTATCTCCACAGCTTTTAATAATTTTAAAAGCTTTTTTGTCCTGTCGGAGTTTTATTTTATGAACAGTTTTATCCTCCGGCGATATAAATTTAACATTATATTTTTCTTCGCTGTTTTTTGAGCTTTTATATGCAAAATCTGAAAGGTTAGGGTTCTCACTCTCCTTTCTTAAGTAATACTCCGCTGCCTGTACTTCGCTTGTATAACATGATCTTCCCCGGTAGCTTGAAATATCGACCTTGCCAGCCTCGTACTGACTCATCAACTTCTCAGCGACTTTGCCTTCCCGAACACGGCCGTACACAATCCCATGGGGCAAGCATACAAATGTCGAGGCAAATCTGTGACCGCCTATATGATTAACTTCCCATGTTTGTGCGCCATATTTCCCTTTGGCTACATCCAGATAGACCGGCATTCCGAATTTACCGCAGCAGATATCATACTCGCCATTTGTGCATACTATATAAATTTTTTTGTCGGAAAGAAGTTGATCTGATTTGAGAATTTTTTTTATGTTTAGACCAAGCAAATCCTCATACTCTTTGAATTTTATCTCATATAACCTGGGGGGTTTTTCTCCGCTTAAAGCAACATAGAACCTAAGATATTTATCCGCGTTTATCTGTTTTTTTATTAGCTGAAACCGGGAATTCTTAACAGGCTTAATTTCTTTATTTATGTGGGATTTTACCTTCTTGGGTATTTTACTGTTTCTATAGGCGCTACCGGACCAGTGGCCTCTGTATTCCAGTAGAAACCACACATCGGCCCTCGGGGCTGTTCCGAACATCTCTTCATCAGCATTCAATGAGCTTTCAAAACATAGTATCTTATTTTTTATTGGCATTTTATCCTGTTATTGATTAGTTTTTAACGTCTGAAATATTTACAGCGCAGAAATTATAACATGAAAAGGAAACTATATGAGTGATAAAGTAATAGGTATTGATATAGGAGGCACCAATCTCAGAGGGGCGGTTGTAGATAAGGAAGGGAATATTCATAACAGGATGAAAATTCTTTCAGAAGCTGATCAAGGGATTGATGTACTAATAGACAACCTGGCAGGATTTATCAGGGAGATTAGCAAAGGAGAAAAAATAAATAATATAGGAATTGGGATTCCCGGAATAATAGATTCAAAAGACGGTGTAATCACTCAGGCTCCCAATATATCAAATGTCGACAACTATCCGTTGAGATCCGCGCTAAACGACAAACTCGGCGAAGACAAAAGTATCGTTATAGAAAATGACGCGAACAACGCTGCTGTGGGTGAATGGTGGATGGGGGCAGCTAAAGAAGTGGATTCAATGCTTATGATAACCATGGGCACTGGGGTCGGAGGCGGAATAGTTCTGGACGGGAAACTCTGGACCGGGGCTGACGGTATGGCTGGAGAATTGGGCCACATCACGATATATCCCGATGGTGCCAGGTGTAACTGTGGAAACTATGGCTGTCTTGAGAGCTACGCATCAGCTACTGCGATTAGACGGATGGTTCATGAGGGTCTTAAGGATGAAAACTTAAAAACGGACTTAAGGGATAGCATCAGAGATGCGCATATAGAGGATGTACCAAAGATTGTAATGGAAGCCGCTACAAATGGGGATAATTTTTCTCATGATATCTGGGGCCGGGTTGGTATTGCTCTTGGTATAGGAATTGCGGACCTCGTAAACCTCTTAAATGTTGAAATGATAGTTATTGGGGGCGGTGTTTCAAATGCATGGGATTTATTTATTGATGAAACAATGAAAGAAGCTTCCAAAAGAGCCTTTCGCGGCCCAATGAAGACCGTTAAAATAGTGAGAACTCGTCTAAATGATGATGCGGGGCTTTTAGGGGCGTCATATTTGGCCCTGAAATATAAGGTTTAAAATTATTTACGGAAGTGTCGGTCTAAACAGTTTCATCTTTAAGACTTCGCTGTTCTTATCGGTAACTTTAAATCTGTCATCGATTCTGATTCCCCCTGCCCACATAATCTCTCCATCAGAAATAAAGATAGGCACTCTGGACCTGAGGAATTTAGGCAACTTTATATCTGTAAAATAGTCCTGTAGCTTTTTAGAAGATTGCATGCCAAGCGGTGAAAACTTGTCACCAGGTTTAAAGCTTCTGACCCCAATTGGAAATTTCGCTAAAACGGGATCAAAATACGCCACACTTTCATCGGTTTCTTCAAGGGAATCTGTCTGTACAATTGATATTTCAACTTCAAGTTCAGGAAAGCTCCATTTGCCGGGAGATTGAATTGTATAGAAGAATTCTCGTTCTAACTCAGTTTTTTTTGTAACTAAAAAAGTGTCATAACCCTTCGCGACTACCGCATTGTCTGGCAACTCAATTTGTCCGGACGCAGTATCAGATAACAATAAATCGTCTGCCGACGTGATATGGATTGATGAGATATTTTTCAGGCTACTATTTAGATTTTCAATGGCTGTTCTTAGCAAAGAGTATCTAATTATCTTGTCAATTGATCTGAATTTCACCAGATCGCCGGTTAGTTCAGAATTGTTAGTCCTGAACACATCCCCGTAACGTTTTCCGGCCTCATGAGAAATAAACTCATCTTCAGCTCTTAAAATATCAGCGGTTTTAGCCAATGTTTCATTTATTTGCGGGTTGTAGTTTTGGAGCTCGGGTATTAAATCTAGCCTGATTTTATTTCTCAAGAACTCTATTGATTCATTTGAGGAGTCCTCAACCCAACTAACACCTTTGGACTTTAGAAAATCCTCAATTTCACCCCGACTTGTCTCGATTAAAGGTCTGATAATGTTATTTGAGACAGGAGGAATCCCCGAAAGGCCTTTTGAACCGCTTCCCCTGATTAACCTCATCAGCACAGTTTCAGCCTGATCATCAAGAGTATGAGCGGTTGCCAGTTTCGTAGCATAGTGTTTGCTGAGCACCTGGTCAAAAAATTTATATCTCAGCGTCCTTGCTGCGTCTTCAAGTGACAGTCCATTATCTTCTTTGAATTTTTTAGCATCCACCTCACCATATACAAATGTAAGCCCCAGAGATTTTGCGGTTTCTTTGACAAATTCCGCGTCTCTTTCTGCCTCATCTTCCCTGATGCCGTGGTTCATATGAGCGACAATGAGTTCAAGCCCATAATCTATTAACTCATTAAGTGAGAATAGCAGTGCGATAGAGTCGGCTCCTCCCGAAACTCCTACCACCACTTTCTCACCCTTGGTGAGCATACTGTATTTTTTAAGTGTTTTCTTTACTTTGTCCAGCATCATCAAAATTGTTTGTCGCAAGCCCCGCGGACATGATGATTCTAAAAGCATCCTCTACCGAGATTGAGAGCTCTTTGATGTCCTCTTCGGGGAGCATTATATAATACCCGCTGGTAGGGTTTGGGGTGGTTGGAACAAAAATGCTGACTAGCTTTCTGCCGGACTTGTTGTGATGTTTTCCGTCATCGATGGTGCTTGTGATAAAACCGATTGAATAAATACCTTTTCTCGGATATTCAAACAGTGCAACCCTTTTGAGATTTTTCATACCGCTACCCATAAGGGTTTCAACAATCTGTTTTGTGGCTATGTATATAGTTC
>Ga0055476_10000530_pt1 | contig 10002 bp, 6 predicted proteins | sample Muzzi_CordC_D2_FD_57682 | JGI IMG/M metagenome (GOLD analysis project Ga0055476, IMG submission 57682) | Wetland microbial communities from San Francisco Bay, California, USA, that impact long-term carbon sequestration - Muzzi_CordC_D2 | ecosystem: Environmental > Aquatic > Marine > Wetlands ... | reverse complement strand
CACAACCATCCTGGGCCTGACTCCCATGGCCCTCGGAATCAGTTTCGATTTCAAGAGCTTCAATCTGCAGATCGGCGGAGAATCGGCCCAGTGGTGGGGGCCTATGGCCGTTGCCGTTATCTTCGGTCTGGCCGTGGCCACGCTGCTGACCCTGATCGTGGTCCCGGTGCTATATTCCATCAGCGAAACCTTTTCCATCCGTGGTATGTTTAACCGGGCATTCGGATCCGGTGACAGGGAAACCGTAGAGGGAGAGTGATCCGGAGTTTTAAATTGACAATCAGCGTTTTTCCTAAAATGGTAAACAGCCCGGCAAAGACGACAGTCGTGCGATTATTTCAATTTCGTCAGTTGATCCCCGTTCTCTTCTTTCTCCTGATCCCGGGTCTTTTCCTGACCTTTGCCCGGGCAGCGGATCAGGTCGTGGGTCCGGACCGGCTCCAGGTGGATTTTACCAACAACGAGTCCAGGAGCATATCGGTACGCCTCGGCTCCGTGGACGGGATCACGGCGGACATGGATTTTGCCGTGCTCGACTCGTCGGGTGCGCAGGTGGCCGCATTTTTCCCCCAGGAGATCCTGAACGACCGGTTCTGGTCCGGGCCGCTTGAGGCAGATGATTATGAGAAGGTCGCATCAGGGGCCGCTGTCATCAGGGTCACCCTGAGTCCGGAGGACGCCGCTTTGCTGAGGGAGCGGTTTGCCGTGAGGCGTGCGGTCCTGAAAAGGGAAAGGTTAAAAAGGAAGGTGGACGACCTTCGCAAGGACAAGGATGATCTGAAAGAACGGATCAACGAAGTCAAGGTGGATCAGGTGGGCCTGACGAATGAAATAGATTCCCTGCGTGCAAGGCTGAAAAGGGAACAGGACCTTGCTCAAAGACAGGTGGATGATCTTCAGGGGCGCGTCGATAAACTGAGGGAGGAGCGGACCGACCTGCAAAAGGATCGGGAAGATCTCCTTGACCGAAGAGAGGATCTGTTAAGGCGAAGGGACCCGCCCCAGGAGCGGATCAATGGCTTGAACGAGGATATCGCGGATCTTGACCGTGATATCGGCAGAATAAACATAAGGATCGATGACCTGAGAGAGGAGATCCGCGACCTGCGTGAGGAGGCAAATCGGATCCAGGCGGATATTCGTGATGTCCAGGATGAGCAAAGAGAGCTGGATGTCAGGAAAAGGGAACTGGAAACTGAGCTGACCGCCGTCGAAAAGGAGATCTCAAGGCTCAGGGAAAGCGCAGGACCCTGAAAACGGTCAGGTTTACGGTATTATTGTAATGCACAGGACCTGCCATCAGGACACGTACCATTCCCCCCATCCAGGAGTCTGACCGCGCAAACCGGATCCCGGACCCTGGAACCTGTATCTTCTTTTCCCCCCTTGAGCTTGTACCCGGGCAGGGCTATCATGTTGTGGCCGGAGGGGTTTGTGAAAAAACACCTGAACTGGATCGTCATTTCTCTGATCATATCCATCGTGGTTTCCTGCCTGTTCCTGACGGGGACCTTCGAGAGCCTCGAGCTCCTGACCGTGGATCTGCGCTACCGCTTACTGCAGGGACGTGGATCCGGAAAGGTGCCGCCGCTCGCCGTCGTGGTTCTTGACCAGGACTCCATAAAGGAAATGGGACGTTGGCCCATACAGCGGGAGAATTATATCACCGTCCTTGAGACCATCTACCGGGACGGAGCAAGGGGGGTCCTGCTGGATATGGATTTTTCATCGGCCGGCCCGGACCCCGGACAGGACGAAGCCCTTGCGCTTTACATCAAACGGGCCGGTACCGTTGTTGTCGCGGCACAGGTTAATGAGAGGGTCACGGACGAGGGAGTCATACTTAGAAAAGTGTCCACGCCCTATCCGGCACTGAAGAGCGCTGCCATGGCCCTGGGGAGCATTACCTTCGAGGTGGACCCTGACGGCGTGATAAGGCGGATGCCGACTTCCATCGATTTTATCGATGAAATTTACAGGCCACTGGGAGCTCTGGGGGCGGGGATGATCGATCCCGGATCGTTGAGAAGCATCCCTGTCGGCGCACTGATCGACATGAAGGTGCTGGCTCGACCCTCCTTTGCCGTAATGCCCTTTCATAAGGTCCTGACTGGGGAGTTCGAACCTGGCACATTCCGCGACAGGGTAGTACTCCTGGGGGCCACCTCCCCCGACCTGCACGACCTGTGGCTCACTCCATTCGGTGTCACACCCGGTGTCTTTATCCAGGCCGCGGTTTTAGATACTGTGCTTAACGGATCATGGTACCAGCGACAGGGGAACGCTTCGGCGGTCATGGCTATTATCCTTTTTTCCCTCCTGTCGGGTCGGATGATGTCGACCAGGAGCTGGAAGGGCGGGGTTGTGATCCTCGTCCTCGGGCTGACCGTGGTAGGGGGGATATCAGTGATCCTGTCGGTTGCAGGTCAGTTCATGCATGTCGTGCCTCTCCTCCTGGTGTGCCTTGTCATGTACCCGGTGCAGGTGGCGGCCGGGGCCAGGCAGAGCGACATCGTCCTTGAAAGGGAGCGTGGAAAAACCCGGGCATTCCTGAGCATCGCCGCACTGCGTCAGGCCGAGGAGGAGGGAAAGGAGTCGCACTTTGTATCCCTTGTCCTTCTGGGGCAACTCCTGGATCTTGAGACCTTGAGGGTCTTTACGCTTGAAAACGGGGCCGATTCGCCATTAGAGGTACGCACGATCATCGGTGACCGCGGCCAGGAACCCGACTTACCGCTCATGACAGAGGTCCTGGATAAAGGAGTCTGCTTGACACGGGCCCGGGAGGGGGGAGGGACAACCATCCTGGTTCCCTTGGTCACGGTGCGCAAGACACTCGGCGTTCTTTGCGCCGATTCGCGCAGGAACGTGAGCGCGGAAGATGAAGATGTGAGGCTCCTGCTGTCCTTCGGTACCCAGACGGCGTACTTTCTTGAATCGCGTGCGCTGGACCTGAGGGTCAAGGACCTTTACGTCAACACCATCAGGGCCATCTCACGGGCCCTCGATTCAAAGGATCAGTACACCAGTGCTCACTCCGAACTTTCACTGGATTACGTAGAAAGCTTCGGCAGACTGTGCGGACTGGACGGGGAACAGATTGAATCTCTCCACGTAGGCGCTCTTCTCCACGACATCGGCAAGATCGGGGTGCCGGATGAAATCCTCGCCAAGAGCGAGAACCTTTCCGCGCAGGAGTACGAGGTCATCAAGGGCCATCCCGTCATCGGCAGCGACATCGTGCGAGGCCTTCCCTTTCCCGAAGATGTGAAGATGATCATAAGGCACCACCATGAGCGGTTCGACGGCACCGGTTATCCTGACGGGCTGCAGGGCGAAGAGATCCCGCTGCTGGCCCGTATCTTCTCCATCCTGGATGTCTACGAGGCGCTGGTGGGGTTTCGGCCCTACCGGGCTCCCCTTGACTCTGAAAGGGCGGTGACCATGCTCAGGGAAGGCTCAGGGACCCAGTTCGATCCGGACCTCGTGGAAGCATTCATCAAGTCTATCAGACCCGCTTCAGGGGATTAGGGCGGGAAAATATCCTGCGCCGTGACCATTTTCGTTAAACTTCCTGTAAAAATTTCAGGGTAACCTGATAGCTGTTCAGGCACGAACTACCAAAAAAGTCAATAATTATAGGGATATCAGTCGGTTACACAATTGTAATGTTGTGTCAAAAATGGCATATATATTGCTTTGTATATTACCGGGAGAGTGCCGCTTATCTGAAATGATCCAGGGGAGGTCATCGTGAAATATTTTATGACAAATTTTGTCTTGGTTCTGGGGCTTGTCATGACGGTACCAGCGCCCCTTTGGGCCATGTCCAGCTCCGGGGAACCGACCCGGGCCTACCATCCCCAGGTCCGGGAGACCAGGGGACCGGTCATGATAAAGGGGGCGAAATATTCTTTATGGGAGCCTGCCGAGAAAGGGATGCTGCTCCTGAGCGGGGACGTTCTGAGGACGGAAAAAGGTGGATATGCAAGGGTTGAGTTTGCCAGCGGCGTCATCGAATTATACGAGACTTCTGTCCTGGTCATCCCGTCCATTGGCGTACAGGACAGGAAAAAGGACATCCAGGAGGTCGTCGTCGAAGAGGGCAAAGCGCTGTTTGACATCAACCCTCTTGGTGTCGAAAGGGGCTTTCAATTCCGGACCAAAAATATACAGGGCGGGGTAAAAGGGACCCTTTTCACCGTCAGCTTCCTGGAGGGCGGATCAGCGGTAAATGTGTATCGAGGTGTTGTTCAGGTTTCCGATCCTGCCAGAACAGAGGAAACGAGGGTGGAACTGAAGGCCGGAAAGTCCGTGCGTGTTGAAAAACGCGCTGATTTTAAGAAAGTCAGTGGGTTTGATCCCAGCGTGGCCCTGGAGGACTATCAGCACAGGGTCCCCCCCGGTCTTAACGGGAAAGGGCTGCCCGCCGACAACAATGCCAACCCCCGGAATAAGGGGATTCGAAAAAGAGGTGGGGGAAAGCCCGGCAACAATTTGAACCCTGATATCAGAAGCATTTCTAATAACGACCAGAACGACCAGGGCCAGGATCTACAGTAACCGAAGCACAGGGTCCTGACGCGAGAATCCAGGCTCTGGAACGTAGATCCTGGGCACTGTCGGGTGAAATTACTGATGGCAGTGGAGGCATATTTCACGGGAGACAACCCACAACCCCTTTTCCCTGGCCAGTTGCGGATCCTTCATAACTCTCATGGATTTATATTCGCTTCCGGGTCCGTGGCAGGCTTCGCACTGCACCCCCCTCATGTCCTTGCGTGTGGTCTTTTCCGAAATCGGTTGATCATGTCCGGTCGTGTGGCACGACAGGCACCGCGGATCGGTGATCTCAGCTCCGGTAAGTGCGTCGAAAGCCCTGGCATGTCCTGATGCAAGCCACTTGTGATATCGATCCTGGTCGGAGGAGGAATGGCAGGTCCTGCAGAATTTGGCTCCCATGTAGACCGGCTCGGCCGCCACGGCGGGGGCGGTGTCGATCAGAACCGGACCCGGAACTGAGACCAGGACGAGGGCCAGCACTAGAACAGAATTTCTCCTCATCGCGAATACTCCTGGACGCTGTGGCAGTTGGTCCTGCACTGACCTCCATTTTCGGTCTGGCGGTATTCAATCTTGAGACTGTAGGCCTGGCTCAGGGGCACCTCCATGCTGATCAGGTGAGGCTGACGGGAAGCATGGGGGTTATGGCAGACCCAGCAGCTAAAGCCCCTCTGGCCATCGCGAAGGACGTGCAGGTTGTGGAGGTTCCATCTTTTATGCCTGAATCCTGTATCGGATTCCGTAAACTTCGTCTGGATCAGGGATTCCGCATGGCACTGAAAACAGAGTTCATAGGCCTGGGCATCGTAGGGGACATTCTTCCTGCCATCGAATCGATACAGCGTAAAGGGAGCTACCCCCTCGTGCAGCGTGTGACAGTCGGAGCAGTCTCCCTCGTCCACCGGCTCGTGGAGGTGGCGGCTGTTGTCCAGATCCCTTCGAAGATCCGTGTGACACTCAAGACAGTCTCCGGTCGGACCTGCCCCTCCTTCCTTCAGTAGGGAAGGCAGTGCTGAGCCGTGGGGATCATGGCACTCGACGCACCTTCCGTGGGAGGGACTTCCATGGGCGGAGTTCCTGTCGGCGACATCGAGATGGCAGCTCCGGCACTCGAGAGGCGGCATCCGGGGCGGATCTTCATGGGGGTTATGACAGTGCCCGCACGGGTGCTCCTCCAGGGCCGAGTGCGGATAGGCCCAGTCTGTTTTATCCGTGTGGCAGGCCGTACATGAGCGGTCACCCGGGATCTTGAGGAGTTTAGGTCGGGACGACGAGTGGGGATCGTGACAGCCGCCGCAATTGACGCTCAGTATCGTGTTCCCGTGTTTGCCCCCCTCCTTGTCATCGTGGCAGCCGACACAAAGGGCCGGGAACTCCTCTTTGACGAGCGCGCCCAACTTTCCCGAATGGGTTTCATGGCAGTTCGTGCAGTCGTCCGCGGCCGCCTCGTGCCGGTACGGTGCGGCAAGCAACGATTCGTGGCAGTCCCTGCATACAACTGCCGGACCCGGAGGGTCGGAGTGGGGATCGTGGCACTCGTCGCAGTCCGACTCGAGTATGGGGGGATGAACGACAGCGCCGGTCCCCTGTGACCGATGGCAGGACTGGCATGTCGCCGCTTCCTTGACGATGGTCAGCAAACCGGGCTGAAGGGAGCTGTGGGGATCGTGACATCGCTGACAATCATCACCCATCACCACTTTCCGGTGTCTGCCCTCCTCAAATCCGGGATGACAATCAAGGCAGAGTTCAGGGATGCGTTCCGTGAGCTGGTTCTCAGATTCTGATCCGTGGGTATCATGGCAGTTGTCACACCCTTCTTCGGCCGGAGAGTGGTCATATCTCGCGTCGAGGACCCCCGAGTGGCAGTCCCGGCAGACGGTGATATCAGGCTGCGAGGGTGAATGAGGATCGTGGCAGCGCTGGCATTTGGTGTCGCGAACCGGGGTGTGCAGGTATTTGGCCTGGATGATATCCACGTGACATGATGCGCAGGGATCTTCGAGTATGGTCTGCAAGAGCAGCCCGGGACCACGGGATGAATGGGGATCGTGGCAACGGACGCAGTTCGTACCGACTTCCAGTCTGCCGTGCCTGCCGGATGTCATGTCGTCGTGGCACCGGAGGCAAAGATCGGGCATCGGTTCCATCTGCTGGTTCGGATAGGGGCCGGAGTGGGCATCGTGGCAGGATCCGCAGCCCTCTCCCAGGGCCGCGTGGACATGGGCTCGGGCCGTTTTATCGTCGTGGCATTCCTCACAGGCCAGGGCCGGTTCGGGAGGAGACGTGTGAGGGTTGTGGCAGTCCCAGCATTCATATTCCTCAAGGGCCGTGTGATCGTAGGTATCCTTGTCAACATCCGTGTGGCAGGACACGCACTGTCCCATGGAGACCGCCTTGAGGAGGTTGGTTGAGTCGGAGGCGTGGGGATCGTGGCACAGCGTGCAATCCCCGGTGAGCCGTGATTTGCCGTGCAGACCATTTTTTTTATCATCATGACAGCCGACACACAATCCAGGCGTTGTGGTCTTTAGAAGCGATCTGGCGGGCGCTGAGTGGGGATAGTGGCAGGAGAAGCATCTTCTGCCTTCGTTCATGGGCGGGTGAACGATTTTTTTATTCCTGGCCGGGTTCTCGTGGCACTCAAAGCAGAGCCCGGGAATAGATTTTGAGATCTGCCCCGGTCCTTCGGGAAAGTGCAGATCGTGACACACGGTGCAGTCCTGCCCTTTGACCGGCTCATGGATAAACCTGTCTTCGAGAAGGGTCTTATGGCGGTACTGGGCATGAACTGTCAGGGAAATGAGCAGTACAGGCAGGATGGCTGAGAAAACCAGGATGTGAAATCTTGTACAACGCATCGGAGTATGCTTATAACGGCTGGCTTCCGGTGTCAACCGGGGGATTCCAGGTTTGACCTAGAACCTGGACCATGGTGTCTTGAATCAAGGTTCTAAGATCCAGGTTCTGGAACCGGTTGCGGTTTTAGCTACTGGTGCGAAATATTTAACGGAGGCGTAAGCCGGGATACCTTGGTAAACACACAGGTAATCGAAAAATATAGAAAAAACAGGCCAAAGCGCTGGATCCTCATTTATTATGGACCCAGCAAACTTCCCCGGGTGCGGTCCCGGCCAGGAATACCTCGGTGACCCTCTGGTCACAACCGGGGCCGGCCAGCAAACCAGTAGCGGGGTCCACCTCCACGATATCGATGCCGGAAGGGATCTCGAAATCATCCCTGGTCATGCCGGGGATGGCTTTTTTCATAAAGGTCATCCAGATCGGAAGTGCCGCCCTGGACCCGGCCTCCCCGATACCAAGGCTCGCGGGGTCGTCAAAACCGACCCACGCTCCGGCTGCCAGGTCCGGGGTGTAGCCGATGAACCACGCGTCCTTGTATTCATCTGTCGTGCCTGTTTTGCCGGCCATGGGCCAATTAAGGGTGGCGGCCCGTCGGCCCGTTCCTCGCTGGATAACACCCTCCAGCAGGCTGGTGGTGAGGAAGGCGACCTGGGGCGACAGAGCGTCCGATAGCTGCAGCGGCGGTTCCCAGAGCACCTGTCCCTGCCTGTTGAGGACACGCCTGATATAACGGGGACTGACGCGGATACCCCGGTTGGTGAATGTTCCGTAGGCCGACACCATCTCCATAAGGCTTACGTCGAAAACACCGAGAGCGAGGCTGGGATAGGGTTTGAGCCTGGAATGGATCCCCAGCCGCAAAGCCATATCAATGACGGGCTGATACCCGAGGTTCATGAGAAGGTCCACGGACGCCGCGTTCAGCGATCTTTCCAGTGCCGACCGCATTGTTACCGGACCGCTGTACTTTCCTGAATAATTGACAGGGACGAAGGGAGGCGAGCCCTTGAGGGTCACCTCAATAGGTTCATCCCTGAGGACCCTGGTGGGAGGATAACCGGCGGCCAAAGCAGCCGCATATAGAACGGGTTTGAAAGCGGAACCGGGCTGCCGTCTGGCCTGTGTGGCGCGGTTGTAGGGAGAATCAGTAAAATCCCGTCCCCCTATGAGGGCCCTGACCTCCCCACTGGCGGGTGCCAGAGCCACAAAGGACGCCTGGACCGGGGGAGCACCGGCACTTCCCGGGTGTCTCGCCTCATAGGCGGCAATGCCCTTGTTGACCGCTTCCGTTGCCATTTGATGAAGATCCAGGTTCAGCGTCGATTCGATCACGATACCGCCCCGGTAAAGCTGGTTGGCTCCAAGTCTCTCTTCGAGCTCACGCCTTATAATCTCTGTAAAATAGGGGGCAGGGTCCTGGGGGACATGGGCCGGGGACAGGGAATAGCCCGTTTCCGCTGCCAGGTCGTGGTCCTCCTGGCTGATGTAACCTTCAGTGAGCAGACGGTCCAGAACGGTACCCATGCGCTGCCTTGCCCTTTCGGGATGGTTCATGGGGGAATACAGGCCTGGCGAACGCGGTAGACCGGCGATGAGAGCGCATTCCGCAAGGGTCAGTTCCTGGACATGTTTGCCGAAATATGTCCTGGATGCGGCTTCCACACCATAGGCACCTTCACCCAGATAGATCTGGTTTAAATACAGGGAAAGGATCTCGTCTTTGGAGTATCGCCGCTCGATGTTAATGGCAAGGACGGCTTCCTTGAACTTCCTTACCAGAGACTTTTCCGGAGTCAGGAACAGGACCTTGGACAGCTGCTGGGTGAGGGTGCTGCCCCCTTCAACGACCCTCATGGAAGTGATGTCTCTCCAGAGCGCTCTGAGGATGCCCTTTACATCGAGTCCGAAATGCCGGTAGAAGCGGGCATCCTCCACTGCGATGATCGCTTTTCTCAGGTTTTCCGGGATCTCGTGGAGCTGTACGGGGATCCGCCGTTCCACAAAGAAGGAACGTACGGTCCTCCCATCATCTGCGAGGATCCTCGTTACGGAGGACGGTTCGTAGGTCTGGAGGCTCTCCACTTGCGGGAGGTCCTGGGTTATGGCAAGTATGGTGCCGAGAAACAGACCGACGGTAAGGGCCCCGAGGAGGGGCAGGGTGATCCAGAGTTTGTATTTGCCTGAAAGGGGCATGAAAATGAGCTTCCCTTGATTTCAGATTTCAAAATTCAAATTTCAAACAAAGAACCTTTTACCATGATGGTACATTAAGTCAAAATCTGGTCGTGTTCATGTTTCCTTTTATGGCCCTTTTGACCGGTGTTGTGTAATATACCCTAATAAATTCCGAAAAGGGCTGCGATATCCCTTTGAAATATGGAATATGAAATTTGGAAATTTCCTCTGGAGGCCCCATGGAACGTCAGGAAGCACATGACCTTGTAATGGAAATGGTCACCGAACCGAACCTTCGCAATCATATGCTCGCCAGCGAGGCCGTCATGCGCGCCCTTGCGCGGCGTTTTGACCAGGATCCCGATTACTGGGGCCTAGCGGGCCTTGTTCACGATCTGG
>Ga0055476_10000529_pt1 | contig 10003 bp, 7 predicted proteins | sample Muzzi_CordC_D2_FD_57682 | JGI IMG/M metagenome (GOLD analysis project Ga0055476, IMG submission 57682) | Wetland microbial communities from San Francisco Bay, California, USA, that impact long-term carbon sequestration - Muzzi_CordC_D2 | ecosystem: Environmental > Aquatic > Marine > Wetlands ... | reverse complement strand
CTATCGTCGAGTGCCAGCTGCAGTTCCAGCAATTTATCCGTATTGAAAGGCATGCCACGCTCGATTTTGACAAAGCCTTTGATGAAGGATGGATCCAGAATCTGCTGGTCAATTTGTATGTCACCGAAATAGTAACGCTGGCCGGTGTCGAGAATCAGTTTTATTTCGGCTTTATGAAGTCGCGGATTAACGCTGATTTCACTGTGGGCAAAACTGGCGTCCAGGTAACCGGCCGCGAGCGCAGCCTTGATCAATGCCGCTTTGGTTTCCTCGTAGTGACTATGCTGCAATCGTAGCCCGCTGGCGAGCTGTGTTGATTCAAGCACCTTGCCCAGATCGGCATTATCCCGGCCTTCACCCTCTATACCCAGTTCAACACTGTCAACAAGTGTCGGCTCACCTGGATCGATGTGATAGCTTGCAATCCAACGCCGGTCTGTTTTTTTTTCGAGAGTTGATTTTATGACGGGTGAGTAATAGCCAAAGGGTTGCAGTGCATTGCGGATCTCGGGTTTTGCCATCCGGTGCAACCTGCGGACAGAGGCTTCCGTTATTTCGGTGTCCTGTTTGTCGGCTGAAGGCAGCGGAATGATGGTGGTTCGTCCGGCAAGCTGCGAGATTCCCAGTTGAGCGGTGACGTTGTCAAGCAGTTCGCCCTTGATACCAGTAATCTGGACATCAAGATTTTCCGCAGCATGGGCTAGCGCCATGCAGGCGATGCAAGCAATTAAAAAAAGCAGTTTTGCGAGGCGCATGATGACTGATGCAGCAAAGAGCGGCTAGTGTGTCTCGTCACTGATATTAATCCCTTCAGCGAGCCCGGAAGCAGTCAGCCGTAAGGCTTGCCTCGCAGGGACGCTCTGAATGGGTGAATATCAGTGACGAGGTACGCCAGCATGAACTGGTAATAACCGTGTCTGCGTGTGTCACGGATCAGTTGTTGGCAGATGCTTGTTCACTATCTGTTTAATTCTCGTTAAATTAACCTGATTGTCTTTTTGGAGTTTCAACGTTTCTCCATTGAAAAGATAGGTTAAGCTCAGCGACCGGGGCGGATCGATCTTGTATCCGGAACTGATAGCATCCAGAGCGCCCGAGTATTTTTCGGGTATCAAGAGTTCCCTGATGCGAAAACTGATGCGAACATCACTGCGGCTGTCCTGATTGAAGTCAGAGCGTAAAAAACGGTAGGGAAATACACTTACGAGTTCGCGGGGGTTGCTGCTGGTATTGTCATACCAGCGCGCCAATGGTGTTGCGGAAAACCTGTTTTCAGCCAGATCAATCCAGAGTATTTTTCCGGTTTGATTTCCGTCCACCAGGGACGAGTGATTGCAGAGCAGGTTTGAAACATCTTCCATCGTCCTGAACTTCAGGCATTCGGTAAATCCAACCCCTTTTTGATACTGCAAACGAGACCAACCATCAGCGGTCTGCTGCAGCAGAACAATCCCGCCGTCTTCCGTCACATCCGACTCGCAACCCTTCATGTAGAGCAATGCTTCAGGCTCGCGCGCCTTCGTAAAGCTGCCGAGCACAATATTAACCAGTTCAAAACCAGTTTTATTAGCGGGCTTTGAAGTGAAGGAAGGGCAGGTGGTACAGCGTGCAACGCTGTTCCTGAGTTCGGACTTTCCCTCGTCACAGACCGCCTGCAGCATCAGCAGGCTGCCGGATCGTGATATCTTGTTGATTATATTCTGAAAAGCAGGTGTATTTTGTTCGGCGTCGCTATGCGGACTATGCAAGCCTATAGCCGAAATCAGCAAAAATGTCGCTGCAAGTTTAACAGGAGCATACCAGATGTCAGATAAACATCCGGAATATGTGCCAATACGTTTGTACATTACAGGCGGCCTCTCTTGTAAGTATTCGATATTATCCCTAGGTCTGCATTCACTCTTTACTTTGCGGTATTCGGCTCTGCAAAGTCAGAGTAATGATCAGGAATACGACAAATATCAGGAAAGCGGGCTGATAGCAGGCACCGGGTATTCTATCCGCATTGATGCCAAGAAGATCAGTCATAGATATCAGCCTGCCTGATATGCCGCGAGCTGATCCGCAGGGCCTGATACATTACCGACATCCTGGTTCCACCCGCCTGGGTGACAGTGTTTTTCTGCAAGCAGCCACAATGGTGCCGCAACCCGTTCCCACTGTGCCCCCGCTGTTGATCAAACTGCTGCAGGCGCACTCACCGAGGTAGCGTAGACAAGGTTCCGGCTGTTTACAAGCGATGCAGTGGAATGTATATGGGAAGGCAGCTTGCACAGGACATGCGATGGTGAGCCGGCTATGGAAATAATAGTATTGGAAGGCCGTGGCAGATATTTGTTACTTACCTTTAAATGAGGGTCCAGTATGTCAAAACATATGAGACTGATTAGATTTGCCGAAGATGTATTTGCTCATACTCCGGTCCTGAAGATGGTTCTGCTCTTGATTGTTCTCTGGTTGCTTTTTGCTTCAGGGCTGTATTACGGGGAGCGCGAAGCCGACGGTTCGACGATAACATCATACGGCAGTGCACTGTACTGGGGAATAGCCGCATTCTCTACAGCGGGCATCGCTGATGCTCCGCTGTCTGCTTTTTCGCAGCTGGTTGGAGGGGTCTGGATCGTTGTCGGTTCGGCGCTTTTCTTCGGTACTATCGTGGCTACCATAACGACTTATTTCTTCCGTCCCCTGAAGCGACCCGCCAGACAGATTATCGATACCATCGAATACAATCTCGAGCAACTGGATGAGCTTTCAATCGCTGAACTGGATCTGCTGAAGGAAACGACTGATACCCTCATTGAACACATGGAACAGCTCAAGGAGGCTCAGTTGAAGGTGGGAGACTAGCAGGCCTAGCGCGGCATGCTTTGCGGAGCGGCAGTCGGTGGTTCATTCACGTCTTCCGGAATGGAATATGAATCCGTGTAGTCTGCCGGGTTTTGCCACCCCTGCATACACAGGTCAACGTATGCTTTGATATCCGCTTCGTCCTCAAGGCCCGTGGATACCGCTTCATTTCTGCAGCTGGTGGTTGTTGTCTTGATATCCGTCTCAGCCGATATTTCACCCGACAGGGATACCAGAATGATGATACCCAGCATGTCGAAAAGGTTTGAGGGTTTCATATTTATGCTCCTTATTTGCCGATTGATTCTGGCTTGCGCCGCATATATACCTGTGTGCCGGTGCTTAAGCGACAGCAAAAATCATGCCTTTCGTATGAAGAAGGCATGGCCGGTAAATCAAAAAAATATAATCGTCTGGATCAGGAAATTTGATTAAACTGGGCCCCGCAAGGAGTTGTAGATGCTTTGTATGAAAAGACGGTGTATTTCTGCCAGCTTGATTATTTGCTCACAAGTATTGTCGTAACTGGCAGGTCCATGTCAAGTAGCATCGGAAGGGTTGGTCACTGGATACGCAACTGCTGAAGACTTTTTTGGAAGTTTACCGAACCCGGCATTTCGGGCGTACGGCTGAAAGTCTTCATCTCAGTCAATCGGCGGTGAGTGCCCGTATTCGTCAACTGGAAGACGAGCTCGGCGTGACCCTGTTTACCCGGGACCGGAATAACATTCAGCTGACGGCAGCGGGCCAGAAGCTTCTGCGCCATGCCGAGAGTATTACGACAGCATGGAACCAGGCCAGGCAGGAAATGGCCATGGGGGAGGACGGGCCCGAGCTGCTGTCGGTCGGGGCCGTCCCCAGCCTGTGGGATATCGCACTTCAGGAGTGGGTGCACTGGGTGTACGGTGAGTGTCCCGAAGTCGGCCTGATAACAGAGGCGCACGGGGCGGAGACGTTGTTACGCAAGCTGCTTGAGGGCAGTATCGATCTGGGCTTTCTGTTTGATGCCCCCCAGTTGCCGGAGCTGATGGTGGCTGAAACAATACCTGTAGCGCTAATTATGGTTGCCTCCGAGCCTGGTCTCGACGCTGAGCAGGCCGTTAAAGGTAACTATGTGATGGTCGACTGGGGGGCTTCTTTTGCCATTAGCCATGCCCGGCATTTCCCGGATATGGCGACACCGCGGGCGCGCGTGGGGCTGGGGCGAATGGCCAAGGCGTTGCTACTAGCCCGTGGTGGGGCGGCATACCTTGCAGAAGGCATGGTGAGTGAGCAATTGAGAAACAAGCATCTTTTCCGCGTTAGGGGTGCCCCCGTAATCGAGCGGGTCGCTTACGGGGTGTATCCGCTGAGCTGCGGTCGACGCTCCATTATAGAGAAGACCTTGTCTTATTTTTCTGCAACACTGTCACATCCCGGCTCGAAGTAAATAGCGCACCACTGTATGTCGCCGGCACCGCTCAATTGCGAAAACAATGTGCTCAGTAGTTTTCGTCAAAATACCAGTCGTCAACCAGATTCTTCAAACGTTTCTCGTCCTGGCGTCTTTCCAGTTCCCGGCGAGCCTTCATCTGGCGCTGTATTCGGGATCTGTCCCTGCTTTTCAATGTGTCCGCTAACCACAACTCCCCGAAGTCCAGATCGTCGTCTGTATCTGAATCCAGGTTATTATCATCAGACACAGAATCGGCCCGCGCTGATTTTTTCCCGAGTTGCCTTTGTGTTTTCTTCGCCATATCTTCTACCGTTAATACTTAAACAGGCACTTCGCCTTGATGATATATAGGCATAGAGGGCGGGAGTTTAAAGTGAAAAAAACTGATCGAATCAATCAAAATTATTGAACATGAATCCGACCCTGCTCCGAGTTTGATCCGCAGAGTGGCTCCGATCCGCTGAAAACCAGTCTGGCCAGGCCTGTTCCGGATCGATACGACAGATCGCTACCATCTGATAATCTGCGCTAAATCGGCCGGAAGAGGATAAATCCGAGATCGTCCGGTTTGTGGGGTCGGTGTTCTGAAAACTCCGTCATGCGGGTGCGACAGGTTTCAACCAGCTTTTCAGCTGCTTCAGACAGCGGTCCGGTGCGGATGGTATCGACGATCTCGTCAATCTGGAGGTTATCGAACAGTCCATCAGTGGCGATAACCAGGGTATCGCGTGGCGCGAGTTCGATTCTCGGTCCGATCTCGATCCGCATCTCGCTGGTACCGATGATATTGGAAACCAGGTGGCGCTGCTCGTGATAGAGCGCTTCTTCGGCCTCGATCAGCCCGGCCTCTACCGCGTAACCGACAGGGGAGTGGGGAATGGTCAGGTACTTTATCCTGCCGCGTTGCCCGCTGACCAGGATTGCGGAGTCGCCCACATGATAGGGGCGAGCGGCGTGATTCTCGATTTCTACTGCGGCAATGGTGGTGCCGGAGCCAACACCACGTTCGACGATTATTTTATTGGCTTGATCGATACCTTCCAGAATGGCTTCACGAAGCACCGGTTGTTCGCTGCAATTCGCCATAACCTTTTGACTCAACTGCTGCACTGCTGTCGATGAAGCCTGTTCGCCGGATGGAAGGCCGCCCAGACCATCGGCGACGACCAGAACACCTGCCTTGTCACCGCAGGGGATCAGCCCGAGTGAGTCTTCGTTATCCGTTTGTTTTCCAGGCGCACGAACGGTAAACACGCTGGCGGTACCATTTGCCAGGCGAAAGGTTTCAACTTCGGTAAAGTCCACACCCAGATAGAGTTGTGGTTCGATTACAACTATTGCCACGTCAGGGTTTCCAGGTGTTCCCGCAGTTGTCCCGCGCTTCGGAACTTTTGGAGAATAAGGCTGCGCTTGAGTCCGCGACAAACAGCCTTGATTTCCTGCGGCTGGCTCTTGTAGTGTTTTCGTCCACCGACGGCCTCATACAGAATCTTGACCAGGTTGACCACGTCTTCATGGATATTCTCCGGTTTGGCTGGGCCACAGTGATAAAAATCCAGCAATTTTAAATCAAACCCCAGGCCATAACGTTGCACGATAATATTATCGGTATGCAGGTCACCGTGATATTCCTTCATCAGGTGAATACACTCAATGCCTGTGGTAAGCGCGTGCAGCAGATGGAGTCCCTGGAACGGTGTGAGACGTTTTCCGGGTATACGAGACAGGAAAACAGAAAGCAGTTCTCCTTCCACGAACTCGGATACCAGCAGTGTGATAGGAAAGCCACGATAGGTAATCGTCTCTCTGGTGTGATATTGATTGACAATCGGACAGTGCCTCAGTTTATGCAGTTTTCGGGCGTAGAAATTAGCGGCACGATCCCGAGGATTGCGGTGCGGGTAAAAAAGCTTGACCGCTCTTTCTATATCCGTGGGATGCTCGCGTACCAGGAACACTTCGCCTTCCCAGCCGGCGCCAAGAAATTCTATGACCTCATACTTGCGGGCCAGAATTCTGCCCGGTTTGATGTCGAAACTATCAATGAGACTAATGTTGGAACCTGGACGCTTGCCCATTTACTGGCTACTCAATTGAACGGAATTGCCATTTCTCCGATTATGGTATTCCAGAAGGCAGCCGATAGACAGAGCATAAACGAAGCAATTGACGCACCTGCACACTGCACGATTTCCCCACTGGCTACAGGTGGGATGGTGGTTGGGCGTGACTGCAATCCCGGCCAGACGTGGCGCACGTAAACGGAGATTTTTTAAGTGCTGAATCGCTACGCCAGCTTTTTTAATTCACCTGTATGTAACTTATGGATAACCAATCAAATTATTGATCAGTAGAAAAACCCCGCTGTGGCCACCGCAGCCCCTTCTCCAGCATGTAAATCAAGCGCCGAAGGGGGTGCCGTCGAGCCGTCATCCCGTGCATGCCATCTGCCATTTGCGTGACGATAAGTGATAAGCTAATTCGATGAAATATTTTTGGAACAGTCTCCAGTTCAAGGTTTCCACTCTCTTTGTCATCTTTTTTCTGCTTATTCTAGGCGCCATTTTCGGCGTCCTCTCAACCGTTGGAAAACCCCTGCTGGAAAAGCAGGCGCACGAACAGGTTATCCTGGCGGGGCAAAACATTGTTTCCGAACTGGGCCGTCGAATCGCGCTGGCTGAGTCGCTGGCGACGGCACTGGCCAATCTGGGAGAACAACTACGACCCGATGATGCGCTCAACAAAAAACTGACCGAGCATATATTGAACTATGAAGGCACGGAGAGCTTTCTCGCCGGGGGTGGTTTATGGCCGGCGCCCTACCAGTATGATCCGGGAATCGAACGCCGCAGTTTTTTCTGGGGACGGGACAGCAAGGGGGTGCTGCAATATTACGATGATTACAATGACCCCGAAGGACCCGGTTATCACCAAGAGGAGTGGTATGTTCCGGCCGTGCACCTCGAGCAGGGGAAGGCGTTCTGGTCCAAGTCGTACATGGACCCCTATTCCTATCAACCGATGGTGACTGTTACGGTGCCGATGTACCGGGACGAGCGGTTTTATGGCGTATCCACAGTCGATCTGAAGCTCGAGGGCCTGCATGCTTTTCTCGAGGACGTTTCCCGCTCTTTTGGTGGCTATGCTTTCGCCGTGGACCGCAACGGCAAATTCCTTTCCTTTCCCGAAGAGAGTCTGACCAAAATATACAGTACGGACGATCAAGGTGGGCGTACCGAGGAATTTATCGGTATTGGAGAACTGGCTTCAAAACAGCCAATATTCGAGCCGCTTGCGGCGGCGGTACGAAACGCCATTGATCAGCTTGTTGCCACTGCAATAGAAGCGGGTATCTACCGCGAAGACCTTGCCGAGACCATAGCCGAGGAGAGCTACCAGATTGGACGGCAGGAAGCACAACTGATAACGGCTGTCCTTGCAGATATGCAGCAAGCGGCCGGGCCGGCGGAACATGACATTCAGCAAGTGCATCTTGATGACGATCTGCTGCTCGGTGAACCGGCTTTTGCAGCGGTGTTTGAGATGCCACAGACCTACTGGAAGATCGTGACCGTTATGCCCTATAGCCAGGCGACGGAAGCATCGAATGTAATCTACAGGAATCTGGCTTCCTATACTGTAATTGCCGTGCTGGTTTCCCTGACGGCTGTTCTTTTTCTGGTGAGGCGCATACTCATCAGACCTGTTACCGAAATGTCGGCGCAGCTCAAGCTGTTATCTAAGGCGACAGATTCAGAACATAGACTGCTGGCGATATCCGACCGAAGTGAGCTTGGTGAGCTTGCATACTGGTTTAACCAGCGCAGCCGGAAACTGTATGAGGTACAGAACAAGCTGCGCAATGCCCATGAAAGACTGGAAAACCGCGTGAATAAACGTACCGAGGAACTGCGCCAGGAAATAGAGAAGCGCAAGGCGGATCAGGCACTTAAAGATTTGCAGGTGGTGCGGGTTAACCGGCAGCATGCCGCTATTGTCAAGCTCTCCTTAAATGATTCTCTGTTCCAGGGAGACATTGGCCGAGCGGCAAAAATAATAAACGAGACCGCTGCGGAGGTGATCGACGTAGCTCGGGCAAGCATCTGGCTCATCGATGACGAACAAAATTACTGTGAGGCGGTGGATATCTACGAGAAGGATGCCGATCGGCATGTGCAGGCGGAGCCGCTGAGAATTCAGAATATCCCTGCCTATTACGACGCGATACGGAGAGATAGATCTATTGCCGTCTCCGACTTGTTCGAGGACCACAGGACAAGCGAGCTGAGGGACTATGCACGGGCGCATGGAGTTTCATCCTTGCTGGACAGCCCGATACGTGTTGGCGGAAGGCTCAGAGGTGTCGTTTGTTTTGAGCATACCGGCGAGAAGCGGGAGTGGCAGGATGATGAGATTCGATTCTCGGGAGAAATTGCCGACCGCTTTCTGCAGGTGCTCACCAATGCGGAGCGTATAAAATCCGATGAACAGATCCGTCACCTTGCGTTTTATGACCCTTTGACAGGATTGCCGAATCGCCGCCTGTTGCTGGAAGGTATCCAGCATGAACTCGAGGTGGTCAGGCGTCAGCAGCTGTATGCGAGCCTGCTTTTTCTCGACCTGGATAATTTCAAGACCCTCAATGACTCGCTTGGGCACCATATCGGAGATGAGTTGCTCGTCCAGTTGTCGGAGCGACTGCGCTCAGAACTGAGAAAAGAGGATACAGCGGCAAGACTGGGTGGAGATGAATTCGTTATCCTGGTAACGGGCGAATATTCCAGCAGGGATCGAGCCATACGACAGGCCTTGAATGTGGCGCAGAAGGTTCAGTTCGCAATCAGTGGCAGTTACCACCTGCACGGCCATGAACATACCATTACCTCCAGTATCGGCATAACCCTGTTTCCGGAAAAAGATGAGACGGCGGCGGATGTATTGAAACAGGCTGATGCCGCGATGTATCGCGCCAAGCAAGAGGGCAGAAATACTATAGCGTTTTACCATCCTGCCATGCAGGAGGCGGCGGATAAAAGACTGTTGCTGGAAAAAGAACTCAGGGCCTCGATCGCGGAGAAAAATTTTGAAATCTATTTTCAGCCACAGCTTGACTCTCTTGGGCATTTAACGGGAGCTGAAGCGCTGGTGCGCTGGCTTCACCCTGACAAGGGGATGGTCCTCCCGGCGGACTTTATACCTGTCGCCGAGGAAACCGGGCTGATTCTTGAGCTCGGGGAATGGATACTGAAAGAGACCTGCGAGTGCATCAAGGGGTGTTCGGTCAGTCACGTAGCGGTCAACATCAGTCCCCGGCAGTTTCGTCAAGCGGATTTCGTTGAGAATGTCATACGGATACTGAAGGAGACAGGAACTGATCCCAAAGACCTGATGATCGAACTGACAGAGGGCATCGTTATCGAAAATATTGCAGATACGATTGACAAGATGAATGCCCTCAAACAGCTGGGTATACGCATTGCCATTGACGATTTCGGCACCGGCTATTCATCACTGGCTTACCTGAAACAGTTGCCCCTGGATCAGTTAAAGATCAACGATAAATTTGTGCGGGATATCGAAACAGATTCCAGCGATGCTGTCATTGTTGAAACGATCATTGGCATGGCCAGACACCTGGGTTTGAGTGTAGTCGCGGAAGGCGTGGAAACCGCCAATCAGTTCGCTTTCCTCGAAGATAAGGGATGTCACTTGTTCCAG
>Ga0055476_10000526_pt1 | contig 10014 bp, 6 predicted proteins | sample Muzzi_CordC_D2_FD_57682 | JGI IMG/M metagenome (GOLD analysis project Ga0055476, IMG submission 57682) | Wetland microbial communities from San Francisco Bay, California, USA, that impact long-term carbon sequestration - Muzzi_CordC_D2 | ecosystem: Environmental > Aquatic > Marine > Wetlands ... | reverse complement strand
GGTTCGAACCGCCGCTTCGACGCCGGTAGGGCCTAATGGCGAGGTAGACGCCTACTCCTTTCCGCTCCACAAGCTGGTCGATCCCGACATTCCCACCGACCCGCTGGTGAATCCGGGAAACATTGCACGCACCACCAACGACGTCATGTCCTCGATGGGTGTCAGCCGATTCACGGAGTTCGTCGACATCCCGTCCATTGGGACATTCCTTCCATCCACGAACGGGGTGGCGTCACTGCCGCCTGATATCGGCCACAGCGTGACGGACCCGGTGCCGATCAACGACGGTCTTCGCAGGATTGAGCCCCGCCACACGCCCACGTTCTTCGCCGCGACCATGAACTTCGACAACTTCTGGGATGGCCGGGCACGTCACGACTTCAACGGCGGCAGCGTCTTTGGCGCCTCCGACCCGCAGAGCCATGTCATGGTGGATAATGGAGGAAATCTCGTGGCAACACGGCAGATCATCCGGTTCGCCAGCCTGGCCTCGCTGGCCACCGGACCGGCGCTGAGCGAGAACGAGATGTCATTTGCCGGACGTAACTGGGCCAAGCTCGGCAAGCGACTGCTCCAGGCAGGCGTGACGCCGCTGGCCAACCAGCTGGTGGATACAACCGACAGCATCATGGGCCCATACTCCAACCAGGGGGGGGCGGCGTGTGCGGGTCTTGCCCCTGCTGATTACTCGGGCGACGGGACGGGGGCGACTGCGCCCGGCAAGCCCGGCCTTTGCATCAGTTACCCGGGTCTGATCCGCAAAGCCTTTTACAACACACTCTGGCAGAACACGGGCATGCATCTGGACGGCTGTTACACCGATGGCCGCCCGGACCTGCATGCGAATCAGTGCGCCGATGTTGGTGTTCCCGTCGCTATCCCTGTCCTCAACAGCGCGGGTACCGCGGTCGTCGATAGCCCGGCCGACCCGTTCGACAACTACGTTCTTTCGATCGAACCCAGTTCCGCTGATGCGAGCGACACCAACCAGTTCACCCAGATGGAAGCCAACATGCCGCTGTTCTTCGGTCTGGCGGTCCACGCCTGGGGCACGATCCTGATGCCGGATGACACGCCGTTCGACCGCTTTATGGACACGAATCCCGACGCATTCGTGTCCTTCGGAGAGGCCAACGAACTGGCACTCGTGATCGACATGGACACCTGCGCACATACCGGCGGAGTGCAGCCCTGCTTCCAGGAGGTCGGGAACTTCAAGCGCGATCCGGGCGTTGTGGCCAAGCTCAATTGCCCCGGCCCCGAAGGTCCCACCGGCTGCGATTTAGTTGAGGCCGGCGGCACACGTGCGCCGGGCAGTGTGGATCCCCTGCTGGGTCTCGACTTTTTCCTGGGATCCAACCTGTCGCTCAAGAACCCCAATTTCAACACGCTGCGCTGCGGTGAGTGCCACGCCGGCGGGACCTTCACCGACCACACCGTCGAGATCAGCCACCAGGTGGGCTTCAACGACTGGGCGCAGGAGTTCCGCCCCGGCATGCCGGGCGAGGAGATCTTTCCCGAGCCCCTGGGCCGGGGCCGGGTGATTAGCGGCTTTGCGCTGGAGGGCGAGCTAGGCGGGAACGCCCAGGACGCGGTCGAACGCAACAACGCGGATTTCTGCACGATAGAGCCGTGTGTCGATGTGGATGGAGGTCCTATACCCGGCAGGGTAGCGGGTGGGTATCCCCAGGGCCAGGCCTTTTTCGACAACGGGGTGTACAACATCGGCGTGACACCCATCGCGGACGACAACTCGCGCGGCGGCAAGGACGCCTTTGGCTGGCCGATTTCGCTGTCCGTCATGGCGCTCAAGAACATTTGTGGCGTGGATTACAACCCCGGTGGAGATGATCCGGCGAACGACTTCGCCCAGCCGGGCGGCGGTGGGATTCCCTGCCCCCTCTTCGATCCGGCCATCGATCCGATCAGTGGCGGGCTGTTTGAGGAAACGGCCCAGGACCAGCAGATCAACCCCGGCTTTGAGGAAGAGGTTGAGGAAGAGGTAGCACAGTTGCCGGATTATCTGTGGCCGTGGGCCAATAGCATACCTGTGGGCGACGAGATACAGATCGATGAAATCTTCGCTGGCGTCAACACCCTCATCAGGGAGCCGATATTGGAAGGCTTCGTCGACTCGTTCGGACCGTTCAATCCGGCGGCCATCCTCGGCGAGAACATGAACAATACGCTTGGACCCCTGGCGGGCACGTGGCCCAACGTCAACCGGGTGAACGTCCAGGGTGCTTTCAAGGCGGCGCCGCTGCGCAACGTCGAGCTCACCAATCCGTACTTTCACGACGGCGGCAACCTGACCCTTCGCCAGCAGCTCGACTTCTACATGCGGGGTGGCAATTTCCCCGTCACCAACAAGGCGCACCGGGACTTCCTGATCATGAACTTGCTCAATGAGGACGAAGCACTGGGCGGCTGCATTATCCCGGACACCGGCCTGGGCACAGGCACGGACCCCATCACCGGCCTCTGTCCGGACGGTACCGAGCCGCAATTCACGCCGGCGCAGAAGGAGGAGATCGTCGTCGCCGTGGTGGATTTCCTGCTGGAACTCACCGATGAGCGCGTGGCGTTCGAGCGGGCGCCATTCGATCATCCTGAGATCTTCGTACCTATCGACGCCAGAGCGTCCGAGAATGTCGCCGGCCGTGGTGTGGCGGCGGGGGCGGGTGGTTACACCCTTATCGGCCAAACCGGTGCCGCTTGCACGACGCCCCTTGCAGGCCGATCCTTGACGGCAGGGGTTCCTGACGTGATCCTCTCCGACGGGGGGAATGGAGCCGGCGCGGACTGCTTCAGGCAGGTACCGGCGGTCGGGGCTGGCGGTAATCCAACCAGGCTGCCGAACTTCCTGGGTATCGCAAGCGGGCCGCGTCTGGTCGGAGCCGGCGCACACTGTGGTACGGTGAACAACCACTACTGTCGCTGAGTCCGGTTCCTCTCCGTTCATCCCCTCCCCAAACCCGGGGAGGGGGTGAACGGCACAGAACGGATCACTGCCATCAGCACAAGTCATACAGCTGTAGATAACCCAATAATTCATTTGCCGGGGGCACGACAACTAACTGCCACGTCCCTGAATCGGGAGATTTCAATGAAGAGAATTCTGTCCATGGCGTTCAGTGTCTTCCTGCTCTTCTTCGGGCATGCCATGGCTGAGGAGCAATCGCAAGCCAGGCAAGACACCGGTAGCCAAAAGGAAAAGCAGAGCTACAGCCTCGGTTACAGTTTCGGCATCCAGATGAAAATGAACTCCGTGGACCTCGATCCCGATACTTTCAGCAAGGCCTTCCGTGCAGGTTTTGTCGGTGATAAAGCAGCCATGACCGACCAGGAGATGCGTGATGCCGTGCGGTCTTTCCAGGTGCAAATGCAGGCAAAACGGACTGGAAGGATGAAAGGATTGGCAGAGAAGAACGTGCAGGAAGGCGCGGAACCGGCGGCCGCGAGCGACATCAGGTTTGCCTTCAAACTCGATCCGCGGCTCAGTGGTGGCACATACGGGGGGGAGCGCTGGGTTTCACCCCCCACCTATACGGGTGTCAGTGCTCAGAACACCGTGGAAGTGAGAGCCGGTGTTTTTGATGCGGCGGGAATGCCCATGAATATCAGCCCGGAATGGATACCGGATAATCCCGCCATGCTGTCGGTAGCACCCGGTAATGGAAAGCGGGTCACGATCACGGTGCAGGGCGCCGGCGAGAGCCATCTGAAGGTGACGGCCAATGGCGCGTCGAAGGAACTGGTCATCAGGGCAAAAGCGGAAAATGACGCGCTGCAAATGGAGATATCGCAGTAGACGTCGCAGCGAAGGTGCGCGAGGGGGCTTTGTTTCGTGGATTACGGACCGCGTTACGGCGCGCCTGATTCCTGTCATGGTCAGCGGGTCAGGTATGTCGTGGAGAGTGTCAGACCAGCACCAGCCGATTGTGCAGGGCCAGGTGAACCCCGGCACATGGAAGCAATCCGGGGCTGGCTGAAACAGCGGGGTACGCCGGGCGACAGTTTATTGTGAGGGTCACTGGGCTGGCTGAGTCATCGCGTTCTGGTGTGTCGTTGAGATGGCTTGCGTTCCCGGAAGACGAATTTCTCGACAGTACCATCCCCCAGGATCACTAGCGTCCCGGTGACAACACGGAGTGGTCCGGATGCGCACTTGGCATGCATCACTGGAACCGGCCCGGGATCAACAAGCTGTGGGGGCCGTTGCTTCCTCGCCTTTCACTGCATGCGCCTGTCCCGGCAGCAGTATACAAACGGGACCACGAACTGGGTGAACAGGGTACTGATGCCAAGCCCGATGCCTGCCAGGCAGCACTTCCGGTCGAGAGCGAGTTGCAGAACACACAACGCGGAAAGCAGACACTGTTTGCGGGTCAGGAGAAAAACGGGTGCCCTGGAGAGTGTTCTCCGGTACTGGCTGCTGCGGGCCGCTACCGGAGGCAGTCCTGCCCTTGAGGAGACGGTCTTGGTCAGGTGCCGGAGAACACGGGTGGACGGAGCTGTGTTTGATAGTACCTACCGGCGAGGTAATCCGGCTGTCTTCGCAGTCAGGCAATCCAATCCCGGCCTGACACGAAGCCTGTATATGGGTGATCGTCGGGTCGCACCACCCACCTTCAGTGGTGTTCACCGCACAGGCCGGCAATACACCATGGAGGCCAGGGTTCACGGGATCACTGCCGGTGGTGGATACATCCGCGTCAGACCGGAATGGATACCCTCGAACCCCGAAATGGTGACGGTGGACGCTGCCGGAGAAGGGGTGGTGCGGATCGTTGTCATGCAGGCAGGGGAAAGCCGGCTGAAACTGGCGGTTCCCGGTTTCTCCAGGGAATTGCGCATCAGCGCGACACGCGAGGGTGACGCCATGCAGGTGCAGATATCCCGGTAAGGCCATCGTCGGGGGGCAGCAGCAGTCGCCTGCCGTGGCGATATCTCCGCACATATGTTCCCATACCTGTCTTGCCCGGGCAGCCGCAGGGCGCGGGGGGATGTGCATAATGGTGAGTGTGATTTCAGGTTACTGCACCGGTCCCTGTCGTGTCGGGTCCCGGGAATGGCCGGCGGTTGCCCGGATAGCAAGGGTATCAGACTGGGGCTGACACTGGATGGCGAAGAAAACGGACTCAGCAGCAGCGCCGCGCTGGTCGGGCAGGGTTACGCGCGAGAGCAATGCGCTGGACCTGGAAGAGGGCGTGTTCACCTGGAATGACCCGAAGCGGATTGCCGCGTCGCTGAAGCGTTCCGCTGACGGCAGTCGCCGGCGCAAGTCGCCGCCGTTCCGTTCCGCCATGTCGATGCTGGTGTTCTATATCAACCGCGCGGGCAGGAATCTCGGCCGGAACCAGCTGCGAATCCTGGAACAGGCCAAGGAGGAACTGCGCCGGCTGTACGGCAGGGAAGGCCGGCGCAGATAACCGCAATACTGCCGCTGTGCCCGGCCTCCGCTGGCAGAGATTCCCGCAGCCGGGCCTGGCCCGGCTGCAGCCAGTTCGCACAGGGACGGTGCGATTCGCAGTGTTGCTGTCTCGATATATGGCAGCAGCGTGACGCTAGCCGTCATGACGATCAGCGCTTGTCGATGTAATTCAGTTGCCTGTGAGCATAGATTCTGCGGCATGAATATTGCCGTACCACTGATGCCGGCAGGAAATTCTGTGCGGCAGCGGAGCGGGAGAGCGGACATGGGCAAGTGGATTTGCGTGCTGCTTGTATGGTTGCTGTGTACTCCGCCTGCAGGTGCTGCGGAACCGGTGGCGGATGCCGGCGGGCTGGAGCGGCAACTGCTGCTGCTGGACAAGATCTCCTATCACCCGAGTCTGCTGCCACTCGTGATGCAGAACATGGATTACCTCGACCTGACGCAGGAGCAGGAAACCAGGCTGCGCGACTGGCGGCGGGAGCACGCGCCGGCGATGCTGGATAAAATGCGTGCGATCGTGCAGGGCCGCGTCGATTTTCTGGAGCTGTCGCTGAATCCGGGAAGCACGCCGGAGGATCTTGCCTTGCTGCAGCAGCGGCTCTTCTGGCTGCAGGAGGAGGTGCTGCGCTACAAGCTCTGGTGCCGGGAAAACATCCTGGGGACCTTCACGCCGGAACAATGGGACGCGCTGCGGTTTATGTATGCCGAGCGCCAGATGGCCGTTCTGAACTAGAGCGAATCGGCCAGCAGCTCCGCGAGGTAATCCGACCAGTTGCCCGGCAGCGGCTCTTCCAGCTCGAGCGATTTCTCCATGTCCACCGAGAATACCTGCGCCAGCAGGCCATCCACGGCAGGTGCGTGGGAAGTCGCCAGGTTCATTTCGTAATTCGTGCGCAGGCTGAGGCGATCCAGGTTGGCGGACCCCAGGCAGGCCCAGCCGTCGTAGACTGCCGCTTTCAGGTGCGACATGCCGGGATAGATGTACACGCGAATGCCGTGCCGCAGCAGGGTATTCGCGGCGAGCACATTGCTGCGGTTGATGATGCCACTGTCGGTCCGGTACGGGAGGATGACGCGGACGTCGACGCCCCGGCGGCGCGCCTTCACCAGTTCATAGAGTATCGCATCACTGGTGAGATAGGGGTTCTCCAGGTAGATCTGGTGACGGGCCTGCCGTGTCGCCGCGATCTGGGCGCGCAGGATCTGTGAGTCGCCGGGACGCGTGCGCAGCAGGCGGACCGGGTAATCGGCGGCATCGGCCTGAACCGGTTCAAGACGCTTCCGGTAGAACAATCTCTGCAGATCGCCCAGCAACCCGGATGCGGCCCATGCCCGCCGGAAATGTTCCCCGATGTCGGTGACGACCGGACCTTCGACTTCAACCATCAGGTCGTGCCAGTCGTAGCGGTATTCGCGCCCGATGTTCATGCCGCCGAGAAATGCGGTCTTCCCGTCGATCAGGATGGTCTTGGTGTGGTCGCCGGTAAACCAGATATTCACCACCGTTCGCACCTGCACGTCGGAGTCCTGCTCGAGATAACGGGTGATGGAGGCTTCAGGGGCGCGATCCGGGGGGTGGGAGGGTGCACTCGCCATTCCCGCGCCCAGCGTGCCCATGCCGTCCACGAGTACCTTGATGTCGATTTCCCGGGAACGCCGCTTGAGGAGACCGGCAATCTCGGTGGCGTAGTCATCGTTGTCGAAGATATACACCCGCAGCCAGACGGACTCGCGGGCGGCACCGATCAGATCGATCAGGCGCGGGAAAAACCCGGCCCCGTCGACTCGGTAGGCCAGTCGTCCGCTGGAGGCGGTGGTGCCGGTGATGGCGTCGAGCGTCGCCTCCCATTGCACCGGATCCATCGGTTCGCCCGGGGCGAGCGGCGACACGGGCTGGCCCTCCAGCAGCAGCAAGGGGGTGGGACGGGCCAGGTCCGCCGTCGCAGCGGTGACCATGGTGAACAGCCGGGTGATGGACGTGACCGGCTGATTGAACAGGCCGCGAATGTGGTCCGCGATGCTGCGGGCGATGATTTTCAGCGTGGTGCCGAGTTGCGACGGGTCCAGATTCACTGAATCGGCGGGTTGCTGCTGCAGGAACAGGATCAGGTTCGCAGCGGGCTCGGCATACACGAAGGGGAAGCCATAGGCGCTGTCATCGCCGGTTTCAAACAGCAGGCTGCCGGCGGCTGGGTACTGTCGGGACAGTTGCTGCAGCATGACCTGCAGCAGTTGGTTGAAGGTGTAGCTGTGCCGTACCTCGATGTCGGCGGGCTTGAAGATGAGTGGCGCCGAGATCCGCTCCCCCGACTCGCTGCGATACAGGATCAGCTCATCCTTGCGCAGGATGTCGATGGCTGCACCCACACCTGCCAGTGTCGGCGTCAGTATGTCCAGGGATGCATTCAGCAGTGTCTGCCAGTCGCGGTAGCCATGGACTTCCACCGTGATGCCTTGCGGCTCCCCTGCCTGCACTGCGGCTTCCGGCGCAGCTTCCAGGGCCCTGACGGGGAGCTGTGCCGTGGCAGGGGGAAAACGCACGCCGCTCACCGGTTCAACCGATGCATTCGCATGTTGCGGTTTCCCGTCCATCCGGATATCCAGCGACAGCCGCTTCTGGTAAAGGACTGCGTGGTCGATGCGCGGTATGTTCGGCAGCATCCCCGGGTCTGGCCCGGCAAATCCGGCGGCAGGAACCTCCGGCGCCGCGGGCGGTGACGTGACACAGCTGCTGCCGGCAAGCAACGCCAGTACAAGACCTGCGAGTAACAGCGCGCTGCGCCAGGCTTGCAGGTTCACTGCCTGTCTCCACCTTTTTCCACTAATGGCCTGGACAGGGACGTTGCATTCCGGTGCAGCCCGTTACGTGCCCCTGCTCGGTTGCCCGTTTTATGGTTATTCCCGAACCGATGATTCGCCCACGATGCCCCTGATGCCCTCGTGAACATCGGTGATATCGGTTGCCCCCAGCAGTTCCGAAAGCCTTGCCGTCGTATCACGCTGCCGCGTGGCCAGCAAGATGGCCATCTGGTGAAGCAGCTTGTAGGCGACGAGGTGGTTGTCATCAATGAGTTCGCTGAAGGCTTCACGCGGAATGCGAAAGGCCACGGCGTCCGTCTCGGCCCTGATGGTCGCCGAGCGCGGCGAGCCATCCAGGATGGAAATTTCGCCAAAACAGGCCTTTTCCGGGATTTCGGTGATCTTCTTTTCACCGGTCAAGCCGTGCTTTAGTACATCCACGGTGCCGCGGTACAGCACGAACCAGGCATCTCCGGGTTCGGCCTCGCTGAAGAGGATATCGCCGGCTGCATAGTGCCGGACCTCGACGATGTGAATGATCTCCATGATCTCGGCAGGCTCCAGTTTTTCGAACATGGGCGTTTCTAGCAGAAAGGTGATCATCCTTTCGCGGTTGACGATTGATTCCATGGCTTCCTCCGGGACAGGGTGGTTGCATGTGTGGTTGTGTCTGCGCACTGCGGAGCGCTGTCCGCGGCGCGGGTTTGTGACTTTCCTGCGGCGCCGCTGTCAGGGATACCTTAAACAGCTTTGCCGGACAGGGCTATGACATGTATCAACAAGGCGGGAAGATGCCGGGTCGGGCGCCGGCGTGGCTTGCCGCAGGCCGCCGGGAATGGCAGCTCCAGGATCAGGGGCTATTGGCGGCGGGGACGGCTGTTACCTCGCGATTCACCGCATGCGCCTGTCCCAGCAGCAGGTAAACCGCCGGGACCACAAACAGGGTGAACAGTGTGCCGATGCCGAGGCCGGTGGCTATCACCAGGCCGATGTGGAAACGGCTCACGGCGCCCGGTCCGCTGGCCAGCAGCAGCGGCACCATGGCGACCACCATGGAGACGGTGGTCATGAGAATGGGGCGCAGGCGGATGGTGGCCGCACGCTCCACCGCTTCCCGCTTGCCCAGGCCTTCCTGCAACTGCAGCTGGTTGGCGAATTCGACGATCAGGATGCCGTTCTTCGCAATCAGCCCGATCAGGGTGATCAGTCCCACCTGGGTGTAGATGTTCACCGTGGCAAAGCCGAGATAGAGGAAGGCGAGCGCGCCGGCGATCGACATCGGCACCGACACCAGGATGATGACCGGGTCGCGCCAGCTTTCGAACTGCGCGGCCAGTACCAGGTAGATCACCAGGATGGACATGAAGAAGGTGACGATGAGGGCGCTGCCCTGCTGGGCGTACTGGCGTGACTCGCCGGCATAGTCCCAGGCGAAGCCGCGCGGGAACAGCGCGCGCGCTTCCGTCTCCAGGAACGCCAGCGCCTCGCCCAGGGTCGTGCCCGGGGCCACCACGCCCTCGACGGTGAGCGCGTTGAGCTGCTGGAACTGGCTGCGCTTGCTGGGCTCGACGCTGTCCTCGAAGGAGATGAGGGTGGACAGCGGTACCAGTTCGCCGCTGCCGGTACGGATGTGGTAATCATCCAGCATGGCGCTGTCGAGGCGGTATTGCCGGGCAACCTGGGGGATCACCTTGTAGCTGCGTCCGCCAAGGCTGAAACGGTTCACGTAGTTGCCGCCCAGCAGCGTCGCCAGGTTGCCGCCCACGTCCTGCATGCTG
>Ga0055476_10000525_pt1 | contig 10057 bp, 11 predicted proteins | sample Muzzi_CordC_D2_FD_57682 | JGI IMG/M metagenome (GOLD analysis project Ga0055476, IMG submission 57682) | Wetland microbial communities from San Francisco Bay, California, USA, that impact long-term carbon sequestration - Muzzi_CordC_D2 | ecosystem: Environmental > Aquatic > Marine > Wetlands ... | reverse complement strand
TGGGTGGTTCTCAGCGTTGGGGCATTCTGGCACTGAGGCGCCGTCCGTTCCGTGGCTGCACGGTCGGGCCATCGCCTGTACGCTCGAAGTCTCTGTACGCTCCTGGAGGAACCGGAACCCGTGGCCGTCGCTCACCGGATTCGACCACTCGCAGCCCACCGGGCGATGCGCGCGCTGCTCGCGGATCCCGACGACACCGCAAAGGCGTTTCGCGTGATCGGCGCGTTGTCGGGGAACTCGACCGGGCGCGGCCTCGAGAAGTTTCGCCGCTCGCCCGTCGGTGCTCGCATGCTGCGAGATCGAACGCGAATGCTCGATCTGATCGCGGACAGCGACCGGATGGCCGCGATGCCCGAAGGCTCGCTCGGTGCCGCGGTGCGCGATTTCTACGCGGCCGAGCAGATCAGTGCGGCGGGCCTGGTGGCGGCCAGCGAGGAAGCGTACGCAGACGTGGAGAGCTCCGCGGTCTCCGACGAGCTGGAATTCTTCGGGCAGCATCTGCGCGACCTCCACGACACCTTTCACGTGCTGACGGGTTACGGGCGCGACCTGCGCGGCGAGGTTGCGGTGTTGTCTTTCACGGTTCCGCAGACCCGCAATCCCGGCATTGCATTCATCATCTTCACGGTGTTGCGGCGCGCCGGATTCCGGTCGGAAATGGGCCGCTTGATCCGTCAGGGATTCCGGCGCGGCCTTCGGGCGGCCTGGCTTCCAGGGCAGGACTGGCTGGAGCTCTTCCCCCGGCCTCTCGACGAAGTGCGCGAGCGCTTGAGAATCGGGGCGCCGCTCGAATACGAAGCGGTTCGCTCCGAGGGCGCGCCCGTTCTCGCGGACGGGAGCTGAGCGGTTCCGGCGATCCGTCCCAATGAACACATGCCCCGGCGCGACCCGGGTGCCAGCGAGAGAGGCTGAAACATGTCGAGCGATCTGTTCAACACCCCCGAGCACGAGGTCTTTCGCGATACCGTGCGAAAATTCGCGGAAGAGGAACTGGCACCGCGCGCGCGAGAGTTCGACGAGATGGGGCGGATCGACAAGGGCCTGTTCCGGCGAATGGGTGATCTGGGTCTGCTCGGTCTGCGTTACGACCCCGAATGGGGCGGATCCGGGCTCGACTGGTCGTTCAGTACCGTGCTCTTCGAGGAGCTCGGTCGTTGCGACAACGCCGGTGTGACGATGGGGATCAGCGTCCAGACCGACATGGCGACGCCGAGTCTGCACCAGTTCGGCTCCGACGATCTGAAGGCCCGATACCTCGCTCCTGCGATCGCAGGGGAGATGGTCGCTGCAATCGCGGTGACGGAACCCGATGCGGGTTCGGACGTCGCCGGAATCAAGACGCGCGCGGTGCGCGACGGCGACGACTGGGTGATCAACGGCAGCAAGATCTACATCACCAACGCGGCCACGGCGGACTGGTTGTGCCTGCTGGCGGTGACGGATCCCGATGCCGGCTACGGCGGCTTCACGCAGATCGTCGTCCCGACCGATCTCCCCGGTTTCCGCTACGACCTGCTCGACAAGATCGGGAACTGGGGCTCCGACACCGGACAGCTGTTCTTCGAAGACCTGCGCGTCCCCGTTGCGAATACGATCGGTGACATCGGGCGCGGCTTTCAACAGCAGATGATGCAGTTCCAGGACGAACGGCTGGTCGCTTGCGTGAGCACGTTGGCGGGCTCGAAGCGCCTGTGGGAGCGAACGAAGGAATATTGCGAGCAGCGCGTCCTGTTCGGGAAGCCGCTCAGCAAGATGCAGGTCACGCAGTTCAAGTTCGTCGAGATGCTGACGCAGCTCACAGCGGCCCGAGAGCTCACCTACGCGTGTGTGCGCAAGCGCGTCGCGGGCGAGGACGCGACACAGGAGATCAGCATGGCAAAGATCTTCTGCGGCCGGACTTCACGGATGGTGGCCGACGAGTGCATCCAGCTGCACGGCGGCTATGGCTACATGAAGGAATGCGTCGCGGGGCGTGCGTTCGTCGACAGCCGCCTGGTGAGCATCGGCGGCGGCGCGGACGAGACGATGATCCACTACCTGGCGAAGATGCTCGGCTTCTGATCCAGCCGCGGCGCGGCCGTTTCAGCTCGTGATCGCAGCGGCTCCGGCGGTCGCGCTCTCGCGTTCGATGCGGCGCCACGTGAACGGCGACGCCAGCTGGCCGAGATAGTCCATCGGGAATGCGGACAGTCCCGTGAGGCCGATGTCCTCGGGCGGCTCGCGGTCGGCCGGCAGGAAGCGCGTTCCGAACACGACGTCCCAGACGATCAGGTTCTGTCCGTAGTTGGTGTTCGCCTCGGCGAGGATGCGCGAATGATGCCAGCGGTGCAGCTCCGCCATGCTGAAGAACCAGTTGAGCGGACCGAGCCGGAGCGGCAGGTTCGCGTGCTGGAAGATCCCGTGAACCGCCGAGACCAGCGCGAACAGCGCGAGGACATCCTCTCCCGCTCCGAGTGCGACCAGCGGGACGAAGGGCGCGAAGTTGGAGATGGCGAGATCGACGGGGTGGAAACGCGCAGCGTTCAGGAAGTAGAGGCGCGGGGCGCTGTGGTGGACCGCGTGGAAGCGCCACAGCCACTCCCACTCGTGGCCGAAACGGTGGACCCAGTACATGAAGAACTCGCCGATCACGAGGGCGAGCAGCAGCTGCGCTACGACCGGCCAGTCGGCCGGCCACGGACCGGCGCCCGTGTCGCTCGCGATCAGGCTTCCGATCGCGACGGCGATGCCGAGCATCAACGGCCGCAGCAGCTCCAATCCGACCACGCCCGAGAAGAACAGATGCCCGAGGTCGACGTGGATGTCGCGGTAGGACCGCTGCCAGCTCCGGTGGAGGGGAATCAGGCGCTCGAGGATCATTACCAGCAGGTACGCGGCCGCGACGGGTCCGCCGAACGCGACGGCCGGATTCACGCCGCGATCCATGATCGCGATCGTGGCCGCGATCGCGCCGCAGAGCACGACCGGGAAGATCGTCGTGGCGAACAGGTTGCGGGCGGCCGCGGTCACGCAGATCCGCCGCCGCGTTCGAACGGCAGGCGATCGAGGATCTGGAAGCGGACCTGGCCGCGTGCGACCGCCTTGCCGTCCGAGGTTCGCGAGATCTCGACCCGCCAGATCTGCTGCGTGCGGCTCTGGTGGATCGGTTCTGCGACCGCGCGAAGCTCGCCCTCGCCGTGCGAGCGCAGGAAGTCGGTCGAGTTCGCGACGCCGACGACTCCGACGCCACCGCGTTCGAGCACGGATTTTCCCGCGCCACGGCTCGCCACGTCTTCTACGATCGAGCAGTAGACGCCGCCGTGCACGATGCCGTAGGGCTGATGGTGGCGCGGCCCGGCCTCGAGACGCCCGACGACACGCTCGGCCGACTCCTCGAGGATCTCGAGGCGGAGCTGCTCTTCGCCCCAGTGGTTGACTCCAACGCCCGGTCGCCGCGGTTCTTCCGACATGGAGCGGGATGCTACCTCACTCGCGGGCCGATCACGGCCGCGACGCGCGTTCCCGTCGCAGGGCGTCGCGGAAGTCGGGGTGTGCGATCTCGATCAGCGCATCCGCGCGCTCGTCGACACTGCGACCGCGCAGCTCCGCGATGCCGAACTCGCTGATCACGATGTCGAGCTGGTGGCGCGGAGTCGTCACGATCGATCCGAGCGGCAGCATCCCCTGGATGCGCGAGATCGTCCGGTCGCCGACCGTTGCGGTCGAGGGCAGGCAGACGATCGAGTGTCCGCCCGTGGCGAACGAGGCGCCGCCGACGAAGTCCTCGTGGCCGCCGATGCCCGAGAACTGTCGGCCTTCGATCGTGTCGGCGACGACCTGGGAGGCGAGGTCGACCGACAGCGCCCCGTTGATCGAGATCATGTGGCGGTTGCGGCCGATCAGCGCGGGGTCGTTGATCCGGTGGACGGGCAGGAAGCGCACCTGTTCGTTTTCGTCGAGCCAGTCGTGGAGCTCGCGGGTGCCGAGCGCGAAGGTCGAGGCCGAGAAGCCGTCGTAGATCCCCTTGCGGTTGCTGACCTTGCCCGCCTCGTGGAGGTGCATCAGGCCGGTGGTGAACATCTCGCTGTGAATGCCGTAGTCGCCGCCGTCGCGTTCTGCGAGCAGCTGCGCGACTCGGCTCGGTACCGCGCCGATACCGGTCTGGAGCGTGGCGCCGTCCGGAACGAAGCGCGCGACGTACTCGGCAATGGCGCGGTCGACATCGCTCGCTGCGGCGTCGGCGAGCGTGGGGGCGTCGCGATCGCTTTCGATCACGAAATCCACGTCTTCGGCGCGCAGCATGTGCGGGTGATGAGGCGGCAGCCCCAGCGTTCGTGGCAGCTGTTCGTTCACTTCGACGATCAGCACGCGTTCCGGGTCGCGACCGCATTGCTCGAGGGCGCCGACGGTGGCGCCGGCGTGCAGCGACAAGCTGAAGTTTCCGTCGGCGTCGGGAGGCGCGACGGCGGTGACCATCACGCGCGGGCTCAGCGTTTCGACGATGGCGGCGAAGCCACGGAAGTCGCTCGGAACGAATTGCACGGCGTGGCCGGCCGCTACGAGTGCGCGTTCGACGATCCCGTAGAAACCGCTGCGCAGCTCGACACCGCTGTGGGCGAAGAGCGGGTAGAGGTCGAGCAGCAGAGCAGCGAAGACCTGGAGGCGCTCCCAGTCGTCGCGCCTGCCGAGCGCATGGAGGAATGCGGCGGGCTGGCCGGGACCGAGCGGAAGGGCCAGGGTGTCGCTCGGGCGGACGACGCCGGCGGCTTCCTCGATGCTGAGAGCTTTCATTCCGGTGGCTTCCGACTGGCTGGCTGCGGCTTCGGCATCGGCATCGGGCACGATACGACAGGCCGCGCCGGAACGCAGCCGTGGAGCCCCGTGCTCTTGTGCAGCGCGGCTCTCCGCGTGATATTCAGCCCTTCCCTGAAGCGGCCCCGTCCGCACCGAAACGAATTGGAGACAAGATGGATCTGGTACTGCGCGAAGGCGCCTTCGAGGGCGAAACCCATATCGTCACCGGCGCGAGCCAGGGAATCGGCAATGCGATCGCGACGGCGCTGGCCGCCCACGGCGCCTGCGTGGCGCTGGTCGACCTCGACGCTGAAAAGCTGTCGGCGGTGCGGGACGAGATCGCGCGCGAGGCGCCGGTCGCCCCGCTGGTGGTGCCCGCAAACGTGACGGACGAGCAACAGGTTGCGGACGCGGTGTCGGCGGTGCTCGACTCGACGGGTTGCATCAACGGTGTCGTCAACGTCGCCGGGATCACGCGCGACTCGCGCATCACCAAGAAGACCTTCGACGAATTCAAGGCCGTGCTCGCGGTGCATCTGCACGGAACCTTCCTGTTCACGCGCGAAGTCGCGAACCAGCACTGGCACCCGATGTTCAAGGAGAACGGCAACGCGCCGCTCGACGACGGCGTCAATCGCAGCATCGTGAACTTCTCATCGGTCAGCGCGCGCAACGGCAACATCGGCCAGGTGGACTACACGGCCGCCAAGGGTGCGATCGAGGCCGTGACGCGCACCACCGCGCGCGAGTTCTCGAGCTACCGCGCGCGCGTGAACGCGATCGCGCCGGGCCCGGTGAACACGCCGATGCTCGAAGCGATCGGCGAAGACGGCGTTGCGGCGATGGCGCGCGCCACGCTCGTGGGCCGCATCGCCGAGCCCTACGAGATGGCGGCCACGGTCTGCGCGATTCAGGACCCGCGACTCTTCGGTTTCACGACCGGGCAGGTCTTCGCGTGCAACGGCGGCATGTACATGGCCTAGGGGGCGATCGCGAACTCCTCGGAATCGAGCAGTCGATCGGCGAGCTCTCGCGCGCCGGGCGGATCGCAGGGTCTGCGTCCGCAAACTCATACGCAGCCCCTTGTATCGTGCGGCCGGATGTTCCGAGTGCCCTCGGAGGGCGCGAAAAGAGATCCTTTTCGTATGGCTTGCAAGCGCGCTCGTGTATCCTCGGGGCGAACCGGGCATCCGGCCCGGTCGACGATCGGAATTTGGACGTCGGATCTTGGCTGGACGGGAAGAGCTCAGTCTCATCGCGGAGCTCGGAATCGGGTTCGCCGGTTTCGTTTCCATCTTCCTCATCTTCGCTCGTGGTGAAGGACGCTTCTCTCCGTCCGACAGCCTCCTCGTGCGCTCCATCATCCTCAGCAGCTTTTCAGCGGTATTCGGCGCGCTTTTTCCGCTGGTTGCGAACCTCTACGGTGTGGAAGCTTCGGTCCTGTGGCGCGTCTCGAGCCTGGCGAGCCTGATTCTCGGCTCCATCGCCTCGTTTCACGCGGCTTTCAAGCACTTCGCGCTTTCACGTGAATGGCGAGCAGGCGTCGGCCTCACGCACAGCGCGATTGCGTGGGGCCTGGTGGTGGCGGGGTTGGTATTGCTGGCATCGAACGCGTCGGGTGCCCTCGGCGAACCGTCGGCGGCGCCCTACGTGGCGGCGCTCATGTTGACTCTCGTGAACTCCGCGACCAATTTCATCACGATCGCGTTCCGAAAGCTGCTCTGACGGCGTGATCGCACAGCGAGCGACCGAGATCGAATGGCGGCTCCGCCGGTGATCCGTTCCTCCCGGACAGGGCTCCACGAGACGTGTGCGCAGGTCCCGAGGCTGGTTGACCCGGCCGCATTCGGGTGATATCCGTCCAATCTCACGTGGCCGATCGATGTATGTTCCGTTCGAAGCGGACCGGCTGCCTGCCTTGCCCGAACGGCATCGCGGAGGGCGGGAGGGTAGGCCGATCGCTCCCACTCCTGATCGCGAGAATGCCGCCATGACCCTGACCGCTCCGATCTCCACCATCATGACTCGCAGCGTCCGCACCCTCGATGTGAACTCGAGACTCTCGGAGGTGCGGCGGGCCCTGATCGCCAACGAGTTCCACCACATGCCCATCGTCGACGGGAGCCGGCTCGTGGGCATCGTCAGCTGGCGCGATCTGGTGCGCGCCTATCGGAACGCGCGCGACGCCGATTCGTCCGATCCGTTCGGGATCGACGACGTACTCGATCGAAGTGCGCGGATCGAAGATTCGATGACGCGCAAGCTCGTCACCGTTCGCGACGACGACTCGATCGATCGCGCCATCGATCTGATCGCCGACGCGCACGTCCATTCGGTGCTGGTGCTCGATGCGCAGCAACGACTCGTCGGCATCGTGACCGACAAGGACATCGTCGAGTACCTTTCGAGCTAGCGACGTCGAACGCCGCTTCGATCCGCGAATTCGGCCGCTCGCGAGCAGCCTCAGTTCGGCGTGTACCATGTCGGCGAGGTCTAGGCGCGCTGCTGTAGCTGCATCGGAACCTCCTCGCCCGGCTTCGTTCCGAACCACTTTGCGTCGTAGGCGGTCCAGCGCGGGGTGGGAATTTCGAGAACGCGAACGTAGTAGAAGGCCTGCTCGTTGGCGTCGAAGTCCGGATCCCGCCAGATCGCCGCGAGCGAGGCGTCTCCGATGCTGTCGATCCATGTCGCGTTCGCGACGTCCACCGTGCTACCGACCGGCGGCAGCTTGCCGTCCGCCCCCGGCGTGCGGGTCGCTGCGTCGCTCCAGGCGACGTCGTGAACCTTCTCGTGCAATTCGCCGTCGGCATCGTGCCAGCCCTCGACGATCTGGATGCGGTCGAGGTTCGCGCCGATCGGATCGCGCAGCGCGGCGACGAGGAATCTGGGCGACTTTCCGCGCGGCGCCTGCGGGAGCGTCGCCCCCATCGGAACGCCCTTCGCGTAGCCGACCTCGGCGGAATCGCGAGCACGCGGCCGCCGGTCTTGCTCTCGTAGGCCTCGAGCGCCGCCCGGAAATCCTCCGGATCGGAGCCGTCTTCGTTGGTATAGGGGAGTGTCTGGATGGCCTCGGCGCCGCCGGGCCTCGCCTCCGATCCGTTCGAAAAAATATTGAAACAACCGTTCTGATCGTTTAGAACAACTATTACCCGAAATGACTTCGTCTACCGCTCCGACCAAGCGCCGCACTCCGCCGACTCCGCTCCGGCGACGCCTGAAAGAGGAGCGTCAGTCGCTGTACCGAAAGGCGATTTCCGCGGCGGCCGAGCGGGTATTCGCCGAGAAGGGCACGGATCGTTCGCGCATGCGCGAAATCGCGGCCGAGGCCGGGATCTCGCTGGGCACCCTCTACGCGGTGATCGACGGCAAGCAGTCGCTGTTCTTCGAGATCCACCTGGCCCGCATGCGCGAGTTCCTGGAGTGCATCCGGGCCGCTCGAGACGGCTGCAGCGGCACTCTCGAGAGCCATCTCGCGGTTCTCAGGCAGGGCGGCGCCTACTTCCTCGAGCGACCCGACTTCCTGCGCATGTGCTGCCGCGATGGATACGGCTGGGCGGCCGGCTTCCCCGCGTCCGCGAGCGGCAGCGACATCTGGAACGAAGGAGCTTCCATCCCGCGCGATCTGTTCGCGCGCGGCATCGCAGAGGGACTCTACGTCGAAGACGATCCCGACCTGCTGGTGCGCAAGATGCTGGCTCTGAAACAGGTCGAGCTCACCTACTGGGTCGACAATGGAATGGCGGCGGAGCACGAGGTCGTGCTCGACCGGCTCGAGAGCCAGTTCGTTCGGGCCTTCTGTACCCGCGACGGCTAGCTCCGCAGCCGCCGTTCCGGTCGACCGCTGGGAGGATCGCAATGCAACACAGCTGGCAGAACGAATACTTGCCGAAGCTCGAGGTCGGAAACCTGACGGGTGGCGATGTCGCGATCTGCGGGCGCTTTTCGTGGCCCGATCGGAGCGCGTCGCACCCGGCTGGGGATCGGGTCAGCTTCGTCGCGCCGCTCGGCAGCCGTTCGGATCTGGAATGGCTGCTTCGCGGGCTCGCCCTGCAGCCGCAGATCCGCCACCTGATCCTCTGCGGTGACGACCCGGATTCGACGGGTGAGTCGCTGGTTGCGCTCTGGGAAAAGGGGCTCGACGAGCACGGCCGGATCGCCGGCTCACGCGGCTTCCTGTCTGCCGAGATCGATGCGGAGTTCGTGGATTCGCTTCGGAGTTGCGTCGGATTGTGCGATTTTCGCGAGCGATCGCCCGAAGAAGTCGCGAGCGCGGTGGCCGGGCTTGCCGTGCTTCCACCGGAGCGGGAGGCGGGCGAAGAGCTCGAAGTCGCGATTCCCACGCGAACGACCTTTCTCTCCAGGAAGACGACTTTCCCGATCTTTACCGGCGACGTCGGCGATGGCTGGTTGCAGCTCCTGAACCTCGCGATGCGCATCGGAACCGAGAAGACGACCGCGGACGGACAGCGGATCGCCGAGGCGCTGAACGCGGTCGTTACGATCGAGCTCCCCGACGCGGAGAGCGAGCATCCGTCGTTCTTCGACTTCAACGCCGACGACTTCGAGCGAAGCTGCCGCCGCCTCGTGTCCAATGCGACGTCGGAGCGGTCGCGTCTCGGTCGTTGCGCGCGTCTGCACGACCGGGCCGGGCTCGCCCAGCTCGAAGCCGCGGTCGAGCGGTTGAAGGCGTCTCCCGACACGCGATCGGGCACCGTCGTTCTGCTCGACGCCGACGACATGTTCACTCCCGGCGACGCGCCGACCGTGGTGTCCGCGAGCTTCAACGTCGTCGAGGCCAGGCTCTACGGCTCCTTCGTGCTCCGGAGTGCGGACGTCTACAGCGACTGGCCGCTGCTGGCGTTGGCGCTGGTCCGACTGCAACGCCAGCTGGCCGAGCGCCTCGGCGTCGCTGCGGGAACCGCCACCTTCATCATCCATTCCGCCCATCTCTACGATCGCGATTGGGATCGGGCTTTGCGCGTCCTGGCGAGCTCATTCGAGCGCCCGCTGCCGCTCCAGGTCGATCCCTCGGGCATCTTCCTCTTCGGCAACGACGGCGGCGAGGCCAGGGCGATGCTGCTCGACCACGATGCCAGCACGATCTTCTGGGAGCAGGCCTTCAGCGATCCGGAAGATCTCTCCTGGTACATCATCGACACCATGCCCTGGCTGCTGCCCCAGCACATCCGATACGTCGGACAGGAATGCGCTTCATTGATGCGCGCCATTCGCGAGAGCGAGTGTTACGTGCAGGGCTGAACGCCCGGTAGCCGGTAGCCGGTAG
>Ga0055476_10000523_pt1 | contig 10070 bp, 8 predicted proteins | sample Muzzi_CordC_D2_FD_57682 | JGI IMG/M metagenome (GOLD analysis project Ga0055476, IMG submission 57682) | Wetland microbial communities from San Francisco Bay, California, USA, that impact long-term carbon sequestration - Muzzi_CordC_D2 | ecosystem: Environmental > Aquatic > Marine > Wetlands ... | reverse complement strand
TGGTGCCCAGGAGAGGACTCGAACCTCCACGGGGATACCCCCGCTAGCACCTGAAGCTAGTGCGTCTACCAATTCCGCCACCTGGGCATGAGGCCGGTGTGTTAGTGCCCGACGCGCACGTTGTCAATGACTATGGAAAGTTTGACACCACGCAATGCCTTCACAGGTGTGGGCGTGGTGTGTATTGCTGCCGATCACAGTTTGAGCGAGCTTAAATGAGGACTTCGAGAATGGAAGCGGAACGGCAGCACGGGGCGCTCGCGACGGTGTTCGGTGGGTCGGGCTTTGTTGGCCGGCACACGGTCCGTGCGCTGGCGCGAAACGGATGGCGCGTGCGCGCGGCGGTGCGGCGGCCGGACCTAGCCGGATACCTGCAACCGATGGGCGTCGTGGGGCAGATCCACGCGGTGCAGGCAAATGTACGCTTTCCGGCCTCGGTGGCGGCGGCGCTCCAAGGATCGGACGTCGTCGTGAACCTGGTCGGTGTTCTGGCGCGCGCTGGCGCGCAGACGTTTGATGCGGTCCATGTCGAGGGCGCCCGCGCCATTGCCGAGGCAGCCCGTGATGCCGGCGTAAAGCGCCTTGTTCATGTTTCCGCGCTCGGTGCGGACGCGGCCTCGAATTCGAACTACGCGCGCACCAAGGCGCGTGGCGAGGCGGCCGTGCTGGAAGCCTTTACCGAGGCCATTATCCTGCGACCATCGGTGGTATTCGGCCCGGAGGACGACTTCTTCAATCGGTTCGCGGCGATGGCGCAATTCGCGCCAGTGTTGCCTCTGATCGGCGGTGGCCGAACCCGGTTCCAGCCGGTCTTCGTCGGTGACCTGGCGACAGCGATCCGCGCCGCAAGCGAGGGCGCCGGAACACCGGGGACGATCTACGAGATCGGAGGGCCCGAAATCCTCACGTTCCGGCAGATCCTGGATCGCGTCCAGCAATGGTCAGGCCGGCGGCGCGGGACGATCAACCTGCCGTTCTGGCTGGCCAAGTTGCAGGCGCTCGCGACATGGCCGCTCCCGAACAGAGTGCGACCGCTGACGCTCGATCAGGTCAGGATGCTGGAAACAGATAATGTGGTGAGCGAAAAAGCAACTGCGGAGGAACGAACGCTGTCGGCGCTCGGTGTGGCACATCCGCAGGCCGCAGGGGTGGTTGTTCCAAACTATCTGGAGCGGTTCAAGCCGAACGGGCAGTTTTCGCATTATCGCGGCTGACCGCCGCCACGTCATGGGCAAGAGCCCATGAGGTTCTTGAAGGCCGCGTCAAATTCCGCCGCGGCCGCAGCGTCAGTGGAGCGGTGCGATTTCGAGTTCGTCGCCCATGGCGTGCTCGATGGCCGTGCCCATATCGTCGGTCAGAGCGATCGGCGTCCCATCCGCGGCGTGCAGCGCGAACAGGCTCAGACCCTCTGGCAAATCGTCGATGGACGGATAAGCAGCTTGCGCCTCTTCCGAAGACAGCGACTTGATGTAGGCCACCTCGCCATCACCCAGCGCGGCGAACTCGCTGTCTGACATGATCCAACTCTCATCAATCTTGTCCGCCTGGCGGACAACTCGCTGAGTACGTTCGACGGTCATGACGCGTCTCCTTCTGGTTCGCGCGCCAGCCAATGCACTGGCCTGGGTCGCGCACCCTGGATGGTGTCAGTTGGCACGGACACCATTAATGGTCGAGCGATTCGTTCTGATTCGCTAATAAAATGATCGGCTTCAGGTCGATTTCCGGCCGATCTGGATTCTGCGCACCTGTCGCTCCGGTTCGAGACGGACAAGGTCCAGTGACAACAGTCCATTCTTCAGATCGGCGGAGCGGACTTCGATACCGTCCGCGAGAACAAATGTGCGCTGGAACTGGCGCGCCGCAATACCACGATGTAGATACTCCCGCTCGGCCTCGTCAACCTGTCGGCCTTTGATGATGAGCTGGTTGTCCTCGGTGGTAATATCAAGCTCATCCTCGCTGAAGCCGGCCACCGCGAGCGTGATTCGCAACCGTTCCGCATCGCCATCGGCATTCCGGATGCGTTCGATGTTATAGGGCGGATAGGATTCGCCGCCGGACTTTCCGGCGCGGTCAATCATGCGTTCGATCTCCTCGAAACCGAGGAGAAATGGCGCGGAAAGCAGCGACATTCGTGACATCTTCGCTCAAGCCCTTGGTCAGCGGCCTACGGCGTTGTGGAGTGCGAGACCGCAACTCAGCCCTCGCGCCCGCAGCCCTCTTGGGCACTGCGACGCCGCTTCTGTTGCAGATATGGGGCACTGTGGCAGAAGGTCAAGTTGTGCCCGCACCGATGCAGCCGATCGGCGGTCAGCCACGCCCAGGACGCATGATCCGCATGGCCGTTGCACGCCACAATCCTGCGCCACAAACGCTATAGAAAATGGGGCAATACTCCAGAAGGCGACGCCTGAGCGGCCAGATGGGATGCCACAATGGGAGACGACATGCATTTCAAGTTCAGGTCGCGCGCATTGGCAGGTTTGGCGGTCGCGACCCTTCTCGTAAGTGCGCTTGGACCATCCGACGGCCGCACCGCGGATACCAAAACTGACGCAAAGGTGCCGGCATTAACCCTGACGCCGGAAGAAATCGCCGAGCGCGAGGGGCGCAAAGCCTGCAAAATCCAGATCTGCGCGGCATTCCGGCTTAAGAAGACGGGCTATGACATCGCGTGCGACATTGTGAAGACGTGGCGCAAGAAACGGCTCGACAAGTACATGTCGAAGGCGCGCGCTTCATGGCCTTGGGGCAGGGTTCGTTGCACCTCGAGCATCAAGATCCAGCGCCAGGGCATCCTCGACGCGATGACCAAGCCGGCGTTTGACTTCCAGCTCGATGAGCACAAGGTGGCTTGTACGGTTGCGCGCGAATCGGGTCCGACGGAATTCTCGTTTTCGTTTCATCCCAAAGTCCGGTTCGAGAACGGAAAGGCCGTGAAGGCCGCTCTGAACTGGGGGAAAATCGAAGCTCCATCACTCATCAAGGGCGTCATGTGGACCGCGAAAACGACCGACAACACGTTCAACGTTCTGCAATCGTCTATCGTCGAGGACATCAACGAATTCGTCTCGACACGCTGTGACGAGATCAAGGCCGATTGGGCTTCCGAGTAGGCCGGCGACTTGACCGGCTGCGGTCGACACAACGTGCTGCACGGTCGTCGAACAACGTACCCTTGCCCGGACCCAATATGCCTTGCCGAGGCTCATCGACATGGCATACTCAATCTGAGGCAAAGTCACTGCCCAGAGCTAAGCCGCAGACAGAGGCAAACGGATACGATCAGGGGCGCTGATGCGCGTTTTCACATTCGGTAACCAATCGCGGCAACAGCTCGACGATGTCGACGAAAGTCCGGCGGCACGGACATCGCCGGTCGTGCACGAGGGTTACTATCCCGTCGAGCTCGAGGACACGGCTCCGTTCGTCGCCCCGGGCTGGTTGGCAGTCGACCAGATCAAGAAAAGCTTTCGGGGGCGCACGGTTGTCCGCGGCGTCAGCCTGGCCCTGAAGCGCGGCGAGTCGGTGGGCCTGCTCGGACCGAACGGGGCCGGCAAGACAACGGTGTTCTACATGATCACCGGATTGGTGCCGGCCGACGCGGGCCACGTGTTCATCGATGGCCACGATGTGACGCGGCTGCCCATGTACCGGAGGGCGCGCCTCGGAATCGGCTATCTGCCGCAGGAAGCCTCGATCTTCCGAGGACTGACGGTTGAGCAGAACATCATGGCGGTTCTCGAGATCGTAGAGCCTGACCGTCGCAAGCGCGCGGAGCAGCTCGACAGCCTGCTTGAGGAGTTCAAGATCGCTCGGCTTAGGCGGTCGCCATCGATCGCGCTGTCGGGCGGTGAACGGCGGCGTTGCGAGATCGCGCGGGCGCTTGCGAGCCGGCCATCGTTCATGTTGCTCGACGAGCCATTCGCGGGCATCGACCCCATCGCGGTGGGCGACATTCAGGCGCTGGTGAGGCATTTGACGCACCGCGGCATCGGTGTACTGATCACCGATCACAACGTACGTGAGACGCTCAATCTCATTGATCGCGCTTATATTATCTACGATGGTAGTGTTCTCACTCAGGGCACTCCGGAAGAGATTGTTAACAACGATGACGTTCGCCGTGTCTATCTGGGAGACATGTTCGGTTAAGTAGCCATCCGTAAACCTTCGGCCGGCAGTCTACCGCGGGGAAGATAGCGGAAACCATACGATGGCGATTTCGGCCAGAATAGAAATGCGGCAGGGCCAGCAGCTGGTGATGACACCCCAGCTGCAGCAGGCCATTCGGCTGCTCCAACTGTCCAATCTCGAACTCAGTGCGTTTGTCGAGGCCGAACTCGAGCGCAATCCTTTGCTTGAACGCGAGGAGGCGGAGGCCGGCGGTGATCGCGAGGACGGCGCCAACCACAGCGACGCCGACGGCGACGGGGCTGCGACCAGCCACGACGACGATAACTGGCTCGACCTCAAAGACAACAATGCGAGCTCGGCGACCGATCTTGATACCGATTTAGAGAATGTCTATGCAGACAGCACCGCGAACGATCTCGGGCCGGACCTGACAGGGAACTGGTCGACCGTCACACAGCGGACCAACGGGCCGGATGGTGACGCGGACCTGGAAGCCTATGTCTCGGGCGAGCTGTCGCTGAAGGATCACCTCGTCGAGCAGATCCAGATGACGGTGACCGATCCGATCGATGTCGTGATTGCACGCTACATCGTCGACATGGTCGACGAGGCCGGCTATCTCTCGCCGGAATTCGACGAACTCGGCGTAAAACTCGGCACACCGCAGGAGCATGTTGTCGAGGTACTCGAACTGCTGCAGAGCGGCGAGTCGGCGGGCCTGCCAGCGCGCAACCTAGCTGAATGCCTGGCACTGCAGCTCAAGGAGCGCAACCGCTACGATCCGATCATCGCATCCCTGCTCGACAATCTGCATCTTTTGGCCGCGCACAATCTGCCCGCGCTCAAGAAGGCGGTCGGCGTCGACATGGACGAACTCGCGGAAATGATCGCGGAGCTCAAAGGTCTCGATCCGAAGCCGGGCCTCAGATACGGCTCGACGCCGATTCACCCGGTAGTGCCGGACGTCATCGTGCGTCCAGCTAAGGACGGACATTGGCTCGTTGAATTGAACACCGAAACCCTGCCGCGGGTTCTGGTCGATCGCAGCTATTACACGACCGTTTCCAAGCATGCGCGCTCGTCGAGCGACAAGGACTATCTGCAGGACTGCCTGCAGACGGCGAACTGGCTGGTGAAGAGCCTCGATCAGCGTGCGCGTACGATTTTGCGGGTGTCGGAGGAGATCGTGCGCCAGCAGGACGGCTTCTTCATGCACGGTGTGCAGCACCTGAGGCCGCTCAACCTCAAGACAGTGGCGGAGGCGATTTCGATGCACGAATCGACCATCAGCCGCGTCACTTCGAACAAATACATGGCGACGCCGCGCGGCATCCTCGAGCTCAAGTTCTTTTTCTCGTCAGCAATTTCGGCATCCGACGACGGCGATGCCTATTCTTCGGAAGCCGTGCGGCATCGCATCCGGGCGCTGATCGACGGCGAAACCTCGAAAACCGTGCTGTCGGACGACAAGATCGTCGACCGGCTCAAGAACGAAGGCATCGAGATCGCGCGCCGGACGGTGGCCAAGTATCGGGAGGCCATGCGCATCCCGTCATCGGTCCAGCGGCGGCGGGAAAAGCGTTTGGCGGATCACGCGACGCCGGCTGGGTAGTGTCAATTGACATCCGGTGTCGAATGGATGACGGTCGGAGTCGCATTTCATGACTTGTACCAGACCATTTGCAGTCGAACTTCCGGGTTCGGGCGCCGAAATCGATTTTGACGAAGAAGTTCGCCATCCAGTCATTGTGACGCCAACAAAAAACCGGAACAAAATATGACAATTCAAGTCACGGGCAAGAATGTCGATGCGGGTGCAGCCTTCCAAACCTACGTCACTGATAAGACACGCGCCGTCCTCGACAAGTATATCGGGCCGGAAATCTCGGGACACGTTCGGATCGAGAAAGTTCGCGGCCAATTTGCAACCAACTGTTCGATCAGGTTGCGCACGGGATTGACGCTCGAAGCGCATGGCACTGGACAGGACGCCTATGGCAGCGCCGATGCGGCGCTAGAAAAGCTGGAAAAGCGCGTTCGGCGCTACAAGCGACGGTTGAAGGATCATCATCATGGTTTAGGTGTAGGTGAGATTCCGCACAGCAATGCCGATGACTTCGTCGTTCAAATTCCGGACGAAGGTGTTGAAATAGAAGAAAATTCTTCCGAGCCAGTGATTATTGCCGAAACCGAACGGGCAATCCGTGAGTTTGCCGTAAGTGAAGCCGTGATGCAGTTGGACTTGACGGATGAGGCCTTTTTGGTGTTTCGCAATGCGGCCAGTGGTGAAATAAATGTCGTCTACCGTCGCGACGATGGCAATATCGGGTGGGTAAATCCGAACTAGTTCTCGATAGGACGAGTTGCTGCACCAGCCTACGAGGCGGCGCAAGCCGTGCTGTTGGGCGGCACGCGACTTGATGGTGCGGGACACGAGTTGTCTACTGGAACGGGCAGCCTCACTGTAAGGATGGCAGGGTATGGATCTTGGCGATCTCATTGCTCCGGAAGGTGTTATTCCTTCTCTCAAGGCCAAGACAAAAAAGCAGGCGCTACAGGATCTGTCGGCCAAGGCGGCCGAGCTGACAGGGCTCAGTGCGCGCGAAATCTTCGACACCTTGTTGCAGCGCGAACGGCTCGGTTCAACGGGTCTCGGACGCGGCATCGCGATTCCGCACGTCAAGTTCAAATCGCTGTCGGAAATCGTTTGTCTGTTTGCCCGTCTCGACACGCCGATCGAGTTCGAGGCGCTCGACGACGAGCCCGTCGACCTGATCTTCCTGCTGCTCGCGCCTGAGCACGCCAGCGGCGATCATCTCAAGGCGCTGGCACGGATTTCCCGCCTGTTGCGCGAGCCCGACGTGTCGGAAGAGCTGCGGTCATCGACCGATCGCAAATCACTGCTCGCGGTGTTGACGCAGCCGGCCACACCGCACGCGGCGTAGAGCCCAATCGCTCCCGATCATCGTTTCGATATTGCCAACTTCTCGCGCTGACGCGACCAGTGTAATTTCGCCCCATTGGACGCGACGGCCGTCACTGCCGTAATCTCACCGGGATCAACTCTGGGCTGGTTACGATGTGCGATTGACCGGCTAGGTTCCCCTTACAGCGGAAGACCCACATGCAGCAACAGGCGCGTCTCGCGGCGGACATTGGTGGTACGTTTACAGATCTGGTTCTGGACGCGGGTGGCCGGCGGCTGACGTCGAAGGTCCTGACCACGCCGGAGGCGCCGGAAACCGCGCTGATCGAGGGCGCTCGCGGTCTCCTGGCAGACGCCGGGCTGGATTTTTCCGACGTCGGCCAGATCCTGCACGGCACCACGCTTGCCACCAACGCGATCATCGAGCGCAAAGGCGCGCGGTGCGCATTGGTTGCTACGGACGGCTTCCGCGACACGATCGCGATTGCCGACGAGAGCCGTTTTGACCAGTACGACGTCTTTCTTGAAAAGCCGCAACCACTGGTGCCTCGGGCGCTTCGCTTCACCGTGCCCGAGCGGGTCGACGTGACGGGCGAGGTGCGCCGATCACTCGACGAAGATGCGGTCCGCGGGGTCGCACGTGCTCTCAACGGCCAAGATGTCGGCGCCATCGCGATCTGCTTCATGCACGCCTATGCCTATCCTGCTCACGAGGCGCGAGCGCGGGACATTCTGGCTGAGATGCTGCCGGGCGTGGCGATCTCGCTGTCGAGCGAAGTGTGCCCGGAGGTGCGGGAATACGAGCGCACCTCGACGACGGTTGCGAATGCCTACGTCCAGCCGCTGATCGCGGGCTATCTCGAACGGCTCGAGGCGCGCCTTCGCGCACTTGGCTCGGAGGCGCCGATCCATCTCATGACGTCGGGTGGCACTTTGACCGGCATCGGCACCGCGCGCCGCTTTCCGATCCGACTGGTCGAATCCGGCCCGGCGGGCGGCGCCATCCTGGCAGCGCGCATTGCGGCCGAGCGCGGCGAAGATGAGATCTTGTCTTTCGACATGGGCGGCACGACGGCGAAGATCTGCCTGATCGAGAACGGCCAGCCGCTGAAAGCCCGCAGCTTCGAGGTGGACCGGTCGGCGCGGTTCATGAAGGGCAGCGGATTGCCGGTGCGCATTCCGGTCATCGAAATGGTCGAGATCGGCGCCGGCGGCGGCTCTGAGGCGCGCGTCGATGCGCTCGGCCGGATCGCGGTCGGCCCTGAAAGTGCGGGCTCCGATCCAGGCCCGGCGTGCTATGGCCGCGACGGCGACAAGCCGACGGTGACGGACGCCGACCTGGTGCTCGGCAGAATCGCGCCGGACGGGTTTGCGGGTGGACGTATCGCACTCGACCCGGCGCCAGCGGAGGAGGCCTTGCGTCGACACGTCGCTGCGCCATCGGGTTACGACGATGCGACGCAGGCGGCGTTTGCGGTCACCGAGGTCGTGGACGAGAATATGGCCAATGCGGCGCGTGTCCACGCCGTGGAGGGCGGAATCGACGTGGCCGGGCGAACGCTGGTCGCATTCGGTGGCGCCGCACCTCTGCACGCCTGCCGACTGGCGCAGAAACTCGGCGTCACGCGCGTCATCGTCCCGGCCGATGCCGGTGTCGGCTCAGCTATCGGCTTCCTCGAGGCGCCGGCAGCCTTCGAGATCGTGCGCTCGCGCCACGTGATGCTCGATGCGTTCGACGCCGAAGCGGCAAATGAGCTGCTCGACGCACTGGAGCGTGACGCCCGCGCCGAGGCGCGCTCGGCCGCCGGCGAGGATGCTCTGACGACAACCCGTCAGGCGTTCATGCGGTATGCGGGCCAGGGCCATGAGGTGGCCGTCACGCTGCCGGAAGGCCAGCTCGGAGCCGACGCCGTAGAAGTCCTGCGTGACGCCTTCGAGGCCGAATACGACTGCCTGTTCGCCCGTCACATTCCCGGAGCGCGGGTCGAGATCATGAGCTGGTCGGTGCTCGTGACCAACCGGATCGCAGCGCCGGAACTGCTTGACAAGATGCCCGCCGGAGGCACAGCGCCCGGCGCATCCGTTCATCGCAGGATCCAAGATGCGGCCACACGCGAGGCGATCTACGCCCCGGTTTACGCGCGCTCTGAACTCAGCGCCGGGCAGGCGATCTCCGGTCCTTGCGTGATCGCCGAATCCGGCACCTCGACGATCGTCACGCCGGACTTCGACGTGCAGGTCGACGCGGGCGGCGCTCTCGTTCTGACAGCGCGCGCGACTGCGGACCGGGCCGTCGCATCGACCCGAGACGTCACGCGACCACCCGACGACATCGCGATGCAGATCATGTGGAACCGGCTGATCGCGATTGTCGAAGAACAGGCGCAGGTGCTGCTCAGGACGGCGTTTTCGACCATCGTGCGCGAAGCCGGCGACCTGTCCGCCGGCGTGTTCGACGGCCAGGGACGGATGCTAGCGCAGGCTGTCACCGGCACGCCCGGCCACGTCAACTCGATGGCGGAGTCGGTCAAGCACTTCGTTGCGCATTTCGGCCTCGAGGCCATGCAGCCCGGCGATGTCTACATCACCAACGATCCGTGGATGGGCACCGGCCACACCAACGACTTCGTTGTCACGACGCCGTGTTTTCATCGCGGCAAGCTCGTGGGGCTGTTCTCGTGCACCAGCCACCTGATGGACATCGGCGGTATCGGATTCGGGCCGGACGCAACGGACGTGTTCATGGAGGGGCTTTATATCCCGTTCCTGAAGCTGTTCGACCGCGGCGAGGCGAATGCAACGCTGCTGGCGATGATCCGCGCCAACACGCGGTTACCGGTCGACACCATCGGAGATGTCTATTCACTGGCCAACTGCAACGAGATCGGCTGCCAGCGCTTGGTTTCGATGATGGACGAGTTCGGGCTCGCCACACTCGACGAATTGGCGGCGCATATCTGCGATCGGTCCGAAGCCGCGGTTCGCTCACGCATTGCAGCGCTGG
>Ga0055476_10000522_pt1 | contig 10077 bp, 7 predicted proteins | sample Muzzi_CordC_D2_FD_57682 | JGI IMG/M metagenome (GOLD analysis project Ga0055476, IMG submission 57682) | Wetland microbial communities from San Francisco Bay, California, USA, that impact long-term carbon sequestration - Muzzi_CordC_D2 | ecosystem: Environmental > Aquatic > Marine > Wetlands ... | reverse complement strand
CGCGCAGGTCGCAGATCTGATCGGTGATCGCCTGGGCATCTGCGACATGATCGTCACCGGCGAGACGGGCCGTAACGAAATCGTCGTGCTGGTCTACCGCGAGCCGGACGAGGTCGAGTTCTACCGTCGCGAGCTTCCGATCCTGGTGCGAAAGCTCGGCCGGGGCTTCGCTAGGCCGGGCCTGCGCGTCGGCTACCCGTATCTTCGCCGATCGGCGGCGCTGACGATCGGTTCGGCGGCGGCACTCCGCAACCCGACCAGCTCACCCGAGACCCAGCTGCGCGCGGCGCTCGACGAAGCGCGCGGCGACGCCGACCTCTCCGAGCGCATTGCTGCGCGTCGTCGCCGACAGCGCCTGTTCGACCTGGTGTTGGAGGGACAAGTACGTTCCGTGTACGAACCGATCGTCGATGTCTCCACCCATACCGTCTTCGGCTACGAGGCTCTGGCGCGGGGACCCGAAGGCTCCGAGTTGCATTCTCCCGCCGCGTTGTTCTCGAGTGCGGAAGAAGTCGACCTGCTGTTCCAGCTCGACTGTCTGTGTCGCAAGAGCGCGCTCGACGGCGCGCGTGATTTTCCGCGAGAATCGAAGCTCTTCGTCAACGTGCGTCCGACCACCATTCACGATCCGAATTTCCAGGCCGAATCATTGAGCCGAACGCTCGAGAAGTGCAATCTGAAGCCATCCGACGTCGTATTCGAGATTTCGGAGCAGGAGTCGATCGAGAACTTCGAGATCTTCCGCGAGGTGAGGGACTATTACGGCAATCTCGGTCTGAAGATCGCGCTCGACGACGTCGGTGCGGGTTACGCGAGCCTCGAATCGGTGCTCGAGCTGTCTCCCGACTACATCAAGGTCGACCGAGCGTTCGTGGCGGGGATCGACGAAGATCCGATGCGCCAGGAACTGTTGCGCGCTCTCCAGACGGTTGCCGACAAGATCAATGCGCAGATCATCGGCGAAGGCCTCGACAAGCTCGAAGAGCTCGAGACCCTCGAGCGTCTGGGCATCTCGTTCGGGCAGGGTTGGCTGTTCGGAAAGCCCCACCCGCTGCGTTCCGACACCTGAGCTCGCGCCGCGCCCGAACGTCGGAACGGGCGCAGGACCGCTCGCTGCCGGCGGCAGCCCGTCGCGCTGAGGTCCAGGCGGGCGCGGGGCTTGCTATTCCGCGTATCCGAGCGCTTCCATCGCCGCGCGATCCTCGCGGGTCAGACCTTCCGCGGCGGCCGGCGCTTCTTGCCGATCGCGCCAGGCGGCGATCAGGGCCGACATCGCATCGGCCTGCTCGCGCTGCTCGGTCGAAAGGTCGACGCGTTCGCGCGGGTCCGCGTCGAGATCGTAGAGCTCGCGGTGTCCCTCTTCGGGCGCTTCGAAATACTTCCACGCCCCCTTGCGAAGGCCGAAGCCGGGTCCCTTGTCGCCGAACCCGCGTTGCCCGTTCTCGTAGTAGGGCCGTTGCAGAAAGAGCGCCCGCTCGTCGTCGTGATCCTTCATCTGCCGAAGATGAGGCATGAGGTCGATGCCTTGGAGCGCGAGTTCACCGGTGTTGAGCCCGAGCGCGGACACCAGCGTCGGGAACAGATCGATCAGGTGCGCGGGTTGCGCCAGCCGGAGGGACGCTGCGATATGGCCCGGCCAGCGAACCACGAGCGGGACGCGCAGCTCTTCTTCGTAGGTGTAGCGATTGTGGAAGGACCAGCGATGGTCGAGGAGTCCCTCGCCATGGTCCGACAGCACGATGCAGAGAGTGTCTTCCCAGTCGCGCGACTCGGAAAGGTATCGAACGATGCGCCCGAGCTGCTCGTCGGCGTAGCGTACGCTGGCGTCGTAGAGTGCGACTCGCCGTTGCTGCGGCGTCATGCCCGGCCGGAGGAACAGCGGTGCGAACTTCTGCGCGGCATCGTTCGATCGGTGGGGTCCGTGCGGGTCGAACAGATGCAGCCAGAGGAACAGCGGCGCCGGCGTGGCCTCGGTCTCGAGCCAGGCCAGGGCGGCATCGACGGTCGCCTGCCCGTCTCGATCGAATCCGCCCTCTACCGCGAGATCTTCCCATTCGCGCATGCGAACCTTCGAATCCGCCTCGCGAAACGCGTCATCGAAGTGGGCGAACCCCTGAGCCAGGCCGAAGCGGCGCGATACCGGATAGGAGCTCACGAAGGCCGCGGTCTGGTAACCGGCGCCGGCCAGAAGCTCTGCGAGAGTGAGCGACTCCTCGCCGAGAATCAGCCCGTTGCGGACGACGCCGAGGTTCAGTGGTGCGCGCGCCGTGAAGAGAGCCGCGTGGGCGGGCGTGGTCGTGCCCATCGGCGAATAGGCGATTTCGAAGAGTGCGCCTTCCGCCGCCAGCCGGTCGAGGTTCGGCGTGGTGGGCTTCGGATAGCCGTAGCTTCCGACGTGGTCCGCTCGCAGCGTGTCGATCACCACCAGCAGGATGTCGGGGCGTTCGGCCGGAGCGGGGGCGCACGCGAGGAGCACGCAGGAGAACGCTCCCGCGAAGTGGCGCAGCGAGCACCTTTCCGACCGTTTCCTTCGAGGCACCAAAGTCGATCTCCCGTGGCCGTTCGTCCTGCCCGCTCGCCTCATCGCCCCACGCGCTCACCACGAAGCTCGCCGACGAACGTCTCGCCCGCGCAATGCTCCGAGCTTAACGCCCGATCCTCCCGGCATCAGGTAGGGAGGGTCGGCCGGCGCCACTTCCCTTTCCCGCCGCGCTACCGTGCCGGGTGATGCCGGGGTCCATGAAACGAAGGCCGCGAACGAGGGCCGGCGAGGGCGCGGCTCTCGTTTCCTTCTTCGCCGTCGTCGCGTTCGTGTTCGCTCTGCCGATCTTCGGCTCGATCCACAACTGGGGAATCCAGGACTGGGATCAACACCTGTTCCAGCATGGTGTGCCGCGAGCCACCCTGCTCGACTACCACCAGGTCCCCCTCTGGAACCCCTACAACTGGTCGGGTGTACCGCTGCTCGCGAACCCGGAGTCGCGCGTGCTCTCGCCCAGCTTCCTTCTCGATCTGATCTTCGGAGAAGTGGTGGGTCTCAAGCTCGAGATCCTCGTCTTCCTGGTCGTGGGCATGCTCGGGGCCTACCGGCTCCTGCGCCACTACGGCGCGGGTGGAATCGGGGCGGCGGTGGGGGGCTGTGTCTTCATGCTCAACAGCGGCTTCGCACTGCATGTGTGCGTCGGTCACGTGTGGATACTGAACGTCGCGTACCTTCCCTGGGCGTTTCTCTATTATCTACGAGCTCGCGATGACTCCAGTCAGGCGATCTTCGCGAGCGCGATCGTTGCACTCATGATCTTCGGAGGTGGCGTCTATCCGTTCATGATCGCGTTGCTCCTGTTCGCGATCCATTCCGCTCTGGAGGTCGCGTTCTGCCGAAAGCAACTGTGGCGGCATGCGAAGTTGTTGCTGGTCATCGGTCTGCAGACACTGAGCCTCGCCGCGATCAAGCTGCTGCCCACCGCGGAGCTGATGTGGCGACACCCGCGTGCGACGGAAGCGACGGACGGATATTCGTTCACGGCGCTTCTCGGTGCCCTGTTCAGCCGAAGCCAGACCCTTGCTTCGGCTTTCGCCGATCGACCCGGTGATTTCAATTCGACTCCGATACACGAAGGATTGTACATCGGAGTGGTGGCGCTGCTGCCACTGGCGTTCGGGCTGCTGAGGCACGCCCGCAGACAGCGGATCCTCGTTCTGGTCTGCGGGGTCTTTCTCTGGATCATCCTGGGCGATCGGATCGTTCCCAGTCTCTGGGGCATCCTCCACACGCTGCCTGGATTCGACAACATGCGGATGATCCAGCGCTTCGGCGTCGCGCTGATCCTGGGCCTTTCGGTCTTCATCGGCCTCGGTCTGCACGACCTGCAACGATGCGTCCGTGAGTGGAGCTCCAGCAGTCGGATCGCGACAGCGGTTGCCGCGGGGCTGGGGCTGGTCGTGCTGTGCGATTTGATGCTCGTGAATTCTCCCATCTTCGCCGATGCCTTTCCGATCGCGCCGATCCCGATCGAGCGATCCGAACACTTCGAGCAGTTGAAGTATTGGCGCCGTTACGACGCGGCGGGTCCGCGGCGTAACGGATCGAATCCCCGGTTTACGACCACCAGCGGCCTCTACCCCGCCTTCCTGTCCAACCGCGGCGTGATCCGTGGCTATGAGGTCGTCCCCATTCCGTCGAGTGCGACACCGTCCGGAGATCCGAGCTACCGCGGCGAAGCCTATCTCGACGGCACCGCGGGCGACGTCGAGCTCGAATCGTGGTCGCCGAACGCACTCGTGCTGGCGGTACGGAGCACGGGCTCCGGCCTGCTCGTCATCAACCAGAACTTCGATCCCGGTTGGGGGGCCGTGATCGTCGGCGAGGGCGGACGGGAGCGGCGGTTGCCGATCAGCGAACATGGGCTGCTCGCGCTTCCGGTCTCTGCGGCGGATCGGCGCGTCGAACTCCGCTATCTGCCCGGAAGTTTTCTGATCGGCGCGGGTGCAAGCGGCATTGCATGGATTGCCGCGGTCGTCGCGGTGCGAAATCGGACGCGGCGATCGACCGCGGATCCGGCGCGTTCGTGACGCGCGGCCCCGCCGTTCGACGTCAGCGCCTCGGTCGGAGATTCAGCGGCGATGCGATGTCGACCATGACGCGATCGCCGTCGATGCGAACCGGGAAGCACGGGATCGGGAATCCGTCGGAATGTCCCGGGCGAAAGCCGGTGCTGACGTCGAATTCCCAGCCGTGCGCCCGACAGGAGATGATCTTGCCGACCAGGCATCCCTCGCTGAGGGGATCGCCTGCGTGAGGACAGCGGTTCTCCATGGCGAAGATCTCGGCCCCCACCTTGAAGATTCCCACGTCGATGCCCGCCACGTCGACCTTCAGGCCTCGGTCTCCGGGAATTTCGCCGATCTTCGCGACGAATTCGTAACTCACCGCGATCTTCCTCCGCCTTCCTGAAGTCGCTCACACGGTGGCATGGCGAAATGCTCCCGGCAATTGCGACTCCCGGGGTGCCGCCGTGCGGATTCCGGTCGTCGTTTGGCGGTGTTGCGCCTGATCGCGAGCGGCTGCCGGGTGCTGCAGGCGGCGCTGCGAAGGATTACCATCCCGCAGCGCGCGAACGCCGGTATCTACGCATGAATGAGTGCGCCGAACGAGAGCGGCAACACTGCTTCGAGTGGATACAATTCCGGCATGCGAATCCGCTTCTGGGGAACCCGAGGTTCGATTGCCAAACCGGGGCCTTCCACGCTCCGCCACGGCGGCAACACGTCGTGCGTCGAGCTGCGGGCTTCCGACGGGACCCTGATCGTCCTCGACTGCGGGACCGGTGCGCTCGCCCTGGGTCAGAGTCTGGTGGGCGGGAGTGAACCCGTTCGGGGCAACCTCCTGATCGGCCACACCCATTGGGATCACATCCAGGGCTTTCCATTCTTTGCGCCGCTGTTCGAAGAGGGTTCGCAGTGGTCGGTCTATGCGCCCGGTAGTGGGGATCGCAAGTTCCAGGCCTCGCTGGCCGGGCAGATGGCGTACGAATACTCGCCGATCAACATCGACGCACTTCGCGCCGAGGTCCGGTATCGGGACATCGTCGAGGGCGTGTTCGAGATCGGCTCGGTGCGGATCACGACCCATTACCTCCATCACCCGGCCCTCACGCTCGGCTTTCGTTTCGAGGCGGACGGGGCGTCCGTCGTCTACGCCTGCGATCACGAGCCGCACTCCCTCTACCCGCTCGACGCCCCGCCCGGGACACCGCCGATCCACCATGAAGACCGCCGCCATGTCCAATTCCTGTCGGGCGCCGATCTGATCATTCACGACGCCCAGTACACCATGGACGACTTCCCCGAGAAGCTCGGTTGGGGTCACACCCCGCTGGAGCGTGCGGTCGATTACGCGATCCTGGCCCGCGCGCGTCACCTCGTCTTCACCCACCACGATCCGGATCGCGACGACGACGCCATCGATGCGTTGTGCGATCTCGCCCGCGCGCGCGTGCGCCGGGCGGAGCAGGTTCTCGAGATCAGCGCTGCCCGGGAGGGGCCTGCGATCGACGTCGTCGGCGACGCCATCCGACCGCGGCTCACTGGAAGTGCGGTATCGGCGCTTCCGTCCAACGAGCCCCGCAAGGCGGCCACGGTGTTGATCGTCGATGACGACCCCGACATGTTGCTGCTGCTCGAAACGGCGCTGCGCGCCGACGGCGTCCGCGTACTGGCCGCCAATGACGGAGACCGCGCGATCGAGCTGGCGCGTACGGAGTTGCCGACGTTGATCCTGCTCGACATGGAACTTCCGACGCGCAGCGGCATGGAGGTGTGTCGCACGCTGCGCGGCGAATCCGAAGCGCGGTTGAGCGACGTTCCGATCCTCGTGCTCACGGGAAAGAAGCTGAAGGAGACCGACGTCGTGGCCGCGTTCGTCGCCGGTGCGACGGATTTTCTCACCAAGCCGATCAAGCCGACCCTGGTGCGCTCGTGCGTGCGGAGCTGGCTGCTGCGAACCGTCCCTCACTGAGCCCGCCGCAGCCGTCCGGCGGAGCCGGCGGATCCGGAGTCTCGCTCGCACCGCGACGTCGGCATGACGCATTCATCCATAGAACTTCTGCGTACTCACGGGGTCTGGGCTAGCGTCGCGCGTCCAATGGCAGGGCCCGGTGCACGCAACCGGACGCGCTCCGTCCGGCGGAATGGCGGGATTCCGAATGCTGTTCAACTCCGTTCCGTTCGCGATCTTCCTTCCTGCCGTCTTTCTGGTCTATTGGTTCGTCTTCGAGAGGAGTCTGCGGCTGCAGAATCTCTTCTTACTGGCCGCGAGCTACTTCTTCTACGCCTGGTGGGATTGGCGCTTCCTTTCCCTGATCGTCCTGAGTTCCGCGGTCGACTACGGCGTCGGTCTCGCGCTCGCCGCCTCTTGCGATCCGCGTCGGCGCCGATTGCTGCTGGGTCTGAGCCTGACCGCCAACCTCGGTTGCCTCGCCTTCTTCAAGTACTTCGGCTTCTTCGTGAGCAGCCTGGTGGATGCTGCGGCGGCCGTGGGGATCCACCTCGAGCCGACGACGCTCCGGATCGTGTTGCCGGTGGGTATCAGCTTCTACACCTTCCAGACCCTGAGCTACACGCTCGACATCTATCGGGGGCGCATCGAACCGACCCGGGACGCCGTCAGCTTCTTCGCGTTCGTGAGCTTCTTCCCCCAGCTCGTCGCGGGGCCGATCGAGCGTGCGGCTTCGCTGCTCCCGCAGTTCGAACGGAATCGGCGCTTCGACTTCCAGGAGGCCCGGGACGGCGCTCGGCGGATCCTCTGGGGCCTGTTCAAGAAAGTCGTCGTTGCCGACACCTGCGGGCGACAGGTCAACATCATATTCGCCGCCTCCGGCGAGTTGTCCGGGAGCACGCTGCTGTTGGGAGTGTTCTACTTCGCGTTCCAGATCTACTGCGATTTCTCGGGCTACTCCGACGTGGCGATCGGCAGCGCGAAATTGCTCGGCATCCGCCTGCGCGACAATTTCGACCTTCCCTATTTCTCCCGCGACGTCGCCGAGTTCTGGAGACGCTGGCATATCTCGTTGTCGAGCTGGTTTCGCGATTACGTCTACATTCCGCTCGGCGGAAACCGTCACGGAAAGGCCCGACAGGTCGCCAACGTGCTGGCCACCTTCGGGCTGAGCGGTCTGTGGCACGGTGCGAGTTGGAACTTCGTCGTGTGGGGGTTGCTGCACGGCTCGTACCAGATCCCGTCGGTCCTGCGAGGTCGGCGGCGACCCGACCGACGCGTCGCCGCCTGGTCGACCGCGCTGCCTCGTCCCGGAGAGCTCGCTCGGATCCTCGCGACCTTCGCGCTGACGCTGTTCGCGTGGATCTTCTTCCGCGCCGAAGACCTCGATCATGCACTGCGGTACACGGCGGGTATGTTCACGGCGAGCCTCTTCGGCGCGCCGCAATTCGACCACGGTGTTCCACTCGCTCTGATCGCAGGGCTGCTCTCGGCCGAGTGGGTGCAGCGGCGCAAGGCCCACCCTCTCCAGTTCGACGGTCTCCCGACCTTCCTGCGGTGGAGCGTCTATCTGGCACTATCGCTGGCGATCATCGCCTTCTTCGGTGAACGCCGTGACTTCATCTACTTCCAGTTTTGAGGAGCCACCGGCGTTGAAGAGGTTTCTACTGCGTTGCGCCGTCTTCGCCGCACTGCTCGTTTCCGCGTTGCAGCTCGTCGGGCTTGCCGTTCCGTTCTATTGGGGCAATACCGGTTTCGCTACGAAGATGGCCTACTTGAAGGAAAGCGGCGCGCGCTATGACACGCTGCTCGTGGGCTCGAGCCGCATCTTCCGACAGGTCGACCCCTCGGTCTTCGATGCAGCGACCGGCGAGCTGACCAACAGCTTCAATCTCGGCGTCTCGGCGACCTACAACCCGGAGATCTACTTCCTCTACGAGCGGTTGCTCGAAGACGACGTTTCGTCGGACGTGAAGTTCGTCCTGATGGAATTGCAGAGCCTCAACCGCATCGCCCGAATGAATGCCGGAACCCGCGCCGCCATCTATTCGGTCGATCTCGAGACTTGTCGCTTCGCCGTGAGCACGCTCTCCGAAGTCGAGGCTCGACCGGCCAGGCGAGCCGAAGCCATCCGGCACTACCGGACGAGCTTCCTTCAGCGCTTCTTCAAACTCCAGATCCTGCGCGAGATGCTGGAGTTCCGCTTCGGCTCGCCCCCCGCCGGGCTCGTCCTCGGCCCGAATCGGGACGGCTTCTACGCGTTGGAACTCCAGGCGGAAGAGTTTCCGGGCCGGAGTCGGAAGATCATCGCCCGCCGGGCCGGACTGATGCGATCGCCGGAATCGATCGCGCATCGAAGAATGCGAGCCGCCGATGTCTATCGAAACCCCGAAAGCTGGAGCTTCAGCCGGACCCACCTGCGACGACTCGAGCGCATCGTCGATCGCTCTCGGGCGCGGGGAATCGAAATCCGCTTCGTGCTGCCGCCGCGACTTCCAGCCTCGGAGCTGGAGGAGCTGCTGCCGATCTACGAGCGCTTGGGCGCAGACCTCGCGATCGATCTCGCGGATCCACGAGCCCACCCCGAGTTCTACGCGATGGAGAACTCGTTCGACCTGGGACACCTCAACACGCGGGGCGCCGAACGCTTCACCCGGTTGCTGGCAGCGCGCTTCCTCGCATCTCGCGGCGATTGAATTCGACGACGCGCCTCGAGACGTCGAGCGGCATCTGAGAGCCCGTGACTCAGGCGTAGACGGCCCGCGTCAGCCATTCGGCCACCAATGCCGGCTTCTCCTGTCCTTCGATCTCGACCGTCATCGTTCGGGTCTGCTGGATCGCGTTGCCCTTCAGCTCGACCTTGGAGAGCAGGGTGTGCACGCGTATCCGGCTCCCCACCGGCACCGGGTTGATGAATCGCACTTTGTCGAAGCCGTAGTTCACGCCCATCACGACGCCTTCGAAGCGCGCCGGATCGGTATTCTCCGGATTCGCGGAGGCTCCGAGATGCGTCAGCAGCGAAAGCGTCAGGAATCCGTGGGCGATCGGCCCACCGAAGGGAGTCGCCTTGGCGCGCTCCGGATCTACGTGAATGAACTGATGGTCGTGCGTGACGTCGGCAAACTGGTCGACGATCCGCTGATCGATCTCCATCCAGTCGCCGCTTGCTTTCTCGTTGCCTTCGGCCGCCTTGAAGAGTGCGAAGGCCTTTTCTGCTTTTTCGGACATGGTTTCGGTTCTCCGTTGTTCCGGTCGGATCGTTCGCGCGGTTCGAGAACAGGTATCCCGGACGGCACGCGGCGGACGTCCATCCGTTTCAGCCGCGATGAATCGCTCGATCGCGTGGTCAGGAAACGATTCGACGCCTGTAGGAAGCCAGGGCTCCGAGCGACACGAGCAGCAGGGCCGTGATGCCTGCGCCCCACGTCCCGAGAGCGGGAATCGCGGCCAATGTTACGGTTGCCTGTTCGCCCGCGAAGTTGACGCCCAGGTTGACGGGCGTGCTCAGATCTCGCTCCAGCATGTGAACGCCATCGGTCGGCATGGCACCCGGAGGGATCGTGAAGACGTCGATCGTACTG
>Ga0055476_10000521_pt1 | contig 10083 bp, 10 predicted proteins | sample Muzzi_CordC_D2_FD_57682 | JGI IMG/M metagenome (GOLD analysis project Ga0055476, IMG submission 57682) | Wetland microbial communities from San Francisco Bay, California, USA, that impact long-term carbon sequestration - Muzzi_CordC_D2 | ecosystem: Environmental > Aquatic > Marine > Wetlands ... | reverse complement strand
GCCAACATGGAATTCAACCAGTTCCATCCCACCTGCCTGTACCACCCGCAGGCCAAATCGTTCCTTATTTCGGAAGCGGTGCGCGGCGAAGGCGGCAAGCTGCTGTTACCCAACGGCAAACCCTTTATGCAGCGCTTCGACCCGCGCGCCGAGCTGGCACCGCGCGATATCGTGGCACGCGCCATCGACCACGAAATGAAACGCCATGGTTACGACCACGTACTGCTGGATATCTCGCACAAGCCGGCCGACTTCATCGAGAAGCACTTTCCGACCATCTACCGGCGCTGCCTCGAACTCGGCTTCGACATGGCCGAACAAGCCATCCCGGTGGTACCGGCTGCCCATTACACCTGTGGTGGTGTGCCCACCGATCTCAGCGGCCGCAGTGATATCGACAAGCTTTATGTGGTCGGCGAATCCGCCTGTACCGGCCTGCACGGCGCCAATCGCATGGCCAGCAATTCACTGCTGGAATGCCTGGTGTTTGCCACCTCAGCCGCCACTGATATCGCGGCGCGCCTGCCTGAAACCAGCATGCCCCCCGAACTGCCTGAATGGGACGAATCACAGGTCACCGATTCCGACGAAGAAGTCGTGGTCAGCCACAACTGGGACGAATTGCGACGCTTCATGTGGGACTATGTCGGCATCGTGCGCACCAACAAACGGCTGGAACGCGCCCTGCACCGTGTGGAACTGCTGCAACAGGAAATCCAGGACTATTACGGCAATTTCCGTGTCACCAACGACCTGCTGGAACTGCGCAACCTGGTGCAGGTCGCGGAATTGATTATCCGCTCTGCACACATGCGCAAGGAAAGCCGCGGCCTGCACTACACACTGGATTATCCACAAGCGGATGACAGCAAAGCGGCCAAAGAAACGATACTGGCGGGCAGAAGCTGAGAATCACTAACGAGTCCTGAAATAATCCGGCAGCGGGGCATCGACAGCCTCACACTCGACAGCGGTCACTCTTGAGGCTGGTGGCCCAACCCACAGCCATGCCCTGAGCTGTTGCACGGCATCCGCGTCCCCGCAGGCAAGCACTTCCACCGATCCGTCTGACAGATTTTTCGCATAACCGCTTATACCCAGTTGCTGTGCCTGTCGCTGGGTCGAGGCGCGAAAAAACACGCCCTGCACTCGACCGCTCACGATACAGCGTAAACAGATCGGCATGCCGGTCATGCTGAAACAAAGCGCTTGGCAATCGATGGTTTCATGACTTCAAGGCGTAGTGCATTGCCTCCAGGAAGGCCTGGTTTTCCGCCGGTTTACCAACCGTCACGCGCAGACAGTCCTGCAGCCGGCCACCGCAAGGACTGAGATTCTTGATCAGCACACCCTGCTCTATCAAGGCTGCAAAGACCCGGTCCGTTTCACCCTGCGGCACCTCAAACAGAATAAAGTTGGCCTCACTCGGATAAGGTCTGATGCCATCCAGCCCCTGCAGGGCCCGAGCGAGTTTCGCACGGTCGGCACGTATCTGCTGAGCCTGCTCCTCGAGCATGGCCGCGTGCTGCAAGGCGAACAGCGCACTGACCTGGGTGAGCACGTTGATATTGTACGGCAACCGGGTCTTGTCCACTTCGCCCAGCCATTCGGCAGGTCCTGCAAGCAAGCCAAGGCGCAGGCCGGCGAGACCCATTTTAGACACAGTCCGCAATACCAGCAGATTGGAAAATTCTCCCAGGCGTGACATGAAGCTGGCATCGGTGAACGGTGCATAGGCTTCATCAACCACCACCAGTCCCGGCGCTGTGCGTATCAGGTCCTCGACAACGGCTGCGTCGAACAGGTTGCCGGTTGGATTATTGGGGTAGGCCAGGAACACAATGGCGGGCTGCGTTTGCTCGATGGCTGACAGCATGGCGTCAGGGTCCAGTGAAAAATCCCCGTTCAGCGGCACAGCCTGGTAATGCAGGCCTGCGACTTCAGCGATCATGCGATACATGACAAAGGTGGGATCGGGTGACAGGATAACCCGATCCGGACCGGCCACCGCGAGTGCCAGCATCTGGATCAACTCATCCGAGCCATTGCCCAGCATCACCTGCATGCCTTCCGGTACCTGCATGAACTGCTTGAGGCTTGCGCTCAGATCGCAGGCACCTGGATCGGGATAGCGGTTCAGTGCGACCGGGCGCAGCCTGTCCAGCCATTGCTCAACCAGTTCCGCCGGCCAACGGTAGGGATTTTCCATGGCATCCAGTTTAACGAGCTTACTCGGATCCGGCACATGATAAGCGCTCAACGCCTGAATCCCGGAACGTATCCAGCGTTGTGGTGACTTGGGGCCGGGTGTCATTTTTTCGGGATCCGGTACTCGGCCGATTGCGCGTGCGCCGTCAAACCCTCGCCACGCGCCAGTGTCGATGCCGTCCTGCCGAGATCGGCGGCGCCCCTGGCCGAGCACTGGATCAGGCTGGAACGCTTCTGGAAGTCGTACGTGCCCAGCGGCGAGGAAAAACGCGCCGTGCGCGATGTCGGCAGCACGTGGTTGGGACCGGCACAGTAGTCACCCAGGGCCTCGGCCGTGTAACGACCCATGAAGATCGCTCCGGCGTGGCGGATAGATTCGGCCAGGGTCTGCGGATTTTCGACCGACAGCTCCAGGTGTTCGGGGGCAACATAATTGGCGACTTTCACGGCATCGTCGAGATCGCGAACCTGGATCAGGGCAGCACGAGTCACCAGTGACGTCCTGATGATATCTTCACGTTCCATCTTCGGCAGCAGCTTGCTGATACTGTGGGCAACCCGGTCCAGGAACTCTGCGTCCGGGCTGACCAGAATGGCCTGGGCGTCTTCGTCGTGCTCGGCCTGCGAAAACATGTCCATGGCAATCCAGTCGGGATCGGTCTGGCCGTCACACACCACCAGGATTTCGGACGGACCGGCAATCATATCGATGCCGACCTGGCCGAATACCATAGCCTTTGCAGTGGCGACATAGATATTTCCCGGCCCGACGATCTTGTCGACCCCTGGGATGGTTTGCGTACCGTAAGCCAGCGCTGCCACCGCCTGCGCACCACCAATGGCGAATACCCGGTCAACACCGGCAATCTCGGCAGCAGCGAGAACCAGGTCATTAACCACACCTTCCGGTGTCGGAACGACCATGATCAGCTCGCTTACGCCCGCCACTTTGGCAGGGATGGCGTTCATTATGACCGAGGAAGGATAGGCCGCCTTACCACCCGGCACATACAGCCCCGCCCGCTCCAGCGCCGTCACCTGCTGCCCCAGCAACGTGCCATCGGCGTCGCTGTATGACCAGGATTCCATCTTTTGATGCTCGGCATAGGACTGTACCCGGCCGGCGGCACGCTCCAGCGCATCGCGCTGTTCGGTCGGGATGGTATCGAGTGCTTCCAGCAGTTTGAACTTGGTGATTTCCAATTCTTCAACACTGCCGGCCTGCATACGGTCGAAACGGTTGGTGAATTCCAGCAAGGCAGCGTCGCCGCGGGTGCGGATAGCGGAAATAATATCGCCAACGGTCTGTTCCACCTGGCCATCAGAAACCTGTTCCCGGGACAGCAGACTGTCCAGCCGTGCGTAGAAATCCGTATCCGAACTGTTCAGGCGTTTAATATCCGTGTGACTCACGCTGCTTGTTCCTGCTTGCGTACAGCTTCGGCAATGCGGTCAATGAAGGACTGCACACAAGCATGCTTTCGCTTCATCGAGGCCTTGTTCACCACCAGCCGCGAACTGATATCGGTAATCTTTTCCAGTGGCTTGAGACCATTGGCTTTGAGCGTATTGCCGGTGTCAACCACATCGACAATCAGATCGGACAGGCCGACCAGGGGCGCCAGTTCCATGGAACCGTAAAGCTTGATGATTTCAACCTGCAATCCCTGTCCGGCAAAATACCTTTGTGTACTGTTGACGTACTTGGTGGCGATGCGCAGCCGTTGAGCCTGCTCTGACCAGGGCTCGTGACCGGCCACCATCAGCCTGCAACAAGCGATGCGCAGGTCCAGAGGTTCGTACAGACCGACGCCACCATGCTCCATCAGTACATCCTTGCCTGCCACGCCCAGATCAGCCGCACCGTACTGAACATAGGTCGGCACATCCGAGGCACGGATAATGACCAGCTTCACGGCCTCCTGATTGGTATCGAGAATCAGCTTGCGGCTGGTTTCCGGGTCATCGACCGGTTCGATGCCGGCGTGCGCCAGCAGCGGTAATGTCTCTTTAAAAATGCGCCCCTTGGAAAGCGCAATCGTCAGTTGTTCGGACATGCTATGTGCCTAGGGCCTGTTAACGCTATGGAAACGGTTTACTGGATCTGCTTTTTCCACTGTTCCGGGGTGAGGGTACGCAGAGCCAGTGCATGCACCTCACCCTGCATGAGATCACCCAGCGCACCATAGACTATCTGATGCTGCTGCACCATCGATTTACCTTCGAAACCTGCGCTGACCACGGTCGCCTCAAAATGGTCTCCGTCACCCTGAACCATGACCTCGGCGCCGGGAACCCCGGCCTCTATCTGCTTCTTCAGTTCGTCTGCCTGCATGCGTGCCACCTGTAATTTCGGAATGAGCGAATGATACCGGAAACAGGCGGAAAAGGGACCGTCACTCATCGCGAAGAGCCTCCACCGGATCCAGCCGGGCGGCACGCCGGGCCGGCAGGATACCTGAGATGATACCCAGGACGACGGCCAGGACCTCGGCCAGAATGACGTAAATCCATGGTGTATGCACCGGCAGATCGGGCAATAACAGCCGCAACAGGCTGGCAACGCCGAGGCCCATGACCAGGCCGGCCAAGCCGCCGATGGCGGCCAGCACCGTCGCCTCGCCGAGAAACAGGCTCAGAATCTGCGCTCGCCTGGCGCCCAGCGCACGGATCAGGCCTATCTCGCTGGTACGCTCGTTCACCGCGATGGTCATGATGGTCACAATGCCAATGGCGCCTACCAGCAACGAGATCCCGCCAATGGCAGCTACCGCAAAGGTCAGCACGTTGAGAATCGAACCCAGCACGTCGAGCATCTGCTGCTGTGTGGTAATGGTGAAGTCTTCGCGGCCATGCCGGGCGATAAGTGTGCGCTTGATACCGTCGACGACCCTGTCGACGCTGGCGTTGCTGCGGTACATCACGTCAATTTCAAACAGGGTCTCCCGGTTGAACAATTCCAGAGCGCGAGCCGCCGGTATATACACGGTATCGTCGAGGTCAAAACCCAGCACCTGCCCCTTGGGCTCCATCACCCCGATGATGCGGTAACGGTTGCCGGCGATGGTGATGCGCTTGCCGAGCGGGTTGCGGTGAGCGAACAGTTCCTGACGCAGTTTACTGCCGAGCACCGCCAGTGCACGCGGCGCCGTGGGGTCATCATCCGGCAGAAAATCGCCGGAATTAACGTGCATACGCAAGGCTTCAGGCATTTGCGGACCGGCACCATAGATCGTGGTACGACGCCTGTGGTTACCGGCTTCGACCTCTGCGTTACCCTGCACAAAGGGCACCACGGCCTCGACAAAGGACAACTGCTTGAGGGCCTCGGCATCCTCGATACTCAGCGGACGCTCGCTACCGAAGACACCCATCGAGGTCCCGTGTGTGGTAGTGCGCCCGGGGTTGATACCCACCAGCGTGGTGCCGAACTGGGTAAATTCGGACAGCACATACTGATGAATACCTTCGCCGATGGAAGTCAATAACACCACAGCGGCAATGCCGACGCCAATGCCCAGCGAAGTCAAGACACTGCGCAAACGGCGCGCGGCGAGTGAAGTGCCGGCCAGGTGTATGAAGTCGCGCAGGTACATTGCGGCTTACCTCCTCGACAATGCCAGCACCGGGTCCAGTCTGGCGGCGCGACGTGCCGGTAACAGACTGAACAGCACACCCGTAGCCAGCGCGACCAGGATAGACAGGGATACCGACCAGGCGGGTGCATAGGCCGGCAGCAGCGGAAACGCATAACGGATCGCCAGGCTGCCCAACTGTCCTATCGCCAGCCCAAGCGCAGCACCGAGCGTCGACAGCAACAGGGCTTCGATCAGGAAAAGCACCAGAATCTGCTGACGTGTAGCACCCAGCGCCTTGAGCAGACCGATTTCCGCGGTACGTTGTGAAACGGCCACCAGCATGACATTCATGATCAGGATACCGGCGACGCCGAGACTGATGGCGGCAATACCGCCGACGGCGATGGTCAGAGCCTTGAGTATGCGGTCAAACGTCGCCAGCACCCCGTCCTGAGTAATCACCGTGACGTCTTCCTCACCCTGGTGGCGCTCGCGCAGGGTATCGATCACAAACTGTTTTGCCGGTCTGATGGCGCTACGGCTTTTGGCTTCCACCAGGATGCGGAACAGCGAGGACTGGTTAAAAAGCTGCTGAGCCGAGGCAACAGGAATGATAACAGTGTCGTGCACATCGACGCCGATGGATCGGCCTTCCGAACCCATTACACCGATGACACGAAAACGCCGATCACCGATACGCAACCACTCTCCGACAGCACGACGCGCGGCGAAGATTTCATTACGGATCTTGCTGCCGATGACGCACACCGGTGTAGCCAGGTCCAGGTCCGTCCTGGGCAGGAACTGACCCTGTGCCAGCTGCCAGTGGCGGATCGCCAGCAGTTCATGACTGCTGCCAAGGATAACCACTTCACGTTGTCTGCCCTGCGCTATGACATTGGCTGATCCGACCGTAATCGGTGCCATGCGCCGCACGCTGAAACTGCGCGTCAGGCTGCCGGCATCGTCCAGCGTCAACTGGCGCGGTGTTTCTCCCATCATGGTTGACGGATTAATGCCGGCGGTCTCGCTGCGGCCCGGTATCACGATCAGCAGGTTGGTGCCCAACGAGGCGAACTCGGCGCTGACATAGCGGCGCGCGCCCTCACCCAGTGAAGTCAGCACCACCACCGCAGCCACACCGATGGCCATGGCAATCAACATCAACAGCGTACGGGTGGGAAAACCTTTCAGGGCATGCCAGGCAAACAGCGACACATCGCCGCTACGCAGAGGCATGGTGGTCTGTCTGGTCAGCGGTAATTCGACCGTCGACCATTTTGATCTGGCGCCTGGCACGTCTACCGATGGCGTCGTCGTGTGTGACGACGATCAGCGTTATGTGTCGCGCATTTAGTGCTTCCAGTGTATCAATTACGGCCAGGCCGGAATGCTGGTCCAGGTTACCGGTCGGCTCGTCGGCGAGCAACACCGAAGGTTCGGTGACGGTGGCGCGCGCGATGGCGACACGCTGGCGCTGGCCGCCGGACAGCTGGTCGGGCTTGTGATGGGCACGATCGGCAAGCCGCAGCGCCTGCAGGACCCGGGCCACCCTTGCCCTGCGTTCTTCAACGGCAACACCGGCCAGCAACAGTGGCAATTCGACGTTCTCCTCTGCAGTAAGGCGTGATACCAGGTGAAAAGCCTGGAACACAAAACCGATCTGGCTGTTGCGCGTATGCGCCTGTTCCTCGTCACTGAGACCGGTAACATCGCGTTCATTGAGAAAATATCGCCCGCTGCTGGCACGGTCCAGCAGACCCAGCAAATTGAGCAGTGTGGACTTACCGGAACCGGAAGGTCCCATGATGGAAACATATTCGCCGGCACCGATTTTCAGACTGATATCGCTCAGCGCATGAACGGTCTGATCACCCACCCGGAAATCACGGCCAATCTGTTCCAGCCTAATCATATGCGGCAGTTGTATCGTCTATGACCGCTTGCGCCCCGCCTTCCACCCCCTCCCTGTCCACCGAAACAACGATCTGCTCTCCGTCACGCACACCGGACAGCACTTGCGTATATTCCCAGTTATGCAGGCCTGTATCGATCTTCCTTTCTTCAAGCACGCCGGCCTGCTCGGAAAAGACCAGCACACGATTGCCCTCGATTATGGCTTCGCTGGGAATGCGCAATGCATTTGCCTTTTCGACCAGCACCACTTCGATATCGGCACTGTATCCCGGCAGCATATTGCCTGTTTCCCGGGTGTCGATGAAGGTGACTTCGACGTCCACGGTACGCGCCTGCTTTTCGCGATCCAGCACATAGGGGGCGATACGCCTGACGGTGCCTGCAAAACGTTTCTTGCCAAACGCATCCAGAGATATCGTTGCTGACATAGCGGTGCGTATATCCGGCGCATCAACTTCGTCGATTGGGGCGGACACGTACAGGCTGGTGCCGTCAATCAGATCTATCGCGGGCGGTGTCGGTACACCGATCGGCGATGGTGTCACGAACTCACCCAGTTCGCCGTTGACCTCGGCAATCGTTCCGTCAAACGGCGCCACCAGGCGAGTCTTATCCAGTGCCGCCCGGGCGACATTCAACTTTGCCTCGCTCACGCCAATATCAGCTTTTGTTGCCCTGCAGCCCGCTGTCTTGGCACTTGCCTCACCCTCCGCCTGGTCGACTTCTTCTTCGGAGGCAACGCCTTTTTTGCGCAGTTTCTTCAATCGCTCCGCTTCGCGGCGAGCGACTTCTGCAACCACGCAGGCTTCCTGCGCACGGGCGACTGCAGCTGCAGCTTCCTGCGTAGCCAGTTCCACCTGGGCGGTCAAATCGTCATTCCACAACTCCAGCAGCAACTGCCCGGCCTTGACCTGGTCACCTTCGCTGACGCCGAGACTGACAATCTGGCCGCCTACAGAAGGTGACAGGCTGGCACGGCGCGAGGCCATGAGTGTGCCGGCGCGGGTATTCGCAACCGTGTTCTTTACGATCCCGATATCGGCTCGCTTGACGACCACGGCGACCACCCGGGGACGGGTCAGATACGCGTACAGCAGGACGCTGAGCAAGGCAACGAAAAAAGTGACCGCGATTTTGCCTTTGTGCTTTACCTGCATAATTCACCACAGATCCGAATAGCACCTATTTAAGTCGAACAGGACACAAAGATCAGGAAGGGACAGCCGGTTAAACGAGCGCCAGGAAATCCGACCCCGCACTGCAAATACCATTTGGGTGCGAAAGTAAATTAATCCCGCTGCAGGGGCAGCACCTGATCCAGGCTGCTGACGCGGGCAATGGCCAGCATTTGCGCCGGAATATTGAAAAAGCGGAGCTTTTTTCCGCTTTGATTTGCCTGCCTCAGGCATTCCACCAGCAACGCCAGACCGGCGCTGTCCGAACGCTCCACCTGACTGAGATCGATATCCAGCTCATTGCATTCGGAAAATCGTGCACAGCAGTCATCCCAGAGCCCGGGTACTGAGTCAAAACTCAAATCCCCGTGGATCTCCAGCCGGCCGTTTTTCCCCTCCTGTATACTGGCTTTCGACATGATGCGACAGCTTTACTCCTCACCCTCTGCCGCTTTGTTGAACAGGAATTTACTCACCAGCTTTTCCAGCACCAGCGCTGACTGCGTCAACCCAATTTCAGAACCATCGGTAAGCAGGTCTTCACTGCCACCGGGTTCCAGGGCGATGTACTGTTCGCCCAGCAGACCGGAAGTATAGATGCTGGCCGACGTATCATCCGGAAACTGATCATATTTACTGTCTATTTCAAGGATCACAACGGCTTCATATCGCCCACTGTCGTAATCGATGTGGGCTACCCGGCCGATCCGCACACCACCCACTGTCACCGGTGATCGGACTTTCAGGCCACCAATATTTTCGAAGTGCGCAGTCAGCATATAGCCATCAGCCTGTGAAAAGCTGCTCAGATTACTCACTTTCATCGCCAGCACAAATAACGCTGCAACTCCGGCGACAATGAATACGCCGACCATCAATTCAGTGGTTTTGGTCTGTTTCATATCAATGGTCCATTAGTAATCGCTAGTAATCGCCGAACATCAACGCGGTCAGTACAAAGTCCATGCCCAATACGGCAAACGCCGAATAGACGACGGTGCGTGTTGTTGAGCGGCTGACGCCTTCAGAGGTAGGCACCGTATCATAGCCCTCAAATACCGCAATCCAGGACACGACCACCCCGAACACCAGGCTTTTAATGACACCATTGTAGACATCCTCGTGTAGATCCACCTTGGACTGCATTTGCGACCAGAAGGATCCGTCATCCACACCCAGCAAACCCACACCAACAAAATATCCAC
>Ga0055476_10000520_pt1 | contig 10088 bp, 8 predicted proteins | sample Muzzi_CordC_D2_FD_57682 | JGI IMG/M metagenome (GOLD analysis project Ga0055476, IMG submission 57682) | Wetland microbial communities from San Francisco Bay, California, USA, that impact long-term carbon sequestration - Muzzi_CordC_D2 | ecosystem: Environmental > Aquatic > Marine > Wetlands ... | reverse complement strand
TAAAGCAAGACACCGTGCCATTGGAGGATAGTCGGGGATCAAAGTAGAGCATCTTCCCCAGTTCGACCTTTGCGGGCGTCATCGGATTGTCGGCGGGGACTGGCGCGCCGTCTGGTAGCGCTTGCCATTGCGCGTCGGCGGAAACTGATGCGATGAGTATTGCAGTACCTGACACAAGGCGCATTAATGGGTTCATTTTTACCACCTCATTTAACTTGCAAGCGATACTGCGGTCCGCGCAGGTCAGAACAGGACCGTACGGAATAGGCTATCGGCTGGTCTTGCCAGAAATCTTGAACAGTGTAGCAGGATTTAGCGCACTTCGCATTGATGACGATCAAGTCTTCAAAGCAGGGTGCAGATGAACAGAGAGCGGGGCTGTACGCTACCGTATTTCTGTACAGAAGTGACCGGCTCGTCGGATTCAATGATGGAATCAACGGCATTTAATTGGCAGAAAAACAGGGATGGAAGTGGGTCGCCCGGAGCGTCTACACTTATATTGAAAATATGCTGGAAGCGTATAGGACACAGTTTTCGGATAAAGAATAAAGCCGTCTCAGAAAAACAGCTTGAGTGTTGGCTGCTTACCGGGGTAACACGTGAAGGGTGATTTATGTATGAATCAGCGGAAATTGCACATGATATCGACAAAGCCAGGTTCGAGGAGGAGTACGAGAGGCTGCGCACTGAGTTGCTGGAAGCCCAGTTCGAGCTGATTGAATCGCGGAAGTTCTCTGTCATTCTGATTGCTGCCGGTATGGAAGGTGGCGGTGTCATCGAAGCACTGACCAACGCGCATACGGTTCTCGATTCCAGGCACGTGGTCACCTTTGCGCTTGAGACGCCAACCGAGGAAGAGTCGGAACGCCCGCGAATGTGGCGTTTCTGGCGTGATCTGCCGGCAAAGGGAGACATAGGGATTTACGCCGGAGGGTGGTACGCAGAACCACTCACCAGGCGGGTACTCGACAAGGTCAGCAGGGCGGACTTCGAACAACAACTGGAGACAGTTAAACGCTTTGAGTCCATGCTCGCCGCCGAGGGCGCATTGGTGCTTAAGTTCTGGTTCCATCTCGGCAAGGACGAGCAGAAAAGGCGTCTTAAAAAGCTTGCAAAAAGTGACCGCACCAAGTGGCGTATCGAGGAGTCGCTGTTGGGCGGCAGTAAACGCTACAAGGAGGTTAAACTCGCTGCTGAGCAGATGATGCGTGTTACTGGTAAAGACAATGCGCCATGGATTGCTGTCAATGCGGAAAATCATTACTACCGCAGTCTGACCGTCGGCCAGACTGTTCTCAATGCCATCCAGGCCCGTCTCGCCCAACCGACCCAGGCGGCACCGGTCGTTGCGCCGATAACCGTTCCTGATGTCGACAACAAAACAGTGCTGAGTACGTTAGATTTGTCACAGGTGTTGGAAAAAGAAGACTACAAGCAACAACTCGGTGAGTATCAGGAGCGACTCAACGAACTTGTGTGGCACAAGAAATTCAACAAGCGTTCGCTGGTGCTGGTATTCGAAGGCAATGACGCCGCAGGCAAGGGCGGTGCGATACGCCGGGTCACTGAGTTTCTCGATCCCCGCCGCTACCGCGTCAATCAGTATGCGGCGCCAACCGAAGAAGAGCGTGCGCATCCCTATCTATGGCGCTTCTGGGCCCGTCTGCCAAGCCGCGGTCACGTCGCCATCTTCGATCGTTCCTGGTACGGGCGGGTGCTGGTTGAGCGGGTTGAAGGCTTCTGCGCCGAGGCCGACTGGCGGCGTGCCTACGGTGAAATAAACGACTTCGAGACAGAAATGTCAGAGGCGGGCGTTATCGTCATCAAGTTCTGGCTGGCCATTGACAAGGATGAACAGGCTCAGCGTTTCAAAGCGCGGGAAGATACCGCTTACAAGTGTTATAAAATTACCGATGAAGACTGGCGTAACCGGGAGAAATGGGACGAGTATGCCCACGCGGTCTGTGACATGGTTGATCTCACCAGTACATCGGTCACACCCTGGACGCTGGTGGAAGCCAACGACAAATATTTCGCCCGGGTCAAGGTCTTGAAAACGATTTGTGAACGGATAGAAGGGAGTCTTTAACCGGTTTTTGTTCACGATCCTGAATCCGTTCCCACTGCTGTGGGAACGGGTCCGGGCAGATTTCAAGAACATTGAGTTTCAACACATTCGCTAGAAACTGTAACTCACTGCCAGGGCCCCTTTAAACTGGTTTTTATCACCTTTATCTTCTAACGATCGGGCTATCTTCCGCATCCATGACCACCTGAACACCTTCTATCTCAAACTGTGGGTTGAGGTACTTGGCTGGTTGACCGCGTTCGCACAGCAAGGCGAGAGGAACCACGACGCGCGCGCCGGCGGGTTCCAACAGGTCAGATTGGACTTCCAGTAGATCAGGAACATCGGGCGCTCTGCTCTCGCCTCTAAGTTCCGGCAGGTTCAGGAGCGGGCGAAGGTGAATAGGTGGCGTTATGATGTATCAAGGCAGCTGTTCTGCTACCATCGAGGGGCTGGCGAAAAGTTCATAACCATATAATATTAATAATAAAAAACTATCTGAAAGAATCGAATGTGAGAAAGGATGCCCACCACCAATTCTTATTGTCGCTTCTGAATTCTTGCGCGGGAACAGTAGAAAGTCTCTAATTCCTGCGCTCTGAGCGAATATATGATATATAAAAATATATTATATTATGTAATAGATCTATATAAATAGATCAATCACTTGAAAACCCACCGAAAAAACGATATATTATTATATATCGTAATTATAGATAGATATTTAATAATATATCAATATGAGCTACTTGATTGAAGATATTGCGAAGACCCTGAAAACGGTTCGTGAGCGCAAAGGACTCAGCCAGCGTGCGCTGAGTGCCAAGTCGGGCGTGCCGCAAGGACATATCTCCAAGATCGAGAACGGAGCTGTCGATCTCAGAATGTCGAGCCTGGTGGCGCTGGCCCGCGCCCTCGATTTGGAGTTGACGCTGGTTCCCCGTAAGGCAGTGTCGGCTGTTAAGTTGATCATTCGCAGCGACACAAACGCCGCCGATGATTCCGGAAATGCATCGCGCGAAGCTCTCAAAGAGTTGAAGCGTTTGCAGAATAACGTCTCTAAGCATCTACAGGCGTATCCCGCCAATAAAGCGCTGGCACAGCTGCAGCGGCAGGTAAGGGAGCTGCAAAACTTTAAACTAAGTTTTCGAGAGTTGGCGTTTTTGCATGGGGCGAACAAGTCTATGAAGGCATTTAGAGATAGTGCGGAGGGAAACAAAGCGCTCGCACAAACGCTCAACGATATACAGAAGATGCGGAATATGTTGGCCCATCATGTGGTGAACATACCATCAATAGAGCCCCCACGTCCTGCCTATAGCCTTGATGAGGATGACCATGACTGATGTTTCTGTCCTTGATGTTCTGCTTTACGGCGAACGAGTTGGAACTCTTACCCGCGTGGGCGGCGATCGTACGCTATTTGCCTTTAATGACGACTATACCGCCGATGTGAACCGGCCAACTATGGGGCTTGGATTTAAGGACACGAGTGGGGAATTGATTACTGAGTTTCGACCGATCCAAACGCGAGTGATGCCCTTCTTTTCCAATTTATTGCCAGAAGGGTATATGCGGACCTATCTAGCGGAGCGGGCCGGTGTCAAATCTGTGCGAGAGTTTTTCTTGCTTTGGGTTCTCGGGATGGATTTGCCGGGTGCAATTACGATTAGACCCGCCGAGGGAGAAGCCTGGCCACCGGATGCTCATGATGATTTTGATGAGGATCAGGTGCGCAATGATGATCCTCATGAAAATGCACTGCGCTTTTCGCTTGCCGGTGTCCAGCTCAAATTTTCGGCGATATATGAAGCACGAGCCGGGCTGAGTATACCAGCCAAAGGTGTTGGTGGCTGTTGGATCGTAAAACTCCCTTCACGGGAATATGAGGGTGTTCCAGAGAATGAGTACTCGATGATGACACTTGCGCGGCTCATTGGTATGGATGTCCCAGCCATAGAGTTGATCGATATTGATACAATTCGCAATTTGCCCAAGGGCATTGATGGGCTTAAAGGGCAGGCATTAGCAATTGAGCGTTTTGACCGCTTAACAGATGGAGAAACAGTCCATATTGAAGACTTCGCCCAGGTCTTTGGTGTATATCCTGAAGAGAAATACCTTAAAGCTAGTGCACGCAATCTTGCAAGGGTCATTGCGGCGGAAGGTAGCGAGAATGACGTTGTCGAATTTATAAAACGCTTGACCTTCAATACGCTCATTGGTAATGCAGACATGCACCTGAAAAATTGGTCTTTGATATACCCTGACCGTCGTCATGCAGCACTAGCACCTGCTTACGATTTTGTATCGACGATTGCCTACATGCAGGATGACAAGGCCGCGCTTAATTACAGTCGGACGAAGCGCTTCGATGGATTCTCAGAAGATGAGCTCTCCCACCTTGCTGCTAAGGCTCTATTGCCTGAAAAGCTCGTTCTCGATACAGCTCATGAGACCGTTGCGCTGTTCCATCAGCATTGGCGCGCAGAGAAAGGTAATCTTCCACTATCAGCTGATACGGTCACGGTTATAGATGCCCATATACAGACCATCTCCATAGCCTAAGCGGGCCATTTTTAACGCAGCAGCTCACGCAATCTGCCAATAGGGCATTTATGACGAATATCACTGGTACGATTTCTACAATGTTTTCCTGAAACTCCACCCAAACGGTGTTAGCTTAGAACAGCTGGAATCTCGGCGGTGGCTGTCCTCATTAAGAAAATAATTTGAAATCAATTGGATACAATGCCAGGTATTTGAAGCAGCCACTGGCTAGTACAAGCACCGAACCCCCTTGGAGACGCCAATCTCGTACCGGCCGGGACAGGCAATTCCCCGCGCCCGGTTTCTCCTGCGAACTCCAGGTCAAGCGTCAGGCATCGAGTTGAACCGAGCCCGCAGATAAGAGGGATGACAGTCAACGTTGACGAAGCACTGCTTGCCCGGCCGGCGTAAGTCGGTACGTCATACGCATCATCTCCAAAGGTAGCCATATGCGCGGAGCTTGCTCAATGAGTCCCAAAGATTCAAGGCGGTGTATAGTATGCTCAGCGCATGTTGTATTGACGCTTGACTGATTGTTCGCAATTGTTTTCAGGCAATCAAGTTCGGGTTCATTAAGTTCTTGCATGGGCAGATTCCTTGTTCGAACATCAGGTACTGTTAGTAACCAAATTACTCATTAAACGCGGAGTATTGTTCAAAGGAACGTGATAGAGACCTGGAATAGTTGCTCCACGTCTATGATTTTTCGTTTGTCGGCAAGAAATAGAATAACGTGGTCTTCCGAATCAATTACTGTGTCCCGATGAGGAAAGATCAGTCTGTCGCCACGGGCAATGACGCCAATTGTCGTGCCCTCCGGAAGCGGTAACTCATCGATGCGGTGGCCAACGACCCGTGAAGTTTGACGGCTACCATGAGCAACGACCTCAATGGCCTCGGCGGCGCCCCGTCGCAGAGAATGCACGGCTACCACATCGCCGCGCCGTATATGAGCAAGCAGTGCGCCAATGGTGATCTGCGCGGGAGAAACGGCGATGTCCACGGCGGTACCCTGGGCGAGGTCGACATAACTCGATCGGTTAATGATGGACACCACCTTGCGCGCGCCCAGCCGCTTGGCGAGCATGGCGGAAAGGATGTTCGCTTCATCGGCGTTAGTCACGGCACAGTATATATCTGTATCCTTGATATCTTCTTGCACCAGCAAGTCTGCATCAGCTGCATCGCCGTGTAACACGATGGTTCGTTGCAAGGATTCGGCAAGCGCACGGCAACGCACTGCATTGAGCTCGATGAGCTTGACGTGATAATTCGACTTGATCGTTTCAGCCAGTCGTTTACCAATATTGCCGCCGCCGGCGATGATGACCCTTCGGTTGGGTTTGTCGGACTTGCGAAATGCAGCCACAGCAGACGGAATATGCCGGCGTGCAGCCAGGAAGAAGACCTCGTCGTCGGCCTCGATCACGGTGTGCCCTTCGGGGACGATGGCCCGGTTGCGCCGAAAGATGGCGACGACGCGAGTTTCAACTTTCGGAATCTGTTTTGTTAGAGAGCGCAACTCGTGCCCGACGAGGGGGCCACCGTAATGAGCCCTTACGGCCACTAGCTGCGCCTTGCCACCGGCAAAGTCGAGGATCTGCAATACCCCCGGGGACTCGATCAGATGCCGGATGAAGGTGGTCACCAGTTGTTCGGGGCTGATGATGAAATCGATTGGCACCGCCTCTGGTGTGAAAAGCTCGGGATGTGCCACATAGTCGGGCGAACGTACCCGCGCCAGGCGTGTGGGAGTGTGAAACAGGGAATAGGCGATCTGGCAGGCGACCATGTTGGTCTCGTCGCTGTTGGTGACCGCCAGCACCAGGTCCGCGTCTTCGGTTCCGGCTTGGCGCAGCACGTCAGGGTACGAGGCATGGCCTAATACAGTTCGAATGTCGATCCGTTCCTGAAGTATCTTAAGAAGTTCAGGTTGCTGATCCACTACGGTGACGTCGTTGGCCTCTCCCGCGAGACTTTGTGCAACGGTGCTACCGACCTGGCCGGCGCCCAAGATAATGATTTTCATGATAACTGCAACCTCACATGCGCGTGTTCAGTGTCGCCAGTACGCAGGCAGGAAAAGGATCAACAGGGTGAAGACCTCCAAACGTCCCACCAGCATCCCGAAAATGCCTAACCACTTGACCACCGGGCTGACCGTGGCGAAGTTGACCGCGACTTCACCCAGACCGGGGCCGAGCAGATTAATGGTGGCCACCACAGCACCGAAGGCCGATTCCAGATCCAGTCCGGCAGCCATCATTGCAACGGTGAGTAGTAGTGAGGTGACGACATACAGCACGTAGAAACCCCACATGGAATAGAGTACGTCATCCGATACCGGCCGTACCCCCAGCTTGACCACGGAAATGGCCTGCGGGTGGGCAAGTTGGAACAGTTGCCGCACACCTAGTTTGGTGAGCAGTACAATACGCAGAACCTTGATCCCGCCTGCTGTCGATCCGGCGCACCCGCCTGTGAACGAGAGGATGACCAGAACCAGCGGGATATGCAGAGGCCAGGCGGCGAAGGTGGCGGTACCAAAGCCGGTACTGGTTAAAATCGAGGCCACCTGAAAGACTGCATAGCGCACTGACTCCCAGGTCCCCATGTAGGCGCCGGCCCAGTAGAGGCTCGCCGCCACAAATAACGTCGCGAACAGAAAGATCAATCCATACCATCGTACTTCCGGGTCGGAGATGTACGGTTGGATGCTAAGATGTCGCCAGGCAAAAAAGTGAATGGCGAAATTGACCCCGCCGGCCAACATGAAGACAATGGCGATGGTTTCGATAGTCGGGCTGTTGTAGTAGCCGATGCTCGCATCGTGGGTCGAGAAACCGCCGGTCGCAACGGTGGTGAATGCATGGCCAACCGCATCGAACAGATTCATGCCGGCGACCCAGTAGGCCATGGCGCAGGCAACGGTCAAGGCGAGGTAAATTAACCATAAAGCACGTGCTGTATCTGTGATTCTGGGAGTAATTTTCTCTTGCTTGGCTACCCCAGGTGCCTCCGCCTGATACAATTGCATGCCACCGACCCCTAATAGCGGCAAGATGGCAACGGCCAGTACAATGATGCCCATACCACCGAGCAACTGGATTTGCTGCCGGTGATACAGGATGGAGCGTGGCAGCTCATCCAGCCCAATGATGACCGTCGCGCCGGTGGTCGTGAAACCGGATACGGATTCAAAAATGGAATCAGTCACGTTGAGATGGAGTCCGAGTATAAACGGCAGTGCACCGACAACGCCCAATAACACCCAGAACAAGGTCACAACGAGAAAACCGTCACGGACGGATAGTTCGCTCCGCTCCTGTATGTTTGGGATCCACAGCATCAGCCCCGTCACGACGGTAATAAACAGGGAGCCGCCAAAGTTAGTCCACTGACCATCCTCGTAGAGTAGGGCGATGCCGACCGAGGGGACGAAACTCAGGCTGTAGAGCATCAGAAGAATGCCGAATAATTTCGTGATCGCTCGCCAGTGCATACTGCTATCGTCCCCGTTAACGGGTTGACAATGAAAAAGCTAGAAACGTACCCTTCCTCTCCCCGTTATTACAACGAGGTTATAGAAGCGATTGGAGGTAAGAGCTGTACGCTGCGATAGAGCAGCATCCCATCCGCATGCCGGTCGCGTATTAACGAAGAAACCACGAGAACTGCATGCAACCGGCCTCCAATCACCATTGATATAAATTATGGCACTAGCGCCGGTGCAGTCATATAAAAAGAGTGTAAAAATTTACATTATTTTTATTATTTGAAATGACTCGATGTCGGCATAATCATTAAGCCAGGATACCGTTTGCGAGCCGAAAACACATAGATATGCAGCGCCTGTGAGTGGCGAATTACGATTCATGCGGGGATGGATGCGCTGCTGGTGGATCTTTTCCTGGACGAGTATGGAAAAGATCATACTGGGCGTGGATGCGGCTGACAATCCGTTACACGGGCATCAGGAAGCTCGTTTCTTCCAAGGCTACTACCGCAACCTGCCGCTGTACATCTTCTGCGGCGAGCGCCTGCTGCGCGCGTGTTCAGGAATATTTGTTATCAAACCCTGAAGATCTGGTTGTGCGAACGGCGCTTTATCGGCAAGGCCGAACATCTGGCCAAGGGCGATAATCAGCGTTTTGTCATGACCTCTTTATCCGCTGACAGGCTGGCGGCGCGAGCGGTCTATGAGCAACGGTATTGTGCCAGCGGTGATATGGAAAACCGTATTAAGGAGAAGCAACTGGCTCTGTTCGCAGACCGGCCTTCAACGCAGCAGGGGTTGCTTTGCCTGACCGTTGAAAAGTCGCTGCCAATCCGCGTCTCAATGGATCAAATCGGCTTAAATAATTGTCATTTCACACGCCATCATCCAATACAATCACGCCCATCAGATTTGCGTCCTGTCACGAGTCTGAAATCCGGAGTTTCAAAGGGGCGGTGCGAAATTGGCGCTAGCCGCCAAATATTACCGCGTCGGGGATCTCGTAGCGTTCGTTGCCCACCCGGATCAGGTTGAGATCGCTTTCGCGCTCGGCGCTGTATTCAGGGTAGCCTTCGGACTCGGCGGTGTCGGCGCTGATGAACTTGCCTTTGGTGAAGAAAAGCGCCTGCGTTCTGCCGTCCAGCCTGGTGACAACCACCGTGGCAGTTCCACCGCCTGCGCGTGAAACGCCGAAGTCGCACTGTGCCATCGGTTGCCCCGCATATTGCGCGCAGGGGATCCGCCCGGTGGCGTCGAAGTCACCGACTCCAGCGCGTCTGGCTGCGGTGGAAGCGGCCTCATCGTAATCCTCTGTAAGCGGTTGTTGTTTCTTCGGTTCGCTGACGATGAACTCTACGCGGAAATTCGCGACGTCGTTGCGGCGCACGGCGCCGGACATCATGCAGACCCGGATTTTGTAGTTGCCGCTCTCGGTGAGGGTTTCCTCGTACTGGTTCTGGTTATGGGCGCCGTTGAACATTGCGACTTCGTCTTCCCCCGGCGCGAGGATCTGGTGGGTCGAGGTATTAGGTAACTGCCTTTCAGAGCCTCACGGCTGGACGGCGATAAGGTTGTGGACCTTCTTGACGCCCGCGATACCCTCGGCGGCTTTGCCGGCGCCGCTTTTTACACTGTCACTGTCAACGAAGCCCGCAAGCAGGACCTGCCCATGCCTGACCTTGGTGTTGATCGCCACGGCGTTGCTGATACCCTGGACATTTGCCAGTTCAGCCTTCAGTTTCGCATGGATGGTCGTGTCGTCCACAGCCTCACCCATGCTCCGGGAACCCGGCAGTAGAACAATGGCATCCAGCACCTTTTTGGTGCCCTCGACTTTACCCGCAACAGCCAGCGCGGCAGCCTTTTCAGCCTCGGAATCCACGAAGCCGGACAGTTGTACAACACCCTTGTACACTTCCACATTGATGTCCGCGGCGGAGACCGTCTCGTTCTCCACGAGGGCGACCTTTG
>Ga0055476_10000519_pt1 | contig 10097 bp, 3 predicted proteins | sample Muzzi_CordC_D2_FD_57682 | JGI IMG/M metagenome (GOLD analysis project Ga0055476, IMG submission 57682) | Wetland microbial communities from San Francisco Bay, California, USA, that impact long-term carbon sequestration - Muzzi_CordC_D2 | ecosystem: Environmental > Aquatic > Marine > Wetlands ... | reverse complement strand
CGATTACCGAACGGGTCAGCCCCCGGGTATTCCGGGTGGTGGCGCTACCCGCGCCCAGCGACCGCGAAAAGACCCAGATGTATGTGCAGCGCTATCTCCCGCACCTGCCTGCAGCGGGTGAGGTCGTGATCTGGGACCGCAGCTGGTACAACCGCGCGGGCGTCGAGCGGGTCATGGGATTCTGTACCGAGGAACAGGCGCAAAAATTCCTGAAGGCGGCGCCAATCGTCGAGAAGGCGATGGTGGACTCCGGGATCATTCTCATCAAGTACTGGCTCGAGGTCGATCAGGACGAGCAGTCGCGCCGGATGGAAGCACGCATCACGGACGGGCGCAAGCTGTGGAAGCTGTCGCCCATGGACATCGAGTCCTACAAGCGCTGGTACGACTATTCGCGGGCCCGGGACGAGATGATTGCGGCCACTGACACCGAGTACGCGCCGTGGCATGTTGCGCGCTCGGACGACAAGAAACGCGTCCGCCTCAACATCATTACCCATCTGCTCGACCAGGTGCCCTACAAGCCGCTACCGCGCAAGAAGATCAAGCTGCCGCCCCGGCAGCAGTCCGGCGATTATCGGGAACCGGATTACCCGCTCAGGTATGTCCCGGAAAAGTTCTGACGTACCCCGCAGCGGCCGTGAATCGCTAACCGCGCAGGGAGAACCAGGGACCCGACAGGTCCGGCGGGTGGGTCAGGGTGCAGTGCCGGTCTGAATCCGGCCTGCCCGGGTGACCTCGCGGGCTTCCGCGGGTCCATGACACAGGAGGCATGACAGCTGTGAACAACCGCTCCGGAGGGTTTCGCCTGCCGTTCCTGCAGGGTGTACTTCCCGTAAAGGCCTCGCAGATTCCGCTCGAAGTCCTCGCCGGCCTCACCCCGGCGGCGCTGGCTTGTCCTGTAATTCCAGCATTTGCAGCATGCCCCCGGCTGACGGGCAGACGGATTTCCATGCGGTTATAATGAACATGACACGACACGTCTTGCCGCACGCGGCAGCATTCCTGGCCGTTGCAGCACCCGGGGCTTCCCGCCAACCGCAGGGCACGAACCAGGAGCACGGCAACCCATGCAACTCGCCGATCTGAAACGACCGCGCATCTACATACCCCTCTGCCTGTTCCTGGTTCTGGCCGGCGTCTCGGCGGTGGTGTTCCACCCGGCATTCCAGAAAAAGATGCTGCTTGATCAAGTGAGCCCGCTGGTGGATTCACTGGAGATCGACCGCATTCATTTCACACCGTGGTCACTGGAACTCGACAACGTGGCTATCGACTATGCCGGCGGTCATTTCCGGGTGGGGCACGGATCGATCCGCTACTGCCTGTCATCCCTGCTGCTGCTGCAACTCAATATCAAACAACTCCTCCTGCAGCAGGTAAAGATCGATATGTCGCAATTCAATCCTCCGCCGTCCGAACCCGTGGAGAGCGGAATCTTCCCGGGTGTGCTGGCCACGCTGGAGCACGGGCTCGGCTACCGCCTGCAGGAAGTCGACGTCAGCGCCGACGTCTCCCTGCCGGGACAGCAGTCGCTGGCCCTGAACCTTACGGGCGGCGGAATCAGGCCCGGAGAGAAAGGTGACATCCGCATGGATGCCCGCTTCAACACGGGCAAGGGGGAAGACCATATCCTTGTTGACGGCCAGCTGCTGCTGGACCAGCTGTCACGGGGACGGTTCGCCGCTGTTGAAACGGCATTTGATGTCCAGGCGGTGCTCGCAGACCTGCCGGAAACGGAGCATGTCGGGCTGAAGCTGGCCGTTTCCCCTGCGGCGGTGGGCAGGGAGCAGCTCGCTGTGATTACAGGCGACGAGGCGCCCAGATACTCACAGGAGGCCCTGCAGCTGACGCTGCGCCAGCATGATGCGGAGGACAACAACCGCGCCGTGCTCGAGCTGGACGGCACCTATGACGGCAATAACGGCAACTTCACCGGCGCTTACCGGGTCACGGCCAATGAACGCCTCGTCCAGCCCTATGTCAGGGACAATGTGGTGCCGCCGACGCAGGAAGTGCTGACGGGTGCTGTCGACATCAACAGCGCGAGCCTGACCGGGGACATTACCGTCATCAGTGACCTGCTGGTTACCGGCCTCAGGGAAACGCAGGCCAACGACAGGTTGCCCGAGAAACTGAGGCTCGAGAACAACTTTCGCCTGTCGCTGCTGCCGGGCAAACAGCTGCGGATCGTCACCCTGGATGCCGGCATATCCGACGAGGGCAAGCACCAGCCGCTGGCCGCCAGTGTGCCGGCCGATCTGGATATTCCGCTGAACGACATCGACGCCTTTCTCAAGCAGGAAAACACCCTGCTGGAATTCGAAATCCCCGGAGTCCCGCTGGCCTGGTTTGACGTCCTGCTCCCCAACCAGGAAATCACGGGCGGGCATCTTACGGCCGCCTTCAAAATCACCACGGACAGCAGTTCGGCCATCCATCTCAAGCCGGTCAGGCCGCTCGAGATCACCGGGCTGACTGTCCTGCAGGACGATGCCGTTGTCGTCGACAGCATGAATCTGTCTGTCCTGCCGGAGGTCCGCTACACGACCGACGCCGTGCAGGTCTCGCTGGAGCAGATTTTGGTCGGCGCTGCTGAGGGTACGCTGGCGACGGCAGCCGCCGGCGCCACCCTGCCACTCGCCGGTGACCGCCAGGGCAGCGTGGAGGCGCATGCCAATGCCGACCTGGATGTCTACAACCTGCTGGCCTTTCTCGATATCAAGAAATCCGGCCGCTACGGCGTACCCCGGCATTTTTCCGTGGATTTCAAGGCAGCCGCACGGCAGCAGCCCGGCCGCATTGTCATCAACAGGCTGGATGGCGGCCTCTTCAAGGACAAGTCCCGCCTGCTGAAACTGGCGTTGCTGCAGCCGCTCATCCTCAATACCAGTGGGGAGGGCAGGCCCGTCGCCAATACCGCGGGGCAGCTGGCACAGCTGAATATCAGTGACATCCGGCTGAACTGGTTCTCGGCGTTTGTGCCGGATGCCAGCCTGCGGGGCAGGCTGCAGCGTGCGGATTTCACGCTGGCGATGGATGATTCCGGCATAGCCAGCCTCACTACGGACAGACCGTTCCGGCTCAGGAACGTCAGCGTTACCGGCAAGGACGGCCCGCTGCTGGAGGACGTGGGGGTCAGTCTCAGGCCGGAAATCCGGCTGCTGCCCGAAGGCACGCAGATCAGCTACCGGGATCTCAGTGTCAGCAGCGCCAGTTCCAGCCTGGTTGCCGGCAGCGGCAAGCTCGTCCTGCCGGGCACAGCGGCGCAGTCGCTGCTTGCTGACGGCAGCCTTGCGATCGACATACAGGCACTGGCGCGGCAGCCCGTGGTAGCGGACGCGCTGCAGGCCGGTGTGACAGCACCCGTGAGGCTTGAGGCGGACTATCAGCTGTCCCAGGGGGAGAGCAGCATCGATATCAGCCGGCTGGCAGTCAGCCTGTTCTATGCAGACGGGGGGCCCCGCGTCTCGTTGACGGCCGACTCGAAGGTGCGGGTCCGCACCCGGCTGCGCCGCAACCAGTCCGAGGTGGGTCGCGCACGCGGCAAGGTCACGCTGGCGGTTGCCGGGCTTACTCCGGGTCCGTTTGCCGACATCCTCAAGGCCAGGGGGGTGGCCTTCAGCGAGGCGAACGGCAAGGCCGTGCTCTCGTCCGATGGCAAGTCGCTGACGATCGACAGCATCGAGCCGTTCATCATTACCGGTGTCGGTGTCAGCGGTGAAGATGGCGTGCTGCTGCAGCCGTTCACGCTCAAGGCTGACGCGGGTGCGGTACTGACGGGCGACACCCTGCAGGCCAGGCTGGAACCCTTCAGCCTGACCTTTGACAGGCACAAGGACACGCCGGCGATCGATGCCACACTCGACCTGACCCTGAAGGGCAGTGACGAAACGACCCGAGTGGATGACCTGACTGCCAGCGTCAAGGTAGCGCTGCCTGCCATACTGGACCAGCCTGCCGTCCTGCCGGGCCACAGCCTGAAGGCCGGGGAAATGGATACCAGCGTCCGCATCGATCCGGAGGGGAAACTTGTCTCGCTGACACGGATTCACGGGTTGCAGGGCAAAAAGACGCTGGCGCTGGAACTGCTTGAACTGAAGGTCGACGGGCAGCTGGAGCCCGATGGCAGTTTCCGCATTGCGGCGCCGCTCAGGACAGTCGGCAAATCCGGCAGCAGCGATCTGCTGCTTGAGGCCGTGCATGCAACCCGCGACGACGCCAACAATGACCTGAACGTCAACGTCGACAGTAACGTGTTCTACCTCAATGACATCCTCAACACCCTGAATGCCATCGCCGGCAGCCAACAGGCCGGCAAGGCCGTGGCAAAACCGGCGGCCCCGGATGAGGAACAGGCTGCGGCGGCAGCCGCGGAGGAGGCACTGGAACTGCTCCCTGACGAACGGGCCTTCTGGGACGTGATCCTCTATGACCGGCATGCCAACTATCACATCGGCCAGCTCTACTACACGGACTACCTGGTCATCCGTGACATCAAGGGACGCGGTGACGTCACCCCGGAAAAGCTTGCGCTGCAGGATTTCGAGGCGCATTTCCATGACAGCCCGATCCGGCTGGACGCAGTCATGACCTTTACGCCGGGTGATATGCCCTACGATCTGGCACTGCAGGCCGGCGTCGAGCAGTTTGATCTCGCCAAGTTTTTCCGCGAGCTGGTGCCTGACTCGAAGCCGCGCGCCGAGGGCCTGTTCAATGTCAGCCTGGAGGCGTCCGGCCAGTCGCCCAACATGTCCCAGTATCGCAACCAGCTGCTGTTTGACATGCGCCTGCAAAGCCGGGATGGCATCTTCCGGCTGCTGGACCCGAACAGCGCCGTGGTGGGTGGCACCACCGGTTTTGCCGGTGTCATCGGCGAAGGAGTTTCGTATCTGCCGACCGGCCTGTTCGGTCTGGGCTCGGTGTCGAGGCTGGTCGAGTACATCAAGGAAATTGAATACGACAAGGTTGATATCCAGCTGCTCCGGGATGACTCACGGGATGTGCAGATAAAACGCTATGTGGTGCAGAATCCGGAAATTCTGATGACCGCCAGTGGCGGCATCGAGTACCAGGAGGGGCTCGATATTCTACGCAGCCCGCTGGCCATGGATGCCCGGCTCAACTTTCGTGACAAGGGCGCCGCCATCATGTACGAGCTGGATTTGCTGGGGTCGGAACAGGATGCCTACGGTTACTGGAAAGGGCCGGAAATCAGGTTCTGGGGGACCCCTGCTGCGACGCAGTCAAACCTCGGCGACATCATCACGACAGCCGGCAATGCGGCCATCCTGGGGGGAATCACGCGCCCCATATCCGGCCTGATCGGGAATATCAGGCATCGCTGGATGGATGAAGAGGGCGAAGCCAGAGAATACACCGAATAGGCCGCGGCGCCTTGAATTTCCCCGGCATGCTGCAGCTGTTATCCGCGAGCCGGAATCACCGACAGGGGGCGGCAAACCCCGTGTTCACAGCGTCTTTCCGTGTTCTCCCCCGGATTCCGTCGCCCCCCCATCATCAAGCTGTAACACCGCAGCGTATCGGCAGATGAAGTTCCGCTCCACGGCCCGTTGATGTTGGCTGCGACAAAAGGCCGCAGTGTTCCTGCCGGATGTTCAGTTTTGATTCAGTGTAAATCACTACAGTTGCGGCAAAGGTCAACCACTGTAGAGGTGAATCATGATTATTGATATGGCAACTTTGGCCGGGCTGGCCATTACCCTGGCAACCATGCTGATCGTGGCGCTGGTCAGCGTCAGATGAGGGGCGGGGCTGCAACCCGGTGTCAGCCGGCGATGCCGTCAGGCATTGCCGGCATGGCGCCGCCGGATAGCGGGTGACGTCGACACAGGTGCCCTGCGTGTCTGCAAAGAGCCGGGAATTTCCCGGCTCTTTGCAGGGCCGGACTGTGTCCGGCGGATGTCAGGCAGGTTTGTTTTGCACACTGCCCGGGTTGCATGCTGAACATGAAGACACGGGATTGAGTATGATCCTGATTTTTAGATACGGGAAAGAATAATGTACCTGTTGCGAGTATTGATTCTGCCTGTCGTGCTGCCGGGTTTGCTGTTTGCCGGTACCTTGCCGGGACAGCCTGCCGGTCTGAGTCTTGCCGGGGTGATCCGGGCGGGGCTGGAACGCGACCCGAATGCCGCCTTGCCAGGCGCCGTTCAGGCCGAGGGTGAGGCCGCACGCGCCGCGGCATCGAGTCTGCTGGCGGCCGATCCATCCCTGATCCTGCACCACGAAAGTGATGCCGTGGCGTCTGATGACGGTTATCGCAACTGGCAGGGAGGCGTCGAGATGCCGCTCTGGCTGCCAGGTCAGCGCGACCGCTACCGGCGGGTCGCCGACGCCACGGAGCAGGAGGCCGCCGCGTTGCAGCGCCTGCAGCACTGGCGTATGGCGGGCGAGGTTCGGGAATTGCTCTGGTCACTGGCAATCGCCACGGCGAAGCTGGACCTGGCAGAGCAGGCGCTGGCAAGCGCCGGGAAGCTGCAGGCGGATGTCGAGAAGCGGGCATCCTCGGGTGAACTGGCCCGGTCAGAAACCATCCTGGCACGCAAGGAAACCCTGGCCAGGATGACGGACATCGCTCAGGCAAAAGCGGAACTCGAAGCCCTGCAGGGGAAGTACCGCAATCAGACGGGGTTGCAGGCTCTGCCCGCCACGTTCACGGAGGCCATGCCTGCCGAAACCGTCATCCCGGAAGATCACCCGGCGCTGGCGGCCGCGCGCATCGCCGCGGCACGGGCGCGCAGCGAGCGTGACCGGGTGTCTTCCGGGCGGCGTGGCAACCCGGTGCTGACGCTGGGGGGGCAGTCAGAGCGGGATGTGCGCGAGAATTCCTATGACGAGTCGGTCACCCTGGAACTGAGCGTACCTTTCGGGATGCGCAGTCATTACGCGCCGCAGGTTGCCGCGGCAGAACGCAGCCTGACCGAAACGGTGATCGAACTGCAGCGGGTGCAGCGCGAGCTCGAGAATGAACGGGATCGCGTGCTGGCGGAGGCCGGCCGGAGCAGCAGGACTTTCGAGTTGTCGCAGCAGCAGGGGCAGCTCGCCGAGGAAGGCCTGCGCCTGATGCAACGTGCCTTCGAACTCGGCGAGAGCGATCTGTTTACCCTGCTGCAGGCCCACAAGCAGGCGCTGGCGGCGCGGCGCGACCTGCGTATCAGTGAGCTCGAACTCGGCAGGGCACACGCACGAATGAACCAGATACTGGGAGTGATACCGGAATGAGAACCTGTTTTTTCGTACTGTTGCTGCTTGCCGGCCAGCTGGCATCCGCCGCCGGGCCGGTCATGCTGACCGAAGTCCAGCGCAAGGCATTGCAGATCGAGACCGGACCGGTGGTGGCAACAACCCGCAACCTCGGCAGTCTGCTGCCCGCGAGGGTGGCGGTTCCGAATGCCCAGCTGCATGTGGTTACTGCGCCACAGCAGGGGCTGATAGAGGTCCTGCTGAGCGCCGAGGGCGAGACGGTTACGGCGGGTCAGCCGCTGGTGCGCATCCAGAGTCCGCGACTGCGGGAACTGCAGAGCGAGTCCCTGGAGGTCTTTACCCGCCAGCGGCTGGCAGCGACCAACTACCGGCGTGACCGGCAGCTGAACGAGGAGGGCATTATCGCGGAGCGGCGCCTGCTGGAGTCCAGGGCCAGTTACCAGGAATTAACCACCTCGCTCGCGCGGGTGCAGCGTCTGCTGGAACTGGCGGGCATGGACGAGGCGGCGCTGGCCACGCTGGGAGCCGAACGCAAGCTGGACAGCACCCTGCTGGTTCGGGCGCCGTTCGATGGCGTCATCCTGGAACAGCTGGTCACGGCCGGCAGCCGCGTCGAGGCTGCAGACCCGATCTACAAGATCGCACAGCTCGATCCGTTGTGGCTGGAGATCCACGTGCCGCTGGGAGAACTGGGTGAAACCCGCGTGGGCCAGCAGGTCGTGGTTAAGGAACTCGATGTGACCGGCCGCATCATCACCATCGGGCATATGGTGCATGGTGCGGACCAGGGCGTCCTGATTCGCGCCGAGGTGCATGACGGTAGCGACAGGCTGCGCCCCGGCCAGTTCGTGCAGGTGCGGCTCGCCATGGCGGCGTCCGGCAACAGCTATCGTGTACCCAGGTCGGCGGTGGTTTATGCGCAGGGCGAGAGTCATATTTTCCTGGAGCAGCCGCAGGGCTTCGTTGCGGTTGCAGTCAAGGTCACTGAAGAGGATGCCGGCAGCCTGGTGATCAGTGCGGATCTGCCGGTGGATGCCCGCATTGCCACCAGCGGTGCGGCCGCGATCAAGTCCGCCTGGCTGCAGGGCGACGAGTGATGCTGCAGCGCCTGATCCAGTTTGCACTGACACAGCGCATGTTCATGCTGCTGCTGGTGGCGTTGATCGCCGGCAGCGGCTGGTATGCCTTTCAGCGCACCCCGATTGACGCCTTCCCCGATGTCTCGACCACGCAGGTAAAGATTATCGTCAAGGCGCCGGGCATGACGCCGGAAGAGGTGGAAACACGCATCACGGCACCCATTGAGGTCGAGATGTTGGGAATCCCGCGCCAGTCGATGCTGCGCTCGATTGCCAAGTATGCACTCACCGACATTACCGTCGATTTTACCGAGGGCACCGATATCTACTGGGCGCGGCAACAGGTCGCTGAACGCCTCGGCGCCGTCTGGGGTGACCTGCCGGCGGACATTTCGGGTGGTATTGCACCCATGACGACGCCGCTCGGTGAGATGTTCATGTTCACCATCGAGGGCGGCGAGTTCGACAACATGGAACGCCGGGAACTGCTGGACTGGGTGATCCGCCCGGCTTTACGCAGTGTGACGGGCGTTGCGGACGTCAATGCGCTGGGTGGCCTGGTGCGCAGCTACGAAGTGATCCCCGATACCGGCCGCATGAGTGTGCTGGGCGTTTCGCTGGACATGCTGCGGGAGGCGCTGGCCGGGAACAACCGCAATGACGGCGCCGGTCGCCTCGTGGATGGCGACGAGGCCCTGCTGGTGCGTACCGAGGGCAGCATCAGGAATCTTGATGATGTCGGCAGCATCGTCGTGCGTGCGGACCAGCACCAGCCGGTTCGCATCAGGGACATTGCGGATATCCGCATCGGCGCCCTGACACGCTACGGCGCAGTCAGCCGCAATGGCAGCGACGAGACGGTTGAAGGGCTGGTGCTGGGGCTGCGCGGCGCCAATGCGCGCGAGGTCGTGCAGGGGGTGCGTGCCAAGCTCGAGGAACTCAGGCCGGGGCTGCCGCCAGGGGTCGAGATCCGGGTTTTCTACGACCGCGGCCAGCTGGTGGACAAGGCCGTCAGCACGGTGACCGGCGCGCTGCTGGAAGCAATTGTCCTGGTCCTGATACTGCTGGTGCTGTTTCTCGGCGACCTGCGCGCCGCGTTGACGGTCGCCCTGATCCTGCCGCTGGCGGCACTGGCCACCTTCATCCTGATGTACCGCTTCGGCATGTCGGCAAACCTGATGTCGCTCGGTGGCCTGGCGATTGCCGTTGGCATGCTGGTCGATGCGGCCGTGGTGGTGGTGGAAAACGTGGTGACCCACCTCGCACACGGGGGCGCCGCGAGTCGTCTGCCGCGCCTGCATCTCATCTACCGGGCGTCGCGGGAAGTCGCGGTACCGGTGACATCCGGTGTCCTGATCATCATCATCGTGTTTCTGCCGCTGCTTACGCTGCAGGGGCTTGAAGGCAAGCTGTTTATCCCGGTCGCCCTGACCATCGTGTTCGCACTGGGCGCGTCGCTGCTGCTGTCGCTCAGTGTGATTCCGGTCCTGGCATCGTACCTGCTGGGCAAGGTCGCACACGAGGATCCGCGCCTGGTGCGCATGCTGCTGCGGGTTTACCGGCCGGCGCTGGACTGGGCGCTGGGGCATACCCGCACGGTGACGCTGGCAGCGCTGGCGCTGCTGCTGCTTGCCGGACTCGTCTACACCCAGATCGGCAAGTCCTTCATGCCGACCATGGACGAGGGCGATCTCATTGTGCAGCTGGAGAAGCTGCCCTCCATCAATCTGCAGGAATCCGTCAACATCGACATGCGGGTGCAGCGCGCCATCCTGGAGCGTGTGCCGGAGG
>Ga0055476_10000516_pt1 | contig 10133 bp, 10 predicted proteins | sample Muzzi_CordC_D2_FD_57682 | JGI IMG/M metagenome (GOLD analysis project Ga0055476, IMG submission 57682) | Wetland microbial communities from San Francisco Bay, California, USA, that impact long-term carbon sequestration - Muzzi_CordC_D2 | ecosystem: Environmental > Aquatic > Marine > Wetlands ... | reverse complement strand
CTCCTTGTCTACACCCCCACCCTGTCCCTCCCCCTCGAGACGAGGGGGAGGGGACTCAGCCGGATACGCCGCCAAGCTCGATTCGCGGGCATGTTGGGCTTCGCTGCGCTCAGCCCAACCTACGACCGTCGTTACCTTACTGTAGGTTGGCGCTGAGCGCAGCGAAGCCCAACGTGCCGGTTCCGATCAATTGCGAACGCGGCCAGGTGCCGGGCGCCGGGACCTTTGACGATGTCAGGTGCTGGTTCCGCCGACAGTTAGCTCGTCGACTTTGAGGGTTGGTTGGCCGACGCCGACGGGAACGCTTTGGCCTTCCTTGCCGCAGGTGCCGACGCCTTCGTCCAAGGCCAGATCGTCACCCACCATGCTGACCCGGGTCAGCACATCGGGGCCGTTACCAATCAATGTGGCGCCCTTGACCGGCCGTGTCACCTTGCCCTTCTCGATGAGATAGGCCTCGGATGCGGAGAATACGAACTTCCCCGAGGTAATGTCCACTTGCCCGCCACCGAAATTGACCGCGTATAAACCCCTGTCCACCGAGGCGATAATCTCTTCGGGAGAATGCGGGCCCGGCAGCATATAGGTGTTGGTCATGCGCGGCATGGGCAGGTGCGCGTAGGATTCGCGCCGGCCATTACCGGTAGGGGCGGTGCCCATCAGGCGGGCATTCAGTTTGTCCTGCAAATACCCGGCGAGCACGCCGTTTTCGATCAGGACGGTCCGCTGGGTGGGGATGCCTTCGTCATCCACATTAAGCGATCCCCGGCGATTGGCCAGCGTGCCGTCATCCACCACGGTGCAAAGTTCGGAGGCCACGGTCTCGCCGATGCGCCCGGCAAAGGCCGAGCTTCCCTTGCGATTGAAGTCACCCTCCAGGCCGTGCCCGATAGCCTCGTGCAGTAGCACGCCGGGCCAACCGGGGCCGAGCACCACCGTCATGGTGCCGGCCGGCGCGGCCTCGGATTCCAGATTCACCAGGGCCCGGCGCACGGCCTCGCGGGCATAACCCATAGCCCTGTCCTGGTCCGTGAAGTAGCTATAGTCATAGCGCCCGCCGCCACCAGCGGAGGCCTGTTCGCGGCGTCCGTCGTGCTCCACGATGACGCTCACGTTGAGCCGTACCAGTGGGCGCACATCGGCCGAGAAGGTGCCGTCGCTCGCAACCATCATCACCCGGGTGTATTCGCCGGCGAGACCCACATTGACTTCTTTGACTCGCGGATCCAGGCTGCGCGCGAAGCCGTCGACGGACTCCAGCAGAGAAATACGCTGGTTTTCACTCAGTGCGGTCAGGGGATCCACGCTGGAGTAGAGCGCGTGTCCTTGCCCGCCCTGGCGGCGGTTCCATGCCTTGATCGCTCCGCCGCCGCCATCGTGGGCAATCGCGCGCGCCGCGTGCGCCGACTGCATGAGCGCCGGGAGTACGATTTCGTCTGAGTAGGCGAAGCCGGTCTTTTCGCCGCTGATGGCGCGCACACCAACACCCTGGTCGATGTTGAAGCTGCCATCTTTGACGATGCCGTCTTCCAGCGCCCAGGATTCGAAACGTGTGGCTTGAAAGTACATCTCCGCCAGATCCAGGCGGCGATCCATGAGTTGTCCGAGGGTGGCCTGCAGATCGGCTTCACCGAGGCCGCCCGGAGTCAGCAAATCCGCTGTGGCGATGTCGAGAGCACTGCTCAAGGCGCGCAAAAGGCCAATCGAATGTGATCGATGGTGGGGAAGCTTGCGCGAATGCGCTCGATGCGTTCGTTGTCGATCTCGCTGGAGATCACGCCGGAGCCCTTGGTCAGTCTTTGAAGAATCGTACCCCAGGGGTCCACGATCATGCTGTCACCATGGGTCTCGCGTCCGGTGGAATGATAACCACCCTGGGCGGCGGCAACCACGTAGCAAAGATTCTCCACGGCGCGCGCGCGAACCAGCGGCTCCCAGTGGGCTTTCCCGGTCACCGAAGTAAATGCGGCCGGCAGAAGTATAACGTCCACGCCCGCCATCACCATGGTGCGAAACAACTCCGGAAAGCGCAGATCGTAGCTGGCCGCCATTCCGATGCGCCCGAAGGGTGTGGCTGTGACGACGACGTCGCCGCCGGCCTCCATGACTTTCGACTCTTGATATTGCTCGGTTGTCGCGCCGATTACCGTGACGTCAAAAAGATGGATGCGATCGTAGCGCGCAACCTGCCGGCCGCTCTTGTCGTAGAGCAAATAGGCCGGGCGAATCTTGTCATCATGATCGCAGGCGAGTGGAATGGCGCCGGCACAAATCCATATGCGGTGGTGACGAGCCTGACGGCGTAAAAATGCTTGGATCGGGCCGGCGCCCGGCGCTTCGCGGGCGGCAAGCAGGGCCGCGCTGTCGTCGCTGATGAGGGCGAAGCTTTCCGGCAGGACGACCAGATCGGCGCCGCCCTTGGCCGCTTCGGCGATACGCCGGGCCGCTTCTTCGAGATTCGCCGCGAGCATCGGCCCGGACGCCATCTGGATGGCGGCAAAACGGGGTTTTGCCTTGTCTGACGAATTCGTTTCAGACTTCATGGTTCACCGCCAGTCACGTCAGTTATCGGCGCCAATCACGGCAAGTTCGATAGCATCCATTCGCGTGGACTCAGGACGCACGTCGATGTCGGTGGACGGAACGCCCAATGCAACCAACCATCCACGCAGCTCCTCTGCCCACAACACGCCCTCTTCGCCGCGTGGGTGGCGAATAACAATTCGCTTTCCATTCGCATCTCGTCGGCCGAGATAGTCACGCACGGTGCGCTTGAGCGCGGGCATCTGCACCAGCGACTCACCGCTTCGCGGCCGCGCCCAGTCGCCGGCGGCAATAAGCTCCACCGTTTCAGACGCAGTGGCGGTCGAGCAGATCAGCATAACGAGAAGCGGCAACACCCTGATCATGCGCCCGAGGATAACATACTTGCCTCGGCCGATTCGGCGCCGTAGTTCACACCATCGGGGTGAATCAGGCTCATTAAGAAGCACATTCCCTGGCAATCGAGCCGCCGCCCGCAATCCATTCCGGCCGGCCCCACGCGCCCCACCGGCGCTTCCTCGCCCGGCGCAAGAGGCGCCGGTGCAGGCAAGCAGCGCTGGATCAAAGCCATACTTCCAGCCTATTGTTGCGCTCACAGACGCTCGGGTTAAGAATGGCTTCGCGGCCCGCCGGCTGGCAATATCACCCTGGGATTAACAGGGCGAACCGGGCCACCTCTCCGGGCATTGGAGTTGCCTCTCCCTCGCGTCGTCGTGAAGGGCCGGTGCGCAGGCGCACGCCAGGGCGCGCTCAATGAAATTGTTCTGCCGTGGACCTGGAGCCACTCACTGGATCGACGCTTATGAAGCCAGTCAAGATCGGTTTGCTCGGCCTCGGTACCGTTGGTGGCGGAACCGTGAACGTGCTTGCCCGCAATCGCGAGGAAATCGCACGCCGCGCCGGCCGCGCCATCGAGGTGGTGCACGCCAGTGCCAGAGATCTCGGCAAAGCACGTATCTGTTCCCTGGACGGCATCACTCTGACCGATCAACCAACGGCGGTGGTGGACGATCCGGAAGTGCGCATCGTCGTCGAGCTGATGGGAGGGACGGAAGCCGCTCGCGATATGACCATGCGCGCCATCGAAAAGGGTAAGCACGTTGTGACCGCCAACAAGGCACTCATCGCCCTGCACGGCAACGAAATTTTCGACGTGGCGCGCCGAAAAGGCGTGATGGTGGCATTCGAGGCCGCCGTGGCTGGGGGCATCCCCATCATCAAGGCGATCCGCGAAGGCTTGTCGGGTAATCGCATCGAATGGATTGCGGGGATCATCAATGGCACCGGCAATTTCATTCTTTCCGAAATGCGCGACAAAGGCCGAGCCTTCGACGCCGCGTTGGCCGAGGCTCAGAGTCTAGGCTACGCTGAGGCCGATCCCGCCTTCGACGTAGAGGGAATTGACGCCGCTCACAAATTGGCTATTTTGGCCGCTATCGCTTTCGGTAAGCCAATTGCATTCGACAAGGTCTATACCGAGGGCATCGCGCACCTGACGCCGGAAGATCTGCAACACGCCGAGCAGCTCGGTTACCGAGTCAAGCACCTGGGCATCGCGCGGCGAACGGTGGAGGGAGTGGAACTGCGGGTACATCCGACCTTGATTCCCGCGCGCCGCCTCATCGCGAACGTCAATGGCGTCATGAATGCCATACTCGTGCAGGCAGACGCCGTCGGACCGACGCTCTACTACGGAGCGGGGGCGGGGGCCGAGCCGACCGCGTCTGCGGTAGTGGCTGATCTGGTGGACGTGGTGCGCACACTGACCACCGATCCCGACCATCGCGTACCCCATCTGGCTTTTCAGCCCGACGCGCTGTCGGATCTGGCGATGCTTTCCATCGAAGACGCCGAGACGGCCTACTATTTACGCATGCAAGCCGAGGACCGGCCCGGCGTTCTTGCCGAAGTGGCCACCATACTCGGCGATGCGGGAATCAGTATCGAAGCGGTGGTGCAACCACAACCGCCCCAGGGTGCGACGCTGGCCAAGCTCATCATGCTCAGCCATCCGGTGCGGGAGCGTCAGATGAACATCGCGCTCTCACAGATCGAAGCCCTGGACAGCATCAGTGGCAAGGTTACGCGCATTCGCGTCGAACAATTGGACGGAGACTAGCTTCCATGGTTAAAGAACCCCGGGCCTATCGCGGCCTGCTGGAGAAGTACCGGCATCGCCTGCCGATTTCTGACGCTACCCGCATCGTCAATCTCTACGAAGGCAATACCCCGTTGTTGCATCTGGAGAACATTCCGCGGGATGCCGGTGTCGACGCGGATGTCTGGGTCAAGTTCGAAGGTCTTAACCCCACCGGCTCGTTCAAGGATCGCGGTATGACCATGGCCGTCACTCGAGCCTTGGAGGAGGGTAGCCGTGCCATTATCTGTGCTTCCACCGGCAACACCTCGGCATCCGCCGCGGCTTATGCCGCCCGCGCCGGTATGCGTGCCTTCGTGCTCATCCCGGACGGTAAGATTTCCATGGGTAAGCTCGCCCAGGCCATGATGCATGGCGCGACCATCATCAAAATCGACGGTAATTTCGATGACGGCATGCGTCTTGTGCGCGAGGTTGCCGAGGAAGCGCCCGTGAGCATCGTCAATTCCATCAATCCTTACCGTCTGCAGGGACAAAAAACCATCGCCTTCGAAATCGTCGAGTCCCTGGGGCGAGCTCCGGATTTCCACTGTTTGCCAGTGGGCAACGCCGGCAACATTTCCGCTCACTGGATTGGTTACAGCGAATGTTGCCCCGGCGATCGCAACCATCTCACGGCGTCGTGCAATTTTTGCGATGGCAATTGCCCCTATGCCGGTGAGCCGCTGGCGGACTCCCGACCGGTCATGGTGGGATACCAGGCGGCTGGCGCAGCGCCCTTTCTGCGCGGCCACCCCATCGCCGATCCCGAGACCGTGGCGACCGCCATTCGCATCGGCAACCCACAGTCCTGGGAACTCGCGCTTGCCGCGTCGGCGGAATCCGGCGGTTGGTTCGATGAGTTCAGCGACGAGGAAATTCTATCGACGCAAAAACTGCTGGCCGAGAAAGAGGGGATTTTCTGCGAGCCGGCCTCGGCGGTGGCCGTCAGCGGCGCATTAAGGGATCTTAAAAGTGGCCGCATTCCAGCCGGCAGCACCGTGGTGTGCACCCTGACCGGACATGGCCTCAAAGATACCGACACGGCCATCGCCCAGAACAGCGCGCCGGTGGTAACGGTGAAAGCAGAACTCGAAGCGGTGCGTGACGCTATTTTCAGGGGGTTGGCGTAACCGGACCCGATCTTGTGGCGGGCGGCCGAGGCCGGCATGTCACGCTTGTGGTGCCGGGCTTGCTTGGCTCGGCCGGGCCGGGCAACGCGCTTTCGACCCAGGCCGCGCCCATGTGGAGTGAAGGCCTGGCCCTGCCGGCACTGGAGCGTTTCTTCTCTCGCGCGGTCCCCATGGATTCCCGGCCGTCCCAGCGTGACCTGGCGACGCTGCTGTTCGAAAGCTTTGGTGTTGAAAAAGACGGTTCCGATTGGCCGGCGGCCGCGGTCACGCGGTGCCTGGATGGCGCTGGTGATGACGGGCGCTGGTGGCTTCGCGCCGATCCCGTGCACCTGCGCGCGAATATGGGTGATCTAAGCCTGGTCGAGGGCCTGCAAGTGAGCATGGCCGAGGCGCGCGCATTGGCGGCGGAAATTAACGACCAACTCGGCGATCCCGGTGTGTGTTTGCAGGTGCTGGCGCCGAATCGCTGGTATCTGGGCTTCGACGCGGCGCCGGACCTCGTCACTCAGGCACCCTGGGAGACCGCCGGTTCGGGTGTTGGTGCGCATTTGCCGCGGGGCGTGGATGCCAGTCAATGGCAGACACGCATCAACCACGTGCAAATGATTCTGCATGCGAGTCCTGTTAACAGCGCCCGCGAGAGCCGCGGTGAGCCGATCATCAACAGCTTGTGGCTATGGGGTGGTGGGCGCTCACCACGAGTGCCGGCGGGGTTGTGGCATGGTGTCTGGAGTGATGACGAACTGCTAGCGGGACTTGCGCAATTGGCGAAGATTCCCCGTGAAACCCTACCTGCAGATGCGCGCGCATGGTTGACCCTGGCCGGGTTCAATGGAGACTATCTGATTGCCTCCAGCGCGGCGTATGTGCCGGTTCGCTGCCGCGATGTGGATGCCTGGCGGGCCATTGTTTTGGAATTCGAGGCTTCGTGGATGATGCCGTTGCTGGAGGCACTAAAAGCGGGCCGGGTGCAGAGCGTCAGTCTGCGCGGCGTAGGCCCGCGTGACTTTCGGTTGAACCGCCGTCAACTTCGTCATTGGTGGCGTAGAACCAAGCCCTTTGCCCGCATCTTATCCGAATACGGCTGATCCGAAGACTACCGCGCTCTCCGAACAGAGGGGGTAGGGTGAACTCAGCGCAGCGAAGCCCAACTTTCGGGGACAATGGTGGTCTCCAGTAAGATCGACTTCGTTGTGCGCTCCTTCGTCTACTCCCCCCTGTCCCTCCCCCTCGAGACGAGGGGCAGGGGACTAAGGCTGAGACTCATGTAGCAGTGTACGTTGGGCTGGCGAATACAGTCAGGCGACCAGTAACGGCGCAACAACCGTCATCAAAAACATCACCACCACGGCGGCCAGCACCCACGCCGATCCCACGTGACTCGCGTGCGCGGATACTTCCAGGTAACGCTCATCAAACAGCTCCGCTTTCATGATTCCACTCCAATGGCCCGTCTCGATAGAAAGTTTGGCAGGGAATCGGCGCAACTCATGTGTGAATTCACACCTCGGGGCGAAATCTGCTCCTAACCTATTGAAAAAAGCCTGATTTTCAATCATCAGAACTCTTGACCTGGTCGATCATGTGGGCGAGACGCTCCAAATCGCACACAACCAGGGCTTTTCCGCGGCGCTCGATGAGTCCTGTGTCGGCCATCCGGCTGAGTTCCTTGGTGACGGCCTCGCGCCGCGTGCTCACGCGGCTGGCAATATCGGCATGGGTGGGCGGGTGAGTGATCTCCACGACATTGCCATCGTGGGGATACTCCCCGGCCAGTCTCAACAACTCCGCATGAATGCGATTGTTCACACCGAGCGTGCTGAATTCCACTACCCGATCGGATAGATGCCTGACGAGTTCCGTGAGCCGGCGCAGCACCGCGAACGCCACCTCGGGATAACTGCGCAGCACGCCTTGGAATGTCTGCGCGCTCATATTGAGCACCACGCTTTCCTCCAGGGTGAGCACATTGGCACCCCGCGGCCGGCCGTCGATGGCCGACAGATCGCCGAACATCTGGCCGGGATGCAGATCACGGAAGGCGACCTCTCTTCCGCTGCGTGAAAAAATGGTGGCGCGCACTTTGCCGGCAATGACGAAGTACGCCTCGTCGCTGCTGTCTTCGTTGCAGATGATGTCGCACTGCGCGGGGTATCGATAGGTGTGACAGTGGCGCGCGATGGCGGCGCGTGCATTCTTATCCAGGGATCTGAAGATGTCGATGCCGAGCAGCGTATCGGCCGTTGTCTCGACCACGCGAGTCATCAGTTGCCTCTTGCGCCCCGAACGTTTGAAGGAGGCTATTCAAAGCATAGTCCGGATGTGCTGTGCTGTCCCTGTCGCCGGTGATGCGGCGCTTGCTCACTCGGCGGAAACTCGGCAGTCTTGCCGGCCACTGCTTCGGTTCCCAATTTATGACCATGAGCACACGAATTACCCGCCGCGACCCGCGACCGATACCCGATGATCTGGCGAGCGCCGTGCATCCGGTGCTCGCCCAGGTGCTTGCTTCCCGCGACGTACGCTCGGCGTCGGAGTTGGAATACGGCCTCGAGAAGTTGCATCCGGCAACGGACCTGGCCGGCATCCACGTGGCGGTTGGCCTGTTGGCGGAGGCGCTGGCGCAACAAAAACGCATTCTCGTGGTCGCCGATTTCGATGCCGACGGCGCCACGGGTTGCGCCGTAGCTGTCAGGGGATTGCGGCTTCTGGGCGCAGCGCATGTGGATTATGTGGTGCCGAACCGTTTCGAATTCGGTTATGGACTGACGCCGGAAATTGTTGCCATCGCCGCCGCACGTGAACCGGATTTATTGATCACCGTCGACAACGGCATCTCCAGTATCGACGGCGTGGCCGCCGCCGCGGCGCGCGGTATTCCAGTCATCGTCACCGATCACCATCTGCCCGGCCAGCGGCTACCTGAAGCAGCTGCCATTGTTAACCCCAACCAGCCCGGTGATGACTTTTCAAGCAAATGCCTCGCGGGCGTCGGCGTCATGTTCTACGTGCTGGTGGCGTTGCGCGCCGCGCTGCGCGCTAACAACTGGTTTGCAGAGCGCGGTCTGAAAGAGCCGAACCTGGGACGGCTTCTGGACCTGGTGGCGCTGGGGACGGTTGCCGATGTGGTGCCTTTGGACAGCAACAACCGTATTCTGGTCGCCCAGGGTCTTGCCCGCATCCGCAGCGGCCGCGCCCACGCCGGTGTCGCTGCGCTCCTCGAGTCAGGAGGGCGCGATCTCGAACGCTTGACGGCCGCGGATCTGGCTTTTGCAGTGGCTCCGCGGCTCAACGCGGCAGGCCGCTTAACCGATATGACCCTCGGCATCGAATGCCTGCTGTGCGATGACCCACAGAAGGCCGCGGAGATGGCCAAGACCCTGGACGAACTCAATCGGGAACGCCGCGGCATCGAGGCGCGCATGCGCGATCAGGCCATGCTCCAGGTCGAGGCGCTCAGTTTGGATAGCGAGGAGCGCTTGCCCTATGGCTTGTGCTTGTTCGACGCGGACTGGCATCCCGGGGTAGTGGGGATCGTCGCCTCACGCATCAAAGAGCGCCTCAACCGCCCGGTGATCGCCTTTGCTCCGGATGGCGACGATGGCCTGAAAGGCTCTGCCCGCTCGGTTTCGGGTGTGCATATTCGCGATGTTCTGGACACCATTGCGGCGCGCAATGAAGGCCTCATCAGTAAGTTTGGCGGTCACGCCATGGCCGCCGGGCTCAGCGTGGAGCGCGCCCACTATGACGAATTTTGTTCAGCCTTCGACCTGGAGGTACGGCGGCATCTAAGTGTCGAGGATCTGCGCGGCACCATCCTCAGCGATGGGACGCTACCGTCCGAGGATATCGGACTTACATTGGCCCGGTTGCTACGGGGAGCCGGTCCCTGGGGTCAGGCATTTCCCGAGCCGGTTTTCGACGGTGAGTTCGAGGTCATGCAAAGTCGCATCGTCGGAGAAAGTCACTTGAAACTCACCCTGCGCGCCGCGGATGGCACCGAGCCTGTGGATGCTATCGCCTTCAACGCGCTGGACTATTGGCCAAGCGAGGCAAAGGTTGTTCGATTGGCTTACAGACTCGATGTGAATTATTTTCGCGGCCGCGAAACCGCCCAGTTGATCGTCGAACACGCCGAAGCGGCCTGAGCGCATAAAAATGGGGACAGATCTATTTTTCTTGTCTCATTGGGCAAATTTGAGATAGCCCTGGGGAAAAATAGATCTGTCCCCATTTTTATGCGCTCAGCCCAACCTGCGGTGCGACGGATTTACTCGATAAATGCGCCGCGGCGCTCGCGGGCGGCTTGGCGATCGGAG
>Ga0055476_10000515_pt1 | contig 10134 bp, 11 predicted proteins | sample Muzzi_CordC_D2_FD_57682 | JGI IMG/M metagenome (GOLD analysis project Ga0055476, IMG submission 57682) | Wetland microbial communities from San Francisco Bay, California, USA, that impact long-term carbon sequestration - Muzzi_CordC_D2 | ecosystem: Environmental > Aquatic > Marine > Wetlands ... | reverse complement strand
TCGGGATGGCGCCAGTGGGCACGATGTAGGTCGTGCGGCAACAAGCGTCGGCGGCCTCGCGCTCTTCTTCGCTGGGCGTTGTCAGCAGGGATCCGGCGAAAAACAGCAGGCCGTTGACCGTCAGCGACGACAGGGTCGCGTAAGTCCAGGGATCCCGCTCCGGCCCGGCGGGCATGGACAGCTGGCTCAGCAGCTGGCCACCGATGCCGGAGTTTTCCAGCAGCGGAAACAGCAAGGTAAGGGTCCACACCAAACCGCCGCCCAGCAGCCCACTGATGAAACCGGCCCGGGTGGCGCGGGGCCAGAACAGCAATCCGAAGACTCCGGGCAGAAATTGCGCCACCGCGACGAAAGAGATGAGTCCCAGTTGCACCAATCCTTGATTGCGCGCCAGAACAAGATAAAAGCCATAGCCGGCGAGAATGATCACCGCGATGAGGGTGCGCCGGCCCCACAGTAACCACTTGTAAAGATTCACGTCCGGGTCCGGATAGCTGGCGGGCAACAACAGGTGATTGAGACACATGGATGCGAGCGCAAGGGAGGTGACGATCATCATGGCGCTGGCGGCGGAGATCCCGCCGATGAACGCCAACGCGGTCAGTGCACGAAAGTCGCCGCTCAGCGTGATGCCGAGCACATAAAAGTCCGCATTGGTAGTGGCGTTCAACTCGGTGCCGGCCCAGAGGATTGCCGGGATGAACAAATTGAGCAGCAACAAAAACAGCGGGAATATCCACGAGGCAGACCACAGCGTGCGCTCTTCAATATTCTCGGCGAAAGCCATGTGGAACTGCCGGGGTAATAGGAAAGCCGCGCAAAAAGACAACAGCAGCAGGGTTGTCCAGGGGCCATCGCGCACCGGCCGGTAGAGTGCGTCCAATGCTTCCGGATTCACCGCCAGCCAGTCGCCGAGACCACCGAAACCACCGAACACGCCGAACAGCGCGAACACGCCCACGGCGCACAGCGCCACCAACTTGACCATGGATTCGAACGCGATGGCGACCACCAGGCCCTCGTGTTTGTCCCGCGGCGAGGTGTGGCGCGCACCGAAGAGAATGGCGAAAAGGGTGAGCGTGACGCAAAAGCCCAGCGCCAGCACCTGCGGCGTCGCCTCCTGGGTCAGAATTTGTACTGACTCGGTGACAGCGAGAATTTGCAACGCGATATAAGGGAAGGCGCCTAATAACATGAACAGCGTCACCAGCACACCGGCGGCTTGGCTGCGGTAACGAAAGGACAGCACGTCGGCCAGCGAGGTCAGCTGATAGTCCCGCGCGATGCGTAAAATGGGCGCGAGCAGCACCGGTGCGAGCATAAATGCCAGGGTGACACCGATGTAAATGCTCAGAAAGTTGAAGCCTTGAGTTTGCGCGAAGCCGACGCTGCCGTAGAAGGTCCAGGAGGTGGCATAAACGCCCAGGGATAGCGCATAGGTGACGGGATGACGGGCAATGCGTTGGGGGATCCAGCCCTGCTCGGTGGCGTAGGCGATGAAAAACAGCACCAGCAGATAGATCACGGCGGCGAAGAACAGGTGCCCCAGCTCAAAGTTCATGGCGGCCCCGCCAAATCTGCACGAGGGCGGTCATGACGATGACCGCCAGCCAGATCAAATAAGGGATATACCAGGGCATGCCCGGCGACATCCACAGCAGGTAGAAGGGCGAGGCAAACAGGAACAGCGCAATGATGAATGCGACCAGGACGATATTGAGAAATTTTCCGCTGTCGGCCCCGGGACGCATGGGTTCGGTGTCCGCGCCGTCAACCGGCCGGCCGCGCCTCGTCGCGGGTGCGCCGGGCCAGCTTGTCGAGAATGCCGTTGACGTACTTATGGCTTTGCTCTGCGCCGAATTCCCGCGCCAGTTCCACGTATTCGTTGATGACCACTCGCCAGGGGATGTCCGGGCGGTGGGTGAGCTCGAAGGCGCCCATGCGCAGAATGGCGCGTTCGACTGCGTCGAGTTGTGCCACCGGCCGATCGAGAATAGGTTGCAGGTGCGCGTCGAGGCTGGTGACGTTTCCGGCCACGCCGTACAAATGCGCGCAAAATAACGCTTCATCGATGCGCCGCCAGGATTTGTCCGCGCGAAATTGCGCCGCGATCAAGTCCACCTCCTGCGCCGTCATCTGCCATTGATAAACGGCCTGCATCGCCGCCCGGCGGGCGCGGCTGCGCGGATTGCTGGCGGTGCCGGCCATCAGCCTTCCAGCCGCCGCAACACGGTCACCATCTCCAGCCCGGCCAGCGCCGCTTCCGATCCCTTGTTGCCCTCCTTGCCACCCGCGCGGTCGCGGGCCTGCTCTTCGGTGTCGGTGGTGAGCACGCCGAAAATCACCGGTAAATTCTCCTCCAGCGCCACCCGGGCGACGCCGCGGGCGCATTCGCCGGCCACGTATTCGAAGTGGGGTGTGCCGCCGCGCACCACCGCGCCCAAGGCGATAATCGCCTCGAAGCGGCCGGACGCCGCCAGGCGTTTGGCGGTGAGGGGGATCTCGAAGGCGCCGGGCACCTGCACTACGCTCAGGTGGTCCTCGGGCACGCCCTGGGCCAACAGCGTTGATACCGCGCCTTCCAGCAAGGCGCTGGTAACGGGCTCGTTGAAGCGCGCTGCCACGATGGCGAAGCGTGCGCCTTCAATGGCGTAGTCGGTGCTCTGAAGGTCGTATTTTGCCATGTCGCAATTTGCCGCAAAAACAACGCATTATACCTGCTTCCTTAACACGCCATCCATGCCGCGGGCTTCCAGCAGGCGTTCCAGATAGCGGGCGATCAAATCCACCTCCAGGTTTACCCGCCGCCCCGGAGCGAAATCGCCGAGCGTCGTGACCTGCAGCGTATGGGGAACAATGTTGACGGCAAAAGTTTGCGCACCGATTTCGTTGACGGTGAGGCTCACGCCGTCCACGCAAATCGAACCCTTGACGGCAACATAGCGTTCCAGCTCGGCGGGAACGGCGAAGGTGAAGCGCACGCTGCGGGCATCTTCACGGCGGTCGAGCACGTGGCCGGTGCCGTCCACGTGACCGCTCACCAGATGTCCGCCCAGCGGGGTTGCCGGTGTTAGCGCGCGTTCCAGGTTGACTTCATCGTCCGCCTCGAGCGCAGCGAGGGTAGTGCAGGCGAGGGTTTGCGCCGAGACATCGGCGCAAAAGCCCGTTGCGCTCACCTCGGTGGCGGTCAGGCAAACGCCGTTAACCGAGACCGAGTCGCCGGCGGCCACAACATCGGCGCCGCAGGTGTCCGCGTCGATGCGCAGGCGCCGGTCTGCGCCGTGGGTCTCGACGGCGCCGATACGGCCCGTGGCTTCGATAATACCTGTGAACATGTGGCGGATTATGCAAGAAAAATTCGTAGCGTGAAGATTTAGCGGCGGGTCGGTGGTGACCAAGGACACCGATAAACATCGCTCCTGTAGGTCGGGCTGAGCGCAGCGAAGCCCAACGTTGCGGCATTTGAAGTGCTCATTGCAGCATGTTGGGCTTTGCTGCGCTCAGCCCAACCTACATAGGCCCGGATCTGGGTCTGGCGGTGATCCGCCAATCATCCCCCACCGCTTGCACGTCGATGATGTCCAGCGACAGTCCTTCGGCCAGGGTTTTGATATGGGGCAAATGAAACAGCCCGCGCGCGGCATCACCGAGCAGCAGCGGGGCCAGGTAAAGCACGAGTTCGTCCACCAGGGCCTCGCCGAGCAGGGCGCCGCTCAGGGTCGGTCCCGCTTCCACCAGCACTTCGTTAATCCCGCGCCGGGCCAGTGTCGCCATCAGACCCGTCAGCTCGCTGCCACCGTCGGCGGGCAAGTCCAGTATTTCGGCGCCCGCGTCCGCCAGTGATTGGCGTAGCGCCGGGTCGTTGTTACGGGTAGCGATGAGGGTGGCGGCGGGTTGCCGGAACAGGCCGGCACCCGGCGGTGTGCGCAGGCGCCGGTCGAGCACGACTCGAAGGGGTTGATTGAACGCGATGTCTTCGCCCAGCTCGGCGCTGCGCACCGTGAGCGACGGATCATCGGCGAGCATGGTGCCGCTGCCGGTTAGAATCGCGGAGCTTCGGGCACGCAGACGCTGGACATCGCGGCGTGCCGCGGTGCCGGTGATCCATTGACTCTCGCCGCTCGCCGTGGCCGTGCGTGCGTCCAGGCTGGCGGCCATTTTTACCCGCACGAAGGGCCGCGCCCGGGTATGGCGCATAACAAAGCCTGCGTTCAAATCCAGAGCTTCAGCCTCCATCACGCCGCAGTCCACGTGGATTCCGGCCCTGCGCAGCGCCGCGAGTCCGAGACCGGCCGTGCGCCGATCCGGGTCCGTCATGGCCGCCACCACGCGCTGCACACGGGCCGCCTGCAACGCTGCGCTGCAAGGGCCTGTGTGGCCTTGGTGATGACAGGGCTCCAGGTTCACGTAGGCGGTGGCGCCGGCGGCGCGCTCGCCCGCGGAATGAATGGCGTTGACCTCGGCGTGGGCTTCGCCGGCGCGTTCGTGCCAGCCTTCGCCGACGATTTCGCCGTCGCGCACCAGCACGCAACCGACGCGGGGATTGGGATCGGTGGTGTTAAGACCTCGACGCGCCAGCTCCAAGGCGCGGGTCATGTAGCGGATATCGTCACTCTCGCCCATGCTCAGCGCGCCCCGGGGATGGTTTCGATCACTCGTTGGGCAGCAGCGGGATCTGGCTGCGCTTGGCTTCCGGCGAAGGCTCGTTCTCCAGGCGTTCCACTTCTTCGCGAAACGCGGCTACGTCCTGGAAGCTGCGATAAACCGAGGCGAAGCGCACATAGGCCACCTGGTCCAGGTCGCCGAGCGCGGCCATTACCTGCTCGCCGATGTGCCGGCTCGCCACCTCGCGCTCGCCGCTGGCCATGAGCGAGCGTTTGATTCGCCCCAGGGCCTGCTCCACCCGCTCGCTTTCCACCGGGCGTTTTTCCAGAGCGCGCAGCATTCCCGCGCGCAGTCTTTGCTCGTCGAAGGGCACACGGCTACCGTCGCGCTTGACTACCCGCGGCAGCGCGAGCTCGGCCTTCTCGTAGGTGGTAAAGCGCTCCCGGCAGGCGCTGCATTCCCGGCGCCGGCGCACCTGGTCGCCTTCACTGACCAGGCGCGAGTCCACCACGCGGGTGTCTCGTTCCGAGCAGAATGGACATTGCATGACTATCGTTGCCTTTGGTGGTTACGCCAATCTTTGTAGTAGCGAGCATTTTCGCTAAGGGGGCCAAGGGGCCAAGGGGACAGATTTGAAATCTGTCCCCCTTAAGGGCTCGTTTCCGTGCATGCTACCAGCTGTTCCAGCACCGCGGTCCAGGCCAGGGCCAGATTCCGGCGATTGTAGCCACCGCCACCCATGGCGAGAAGGCGCCCTTCGGCGTGGGCGTCAGCCAGTGCGCACAGGCGTTTGGCGGCGTGGCCATGGGCGGCGCTGGAAAAGCGTAAATGGGTGAGGGGATCACCTGCCAGGCTGTCGGCGCCGCATTGGAAAAGAATGAACTCCGGGCGCGCGGCATCGACGAAAGCTTCCACTCGTTGCCAGGCGCTCATGAATTGCGCATCATCGGCATCCGGCGGCATGGGGATGTTGAGCTTGGTGCCGGCGGCGGCGCCGCGGCCCTGCTCGCGAGCGGTGCCGCTGCCCGGGTAGAGAAAGCGCCCGTCTTCGTGCACATCGGCAATGATCACCAGGGGATCCGATTCGAAGGCGTAGTAAACGCCGTCGCCGTGATGAGCGTCGATATCCACGTAGGCGATACGGCTAAGACCGTAGTCGCTTTCGAGCATTTCGATGGCTACGCCGCAGTCGTTGAGTGCGCAGAATCCGGCGGCGGCGCCTCGCTGGGCGTGATGCAAGCCGGCAATGGGAATAAAAGCCCGCCGGCAGTGCCCCTCCATCAGCTGTTGGCAGGCATCCAGGGTCGTGCCGACCACGAAGGCCGCGGCTTCGTAAACACCCTCGAAGGCCGGTGTGTCACCGTCGTCGAGAAAGCCTTCGCCGCGTGTGGAAAGCGCAATGAGCTTGTCCACGTAGGCGTCATGGTGAAACCGCGTGATGTCGCTTCGGGATGCGGAGACCGGAGAGTGCAAGCCCACGGCCGCGTCCAGTCCCCGGTCGCAGGCTTCACGCCAGAATGCCTCCATGCGATCGGAGCCAAAAGGATGACCATTACCGAAACCGTAGCGCTTCAGCGCATCGCCCAGATAAACACAAACCGCTTTGTCCCGGGACATGGTCACATCCTCTGACGGTGTGCCGTCGTTGCGGGGCGGTCTTTCGCGCCGCGGCTTCGCGGCTTCAAAAGGATAAGGGCCGCCGGCCGGCGCGCTGGCGCAGCCAGTTGATGCTTTTCATGATTGCCGGGCGGTGCAGGATGTGCATCTCCAGGGAGCGCTTGCCCGGGAAATCGAGCAGGGCGAGGGCGGCAACAATGGTGAGAATGCCCTGGCCGGGCAGCACAAGCATTAAGACGCCGGCGATGAACAGCACGGCCCCGAGGGTGTTCTTGGTCACAAGGAATGCCATGCGCAACAGCGGCCGATCTTGAAATATGCGCCGGCGGTGGCTGTTTTCGGCATAAAAGTCGGCGGGCAAGCGCACTATCAAGAAGGGAATCAGCATTGCCGATATCACCAGCATGGCGGCCGATGCGATTCCCAGCACCCAGATCTCGCGCTGGTAGCGCGACCATATGTCCAGCACCACGTCCGGCAGCGCCAGTTCCAAAGAATTGCCTCCTCATCGAGTCCATCGGGGCCGTCGTCTGCGCTTGCTCAGCTACAACATCCAGACCGGCATCTCTTATCACCATTATGGACATTATCTTACCCGCAGCTGGCGGCATCTCCTGCCCCATGGGGCGCGGGAAAAAAATCTCGACGGTATCGCCGCCTGCTTGAACGGCTACGATGTCGTCGCGCTTCAGGAAACCGACGCCGGCAGTTTGCGTACCGGGTTCACCAATCAGACAGAATACCTCGCCCGCCGCTCGCAGTTTCCCTATTGGCTGGACCATACCAATCGGCACCTGGGTCGGTTCGCGCGGCACAGTAACGGGTTGTTGAGCCGATTCGAACCCCACAGCGTGGTCCGTCACCGTTTGCCCGGGCTGCCGGGGCGGGGCGCCCTGGTGGCGGAGCTGGGCAAGAGCCGCGGGTCGCTGGCGGTCTTCGTTCTGCACCTGGCGCTCGGGCGCGCGGCGCGGCTGCGCCAGGTCGCCTATCTGGTGGATCAGGTTAACCGCTTCGATCAGGTCATTTTCATGGGTGATCTCAACTGCGATCCGTGGAGTGCGGAGATGCAACTGCTCATCGACGAAACACGGCTGGTGGCGCCATCACGCGAGCACGGCACCTATCCAAGCTGGCGCCCGCGCCGGCGCATCGACCACATTCTGGTGACGCCTGAAATCCGCGTTCGGCGCAGCTTTGTCCCCACCTGGCGCTACTCGGATCACCTGCCCATAGCTATGGAAATCGTTTTGCCGGAATCCATTTGAGCCGCGCTTCGTTGCGCCAGGGCGCATCGGTTGACTTCGGCGACACGGGCTCTCGACAATAGCGCGACACAGGAGCGGTCGAAATGTCGAAGCGATGAAAGCATTCTCCCAGGCGTGCGAGAACAATAAAGGCCCGATTTTGGAAATACTGCGCCCGCTGCTCGAAGGCAGGCAGTCGGTTTTGGAAATCGGCAGCGGCACCGGTCAGCATGCCGCACATTTTGCCGCCTGCCTGCCACGGATTATCTGGCAGACCAGCGATGTGGCGGCGAATCATGGCAGCATTGAAGCTTGGATCGAAGGCGTCAGCAACGTGCGCGCGCCCATTGCGCTCGACGTCGATGTCGATGATTGGCCAACGGAGCGCTACGATGGTGTCTTCAGCGCTAATACCGCGCACATCATGCACTGGCCCACGGTGGTCAATATGTTCGGCGGCGTCGCCAACATCATTCACCCAGGTGGCGTGTTTGCGCTGTACGGGCCGTTCAACTACCACGGTGAGTATACGAGCGCCAGCAACGCGCAGTTCGACGGCCACCTGCGCGCCACCGATGCCGGCATGGGTATTCGTGATTTCGAAGCCCTCGCCGAACTCGCGCGCTCGGTGGATATGACATTGTTCGCCGATAATGCCCTGCCGGCCAATAATCGAATGCTCGTGTGGCAGCGGAATTGAAGCGGGCTTTTGACGCGCCATACTCGTGCTCTCACTACGTCAAGTCAGTAAGTCATATCGTGAAGCCGGCACCCGGCGGGCGATCCTGGAAGGCGCCGAGCTGGACATCGAGCGCGGTGAATTCGTTGCCGTCACCGGGCGCAGCGGAACGGGTAAGTCGACACTGCTGAATTTGATCAGCGGCATCGACCTGCCGGATTGCGGCACCATCGTGCTCGACGGCGTCGACCTCACCGCGCTCAGTGAGCGTCAGCGCACCATTAATCGTCGACACCGGGTGGGCTTCGTGTTCCAGTTTTTCAATCTCATTCCCACATTGAGTGTTGCGGAAAACTTGATGCTGCCCCTCGAGCTCATTGCGCTCCAGGAACAGACGGCCCGCCAAAGGGTGATGCGTATGCTGGAACGCGTCGATCTGGTGGCGCGAGCGGATAGTTATCCCGATCGCCTTTCCGGCGGCGAACAGCAACGGGTGGCGGTGGCCCGCGCCCTGGTGCACGAACCGGACCTGGTACTCGCCGATGAACCCACGGGCAATCTCGACGCCGAAACCGGCCGCATGGTATTGGCGCTGTTATGCGATATGAGCCGTGATGCGGGTAAGACCTTGATCATTGTTACCCACAGTGCAGAGGCGGCGGCGCGTGCCGGACGGGTGCTGCGCATCGACAACGGCCGCATACTCGAACCATCACCAAACCCACCTGTAGCGGCTAGAGCCGGATCATGAAGGCGATTCTGTGGCGCGCGAGTCTGCGCTACAGTCTGCGGCACCCTTGGCAAGTCGGCTTGTCCTTGCTCGGAATTGCACTCGGTGTTGCCGTCGTTGTTTCCATTGACCTTTCCGTCGACAGCGCGCGCCGCGCGTTCGTCTTGTCCAATGAAGCGGTGCTGGGTGCCAGCACTCATCGGCTTCTCGGTGGCCCCGGGGGTATTGATGAGAGGCTTTATCGTCGCTTGAGGATGCAATTGCCGGGCTTGAGTGCGGCGCCCGTGGTCGAGGGCTATGTGGATGGCGGCGACGGTGTGGCCCTGCGCCTGCTCGGCATCGATGTTTTTTCCGAAGCGGACTTCCGCCCGCGCTTGCGCAAGGTGGCGGCTGCCGACAGCGCCACCCTGGCGTCGTTCATGACCGAACCCGGCGCGGTGCTACTGTCCGCTGCCACGGCTGAACGCTTGGGCGTCGACGTGGGTGAGCATTTCCACGTTGTGGTCAACGGGCGCCGGCAGGTTCTCACGATGATCGGAGTGCTGAGCACGGATGACGCATTCAGCGCGGCGTCGATGGCGGATGTGCTGGTCGCCGATATCGCCACCGCCCAGGAGTTGCTGGACCGGCTGGGGCGGTTGAGCAGTATTGACCTTCGCCTGGGTAATGGCCTGGCCGACAGCGATATGGCGGCGCTCGCGGCTCTGCTACCCGCCGGCGTTCGAGTGGAGCCCGCGGGCAGCGGCTCCAGGGCCGCCGAACGAATGACCGGCGCTTTCAACCTCAACCTGGTCATGCTGGGACTCCTGGCCGTCATGGTTGGGATGTTTCTGGTTTACAACACCGTCACCTTTTCGGTGGTGCAACGCCGCCAGCTCATCGGCGCGCTGCGCGTGGTCGGTGTGACTCGGGATCAGATTTTTTCATTGGTGCTCGTGGAGGCCGTGCTAATCGCGTTGGTCGCGGCGGTCGCGGGCATCGCCCTCGGTGTGTTGCTGGCCGAGCAACTCGTGGGGCTGGTGAGCCGCACCATCAACGATCTTTATTTCACCGTCAGCGTGCGAGAACTCCATGTCACCCCGCTAATTCTCGCCAAAGGCGCGGCGGTTGGGGTTCTGGCGGCGGTTGTCGCAGCGGCCGTACCTGCTTACGAGGCAACGCGGGTTGCACCACGGGCGGCAATGGCGCGATCCCTGGTGGAAACGCAACTGCGCCACCGGCTTCCACTGGTGAGTATCGCCGGTGGGATGGCCTTGCTG
>Ga0055476_10000512_pt1 | contig 10161 bp, 7 predicted proteins | sample Muzzi_CordC_D2_FD_57682 | JGI IMG/M metagenome (GOLD analysis project Ga0055476, IMG submission 57682) | Wetland microbial communities from San Francisco Bay, California, USA, that impact long-term carbon sequestration - Muzzi_CordC_D2 | ecosystem: Environmental > Aquatic > Marine > Wetlands ... | reverse complement strand
TCCTGGAGCAGGAAGCCGTTGAACGTGACGAAGAGGCGGTTGCCGGAGCCCGTCAGATACCCGGGGTTGTAATAGAACTCGGCTCCGCCCCCGACGATCGCCGCACCGCTCGGTGCCGTCTGACCATCGCTGCTGTAGTGCCCCGCGCCGACCACCGTGGCGATCAGCAGCGAGATGTCGACCTCTTGAAATGCGCCCGTATTGGACGTTACGTCGACGATGAAGACATCGCTGCCGCCGGCGCCGGTGATGATGGACTGCGTTCCGGCGTCGTTGCCCACATTCGAGAGCGTGATCTGGTTGCCGGCACCATCGGTGATCGTGACCGGCCCGGCCAGCGTGTAGCTGAGCGCGAAGGCACTCGGCGCGCTCACGAGCAGCGCCGCAAACATGCCGACGGCCAGTATCGAGCCTTTGCGAATTCTCATCTCGTCTCCCGTTCCCGTGTGCTCGTGCCGGTGTCGATTCGTTGTCCGCATTCGCCGTGCGTCAGCCGATCCCAAGTACTGCCGCCCGTCTGTGGTGTCCACCCTACGCGAAATCACGCAGCAGGTGTGAAAAATTCTCGTGCCGCATTACTTAGCAAGATGCGTTCCAGCTTTGCAGATGCGGCATGCGAATCGTAAGTATCCGAAAATACAGCGTTTTTATTGAATTTCCGGAATCGCGACAAATACCGCTAAAGAAACTTGGGAAACGTTTTACCCTTTTCGTGCAAGGGCGTTCCCAAGCGATTCGACTGGGCCCGGCGAGACGAATCCGGCGACCGGCCCGACGAGCCGTCAGGGCTCGACGATTCGACCGTGAACCTTGCTCTGATCGAAGTCGAGACGGTCGTTTCGCTTCACGTCCGCCACCAGGTGGGCGGCGCGCAGGGCGCCCCCGTCGTGAGCCGAGCCGGTGGTCGCGGCCTCGGCCGAGTCGTAGACGCGGACGTCGAGAATCTCCGCGCCCGCGTGCTGCCGGCGGATGTCCCGGATCAGCTGCTCGAGCTCGGATTCGGATGTCGAGGGCTCCACGACGGCCACGATCGTGCGATGGGTGCCCGGCTCGACCGCGTCGGGCGCTTCGTCCCAGGCTCCGATCAGCGCGTGGGGAACGTCGCTGAGCGGTTCGGGGGCCAGCTTCTCGGAGACCGTCATCGCGATCCGATCGGCCGCGGGCGCGGGCGGCGGTTGCTCGCTGACGAGTTCGGGGTCGCCGCCGAGCGCCGCCTCCCACTCCTTGGCGGTGCTCGGCGGAGTGGCCGCGGCCGGCGACTCGGTCGGGACCGCGGCTTCGGCCATCGCTCCGCGAGTCTCGGCTCGCGGCGCCGGCTTCGTCTCCGGGTGCCGGAGTGCGTAGAGCACGGCCGTGGTGCAGACCGCGATCGCGAGAACCACGAGGCTGAATCGACGAAAATTCATGAGGTCGTTGCTCCCGAAACCGCGGCTGCCGACTCCCCAAAGGAAGCCGGCAGCCTGGTGACCATCGTGAAGACTCTGCGGTCCGTTACTGGAACATGGTCGCGTCGATCACACCCACGCCGTTGTTGATGTCGTCGGCGAGTTCGTGCGCGTCCGCCTGCAGGCTCGCGTCACCCGAGAGCAGATTCGATTCGATCAGGGTGAGGGCGGCCTCGACGTTGGTGTCGGCGGAGCCGTCGCCGTCCGTGTCGAGCTGCGTGCCGTTGACTCCGACGAAGAGGCGGCATTTGGTGTTGGTCGGGTAGAGGTTTCCCGCCGCAACGTTCAGCAACAGGGCGGCGAGCTGCTGCTTGCCGCGCTCCAGGATGTCCCGGTTGCCCGTGCTCGTCAGTGCGGCGATCAGCTCGGCTTCCGTCGCGAAGACCGTCGAGATTGCGACGGCTTCCGCCTTCACGGCGTCGAAGTCGCCGTCCTGGAAGAACTTCAACAGGCCCTTCTTGCCTTCTTCGCGATTCTTCCAGAAGCCGATCGTGCAGGCGAGCGCCGGCGGTGCCACGACGGGGCCGACGCAGGTTGCGGTCGTGTCGATCGAGAAGGTGCTGCCGACCGCGACGTGGGTGTCCGTCACTTCACCGGGGCCGAAGGGCGAGATCAGGTAGAGCTGCTCGCTGACCTCACTCGGATCGATGAAGTCGACGTTGAAGTTCCAGCGCACGACCGTGGACTCGATGTCCACGGAACTGGGCTCGACCCCGGCGCCGTCGATGAAACCGGCGGCGACGGTTCCGTTGACCGGCGTCTCGGTTTCGAACTGCTTGATCGGTCCGAGCAGCGCGTTCGAGCCCGGGTCGTTCGCGATCGTGTAGATGTAGGTGAAGTTGCCGGCACTCGGCATCGGATTGTCGGGATTGGTGTCCGAATACACCTTGAACGATTTGGTGACGACATAGACCGGGCCGGTGCAGAAGGCGCCCAGTCCGAGGTCTTCACAGGTTGCGGAAGTGATCGGTTGACTGCCCTCGGCATCCGGCGCGGCTGCTGCGGGCAACGCGAGGATGCTGATACCGAAGACGGCCAGTGTCGCAAGAGCGAAGCGGAGTTTGATAGTGGGGGCTTGCATTTGGACCTCCATGAGTCCCACGTTGCGTCATTTAGTGAGTAAGTGGCCCGCATATATAAAAAGTGTCGTTCTCGATCGGAATATTCCTTAGTAGGTGCAAGCACCTAGGGGGAAAACGACGGCTGTGGTCGCCATCGCGCTCGCAAAAGCCGCCCGCAATGCTGTGCTCCGTTCTCTCGTTTGCAAGCAGGCGACCGCATCAAGTTGGCGGCGTTGAACGAGTTCATCCGGATCTCGGGGGTCCGAAGCTCGCTGTGACCCGGTCCCCGACATTTCGACCGGCGCTCTGCCGCGCCGACGACGGCGATTCCTGGGGAGTTTCGGATCGGCTCCGCGAAGCGACAGTGGTAACCTCGGCGTCCCGTCGCGCCCGCCGCGGCCGCTGGAGGAGCCCGGATTGCCGGATCTGATCTATGAGAAGCGGGATGGAATCGCCTACCTGACGATGAACCGGCCGGAACGCCGGAACGCCTTCAGCCCCCAGATGATGGTGCAACTCGCCGCGGCCTGGCACGAATTCCGGGACGACGACGACGCGCGGGTCGCGATCCTCACCGGCGCCGGCGACGAGTCGTTCTGCGCGGGCGGCGATCTGGAGCTGTTGATTCCGTTGATCACCGGCGCGCGCAAGCCCGCCGACGAGTGGGACGAGAAGCTCGTCGCCGACCTGCGCTTGATCCTGACCGCGATCCTTCGGCCGTTCGAGCTCTACAAGCCGGTCGTCGCGGCCGTGAACGGGTTCGCGGTCGCGGGAGGCTGCGAGATCCTGCAGGCCACCGACCTCCGCATCGCGTCGAAGAATGCGAGCTTCGGGCTCGCGGAGGCCCAGCGAGGCCTGGTCCCCGGCGGCGGCTCGATGGTGCGATTGCCGCGCCAGGTTCCGTATTGCAAGGCGATGGAGATCCTGCTGCTCGGCGACCGGATCTCGGCTCGCGAGGCGCACCGGATCGGCCTGATCAACGAGATCGTCGAGCCCGAGGACGTGCTGCCGCGGGCCGAGGAGATCGCGCGCAGGCTCGCGAAGAACGGGCCGCTCGCGTTGCGCAAGATCAAGGAGGTGGTGCTTCGAACGAACGGCATGCCGATCGCGGAGGCGTTCGAGATCGAGAACGAGTGCTCGCAGGCGGTGATGTCGTCGCAGGATGCGCGCGAGGGACCGCGCGCGTTTCGCGAGAAACGCGACCCCGTCTTCACCGGCGAGTGACTCCGGAGTCGTCGCCGAACCAGGAGAATTCGTGCCGCTCGATTCCAGTACTCCCGTGCTCGTCGGTGTCGGCGTCGCCGATCGTCGTTGCGAAGACCCCGGCGAGGCGCTCGAGCCTTCGGAGCTGATGATCGAGGCGCTCGCTGCCGCCGAAGCCGACGCGGGTGTGCGCGGCCTGCTCGCTGCCGCCGACTCCGTCCACGTGCCGCGCGGGTTCTGGAATTACTCCGATCCGGGGCGCCTGGTCGCAGAACGCTTCGGGGCGTCCCACGCGCGCACCGTCCTCGCCGAGATCGGCGTGCTCCAGCAGACCCTGTTGAACGGCGCCTGCTGCGCCATCGCCTCGGGCGAAGCCGAAATCGCGATCGTCACCGGCGGCGACGCGAAGTACCGCAACCTGCGCGCCGGGATCAGCGGAATGCCGCAGCGCGATACGCCCCAGACGGACGTGAAGCCCGACCGGGTGCTGCAGCCGTCGACCGCGCTGTGGTCATCGGTGGAGTCCGATCGCGGGCTGATGATGCCCGCGCAGTACTTCACGCTGATGGAGAGTGCGATGCGCTTCGACGCGGGGCTGAGCATCGATGCGCACCGCGACCGCATCGCCCGGCTTTGGGCGCGCATGAGTGAAGTCGCGGCGCGAAACCCGCACGCGCGCCAACGCGAAGCGGTCGCGGCCGAGACGATCCGAAACCCCTCCGAGCGCAATCCGATGATCGCCTTCCCCTACACCAAGCTGCACAACTCCGACTGGAACGTGGATCAGGCGGCCGGATTGATCTTCTGCTCGGTCGCGAAGGCGCGCGCGCTCGGCATTCCCGAGACGCGCTGGGTCTACCCGCTGTCGGGAACCGAAGCCAATCAGATGCTCGATCTCGCCGCGCGCGCCCGCATGCACCGCTGTCCGGGCATCGAAATCGCCGGCGCTTGCGCGCTCGAGCTCGCCGGGCGCGGTGTCGACGGCGTGGAGCACTTCGATCTCTACAGCTGTTTTCCGGCCGCGGTGCAGCTGTTCGCGCGCGAACTCGGCATCGGACTCGACCGCCCGCTCACGGTGACCGGCGGCATGCGTTTCGCCGGCGGCCCGCTCAACAACTACGTGCTGCAGGCGGTCGCGCGGATGGCCGAAGTGCTGCGCGCGGATCGCGGCAGCACGGGGCTGGTCAGCTGCGTGAGCGGCTTCCTGACGAAGCAGGGGATCGGTATCTGGTCGACCGATCCACCGGAGCGCAGCTTCCGCTTCGCCGACGTCACGGCCGAAACCACGCGGGCGACCGAGACGCGCAAGCTCGTGGTCGCGCCCGAGGGGCCGGCTCGCATCGCGGGCTATACGGTGCTCTACCTCGGTCCGAACCCCGCTCGGGCGATTGCGGTCTGCGATCTGCCGAACGGGAACCGCAGCGTGGTGAGCAGCGACGACCCCGAACTCGCGCGTGCGATGACGCTCGAAGAGTTCGTCGGCCGGGAGGTCGCCGTCGGACCGGACAGTGAGATGTCGCTGGGCGCCAACGCCTGACGGAGGTTCGATGCACGCGTTGTCGGGGCTGCGGGTCGTCGACTTCTCCACCGGACTGGCGGGCCCGTACTGCACCAAGCTGCTCGCCGATGCGCGCGCGGACGTGATCAAGGTCGAGTCGTCCGCCGGCGACCCGCTGCGGCGGCGTTCCGCGAGCGGCGGGGATCTCCCGGGCGAGGACAGCCCGCTGTTCTGCTTCCTGAATGCGTCGAAGCGCTCCGTCGTCGGCGGGCCGAGCGACCCGGACGTGATCGAGCTCGTGGCCGGTGCCGATCTCGTGGTCGAGAGCTTCGCGCCCGGCGAATTCGACGCGCGCGCGCTCTGTGCGCGTTTTCCGTCGCTCGTGGTGCTGTCGATCTCGCCGTACGGTCGACGCGGGCCGTGGGCGGATCGCTGCGCGACCGAGTTCACGCTCCAGGCCGAGTCGGGCTCGATCGGCAGCCGCGGCCTTCCGGGCGCCGAGCCGTTCCAGGCGGGCGGTCGCATCACCGAATGGGTGGCGGGCACGTTCGCGAGCGTCGGCGCGCTGGCTGCGGTGCGGCGCGCACGCGAGTTCGGCTGGGGTGAGCACGTCGATTTCTCGCTGCTGGAGGGCATCAACATCGCGGGCAGCAACTATCTCGATCTGGTCTTCAGCCTGCTGGGCCGGCCCGAGCTCACCGGATCGGTTCAGAGCATCGAGACCCCGTCGATCGAACCGACACGCGATGGTTTCGTCGGCTTCTGCACCAATACGGCCCAGCAGTTCTCCGATTTCCTGTTGCTGATCGGCCGGCCGGATCTGCGCGAAGATCGGGAGCTGTTCCTGGTGCAGAATCGCCTGAAGCGACTCGACGAATGGAACGAGATCGTCCACACCTATACCCGCGCGCACACCACCGCCGAGATCATCGAGCAGGCGACGCTGCTGCGGATCCCGGTGGCGCCGGTGAACGATGGACGCAGCGTCTTCGACCACGAGCAGCTGGTCGAGCGCGGCGTGTTCCAGATGGAGCCGCGCGGACGTTTTCGACAGCCGCGCCCGCCGTACAAGATCGACGGTGAGAGTCCGCCGCCACCGCGGCCCGCGCCGCGACTCGGGGAGCACACCGGCCGTGTCGAGCCGCGCGCGAGGCGGGTGATCGAGCCGAAAGGGGAGCGCGCGCTGCCGCTCGCGGGTCTGCGGATCGTCGACCTCACCGCCTGGTGGGCCGGCCCGTCGGCGACCCACATGCTCGCCTGCCTCGGCGCCGACGTGGTTCACGTCGAGGCGATCCAGCGAATGGACGGGATGCGGATGATGGGCGGAGCCTTCCAGGGGCGGGAGCGCTGGTGGGAGTACAGCGCGTTCTTCCTGGCGGCGAACGCGAACAAGCGCGGGCTCACGCTGGACCTCACGACGCCGCGCGGTCGCGAGCTGCTGTTGCAGCTGGTGTCGGTCTCCGACGCGGTGGTCGAGAACTTCACACCGCGCGTGATGCACAACCTGGGGCTCGACCGCGACGCCATTCGGGCGGCGAACCCCCGGGCGATCTTCGTGCGAATGCCCGCGTTCGGGCTCGACGGACCCTGGCGCGACAACACCGGCTTCGCGCAGACGATGGAGCAGCTCACGGGTCTGGCCTGGCGCACCGGCCTGGTGGACGACCAGCCGCGCATCCAGCGCGGGCCCTGCGATCCGCTCGCGGGCATGCATGCAGCCTTCTCGCTGCTCGTGGCCCTGGCGGAGCGCGACGCGACCGGGCAGGGCGCCCTGGTCGAGTGCACGATGGTGGAAGGCGCGCTCAACGCGGCTGCGGAGCAGTCGCTCGAGTGGAGCGCTCACGGAGTCGTGTTGGAGCGCGAGGGCAATCGCAGCCCCGACGCTGCGCCGCAGGGCCTCTACTCGTGTCGCGGCCACGACGCAGCGGCGAATCCGCGCTGGCTCGCGCTCTCGGTCGCGCAGGACGCGCAGTGGCTGGCGCTCCGGCGGGTGCTCGGCGACCCCGAATGGGCGCGCGATCGCAGCTTGCAGACGCACGCGGGCCGGCGCGAAGCCCACGATCGAATCGACTTCCGGTTGCGGGCCGCGTTCGGAGAGCGGGAAGTCGTCGCGCTCGCCGACGAACTCGCGGCGGCGGGCGTGCCGGCGGCGGCGCTCGCGGACCCGCGCGCGACCGGGCGCAACCCGCAACTCGCTGCGCGCGACTTCTACGAACCGGTCGACCACCCGGTGGCGGGGACGCATCCGACGCCGACGCTGCCGTTTCGCTATGCGAGCGTCGATCGCTGGCTCCGCAATGCGGCGCCGACACTCGGGCAACACAACCGCGAAATCCTCGGCGGTCTACTGGGGCTCGGATCCGAAGAAATCGATCGACTGCAGGAAGACGCCGTGATCGGAGAGCTGCCGGCGAATCGCTGAGCATCTCCGCCCGCTTCGAGGCCGGGGGGCTAGCGATCGGCTGCTCCCGAAGGAAGCGCTTCCGCGACCATTTCCGCCAGCAGCCGGTTGCCCGCGGCCGTGAAGTGGTAGTCCTTCGCGAAGAAGAGACGCTCCTTCTCCTCCGCCCACGATGGATCGAGGCTCGGATCGAAGAACTGCGCGCCGAGCTTCGTAACCGGTTCGAGCCAGTCGTAGAAGTGCGGCGGACCGTCGCGGTAGGGAACGCCGAGGACCAACACGCGGAATCCCTCGCGTTCGCCGACGGCCGCGAGATTTCGGATTTGGAGCAGCGCCTTGTGAGCCGCCCAGTCGATCAGCTCGGTTTCGTCCAGATCGGGCAGGACGTGGTAGACATCGCGACCGACGAATCGCGACAGCACCAGGCCGTAGAGGATCCGATTGCGGAGGAATTCGGGGGTTTGCCGCTCGATGTTGCCGAGGAAGTAGATCCAGTTCTTCGTGGGGTCGAGCGGAACGAGGGCGCCCCGCTCGATCGAGTACAGCGGCTGGCCGATGTTGTCGTGCAGATCGTTGCTGTAGACCGCGAAGATCACGAGATCCGGCTCGAGACCGAGCGGAGCCAGGCGGGAAGTCCAGAGCTTGTAGGCTCCGTCGGTGCCGTATCCCTTGATTCCGGCGTTGATGACATCGACGTTCCGACCGGCTTCGCTCAGCACTGCTTCGAGCTGATTGGGGAAGCTCTCATCGTCGTCGACTCCGTGGCCGAAGATCATCGAATCGCCCAGCACGACGATTCGCTGGTCGAAATCGGCGCGCGGCCGGATCGGATCGTCGCGCAGGCCGACGGAGTTCGTCGAGGCGCGTTCGGTGAACTCCTCGTTCTTCGCCACCCGCGTGCGATTCGGTCGGAGCGAGTAGATCAGTTCGTCGTCGAGCTGGAAGAGTTCCTGTACCTGCCAGACCCTGAGCACGGGCTCGAACAACGCCGACAGCACGAACTCCAGCAGGATCAGCGTCGCGAGCGCGGAGGCGAGGCCGAGCGCCAGCTTTGCGGCGAGCGAACCGGCTGCGTTCAACTTCTACCGCCCCTTTCCGGCCCGTAGTCCCCGTCCGCCGCGACGAATCAGTTGAGCGAGCGGTGCACGTGGACCGTCAGGTCGCCGAGCATGTTCGTGTAGCTGCCGTATTCGTTGTCGTACCAGCCGAAGATCTTCGCGTGCGTGACCGGCACACGGATCATCGGATCGTCGAGCTCGGCGAGCAGACGCGGATCGACATCGGGAACGTGTGCGAGGTCGAAGTTGACGAAGCCGGTGCGAGTGTGGGTTTCATGGGCTTCGATCACGACCGCCGCGCGCATGCCCGTGACGTCTGCGGGCACGTTCTGCTCTTCGCTGTAGACCAGTTGCCCCTTCTGGGGGCCCGCCGCGGCGGCGCGGTAGATATCGTTCACCAGGGTGTTGGTCACCGAGGCGCGGCCGTCGGTTCCGATCTGGGTCTGGAAGGTGAGATTCAGGATGATCAAGGACTCGGTCGGGATCGGGATCCGGACCGAGTCCGCCATGAAGCCGATTTCGCGAATCTCGGGGATCACTTCCTCGAGCGCGTGAGCGGCGTTGCTCGACGTGAGGATGATGCTGTTGAGCGAGCTGCGGCTGCGGCGCAGGTCGCTCGCTCCCGCTTTCGGCACCGTGTCGAGCAGCGTCTGGCTGTTGGTTGCGGCGTGAACCGTGCTCATCGATGCGGTCATGACCGTCGAGTCGCGCAGATGGTCGAGCAGGGGCTTCACCATGTGGGCCAGCGCCGTCGTGGTGCACGAGGCGGCGGAAACGACCCGCTGGCGCGCCGGGTCGAACAGATCGTGATTGCAGCCGTAGATCAGCGTGATCGCGTCGTCGGGCAGTGACTTGCTCTTGTCCTTGATCTTGAAGGCCGCGCTGTTGATCACGACCTCGGCTCCGGCGTCGAGGTGGCCGCGGAGAGCGCCTCGCTCGTCGTCCGCCGAAGCCGTCGGGTCGCCGAATGCTCCGGTCGTGTCGACGACCACGCGCGCGGCGTGGTCTCTCCAGCCGATGTCGCGCGGGTTGCGGGCGGTCTGGAGCACGCTGACGGGCACGTCGGCGACCTCGAGCCGTCGCTTGTCGCGGTCGACGATCCGCACGCACGGGGCGGCGTTCGCGCCGAACAAGAAGCGGTGCATGCTGCCGTAGGTCGAGTCCTTCTCGATGACACTGCAAACGGTCTCGAGGTCGCGCCCGACCTCGCGACCGACGTTCACCACGATCTTCGAAAAGTACTTCCGTTCGACGTGGTGCCAGAGGCTGAGTTTTCCGATCCGCCCCAGACCGTTGATTCCGAGCGTGCGCTCCGCTGATTCGATGTCTGCCATGTTCGTTTGCATCCTTCCTGATCGTGACTTCAGACCAGTCGCTGTCTTCGGACGATCGTCGAGGGATGTTTCCCGAGATAGACCGATCCGTCACTGCCGTTGATCGAAATGAAGTCTCCGGTCGCGATCGTGCGCCCCGCGAGCTCCGATTGGTTCCTCTC
>Ga0055476_10000511_pt1 | contig 10178 bp, 9 predicted proteins | sample Muzzi_CordC_D2_FD_57682 | JGI IMG/M metagenome (GOLD analysis project Ga0055476, IMG submission 57682) | Wetland microbial communities from San Francisco Bay, California, USA, that impact long-term carbon sequestration - Muzzi_CordC_D2 | ecosystem: Environmental > Aquatic > Marine > Wetlands ... | reverse complement strand
GATCATGGAATACCTCGACGAGCGCTTTCCGCACCCGCCCCTGATGCCGGTTGACCCGGTATCGCGGGCACGCACCCGGCTGGCGCTGTTCCGCATCGAACAGGACTGGTACCAGCTGGTGCCGGCGCTGGAGTCCAAGGGAGAGAAGACCTCGGCCAAGGCGCGCAAGGAACTGCGTGACAGCCTCACCGCGAGTGCCGAGGGGTTCGGCGCCAAGCCGTTTTTCCTCAGCGACGAGTTCTCACTGGTCGATGCCACGATCGTGCCAATCCTCTGGCGCCTGATGAGTTACCGCATCGAGCTGCCGCGCCAGGCGAGACCGGTAGTCGAGTATGCCGAGCGCATGTTCGCGCGTGACACTTTCCAGGCCAGTCTCTCGGACGCGGAGCGCGAGATGCGGGAGTAGCCGCGTCGCTGCGCGAGACCGCCAGGTAACCCCGTCATCCCGGTAGCAGCTCTGGTCATCGACCTGATTTACCGGTAACGTTGTTGCATGAATTCCAGCCGTCCCTACCTGATTCGCGCCATTCACGAGTGGATTCTCGATAACGAGATGACGCCCCACCTGCTGGTGGATATCGAGGGTGAAGGCGTGGATGTACCGGCCCAGCAGGGCCAGAACGGCAAGATCGTCCTGAATATCAGCCCGCAGGCCGTCGAGGGCCTGATGCTTGGCAATGATGCCATCGGTTTTCGTGCCCGCTTCGGCGGGATTGCCACCGACGTTCACGTGCCGGTCGCCGCGGTAATGGCTGTCTATGCCAAGGAGAACGGCCGCGGCATGGTGTTTTCCGAGGACAACGTCTCTCCTGATCCTGATGATGGCTCCGACCGCAAGACGGGCCGGAAACCGGACCTGAAGATCGTCAAGTAAGCCTTTCCCGGCGATCACCCGCCGGTGTCTTTTCTATCTGTGTTTTTTATGGCCACGGAATCCACGGAAGGACACGGAAAGAAATAATACCCGGTCACTATTGCTCCTTACCTCTTGTCCTTCCAGGGAGCACCCGAAATGCGGGCATAAAAGAGTTAAGGGGTGCGGCATTTGTAGCGTAGAGATTCGTGCTCATGTCAGGTCTCATGCGGCCGGCATTCAAGCTGACAGGATAGTGAATGTAAATAAGACAGCAGCGACGGCCAGTAGATATTTTTCCGTGTCCTTCCGTGGATTCCGTGGCCATTAAAAAACCGACTCCCGCCCTGGCCTGTCAGCACCTGCGATTTCAGTTCAGCTGTGCAGTGGAGTATTCACTGAATGTGATGGGGCGGCAGCGACAACCGCAAAAATTTCCCGTGTTTTTCCGTGGATTCCGTGGCCATTGAAAAACCGGCTCCCGCCCTGGTCTGTCAGCACCCGCGATTTTCAGTTCAGCAGCGCAGCGGTTCCAGCCGCAGCTGGGCGGCTGGTACGCCGCCGCTGGAGAGTGTGCTTTCGGCCGCTTCCAGTAACGCTTCCGGCAGGCAGGCATAGAAGTCGAACTGCCCTGGGTCACCCGTTGCCCGCAGGTATTCCGCCAGCATGCCGGTGATCGCCGCCTCCGACTCCGCCTCCAGCGGGGTGTAATGGAAATTGTCCAGGGCGTCCTCCCAGGCGCGGCACAGGTTGCCCGCATAGTGGCTGTTTCCCGGGGTCGTAATCCAGCACAGGTGGATATGCTCTGCGCTATCCAGCGCCATGGCGTGCTCCACCAGGCTTTTCACCGGGCCGACCCCGGTGTTGCAAGCGATGAATACCAGTGACCGGGGCGAATCCTCGTCCAGCGTAAATTCTCCCCGCGGGCCGCGGATGTGAATGCTGGAGTTGGCCTTTACACACTCGCGCAGCTGCTGGCTGAACGGGTCGCCCGCCGTGGTCGGCACGTGGAACTGCAGGTTCATGTCGTCGCAGGGGCAGCTGGCGATGGCGCAGTCGCGCGGCGGTGCGTCCGGAATCTCCAGGGACAGGTACTGGCCGGCGAGGAAGCGCAGCCGCTGGGTGCGTGGTGTCCTGGCTTGCAGCAGGATGACGCGCTCGTCCGGGGCCTCGACCTTCTTTACGCGGATATCGATTTCCTGGAGGGGGATGTCATGGGAGCCTGCGGCTTCCTCCGCTTCCAGTACCACGTCGGTGACAGCGGTGTGGGAACAGGTGAGGATATAGCCCAGTCCTTTTTCGGTATCCGAAAAAACGTGGTCATAGTCACGGACCTTGCCGACCTGGCCGGAAACGACCTTGGCCTTGCAGAGACCGCAATTGCCGTTGCTGCAGCCGTAGTTCAGCGCCAGGCCGCTGCGCAGCCCCGCCTCGAGTATGGACTCGGAACCCTCGATGAAGAACTCGTGTCCGCTGGGCAGAATACGGACCTGGGCTGCGATGACGCGCAGCAAGGCCTCTTTCGCGATGTCCTGCGAGTCATCCTTGCGGGTCTCGGTGGCCGCGATCGCCTGCTGCAGCCAGTCCTGCAGCTTGCCCAGCGTCCCGGACCGGGCTTCGTCAGCACTGCCGGCCAGTTCCGCCAGCTTCTGCTGCAGGTCTGCGACCAGCTCACGGTAGCGGCGGGCATCCTGCCTGGCGGTTGCCAGTTCCCGCCCCAGCGACAGGATGCGTGCGGCGAGGGTGTTGTAGTCCGGCATATCCTCGTCGGGGCGGACGATCTTGTTGACTGCCTGCTCCATGATGTGGCCGACGCGTTCCAGCATGGTAGTGTCTTCGACCTGCGTTTGCGGGTAGGCCTGCAGCAGGTCTGCCAGCAGCAGTTCGCCCTCAAAGGTGCGTAATTCACCCTGCTGGATTTTCTGCTGCAAGGTGCCCCGTTTGACGCCCACCAGGCGTGCGGCTCGCGAGAGTGTGATCAGGCGCGGCATGTTTACCTCTGGTAATCCGTGACAATTTTTGGCCTTACTCTAGCACAGCTTTGCGGGAATGTTCGGCCGCCAGGGCGGGGTATACTGGCGCGCATCAGTACACACGGAGACCGCCATGATCGAGATCATTACCGCGGACATTACCACCCTGGATGTTGACGCGATTGTCAATGCAGCGAACAGCAGCCTGCTGGGCGGCGGCGGCGTGGACGGCGCCATTCACCGCGCCGCGGGCCCGCTGCTGCTGAAGTTCTGCCGCACCCTGAACGGCTGCCGTACCGGCGAGGCCAGGATCAGCCCCGGCTTCAAGCTGCCGGCGCGGCGCGTCATCCACACCGTCGGCCCGGTATGGAAGGGCGGCGCTGACTACGAGGTTCCGCTGCTGCAGGCCTGCTACCGCAACAGCTTCGAAATCGCCCTGGAAAACGGGGTGCGCAGCATTGCCTTTCCGGCGATCAGCACCGGTGTGTACGGCTTCCCGAAGCAGCAGGCCGCGGAGATCGCCGTCGCCGCCATGCTGGAATACGCAGATCGTTTCGAACGCATCATTGCCTGCTGCTTCAGCGAGGCGGATGCGGAGCTGTACCGGCAGGTGCTGAAAGGGCTGTGGAAATAGGCATGCAGGGGCAGTCGGGCAATCTTTCTTATGTCCTGCCCGCCTGTTTCCGCTGCGGGGATTCAACCGGACGCTAGTGGAAGTGGAACAGGAGCAGCAGTACCACCGGGTAGGCGAGGCGGGGCAGCCAGTCGAGAAGTCCGTCCTGCCACAGGGAGATGTGCTGCGCGAGCCGGTGTGTCTCGTGTTCAAGCATCTTGCCGGGACGTCCCGCGGCCTTGCCGCCAAGCAGCAGTGCATACCCCGTGTCGTCCAGCGCGCCATGGCGATAAAGTGCCTCGCTGATCCCGCTGCCTTGCCTGACTGCCGTTTCGATCATTGACCAGCGTCTTCGCAGCAGCGGCGAGTCGCAGCTGCCCACGGCAATCGGCAGGGCATCCAGCATCGGCACCCCGGCGTTATACAGGGACGCGAGCTGATGTAGAAAGCGGTAGCGCTGGTACTGCCAGAGCGGTTTGCCCAGGGTCCTGCAGCGCAGGACCAGGTCTGAAAGCGGATGCCGGTTCCGCCTTGTCCCCGGAAAAGTCCAGAGCAAACCCAGGATGGCCAGGAGCATCAGGTTCTGCAGCAGGTAGGTCTGCACAGAGAGTTGCCCGGCGAACAGCCCCGGCAGCGGCAACGCCAGAAACCCCAGGATCAGAATGCCGCCCGGAAAAAGTAACCGCATCCGCAGTCGTCTCCACCAGCCTGTCGCCTGTTCGTGGTAAGTGGCCAGGTCCTCCAGCACCCGGTCCAGCCGGCCATGTACGCTGCCGAGTGCGAGCAGCCGCGCTTCCCATGGCAGCAGCACACCGGTCTCGAGTCCGGCGTCTGCGAGTGTCTGCCCGCCTTGCACCTGCTGCGCCAGCCTCTGGACGGGGCCGCGGTTGTGCCGGGGCAGTTGTTTCGCCCACTGATAAAGGCTGTGGTCGAGTGTCAGGCCTGCCCGGGAACAGTGCGCCAGGGCATGAAAAAAACCGGCACGCCCCGTTGTGCGTTTCAATCCCATGATCGCCCATGATAGGAACTGCCAGGTACCCGGGTCCAGTAAAACCCGGCCATGCCGCGCTCGCGGTCAGTGCACGGAAAGCCGGTTGGTTGTTCATCCGGCGGGGGCGGGCAGGTTTCAGCGGCCAGCGCAGAGCCGGCTCCCGGGGCAGCGGACAAATCAGGGGTGCCTGACCCTGCCGGGAAGACGGATTACTGAATTCTGGCCATTGCGAACGCGGCGCGGTAACCCCTTACGGGAAATCAGTTACTTGCAGATTGCTTCGTCACGGCATTCACCGCTAACGGTACGCTGCAGCCGTTGCAACGATGACGGGATCCGCATTTCCTTAAGGATAATTTAAGGTGGCGGAACTACTATTCGGGAGCCTGTCCGATGTCTCCCCGGTTTCGTCCCGTCGGAACTGACAGCAGGGTTTTTTCACTGGCTGTTCAGCAAATAAGGCACCGGCTTCAGCGGGCTGACGGTTCAGCGGTGGAAATTTTTCCAGCGGCGCTGTGCCCCGGAAAGTATAATCGCCGCTTGTCGAACCTCCAGTGCCTTCACGGTATCGCATGTATCCATGCCGATGACCTGTTCGAGCGCTATAACCTCGCGGAGTAATCCCCAGAAAATGACAAGTCAGGCATCAACGTCTTCCGGCTTCCTGAGCCAGGTCGGAAACTTCTTTTTTCGTTACCGGAATGCCCTGTTCCCGGTCATCTTCCTGGTTCTGGCCCTGTTTGTCCGTCCGGCCTGGTTCCTCGGTAACGAGCAGCTCGACCGCTATGCTACCGGTATCGGGATCGCGCTGGCGCTGGCAGGCGGGCTGGTGCGGATTCTCACCATCGGGCTGGTTTACATCCGGCGCGGCGGGAAGGACTACAAGGTGTATGCGGTTGACCTGGTAACCGACGGGATCTATGCGCATGTCCGGAATCCGATGTACCTGGGGAACCTGCTCATCGCGGCCGGTATCTGTCTCATGTACGGCTCACCCTGGATCTATGCCGGCGTATTTCCGTTCTTTCTGCTGGTATATATCAGCATCGTCGCGGAAGAAGAGCGCTTTCTTGCGTCGAAGTTCGGAGAAGGGTTTGCAGCCTACCGTCATTCGGTTCCACGGTTCTGGCCGAATCTGCACGGGGTGGTTGCCACCTTCGGAAACTACAACTTCGACTGGAAACGGGTGATCAAGAAAGAGTACGGGACCACCTGTGCCCTGCTGGCCTCCGTGTACGTGCTTGCCGTGTGGAAGTACTGGTATCTTCACGGTATGTCGCCAGACCAGATCCTGCGCCCGGTCATGGTCGCGCCGTTGCTGGTGTTGCTCGCGATGTACCTGGGCGCAAGGTTCCTCAAAAAGTCCCGGCGGATCTGAGTCCCCCGGCTGCAGTACAAGCAGCCGTAAAGGCCGTGAGTACAGTATGTTAGCGCCGGTTTCTAACGCGACCGGCAGGAGCCAGGGCGGCGGAACTTTCAACCAGTCAGGCCGCCAGCGCCGGCTTTTACACCGCATGCTGCATCCAAGCGCACTTTTCCAGGGGTAATCAGACCGGCATGACCCTTTATATTCATGCCCTCGGGTATCTGCACGGGCTGCGAAGCTTCGGCAGAGGGGCACCTGCCGCTAAACCGGCGGTGTTTTCAGGAGGAGCACGCAAATGCAGCGATTGAAGCAGAATCTACTCGCGGTTGGATCCGGCATCACCCTTGCCGTGGTTCTTGGGCTGTACGCCGGCCCGGGCAGGGCGTCAGGGGACGACGAGGAGCCGGTTGCAAGCGGAGTCCCCGCAGTGACCCCGGAATCTGTCCCGCAGACACCGGCCGCCTCGCAGGGCATGCGGGTTTACCGTGACCCGCAAACAGGCCAGCTCGGTGCGCCGCCTCCCGGTGTGCAGCCGCCCGGTCTATCTGCCGCCGAACTGCGCAGTCTGAACCGCTCCGACCGGGGGCTGCAGGCCCGCACCCTGCCGGGCGGGGGCGTTGCCGTCGATCTGCAGGGGCGCTACCAGAGCATGGCCGTGGCGACGGTCGGCGCGGAGGGGCAGGCCGCGGTCAACTGTGCCGTCACCCCGGCACAGGCCGAAGCGGCCCTGCAGGGGGAGCAACCGGCTGGAAACGGGGCGGCTCGCTGATGCAGCGATGGCCGGGTACGGCCGGTTTACTGTCCCGGCTGCTGCCGGTACTGCTGCTGTACCGGCTTGCAGCGTCACCGGCCCCTGCAGCGACTTTTGTGATCGTCAACGTGGACGGCGCCGGCGAGGGTTTCAATGACCCCACGCCGGTTGCCCCCGTGGGCGGCAACCCAGGGACCACCCGGGGGCAGCAGCGCCTTAACCTGTTCCAGAAGGCGGCGGATACCTGGGGCGCAACAATCAAGAGCACCGTGCCGATCCGCATCCAGGCGCAATTCGATCCCCTGACCTGCTCTGCCGGATCGGCCGTGCTGGGGTCGGCGGGTGCCTACTCTGTCGTCCGTGACTTCCCAGGTGCGCCCCTGGCCGGTACCTGGTATCACTCGGCGCTGGCCAACGCACTTGCTGGAGTGGACCTGGACCCGACCTACGATGACATCCTGGCGACCTTCAACAGCGCCATCGACAACAACAACAACTGTCTTGCAGGGACGAACTGGTACCTCGGCTACGACCACAACCACGGCGGTGACATCGACCTGCTGGTGGTGCTGCTGCACGAGTTTGCCCACGGCCTGAGCTTCTCGGGCTTCATCAACCTGACCAGCGGTGCCTATTTTTACGGCTACCCGGATATCTATTCGCACTTCACCCTGGACAATTCAAGCGGCAAGCACTGGGACGAGATGAGCAACGGTCAACGTATTAACTCGGCCACCAACACCGGCAAGGTGGTCTGGGACGGTCCCAAAGTCCTGGCCGGTGCCACGGGGTTTCTCACCGGCGGTACCGATGCTGGCGGTCATCCCCGACTCTTCGTCCCGAATCCCGTGCAATCGGGCTCGTCGATTTCGCACTTCGATACCGTGGCCAGTCCGAACCTGCTGATGGAGCCCTACATCAACCCGAACCTCGGCTCGGACCTCGATCTTACCGATGAGCAGCTGTTCGATGTCGGCTGGACCCCTGTGGACACGGATGGCGACGGCGTGGCCGATGCCATCGACAACTGCCCCCAGGTCGCGAACCCTGGCCAGGCAGACCTGGACGGCGACGGGCAGGGGGACGCCTGTGACAGTGATATCGACGGCGACGGGCTGGACAACGCCACGGAACTCCTGCTGGGAACCTTCCCCGATAATGCCGACAGCGACGGCGACGGCCTTAACGACGGCGAGGAGGTGAACCTGTATTCAACCGACCCGCTGCTTACCGACAGCGACGGCGATCATCTGGACGACGGCGACGAGGTCAACCTGTACGGATCCGATCCCAACCATGACGACACCGGCGACCTGGCGCCGCGCGGCAGTCCGGACGGTTTCGTGAATACCGGTGACATGGTCGTTATGCTGCGGCTGGTGCTGGGACTGGATACGCCGGACACGCGCGAGACTGCGCTGGCGGACATGAACCATGACGGTCAGCTGAATGCCGCCGATGTCCTGCTGCTCTCGACGGCACTTGGGCTGTAGGCTTTCATTGTGTCAAAACCTGCTGGCGGGGTGGCAGGTATCAGGACAGGAAGCCTTGCGGGTGATTCTTGCTGATGACAAAAGGTGTAACCACAGGAAGGATTCATTCATAGGTTACGTTATCGCGGGAACGATGTTCAGGGATGCATAGGCGCCGTTGTCGCAATGACAAATCGTTAGCATACCTAAACACAATGCGTCACCCGGGCATCAGGAAACACAGCATTCAAAACACCAATCAGTCTGATTGATGTTGTCGTTATCAATCAGGCCTGCTGATTTATGGCTGTATTTATAATCCCGATAAATACAATCTATGAAACTGTGATATGGTGGTTGAAATGTTCTGGTTGAGACCGGAATGAGCTCGGGCTACCAGAGGGCCTTTGATGACAAACTATATAAACAAGCTGTTACTCCCCATTGCAATCCTGTGCACTGCCGGTGTGCTGACGACGGCACGCGCGGAGCAGCCGCAGGTGGCTGTGGGGACCCCGGGGCTGCTGGCCGTTCAGTTGCCGGGTGTTGACCGCGAGGAACTGGTTGACCTGGTTACAACCTTGCGCAGCCGGATGATATTGCGCAAGCAGGAGCTTGTGCAGGCTGTCGAGGACAGTGAATTCGACGGCGGTAATGCCCTCCTTGCCGCCATCCTGCCCGGTGGCCTGCTGTATGCCGGTTTCCAGAAGGCCCGCCATGCACAGGCGAGTGATGAACTGGAACAGGTTAGCGCCGAGATCGAGCAGTACTCCAGCGACATCCTGGCCATGCAGCCTGGACCCGAGCCGGTCGCGATTGTCGAGTTGCGTTAATCGCGCGCACCGCTCTTGATATGACTATCTGACTCCGCAAAGTGCGGAGTTTTTTTTGCGTGGAGGTCGGCACTCCTTCAGGCAGGTAGTGGTTCGGACGCGGCTTTGCACACAGTCGCTATGTCCATGCTGCCGCGAGGGAGCGGTTCTGTCTGCATTACCCGGCCCTGATTTGAATCCGGAAGGCTGAATAACCTGCCACTGACCTGCCGCCAGCTGTTTCGGTGATGATCTTCGGGGTAGGGGTCTGTCGGGTGGTGCAAGCCTTCGGTATCAGTCATATCCGATGTGCCGGGTTAACTCTTCGGGCGACTGCGTCGGGGTTGCCGCGTCCCGAAGGTCCAGGCTACGACATCGGGGCCGTCGAGGTGCAATTTCCTGATACGGACGGCGACGGCATCGACGACTGGTACGAAACCTCGGTGCCTGGCACCAATCCGGAACAGCGTGGACACTGACGGCGGCGGTCTGATGGACGCCCCGGATATCCTGCTGTTGCAGCAGGCCGTCATCCGGGATTGAGGTCGGCTCCCACGAATTCCGCATTGCTCCATCCGGGCTGCCTGGCTGCCGCTTGAAAGGCACCGCACCCTGAGTCCCGGACGCAAGGCTGGCCCGGGTAATTCTATCCATTTTAGTGGGGGATTCGGCGGGGGCATTTGCCGCCCGCCCGGGAATGGGTAAACTATGCACCCATCCGGCTTGTCGGGGTTTCGGGCGGGACGACATCCGAAGACAGCGACAAGACTCTTTTCCCGATTTACCCTCTCTGGAAAGTTTCAAGCGTGAGCGAAAAATTACAGGCATTGCGTTGGGTGCTGGCACGTCTGGCGTTCATCATTTACATCGTCTTCTCGGTCGTGACACTCGTTGGCGGTTTTCTCACGGCGCCGTTGATGACCTGGTACTTTTTCGGTGACTGGCGTTTCTGGCGCTACTTGCGTCCCGGCCTCGGCCTGCTGCCCCACGGCCTGCGCCTGGCGGCAATGATGCTGGGTGACGGTCGTGCCTTCATGTTTTCGGTGCCGCTTGCCAGTCCGCCACGTTCCGCACCCGACCGGTCACTCGCGGCTTGTCGCAGCGACTGGCCCCATGGCGATTCCTGCGGAGACTGTTCCAACTGCTGCAAGGCCGGTGGCAATGTCTGTCCCCTGCTTGATGAAGAACTGCAGGCCTGCCGGGGTTACGACAGCTTTTACTGGCGTTACTTCAATTGCGGGCGCTACCCGTCACTTGAGGACGAGATCGACTACTACGGATGCCGCAAGTGGTCGCTGGCGCCGACTGGGCGGACCCGGACGGCAACGCCGGTGGCCAGCCCCGCCT
>Ga0055476_10000510_pt1 | contig 10203 bp, 7 predicted proteins | sample Muzzi_CordC_D2_FD_57682 | JGI IMG/M metagenome (GOLD analysis project Ga0055476, IMG submission 57682) | Wetland microbial communities from San Francisco Bay, California, USA, that impact long-term carbon sequestration - Muzzi_CordC_D2 | ecosystem: Environmental > Aquatic > Marine > Wetlands ... | reverse complement strand
TGCGCGGCATCGCGCGGCGTCTGGAACCACGGGCGCGAGAACAGGTTGAACTCGAAGGTGCTGGTTGGCTCGCCGGATACGCCACCCTCCACGTCCAGACGCCACTCGCTCATCGTGGTGGCCAATGGATCATCCTTGAGAGCCCAGTAGAATGAGCCATCGGCATAACGACTGACCCAGGCACTGCGTCCGTCGGCCCCTCCCCAGCTGATTGCGCTCAGCATGTCGAATGCACTGGCCTGGTTCGCGAGTGCCCCCCGCCACGCCTGCAGATTGGCGGGATCTAGCGAACCTGATTGAATGAGATGTGCGTTAACCTCGCAGATGCGCACCGGCATCGAGAGGACGTCTGCGATCTTGGTGGCCGCAAGGGAATGAATCTGCTCAATGTTCTCATCGGCCAGATCGATGATGGCTTGTTGTGATTGCTGATACCACATCGCAGAAAGCAGCACTGCCACGACAAGCACGGGTAGGCCGAAAAGCAGTGGGGCAGATGTCGTGATAGGCAGACGGGCAAGCATGTCTGGAAGTATCAGCGCCATGCAAACTGCGTGGTTCGTAGCGGAAACGGTGGAACAATAAGCCTGCTTCTCATATACGATTAGCCTTTAGGACCGGGACCAGTCAGAAAGCGACATTCCCTGTGTTTTCGGGAAGCTATTAAAAACCGAAAATAATCATCCTCAGCATGGTAACCAATCAGGAGATTGGATACATGCAAAAACCTGCAATTCAGACCTGACTGATAAAATGGATACGATACATGGTTAATGTCTTGCAATACAAACAATCGAGGCTGATTTGGATGGAAGCTGCGTATGAGCGGAATCACTATAAAACCAAACATGAACCCGGTGTGACCATCTTTTTCGCCGTATTCCTTTTCATCACATTTATATTAGTCGCTGTCACCCGTCCAGCCACCAAGTGACCGATTTCAGCTGTGAATAGGACCTTCCCGGGATCACCGGGAAGGTCTCGTAGCCGCAAATCCGGTGATTAGTGTCGATTGAATTAACCGGTGCGTTTATCTGATGGTGTATTCCGTTAGCAGTCGATGCGCTTCTCCGGCTGCGATTTCCACCTTGTCCGGACCGGCATTGGCGGTTTCAACACAGAGCATGCGCTGGTAATCGTCGTCATCAAGATCTGCCATGGAGGCGGCAATCCCGACCCAGGGATTCCACACCACGGCGGTGCTGCATCCGCTTGATGCAATAATTATCTTGCGACCAAGCGAGCTGTCGTCGATGGTGAGGTCACCCGTGACGTCTATATAGATGCGATCAACCTCGCCGCAGACTGTTACCGGTCCTGATTGTGTCATTCGGGCTGAGTCATTGGTCTTGTCGAGGTATTGGATACCGTCTAGTCCCAGTACGCTGACCTTGCGGATGTCGCCCACCCGAAAGTAGGTATGCAGTGCCTGGCTGATGGTGACGCTGTCATTGCCTGTATTGTGCGTGACCAGTTCCACCTTGAGCGAATCTCCGACTGTAATCTCGATATCCAGCCGGAACGGATGTGGCCAGAGTGCGCGCGTTGCATCGTTGTCTGTCATGCTCATGACAATCTTTGTGGAACCGTCCGAAAGTGACTCGCTGCCGGTTACCTGCCACTGCCGGTTGCGGACAAAGCCGTGTGCGGGCCTGTCCGGATTTTCAGGGTCCGCGCCAAACCAGGGCCAGCAAACCGGGATGCCACCCTTGATTGCCTTGCCATCTTCGTAATACGCTTTGTCGCTGATAAACAGCAAATCGTCCTGACTGTCTTTTGGCCGGAACGACAGCACCTGGCCTGAATAGGTCGAGATTGTGGCATGCGCCCTGGCATTGTTTATTTCGGCAAAGATAAACCCATGTCCGCTCTCGCTAAACTGGAGTTCACCATCAATGACATATCGACCCAATTCGTCTGGATTCATTATTGCCTCTGTGCGGGATAGGGTATTGCGTAACTTACACGAATTACGCATTTCTGCTATTCGAAAATATGAATATATGCAGGCCCGCGCCGGGTCTGCCGGGTTGCCGCAAGGAGATCTTATGACGAACCGGGATGGTGTACTAAATCGTTTATATATCAGGTGGCTAGAGGACCGCTCTGGGTCGGCATCCGAAGTTCAGGAATTTCTTGTTTGGAACTCACGATAGGGGGTTGGTAAATCCCTCGCCTTTAGGGGATGGGGCAACCTGTAGGTGAATGAGGTGCAGCTGGTCAAGGTGCTGCTGGATATTGGTCGTGGGTTATGGGCATATCCAGTAATTGCCCGGACGAGATTCATGAGCGGGTGATCGATTTATATCTCCGTCTGAAGCCTGCACAGACTACAGAGTGGATGGATAGGTGTACGCCTTCGCCATACTATGCTCATGCAATCTTTATTCGCCTTTTTCTTCCTGTATTCCTGCAGGCAGAGTGTATGGAGTAGCTGCCAGCAGGTTTCCCTGATAGATGAGGCCGGGGCAAGGGTGGTCGAAATTTACCTGATAGTAAATATATTCGAATAACTCGTCAGCCAGATCTGCTTGCACCACAACTGTAACTACCCGCACTGAATAGCCCGCGACCTGGCGATTACCTTTGTATCTTCTACGTAGCTGCAAGCCAAATCCCCTGCATTGAAATGTGTTCGCAGAAATAATACCTTTCTCCGCACGCAGAGCTTTCAGCAGTGCCATGTCATGACCTTCATCAGGCAGGATGCAGGTGATGATTTTTGCCTGTGGAAAGTCGCTCAGACGGCTCATGATGTATCCCCGCGATTTTTCTCTTCTATTTGTTCGAGCAGTACTTCCGGGATATAGGTGGCCGCTTTTTCCAGCGAGGTGACGTACATAAATCCCATGCCAGGGGTATCCAGCTGGCCAGCCAGGTAGATGTTGTTGAATACTGTGTCCAGCTGTTCGCTGGAGACAACAATGTTAACCACTTCCTTTTCGACCTCCACAGCAACGCCGAGTATGCCAAGCCTTTCCCTGACACCGCTGCCTTTGGCATAGAATATCGTTGCACCCTGGGCGCCGGCTTCCTGTGCCGCACGGACAATGGTGTCACCCAGACCGCGCTGCACAATGCAGGTTATTAACCGCACGTCTGTCAACAGGGTGATGCTGCGTCTTGATCTGGTTGCCATAATGATCTTGTTTAAGTCCGGATTAGGTATTTACAGCGTCTGCAGTGGTTTCTGTTTCCAGGTGTGCATTCAGCCGGAACCACAATCCTGTCGCCAGCACTGAAATAATGGGGCCGATGGATGCCATGGATAGCATACCGAAGCCTTCCACCACCTTCACTGCGTCGCCGATACCCAGTCCCATTGCCAGGACCAGTGGTACGGTAATGGGGCCCGTGGTCACCCCGGCGCTATCCCAGGCGATGTTTACGAACTCCTCGCTGGACAAAAAGGTGAGAACCACTGCCAATAGGTAAGTTGGCAGTAATAGCCAGGCAAGAGGTAGATCAAAGATAATCTTGGCCAGGCCCATGGCAATGCCAAAGGCGACCCCGGTGGCTACGGCATACATCAGCGTTGATTTTTTGAATACCCCCTGCGTCAGGTTTTGCACGGTGATTCCGAGGGTGTTTAGCGCCGGTTCGGCCAGGGTGGCGCCAAAGCCGAGAAACCAGGCGAATGCCAGCACAAGGATAAGACCGATCATATAGATATAGAGCGGGGAGGATTCTACCGTAGCTATATAGGTAAATGCGGCCGGTAACAGGCTGCCGGACTCACTGCCTAGTCTGGATAGTCCGTGAGTCAGACCCAGGTTGAAGATGCATATGCCTGCGACTGTCAGTACGATTCCATAGGCGATCATGCCGGCTTGTTGAATCTTTTCAGCCAGTACCAGTTTCATCACCAGGTAGAGAAACAGTACGAGCGGCAGAATGGCTCGCAGGCCAAGCACTATTTCCCTGCCGGGCGTGGTCTCGTACCATGCTGAGACAGCTGCGGTCGGACTGCCGTGCGTAGCAGCTGAAATTATGGTCTCGACGGGAACAGAGGAGACGATGTAAATAGCCAGACCAAGCACTCCTATGATCGGAAAGATGGAGGCCAGGGTGACGATGCCGAAGCCAGAGATGGTTGCATTGCCTTTTCCGGCAGATGTGGCGATACCAATTCCCAGGGAGAGGACAAGCGGCACAGTGACCGGACCTGTTGTTACTGCGCCACAATCCCATGCAAGTCCCAGCACTTTCTGCAGCTCAGGATGGGCCGAGACATATAGAGACAAACCCAGCGCCGGAACCAGGGTGATGTAGACCAGGGGCTTCAGGCTCCAGCCATAGATAAAGCGCAGAGTGCCCAGTACGACAGCAAGGCCAACACCACATCCCACTACCAAGACCATGGCACCTGCCCAGTCGTTAAGAATGGTGTAGAGATAAGGGGCGGATTCCACAGAAATGAGTAGACCTGCTGTTTGCAGTGCGCCTATGGCCGGTTCCGCGAAAGTGACACCCACGCCGAGAATAAAGGCTATGGTCAGGACTGCCGGTAGTGCCGATTTGCGTGGCAGAGTATGACCGATAGCTTCGCCGAGCGGCATCAATCCCAGTTTCAAACCCTCCAGGAACAACATCAGCCCTATAGCCACCCCAAGCAATCCGAAAGCCATGCTCCAGGGCGCATCGACTGTCTGGTTCAAGATAAAGATCAGAAACAGGATAAGATAGGCCGCCAGGAGGATCACGATCCTGAATTGCTCCATGAAAAGACCCTGGAAATGGGTCTTTATCAGGCGGAATATATCCAGGGCGCTTAAGGTGACCGGCGGCGCAACATAAGGGATGATTTTCCTGTTGGCGTCGAACCTGATTTCAGGCGTGAGCAGGTTGTAGCTGATCTGGTGCTCGACCAGAGAGGCATTGCGCAAGTATTCACTGTAGCGGATAGTTTGTGTCATATGGCTGGTAGTTAATCAGTAGCTCGACAAGTGTTAAAACAAACCGCTGCATAGAGGCTCCCGTCATTGTCTATGCTGAATTTAGTGCGAATTACTAATAACGGATACTGCATATTTGGCGATCTGGAATATTTGCACCTTGATCGGGATCAATAATCCTTATGTATATACTCAGCAATGGGAGTAACCAGGGGGGCATCCTGTTCCCAGGAGAGGGCCTTGCGCGACCTGTTTTGTCTGGATCTGATCAAGTCTTCCGGGCAGAGTTGTGTGCCTAATCAGGCGGCGGCAGAAAAATAAAATCCGATAGAATTTGCCTGTAAAAAAGGCACAAATGCGGAACAATTTGTAACTCATTGCTCCGGGAAAGCCAGTATTCTGGCGCGCCGCAACTTGTGTAACTATTTGTTGTTAATCGGCTTTAGTCTGCGTTGCAATGTGTTACGCAACCCCGGAGCCAGCTTTTAACCCAATGGTCGAAGTGTTGACTTGCGTCCTCGTTTCACCCGGATTTGCATTTTTTAGGTGAACCTCATCAAGTCAAAAGTTACTTCCTGTATTCAGGCAAATGGAATGTAATGAGCGGGTCGGATTTTGGTGTAAAAGTGGTTCGATGTTCAGTGCAAATCAACAGATTCGGCACATCTATGATATCGCCTGATAATTTATCCTGGAGTGTACGCACGGATTGGCAGCGAGGTGCATGAAGATGAACGGGATGAAAAGAGCTGGATGGATAAGGGACTGGACTGCGGATAGCCAGGCGTTTTTCGCCGGATACAACGCGGCAAAGCAGGCGGGTAACGACTCAAAACAGTGGCGAGATGCAGGCAGGCTGGCACAGCGCGAGTTCCGCAAAGACTTCCAGGCATCACTGATGTCTGCTGCTGCAGGCGGGAGCGAGGTTGCCAGACTCGACTGGGGTACGTCACTGAAAATACCTGGAGAGCCCATTCCTGCATCATTGTCCGGCCGCAGCGAGATCGAAGTGGAGCTGGACGGTCAGTTGCAGACCGGGTGGGTCAGAAAGTCGGCGCTGGCGATAGCGGCATTCGTCGATCGGCCTGCCAGCGACGACACCGCACTCGATGATCCAGGGGTGCTCCAGGTGCCGCTGCGCAGCACGGCGAGCTCATCGGGAAAGATCAAGACCACACTTCTGTGGGGTGATCCGCTGCAGATCATCAAACGTACCGGGGACTGGATCAAGGTCGCAGCCCGCGGCTTGCAGGGCTGGCTGCACGAAGATCACGTGGGTGATCAGAGCCTGCTGGAGGTGTATTTCATCGATGTCGGGCAGGGCGACGGCATTCTCGTATGCGGACCCGATCGTCGTCACCTGTTGATAGACGGCGGACTCCCCAGGACTCACCAGCAGAGCGGCAAGAATGCCGCGGACTTTGTCGACTGGAAATTCTTTGTCGACTACGGCGATCTCGAGGTAAACCTCGATGCAGTCATTGCCTCCCACTGTGACAAGGACCACTATGGTGGTCTTGACGATCTGGTCTCGACATCGGCAACGGCCAGGGAGGAGCTCAACACCGTCGGTGTCAAGGTCTCCAGGCTGTTCCATGCGGGTCTTTCCTACTGGGAACTCGATGATGCCGAGCGAGCCGCTTTCCCGGAGGCACCGTCGGGTAGCAAGTGGCTTGGTCCTGATGTCCCCTGGAGCGGCATCGGACGTGATCAGCACGGCAGCTTCCGGGGATCGGCAAGGTCACCGGCACATATAATTACTCGAATCTTCGATGATCGCATCACATTGGACGACGTGCTCGATGACAGCCATCAGCCGCACCTTGCAGGTGAATGGCAGCGGTTGTTTGATCGCTGTAGCAAGGCCGGTCTGCAGGCCGTCGAGTTCGCGGGTTTGCCCTTCGATGCAACCGATTCACCGGTATTCCTGGATGGCTGGGACGCAGGCAACGCGTTCAGCATCCGGGTGCTGGCTCCGCTGACGCTGCCCGGTCCGGATGGACCGGCGCTGCCCGACTTCGGCGATACCGCGCAGAACACGAACGGTCACAGCATATTATTGCGTCTGGACTACGGGAATGCCCGCATTCTGTTAACCGGCGATCTCAATAAAAGCAGCATGCATTACCTCCTGCGCGGATATGCAGGGATGGAGGAAGAGTTCGCCTGTGACGTTGCGAAGGGGTGCCATCATGGCAGCAAAGACGTATCACTGGAGTTCCTGGAGAAGGTCAATGCGGCTGCGACGGTTATTTCCTCCGGCGACTCGGAAGGTTACGGACATCCACGGCCGGAGATTGTTGGTGCGAGCGCGATAACCGGATTCAAGTCCGTAAACCGGGCGGATGACAGTCTGCGAACGCCGCTCATCTATTCGACGGAAGTCGAGCGTGGCGTATCACTCGGCGCCGTTAAACATCTTGAGTTTTCGAGTTACCCCGGCGACGATCAGACTGACCTCGACGGCAAGCTCTTTGCCAGGAAACCCTCGCAGGCGGACCAGCGGGATCTTTATAATGAGCAGGTTGGTAATGATACGAAGGCAGAATTCAACTACACCTATTTTAAGGGGGTCTGGACAAGAAAAACGGGCCAGAAAGGTATCGAGAACGCGCGCATACTCGATCGCGTGAACTATGGCCTGGTAAACGTTCGTACGGATGGAACCATCGTCATGTGCGCGTCACAAAGGGACTCCGGTGGCAGCTGGACCACGTACAGCTTCCCCGCAAGGTTTGGGTAAGCAGTGATGTCCACCCCTGATGTGGGGGAACATTTGCCGAGTTTGCGCATTTTCGATGTCTGTGTGCGGAACATAGGTGGGGATTTTGCAGGGCTCGGCTATACGCTGTCGCGCATCATGAAGACGCTTGCGAGCCGGGTGTAAGCAGGCGACCTCGTGATGGTGTTCTAATCCGGATCGAACAGCACAAACAGGATATGCAGCGTCGTATTATCATTATTGTGGTGTTGCTGGGTCTGGTCGCATTTCTTGCCTGGCGCTTCATCCGGCCCATGAATATCTTCGTGGTTGACGACCGGTTCGCCATGCCAGTCGCAACCTCACAAGCACCCGCGGTGCTGGGCAGACTGAGCGCGGGGGAATGTTCGGTCTGTCACCAGGCCTTCTATGACGAATGGCGCAGCACGATTCACAGCCAGGCCTGGACCGACCCCTATTTCCAGGTCGACTGGCAGTTCGATAATGCCCAGCATATCTGCAGGTTGTGCCACACCCCGCTGGACCGCCAGCAGCCGTATCGGGTGCTGGGTTACCACGACAAGGCCAAATGGGAACCGGTTCTTGCGGAAAACCCGGAATTTGACCCCGAACTGCAGCATGAAGGTGTCACCTGCGCGGCATGTCATTACCGGGACGGGGAAATCGTCGGGGTGCATGGCACGACCGGCGCCCCCCATCCTGTGAAACAACTGGAGGACGCCAACGAGGTGTGTGTGCGCTGTCACGTGGTGGCCGGGGACCGCTGGGATACCTTCTTCCGTTTCCCGCCCTGCGGCACGGTCGCGGAGATTGAAAGCACGCTGCGAACGCCCCTGGATGAACAGGACCGGGAGTACCTGACACGACTGGTGCATAACAGGGAGGCCGGCAGCGACAGCAGGCACGGTGAGCCTTTAGGTTTACAGGGCCCGGAAGTGATAATGCCGGGAAAATCGGGCGAGATCACTGCAAACAGTACCCGGGAGCTCGGCTGTGTACAGTGCCACATGCCCCTGCTCAGGCGGCCACTGGTCGAGGGCGGTGTGGTGCGTGCTACCCGGCAACACCTCTGGCGGGGCGGCCATGATCCCGCGATGGTAAAGAAAGCCCTGACGATCGATTTTGCAGAGCTACAGCGGACGGACCAGGATTCAACACTGTTTCGACTGACCCTGACCAATACCGGCGCCGCCCATTATGTCCCCACGGGGACACCGGATCGGCATCTGACGGTACATCTGCGGCTGTTCGATGCACAGGGTAACGTGCTTGACGAGCGACAGCACACACTTGAACGTACCGTCATGTGGCGTCCGTTCATCGTCGACCTGTGGGATACCCGCCTGGTGCGATGGCAGCCACGGCGCTTTGATCTGGAAGTCCCGGCCAACAGCAGTGCAGTGAACGTGGAGGCGGAGATCCGTTATCACCTGCTGGCCGAGAGCCGGCGCAAACGGATCGGGTATGAGAACGCAGCGCCGATCGATTACACCGTATTCCGCAGGCAGCTCCCAGTCAATGCAGGCAGGGCAGGATATTCGATGAATAAGGGCAATCCGGTGTTTGCTGGCGGCGCTGCTGACCCCGAAGGGGCGAGGGTGCAGCCCGGGTTGTCCTTCACGATTCACCAGTAAATCATTCGAAGGCGGCGGCCTCGCGTTCCAGGTAGGTCTGATGGGCATTGCGCCCGGCCAGCGCATCGAAATTCTCAAGTGCCTGCCAGGGCGACTGGTCCAGGCTGTCGATGGCTTCCTGCAGGTCCATGCCCTGGTCGACAGCATCGTCCATGTGTGTCCTGAGCGTCGTCAGGTAATCGTAGGTCGAGTGTTCGAATGCGGCGAGTTGCCCGGGCTTGCCGTGACCGGGTACAAACAGGGCGGCGTCGAATGCCCTGAGCCCGTCAAAGGCGGCAATCCACCTGTCCACGCGGCTCACCGGCAGTACGGCAAGTAACCGGCCGCCATAGAGTACGTCACCCGTGAAGACGACCTTGTCCTCCACGACTTCGACGATCAGGCTCCCCGGGGTATGGGCCGTGCCCACCGGGATGATGTTCAGGGTGACGCCCCCCAGATCGAGTTCGGTGACCTCGTTCAGGCCGCGGTCTGGTGTGCCTGGTGCGTGCAGGCTCCCCGCGGAAAGGCCCAGAATCCCTTCGGCCGTGCCAGCCATTGCCGCACCTTCACCTGCAATACGCGCAGCTGCCGCCTCGCCCGCAATGATTGTCGCCCCGTTTTTCCTGAAGGCGGCATTGCCAAGAATACGATGGGGCTGCGAGTTGGTGTTGATGACATAGCGTACCGGGCGGTCCGTGATTTGCCGGATCTGTTCCAGCATCGCCTCCGCCATCATGTCACCATAACCACTGTCGATCACGGCCACGGCGTCGCTTCCCGCAACGAATCCCAGGTTCATGCGGAATCCCTGGTTCTCCCGGGTGGGCGGGCCGTAGGGCCCGATCCAGGCGTAACTGTGCGCTCCTGTCTGTGCTGCCGGCGGCAGGGGCCCGGCGGTCGCAATGACGGGCAGCAGCGAGATGAATGCGAATACCAGCTGGTGATTCAGGCGCATGTTCTTGTCTCCCGT
>Ga0055476_10000509_pt1 | contig 10235 bp, 9 predicted proteins | sample Muzzi_CordC_D2_FD_57682 | JGI IMG/M metagenome (GOLD analysis project Ga0055476, IMG submission 57682) | Wetland microbial communities from San Francisco Bay, California, USA, that impact long-term carbon sequestration - Muzzi_CordC_D2 | ecosystem: Environmental > Aquatic > Marine > Wetlands ... | reverse complement strand
TTAACACGATTTTAGGACCAGAATTCAAAGAGATTTATCGGAATGAACCAGGATCGAATTTCACAGATGAATGGTTTTTAAGCATCGTCAAGTATTCTGGCTTTAATGATAAATATAGTTGGATTATTTATCAAAGAGAAAAACAGGGGCATTTAAATTAGGAATGTCGGACTGGCGAAAAAGGTCAATCTGAACGCAGATGTTTCAATCCAAAGAAGATCGTGTTTATTCAATAATTATGATACTGATAATATTAGGAATCAAAAACAGGTGATCTAAGCCTGGCAGTCTGAAATTTCTTATTTTTTGCCGGTCCAGTATCGAATCGGTCCTACGTCAATATGAACAAATCGGAGCTTCGGATAGTACCCTACCCCGCCTTTCTTTAATTTATATGCCGCCCTTCTCAACGCGGAGGTCTTGTAACCCGGGAGGCGAATATCTACCGCTTGACCTTTAATGTGATAGCTATTTTTTGCTGCCCCGCTGCCGCGTTTTCGCAGCAAAGCATTGGTTTCCGGGCTGCGGTATCCAGAAATTACGGTAAAAGGCTCTTTGGCCTGGAGTGTTGTCGATAGTGCAAAAATAAGGTCCAATAGATGTAGGTCAATTTCTTTAGCTTCATCTGTGCGATTATCCCGCATGATGTGATTAATATTTTCCTTGGCACTGGCGACACAGTCGCCATCACACCAATAAATCCCATTAAAGTTCTCTTTCGAATACGGATTATAAAGTGAAAGGGAACGTTCCTCCAGGGTGGTTTCCTCGATGGCAGCAAAGACGGAATTTGACGAACAGCTAATCAAGCCAGCCCACGCCATTAGTCGCAAAAAATGACGTCTGCTCAATCTATCCTCAAATGAATAAGAAGGCACTTTTAGAATGGACATTTTAGGACCTCCTCAGAATTTTGGGGGTCGATTAGAATTTGTTGAGTACATCCCTGTGCAAAGACCGCTTATCTGGCAGAATCGTCGAAATGAAATAGAACACGCTTTTTGGGAAAAACATGGAGGGCGGGGCTGATGAATAGATAAAAAATCAAAATAGTCTTGTCAAGTATAAATTTACACAACATATAGTGGTTATCGGTCCTGTGAAATAAGAAGACATCTAATATTTCAAGCAATATACAATTACCTGAGTCTTGCCAAAATCTTTTGGCTGTGCAACCATCAATTCACGGCATCCGAATCTTATCCATTTCTCTTGATGGGAAATTAAAAAATAATGAAAACACTGTCGTTCTCCACTAAATTTTTTCCGTTTGTAATTCTTTTTACCATTGCAAATGCAGGGCAATTGTATACATTTCAGGAACGGATTATTATCTGCCTGGTCCCGCTTGAATATGCGGATGCTGAACAATTGGCCGATGTCCTGGCCCCTTTTCTTTCGCCGCAGGGAAATATCGCAGCTTATTCGCCAACGAATACACTGATCATCAAAGATCAAACATCTGTGGAAAAAAACGCTATCAAAGTGATAAAAGGAAAACCGGATTTGTCGGAATGTCAAAATTTTCAACACGCGCTCCGGCGACGAACCAACAAATTCCACCTGAGTGAATGTATCAAAAATATGGAATGGGACGAGGATGAAACCAAAAAGAAGGATGAATCAGAGATCTGGTTCGGTTATTTCTATGAGAATGAAGAATATCGTATTAAATTTAAATTCTTACAGGAAAAATTTAAAGCATCAATTAAATAATCTGTCAATCACGATAATCAATAATCCACCCGCTTCTTCAATTCTTTTCCGACTTTAAAAAACGGCAATCTTTTGGGAGGCACATGAACGGTCTCACCTGTCAAAGGATTCCGCCCCTGGTAAGACGGATATTCCTTAACAAAAAACGAGCACAGCCCGCGAATTTCAACTCGGTCGCCCTCTGAAAGCGTGTCAGATATTTTGCCAAAAAATAAGTCCACAACCAAGGCAGCTTCATTCTTTGAAATCTGGCACTCTTCCTTGAGATTTTTGATAAGCTCCAGTTTGTTCACACGCCCTCCTCAGTATTGAGTTAAATTTGTCGGTCGAATTTTGTGTGCTACAATCTTATATACTGCTATGCTACCAAAACCATGAAAAATTGTCAAAAATTTCAAATGGTTTTCCGAGTTTAATTTTAGCCAATAAAAAAGGTCCACGGTGACAATGCCGCAGACCTTTCGTTTTTTAGAATAGGCGATTTCAGATCATATAGCAAAAATTTATCTGAGATCTTTCAAGATGACCTTAAACACTACGATAGGATCCTTTTTTGCGGGTTTATAAACCACATTCCTCCGTGGTGCCGGACGCCGATAGTGGTCATCATAATACCGATAACCTCGGGCTTCTTTGTAAACATATCTCTTGGTGATCGGAGGATTCGGTCTAAAATTCTTGGTGTTCCATCCAGGGTGCTGCTTTTGCACTTTATAATGACCGTAAGCTTTACCAGGAGGTTTATGATTCCGATCATTCCAGTCATGCGCAAAAGATACGCTGGAACCTACAAATATCAGAGCTCCTGCTATCATTATAATTTTGCTAATTCGTGTCTTCATGGGTTTTCTCCTTTGTTTTGGTTGAGATTTTAACCCATAAGACGAATGAAGTGTGGATAGGGTTTACAATAAAATAGGAAGCCCATGGAGCAGCCATAACATTGATCAATACCAAAATCGGGAACACGTTAAGGCATTACGAGATTATACGAAGCATTTTGCAAGTGTGTACTCCCAGATCGGAGCTCTTTTTGTAATCAACAGTAAAGTTGTTGGTATGGACTGTTTCAGTTGGACAGACGCTCTTAAAAAAACATATTTAATAATGACTGAAGGTTATGCCGAGGATGCTGCTGGTAAGTTTGATCCGAAGATGAATACGAAATAATCTAAACCGGAGGCGATAATTTTTCTTCAAATGGCAAAGGAACCTCGTGTTCAATCAAAACCGTTAACCAGGCTGGGAAACAGGTGCAGACTGAAATCTAGAAGGTGATCAGGATTCGCCTTTGCCCATGAGGACCGGGCGTTCCGTTTGTCGTTGATTGCAAAAAATTGAAATGCTGATAACAGACCCAACTGTTGTTATCAAACTGCATGTTTGGATGTCAAATGGAACAATATATTGACAGTGAAAAGAGCCAGATGGTAACTGGGTAACATCTGTAATTCGATTTTGGTAAATCCTCCACAACAGTGACTCACAAACAGATCGGGCAAATGACTGAGGGATGACAAATTCAGGGCGTGTCAGGCGACACTTGAAACTTGTCTGCATTTAATCGCAAAGGGGGTCACATGAGTGGTTTAGTCGAAATTATCGCCGCTGCTATTGGATTATTGCTTCTGACTTCAGTCGTGTTTTTTATTTTTTCAATCGCTGGGAAATGGAAAATGTCATTTAGAATATATTTTGGATTCGCGGTTATTTTGGTCTCTCATCTCCTGCTTTTTTATCTTGTCGCATTTGGTGATAAAATTCCTTTGCCATCTATTTTTGCAAAATATTCTTCTGAGATGATGAATTTGTTAGCAAAATTACTTCCCATTTAAATATACTCTTATGCCGTTTTTAAGTTTAAAATATCAGATCAACTATTTTTCAGATGGGATTTTGAATAACTTTTGTTTTTGAAAAATAATGCTTTCAATTTTGCCGTCGATATCAGATAAAGTCATTTTCATGGATGAAAATACGTTTAGATAAGCATTTTTACATTTTGTATCTGTCTTATTAGGATCAGCCAAAAAATTTTTGAATTTTGCAGAAACATCTTGTGGCATCGTTAAAATAAAATCCATAATCATGTCTGACGAGTAATTATTCTCACGAATTGCTTTCGATAACCTTTTAAGATTTTCTCTGAATATGTTCTCAAGTCTTTTTCGTTCAAATTTTAGATGCTCTAAAGTTGTCTGTCGCTGCCAACGTCGATGATCTAAAATTAGCATGATTATTGGTGTCGCGCTTGCTATAAATCCACCTATGATGACCCCAACCAAAGTATCTAACATTCCGTTCTCCCTCCGTTGATATTAAATTCATATATGCAATCTAGAGCATTATTCCATTTGGTTTTCAAAAAGTGAGTGTGTAAAACCAACTTTTGTTCAATAAATAAGGCAGACACATGCAATAGAATTCACATTATCCTTTTACCTGCTATTTGATGACCTCAATTTTTACTTCGATAACACCAGTATCTAAATTAGCAATCCTGCTAAAGGCTGAACCCGATAAATCAACTATTCGGCCTTTCACAAATGGTCCTCTATCATTGATCTTAACAATAACACTTTTATTATTTTTTGTATTTGTTACTTTAACTATTGTCCCAAACGGCAATTTCTTGTGAGCAGCAGTTTTTTTGGCTCTGTCATAAAGTTCACCACTCGCCGTTTTCTTTAACTGAAACTTCGCCGCGTAATAAGATGCCATGCCAGACTCGGTGTACCCAACCCAATTTGAATCTCTCCTTCCAGGAACGCTACTGCACTCCGCCAAAGTGATAAAGACGATAACGCACAAAAATCCTTTTGCTATATTCAACAACTTATTTCCACTTCAGTTGGTTTCAGGATATACGCTGACTTTGTGTCTATTTCCTATCATATACCTTCCTAAAATTACAACTCGCCCTCACCCGCTCATCCTCCACCTTCTGAAACGTATCCTCATCTTTGGGCACATTCTCCACCACATCAACCAGCAGCGACTGCATATCAGCGATGCTCCCGGCAATATATGCTTTGGTATTTTCGATCTCATCACCAGAAATATTAAATTCCGCACCCTGGTTGGCCAAAAGATTATATTCGATTAGTTTCACGTTCTCAGGATCGATTCCCCATCTGTCCATGGCATACATCGCATAGAAGGAAAGCTGCATCGATATATCCACACTCATTTTCCGGCCGGTCTTCCAGTCGATGATCGTAACCCCGGCGTCCTCTGTTCGGAAACTGCAATCCAGCACCGCCCAGATTTTGGTCCGATTAAGATAAAACGATGAAAAATCCTTGACCTCCAACCACATCCGCCGGGGAAGCTTATTTAGAATTTCAAAAATCTCTGAATTATAAAAATTCCTCAGGCACAGTTCAATGTTGTCGGCTGTCTGGTTCCAGTCTCCCCCTGAAATGGGCACATCGTATTCGTGTTCAAATAGTGCGCAGGTCTTTGGATGGGTATGATATCGTTTTTCTCTGGATGAGTGGAACTCCTTTTTCATCTGGTTGAGGGTGATGTCTACGATCTGATCGACATCAAGGACCGATATGCCCCGTTGGATATTTTTTAAGGTGCGCTCAATGCAATCATGAACTTTCGCCCCGGCCCACATGTGACGGTTTGTCAGCTGTTTTAAAACATAGATCTGCCTGAACCTCTGGGGGGCATTGAACTCCCAGCCGCCCCAGTACCCGTAATAATTGAAATAATATTGTCGGGGGCAGGTCTGAAAGACACGGTCACGGGATATGGACCAGGAAAATTCGTTTTTGAAGGTGGACATTGTTTGTTTTTCAGCTCATTCAGGAATGAGTGTTCAAATCGGATTTGAAATGAGCTCCAGTTATTTTTTGACGCAATTGTTGATAGTCATCAGAAAGATAAAATGAAATAAGTGAGCCTATTCTTATTGCCAGGTCTTGCAAAATGTAGTTGCCTTTTTCATCGCAGCGTTTCAAGCAGGTCACTAAATCATTTTTCTGCGCTATATATAATTCCGGCTGATAAGCACGGCTCGTAAGAAACATGCTCCGAACTGCTGCAATTAAATCCCCGCAAAAAAATAGCCCTGCACGATCTGCTGTCAGTTGCATAACACGATGCGCAACCACAAGCTTGTCATTGCTTGGGTTGATATCTTCGGATACATCTTCATCCTCAGCAATAAATCTCTGCCCTCCTTCCTTTAAATTCATAATGGATTCAACCCGCTCCGAAGTTACACTGATCCCTTTTTTAAGTTTTTTGATGCTGTCTGATCCGGCTACCAGCAGTGGACTAATATCCGTGCTTACTTTGGAGATCAATTGTCGTCCGTCCTCAACTCGATAAATTTTCTTTAGCAGACTTAGCGGAACCACAGAGCGGATAAGTTGATATGTTTTTCTTTGGGACATTATCTTATCGATAGGAATGAATTTTAAAAAAGGAAGCAAGGTGGCTATTGCCTCTATAGCAAACTTTCCCTTTCCCAAAGACCCATTGATGACTGCCCTTGACGTCACCCGAGAATGTTTGAATTTTAAATGTGTCAATTCAGTGACGACCGCGAATGTCAACTCAGGCGGTGAAAGAAAATAATCAGAGTCGGTTTCCACATGCTTTGACCCAATGAGTAAAAAGTTTTGATCTGCTTCAAAAGCACGAACACCCACGGACTTTTCACCATGCGACAAATATGCGGGAACCACACTCAATCCTAAAACCAGACAGGTTTGACCAACGATATCGATAATCAACTGTTCGCCAGTGGCTGTAGCTTTTTTGCAAAATTGCCGCATGTGGTTAAAATCCGGAGTTGAGGTTTTTGCCAACGCTCCTTGAAGTTTCCCCAGAATATTTCCTTTTCGAGTAAAGGGATGCCGTAATAAATCTAAATCCTCGTTAGAAAGCTGTGAAACTCTGGCCAGATCCGGCAAAGTAGCACTTTTGACAGATTGTAGACCCTGCCATGACAATAATTGTCTAACATCTCTTGCACGCTCTGGGATCTGTTTGTTTTCAAAATTTTCAAGCTGCTCAATCCGGGACACATCAAAAGGTTTATAAATGGCAAGGGACAAAACGATATCACTATTTTTTTCATTCAGATTTTTTTTGGAAATGTCCAACAATTCCAGCAGCTGCACTCTGATCTGCTGGAAACCGGGAACCTCTGTAATATCCTCATCCCTGTCCGGCAACAAATCTGACAATTGCTCAGAAGGCAGTTGCTCCAATCTTTTTTCAATAATATCTTTGGCAACCTCGTAATCTTCCGCAAGGATCAAATGCTTGGCCATGGCAATGTCGAAAAGGATCAGCGGTATTAATTTCTTAATGGTCTTTGCCCTCAGCTGGTAAATATATTTATGGAACGGTAACGCCCATCGAGCATCCTCGGCCGTGTCTATAATTTTCATCAAGTGTTTTAAAACATCCTCCCCGACAGAAATCGGAAAACCCCATTGTTGGAACCACTGGATCAGATATTCCGATGCCCTCTCGCTCTTGCGGATTTTCTTAAGTTCCCTTAACAAATTGTTGATGTTCTCGGGGGTATCTTCTGATTCGACCTTATCATTTTTCAGATTTTTAATAACAGATCCTGTAATTGCGTCGAGAGGCGTTGCGCCGTCCATGTTCTGGAGTATTTTAAATAATTTCTGGACTGACTCGATTTTCTTTAGCCCCTTTTCTTTCCAGATAATCAGACCAATAGCCCGTAATGAATCAGCGGGATCCATTCCGGCAATTTCGCATACCTTTTTATAGAGTGATTCGTTTGTAACAGTGGTGCTCCATTTATGATCACCACAGCTTACAGCGCTCCTTCCAATGGAATGTTCGATTTCAATCTTTATTTTTGGCAAGTCAACCAAACTGACATCACCGATTTCCGATATGCCGACCAGCAAGTTTCTGTGAGTGGTTAAAACAAAATGGTAATATGCGGAGGTGTTTCCCAGTAATGATTCTTCAAACGTATGTTTGGTGGATGTCTCAAGCAAAGCAAGAAGAAGCTCATCAGGTTTCAACGTTGCTTGAAGCCACACATTCCATACCAAATCGGATTGCTCAACAAACCCGGTTTCAAATTCTGGATTGTAGATTGAATCACTTGAGAAATTATGATCGTATATGAGTCTACCCACAGCCAATGCACTTTTAACGGAACCACCATCACCGGGGGAGATCTTGAAAGTTTGTCCAGCGACTTCGATTAAATCGCCAGTCATTTTGGTGTGGTATTTGAGATTGTCAGATTCCCATAAATCTATCAATTTTTTGGCCTCTATTATCCAAACACCTCGGGTGGTCTGCAACAGGAAGGCATCGGTTTCTTTTTTGGATGAGGCAGCATCTTGCTTTTGTAGTTTGATTAAATTTTGGACCTCCCCTAAATCTCTCTCCCCAATTTGTTTGTTCAGACCATATTTGATCAGGGCTTTGTTTATATCGCGGCCAATCATAACTGGGTCTCCATCGCGCCTATTTTAAATGCAGAAATTAAGCTGTAAGACCACGCTCTAACAAATATCTGCCAAACCATTGAGGATGGTCCGACATTCCTTCGAAAAAACGTGTCCATGTCATTTCAATAAATTTGTGGGGGCTATTCTGGTTCAGACATTTGCTGAACTGCTGAATTTTGAGACCATCATCTTTTTTAAAGATAGCATGGGGGCCTATATTTATAAGTGCCATCGACCTGTCACCCGCAAGATCCCAAGCTATCCGCCAATTGCGACCAAGTTCATAATAACCTGTCTTTTTGACGCTAGCAATGTCAGAAAATGCGCTGCTGTTGTATAAATATTTTTCCCATTTGAGACTTTTTTCATTAAGCCTATCATTTGGTGAGCGGTATTTGACCTCTATTACAACCACACCTATACGCTCAAAATCAATTATGACATCGGGTTCTGAGTATTTTCGAGGATCCTCCCCTATTTGATTTAAAATCGTTATCAAATTTTTCTTTATATCAATCCCCCGCCGATCATCGCCAAGCATAGGCACACCCCATAAAAAAATCGCAGGTTCTATGTCCGTTGAAATTAACCAGTCCACTCCCGACAATTTTATAGATTCGCATATTAATTTTCTTTGTTTTAAATAATTGAAGACAGTCCAGGTTACAGCATCCTCTGATGTTTCGAAGGCAAACTTTTTTAGCTTATTTTCTCTGTTAATTTTATTCAGTGCCTTTGAAACTGTCTCCAATGCACCATTATGAACTTCAGGGGGTATATTGTCGAGCGGGTTACGGTAAATTTTAACAACGCCATCCGGATTTTGTGCATTTGAATAGCCAATTCCACATTTATCGCAGCGTCGAAGGCAAGCGTCGAAACTGGTTGCGGGAGGAGCTCCACCCCTTGATTTTGGCGTGAAATTATCGGATTCGATTAAACCACCGCATTTTGGGCATTTAATATTAGGTAGGTGGGTCATTTTACGACTCTCACGAAATCACATACTTTAATAGCTCTCTTAATTTCAAGACTTCATTTTTGAAGGTCGGAAGTATCTTTTTTCCCATTTCATCAATTTGTTCGGCATTGAAACGCTTCTCAAATCTTAGTGCAAAATTTGGTCTTGGATTTCTTTGGCTTGCAAAGTTCAATTCGTTTTCCGAGAAAAAACGCCCGGAATGATGCTTTTGCTCACCTATTTTCATTTGAAATATTAAGGTTCTTCGAAAATTTGGCCATTCTTTTTCAAAATTTTTTATTGATGCTATAATATTATCCGATCTGAAATCTTCGACGCTTATGGGATATCCCGGAACCAGATTCCATCTGAACGCACGTGGCCTAAATTGAAGCCTGTAGTAAATCGGAAAAATTAAATCCTTAATAGACGATACGATGCTGTCAAACTCCGCAGGTTTATTGTTCATACATTGCATTATGCAGTTGATGGAAGACTTGGTTTCTGCGTTTACGGAAATCTCTATTCCATATTCTCTTAACAGGAAATTTAGATTTGGATAATAATTCACTCCGATCTTAGAATCATCATCATAAAAATAGAGCATACACCAGGTCGCGCTGGATAGACCGACCCCCGGAAGGTGAGTTTCATAGTTCTTAAAGTCAAATGAAGGTTTGACTGCGTCTGTTATTTTCTGTAAAAATTTCTCAATTTTCCTTCGAAGCGCTCGTTTAAAATCTAAAAAATCCTCATCTGGAATCTTGCCGATAGACCCCAACATCTCAAAATCGCTTGCAGAGAAACCATTGAACTCTGAGATTCCAATCAACTCCAAAAAAGAACGGAATTGAGAAAACAAAAATCTATCTTTTTCATTTAGGCTTTTTTGAAGGTTAATAAAATTTTCGCTGATGTCTTCCCAGGTGATTCTTCGGGTTAATGTGTCAGAACCCAAATACTCTTTGATATGGCTTTCAATTTGCTCGGTTATTAATGGGCTTTGAGTTTTTGAAAAAAATAATCGCCCCCTTCCGCTTCTGCACACAAGTTGTCCTGAGAAATCGAAGCTGACACTGACCAAAGGAAAT
>Ga0055476_10000508_pt1 | contig 10237 bp, 8 predicted proteins | sample Muzzi_CordC_D2_FD_57682 | JGI IMG/M metagenome (GOLD analysis project Ga0055476, IMG submission 57682) | Wetland microbial communities from San Francisco Bay, California, USA, that impact long-term carbon sequestration - Muzzi_CordC_D2 | ecosystem: Environmental > Aquatic > Marine > Wetlands ... | reverse complement strand
CCTGAGCATGTTGCCCGCCGCCCAGGCTGTGATGTTTCTACTGGGTGCCGATACCGGCGTGACACGTAGCGATATGGAAATGTGGGAACACCATGTACACATCGTGCGACAACAGGCCAACAAGAATCTGGTGGTGGTGCTGAACAAGATTGATACACTGTGGGATGAACTCAAGGATTCGGCCACCATCAACGCCAGCATCGAAGCCCAGTGCAAGACCAGTGCAGAACAACTACAGGTTGACAGTGAACGGGTGTTCCCGCTTTCAGCACAGAAAGCGCTGATCGCCAAAATTCGCCAGGACGATCAGCTACTCCGGGACAGCCGCCTGCCTCAACTGGAGCAATTTCTGGCTGAAACCGTATTGCCCGGGAAACAGGAAATAGTGCGCAATAAGCTGGTTTCCCAGATTGGCAGCCTGATTGATGACAACCTTGCAATACTCGAAACCCGCAATACAGAACTCACCAGGCAACTCGATGAATTGCATTCGCTGCGTGGAAAAAATGCCGACGTCATCATGCATCTGATGACCAAATCACGTGAAGAGCAGGCCACCTATTTGCGTAACGTGGAAAGCTTCCAGAGCAGCCGCCGCCTGCTGCAGAGCCAGGCACGCAGTATGCTTGAAGCGCTCAGCATCGATACGCTGGACCGGCTCATCAATCACACGCGCGAAAACATGATGCACAGCTGGACCACAGCGGGCATGAAACGTGGTATGGAAACTTTCTTTGATGGTGCACGTGACAGCATGGAACAGGTCTGCAGCCACGCCGAACAGACCCGGATGCTGATCAGGGCAACTTACCGCAAGTTCCATGAGGAACACGGCCTGCCGCAAATCACGCCAAAACAATTCTCGATCACACCCTATTCAACAGAACTTGAGCGCCTCTGCCAGGAAGCCGAGGCGTTCCGGCGCAGTCCGATCACCACAATGAGCCAACAGTCGTTCGTGATAAAGAAATTCTTTATTTCGCTGGTCAGCCATACCCGCAGCCTGTTCTACAAAGCCAACCAGGATGCCGATATCTGGCTCAAGGAAGTAATGACACCACTGGTCAGACAAATCAAGGAACACAAGACAATCATGGAAAGGCGTCTGGAGACCTTGCGCCGCATCAGCGATTCGCGCGATACACTGGAAGCCCGCATCAGGGAACTGGACGCCAACTTGAGCGATAACCAGAACCAGCTGGATACATTACTGCAGATTCAGCACTCCATGAATACACCCTTGCCTGGTACGGTTCCTGCAGCGCCCGGAACTGTGGACAAGCGGGAAGCCATGGCCTAACCGCACCTGTCGCGGATAAATTTTCCCGGCATTTCGCTGAAATAAAAACGGGGAGGTTAACCTCCCCGTTTTTATTACAACTAATCCGCCTCAATTTGGGCTATAGTTCCAGTGGAGCTGTCGAACCGTTAGATAAGGAGAAGCCGGATGTATAAGAAAAACCTGTTGCCATTTCTGTTCAGCGTTCTGATCACCCTGAGCGGAAGCGCCTATGCTGAAAACTCCCAGGATTTTGGTGACTATGTCGTACATTTCAATGCGCTCAGCACCAGCCACCTGCCGCCTACAGTCACCAAGGAATATGACATAAAGCGCAGCAAAAATCGTGGCATGATCAATATCGCGGTACTGAGGAAAACGCTTGGCACAACCGGCAAACCGGTAACCGCAGAAATCAGCGCAACGGCCACCAATCTCACCGGGCAGAAGCGCGATATCAGCCTGCGAGAGATTCGCGAAGGTACGGCAATCTACTACATAGGCGTGTTTCCGATCACTCACGAAGAAACGTTGCGCTTCTCGGTTGATGTCAGGCCGGAAGGCAGCAGTGAGTCGCAGGAGGTGAAGTTCAAACAGCAGTTCTTCACCGAATGAGCCTGTACAGGGAATAAAGACCAAACAGAACCACTAAAGAACCGGCAATGCGGCGGGTGCGTGGATCACGCACCCGCGCAGACAGACCCGCCGCCGCCGCCCCCATCAGCAGCAGATTCGGCAAAGTTCCCAGCCCGAAACTGAACAAAAGTGCCGCACCGTAAAACGGGTCACCTGCCGATATGGACCAGACCAGAACACTGTAAACCAGTCCGCAAGGCAACCAGCCCCAGATCAGCCCCAGCAAAAAGGCCTGAGTCGGCGTCTTCACCGGAAGAAAACGGCGCCCCAGCGGCTCCACTCTGTTCCATACCAGGCCACCGGCCCGCTCTACGTGTGACAGCCCCAGCCACCATCCTCCCAGGTACAAACCCAGTGCTACCATAAACAGGGCTGCCAGCAGCTGCAGGCCCTGCTGAAGCTGGTACAGACCGCTCCAGTTGGCTGCCAGCCAGCCTATACCACCCAGCAATGCACCGGCCACGGTATAACTGCTGATACGTGCCGCGTTATAGGCCAGCAGATAGCGCCAGCGGGCCGACCCCGTGCGCTGCCATTCCGGCAAACCCAGAGAAAGCGCCGCTACGATACCGCCGCACATGCCCACACAGTGCACACCGCCGAGCAGGCCCACCAGAAACGCCGCCAGTAATGAAACATCACTGATCACGCTTCATCCGTATTCAGCCAGCCACGAAAGCGGGTCAGTAACATTAGCCCGGGAACAGCAATCAGTACGCACAGGGTGAAAAACCCTGTCCAACCCATCCAGTCGGCAAAGTAACCCGTGGGAGCGGCTACGATAACCCTGGGTATACCCATCAAACTGCTTAACAATGCATACTGGGTGGCCGTAAACTGCTTATTGGTCAGACTGGCCATAAAAGCGACGAATGCCGCCGTACCCATTCCTGCACTCAGATTTTCGAAGGCGATCACACCGGCCAGCCATGGCAAGCTGTAACCCACCTGCGCAAGCACTGCAAAACCTGCAGTTGAGACCGCCTGCAGGATACCGAAGCCCCATAAAGCCCGGTAGATACCGGTACGAAGGATAACAACACCACCAATAATACTGCCGATAATTGTTGCCCAGAAACCGAACAACTTAACCACTGCCCCAATCTCTGTCTTGCTGAAACCGATGTCGAGATAGAATGGTATTGTCATATGGCTTGCCATCGTATCCCCGACTTTATAAAGCAGGATGAACAACAAGATCAGCAGCGCATGGTGACGACGGAAGTAATCCACGAAAGGTTGAACCACCGCGTCCTGCAAAGTCGCCGGCGTACCCGCAGGCATTTCCGGCTCAGGTGCGAACAAGGTGGTCAGTATCCCGACCAGCATGGTGACTGCCATAAACTGGTAGACCATAGAAAATCCAATTAAATCAGCCATAATCAGACCGCCGCCCGAGGCCAGCAACATGCCGATCCGATAACCGTTAACATACAGGGCGGAGCCAATACCGAGTTCCCTGTCAGCCAGCGCTTCACGCCGGTAGGCATCAATGACGATGTCCTGGCTCGCTGAAAAGAATGCCAGCAACCAGGCGACAACAGCCACTGTGAAGGGGGTTTGAGCTGGCTGCGTCCAACCAAGCACCGCGATGGACAGCGCCAATGAAAGCTGTATGGTGATCAGCCAGCCACGGCGACGACCAAAAAATGGAAAACAGTAGCGGTCTGTCAGCGGCGCCCAAAGAAACTTCAGTGTATAAGGCAGCCCCACAAGCGCAAACAAGCCGATCGTTCCCAGATCAACACCTTCATCGGTCAGCCAGGCTTGTAACACAGAGCCGGTCAACAGCAACGGTAAGCCGGATGAAAACCCCATCAGCAGGGCCACCAGCATACGACCGGAAAAAACGGCCCGGCTCATATTCCGGTCAAAGCAAGTAGTCATAATCCATAATCAACGGGGCGTGATCCGAGTAACGTTTGTCTTTGTAGATTCTGGCCCCCTGCACAAGTTTGCCCATACCCGGTGTAACCACCTGGTAGTCGATACGCCAACCCACGTTCTTCTCCCAGGCGCGTCCGCGGTTGGACCACCAGGTATACTGATCGGGCCGCTTATCCGCAACTCTGAATGCATCAACGAAACTGGCTGGACCGAACAATTCGTCCATCCAACAGCGCTCTTCGGGCAGAAAACCGGAGTTTTTCTGATTACCTCGCCAGTTTTTCAGATCGATCTTTTTGTGCGCAATATTCCAGTCACCACAGATAATGTATTCACGGCGTTTGCGCCGCAGCTTGCGCAGATACGGCATAAATCGGTCCATCATCTCGAACTTCTTCTGCTGACGTTCCTCGCTGGAAGAACCGGAATGCATGTACAGGGAGATTACACTGAGGGGACCGAAGCGGGCTTCAAGAAATCTGCCTTCAGCATCGACATCCGGCCAGCCCAACCCCTCGATAACCTTATCGGGCTTGCGCCGGCAGTAGATTGCGACACCACTGTAGCCTTTTTTATCGGCATCGTGAAAATAGGCATGGTAGTTGTGCGGCCAGTATACCTTGTCCTCCAACTGATGAACCTGCGCTTTGGTTTCCTGGATACAGATCACATCGGCCCGCTGACGGATCATCCAGCTGAAAAACCCTTTGCGAGCGGCAGCCCGGATCCCGTTTACGTTCAAGGTAATAATGCGCATGCGTTCTCCTGTCCAGCCCGGCCGTGTATCATACCCGAGCTTTTGAGTCGCGGATAAATGTCATGCACCAGTATAAAAAAGATTTTCTGGAATTTGCCATCCAGGTCGGTGTGTTGCGCTTTGGCGAATTTACACTTAAATCGGGCCGCATCAGTCCCTACTTCTTTAATGCCGGCCTGTTCAACAGCGGCGGACATCTGGCCCGTCTGGGCCGATTCTATGCACAGGCCATTGTTGATTCGGGCACAGAGTTCGATGTCCTGTTCGGCCCCGCCTATAAAGGTATTCCGCTGGCAGCAGCTGCCGGCATTGCGCTGGCTGACCACCACGCGCTTGACGTGCCTTTCTGTTTCAACCGCAAGGAAGCCAAAGACCATGGCGAGGGCGGCAATCTTGTTGGCGCCGCACTGCAGGGGCGTATTCTGATTATCGATGACGTCATCACGGCCGGCACAGCCATTCGCGAATCGCTGGACATTATTGCTGCAAACGGTGCAACAGCCGCCGGTGTTGTCATTGCACTGGATCGCCAGGAGCGCGGCCAGGGCGATCGTTCGGCGATCCAGGAAGTGGAGCAGGATCTTGGCCTGAAGGTCACCAGTATCGTGACTCTGGCGGAATTACAGACTTTTCTCGCCGACCAGCCCGAGTCCCGGGCATCGCTGCAAGCCATTGAAGCCTACCGCGAACAGTATGGTGTCTGAAAACAGGGATCGAGTCACAAACAAGGACATTCTTTTGGCCTTTTTAACCCGGCTATAAGATCGGGTCGATGTTTGCATGCCAAAGAGCAGCCCTGCGTGTGAAGGGTGTCAGGGATGATTGCCGCCTGCGGTTTTCCCGGAGACGCTTCCCCCACAGGGCTATGCTGATAATCGAAGCCACCATAAGAAATGGTCCCGCTTAAAAAGGTGTGAAGCTAGCCAGCCATCAACTTCACCCCAATCACCAGGGTGATGATCTCAAACGCCCGCTTGATCCAGCGGTTACCCTTTTTAATTGCCAGGTGCGCACCCAAATAGCCACCCAGCAGCGATCCGGCCAGCAGTGCCGGTAACCAGCTCCAGCGAATCTCGGACAGAAAACCCAGCGTTACCGCACCCGCGCCATTCCAGAAAATACCCACCAGAATCAGCGTATAGGCCACCGCCCGTCGGTAATCAAAACCGAACCAGCGCACCAGCCACAGCGTTACAAACAGTCCGGTGCCGGATGTCAGTGAACCATTCAGCACACCGATCAGAAAAAGTCCCGCACCACCGACACGAAAGCCTGTGACATCGCGGTGCCTCACTTCATTGGTCTGTCCAAGCCCCGGGTTTAACCAGGAATACAGACCCAAACCAGCAGTCAAAATCCCCAGTGCAATTTTCGCCGCCCGACCGGGAACGTTGATAATCAGCTGGGCACCCAGCACCACACCCGGCAAGCCCGTCGCAAGTATAAATAATGCAAGGCTTTTCTCGAGGCCACCCTCCCTCAAGTGACGCAGCGTCGCGCCGATACCTAAGGCAACACTGGCAACTTTGTGAGTCGCCAAAGCGACGACAAATGGCAGCCCCAGAAAGATCAGCGCCGGCAATTGGATGAGGCCGGCACCGCCGCCTGAAAAGGCGGAAAAAAGGTTCGCCACCAGGGAAATGAGGAACAAAGTGGTTTGGTCCAGTAAATCCATTATCGATGCAGGCAAACGTCAAACTGAATAAGTATGAGCACAATTTCTCGCATTAAATACTGGTCGGCATTGACACTGTGCGCCAGCTTGTGGCTTTCAGTACCATCCCTGCACGCCGGCAAGCTCTATAAGTGGGTCGATGAGAATGGTCAGACCCGTTATGGTGACCGCATTCCCCCGCAATATGCAAAGAAAAGTAACGAGACCCTCAACAAACAGGGTATCGTGGTTGAAAGCAAAGCCGCTGCTAAAACCAGTGAACAACTTGCCGAAGAACAACAGCTGGCCAAGCTGAAGTCTGCGCAGGAACATAAACGCCAGGAGCAGGCGCACCAGGACCGTATCCTGCTGGACACATTCACCAACGAAGATGAAATGATTCTGACACGTGATGGTAAAATCCAAGCCATTGAAGCAGTGATCCGCGTCACTAAAAGCCGAACTGAAAAAATCACGCAAAGGCTGGAAACGCAGAGGCTCAGAGCAGCAAATCTGGAGCGTTCAGGCAAAGCTGTTCCGCAACACCTGCAACAGGACATCCGCGAAGCGCGCAGGCAGATCCGCTATAATTCCGACTACATCTCAAACCGCAGGAAAGAGCAACAGGCGATAGGTGAAAAATTTGAACGCGATATCAAACGTTTTCGCACCCTGAAAATGGCGGAGGCGGAGGCGGAAGCAGCGGCTGAATAACCCCCCAAAAGATCTCTAACCGCGAATCAGGGTGCCAACGCCCTCATCGGTAAACAGCTCTACCAGAACCGCGTGCTCGACACGCCCGTCTATGATGTGCGAACTTCGTACACCGGATTTAACCGCTGACAGCGCGCACTGGATTTTCGGCAGCATGCCGCCGTGAATGGTGCCGTCTGCAATCAGTTTATCGACCTCAGCGGCGGTCATTCCGGTCAGCAGCTTACCCTGCTTATCGAGTAACCCCGCCGTATTGGTCAGCAGGATGAGCTTTTCCGCACCTAGCACCTCGGCGATACGTCCCGCCACCAGATCTGCGTTGATGTTATAGGAATGCCCGTCCTCACCGACGCCTATCGGTGCAATGACAGGGATAAAATCGCCTGAAACCAGCATGTCCACCACCGCAGCGTCAACACTGGCCACTTCACCCACATGACCAATATCGATAATCTCGGGCGCTTCCAGTTCCGGCGAGTTTCTGGTGATCGTCAGCTTGCGGGCATGGATCAAATTCCCGTCCTTGCCGGTCAATCCCACCGCCCGGCCACCATGGCGGTTGATGAGGTTGACAATATCCTTGTTCACCAGACCGCCCAGCACCATTTCCACCACGTCCATGGTTTCACTGTCGGTCACACGCATGCCTTCGACAAACCGGCTTTCCTTGCCAATCTTCTCAAGCAATCGGCCAATTTGCGGCCCGCCACCGTGTACAACTACCGGGTTGATACCGACCAGACGCATCAATACAATATCGCGTGCAAAACCGCTTTTCAGTCGCGCATCCACCATGGCATTGCCGCCGTACTTAACCACGATGGTTTTGCCGCGAAAACGGCGTATGTAAGGCAGTGCCTCACCCAGAACCCTGGCGACTTCGGTAGCTTTAACTGAACTGAGACTCATAATCAGAATGGAAGTGACAGATTGGAATCCACCTGCAACATGACACTGCGAAATTCATCCTGAATACGACTCATGGCGAGTTCATCGTCAGCTTCGAAACGCAACACCAGACAGGGCATGGTATTAGAGGCACGCACCAGCCCCCAACCATCATCAAACTCAACACGCAAACCGTCGACTGTCACCACTCGGGCGTTTTCAAAATGGGCAACGCTGAGCAGTTTTTTCATAAATACGTGGGGCTGGCCTTCGGGCATCGGAATATTCAGTTCCGGCGTGTTTACGCTGTCCGGCAGCTCCGCAAAAATATCACTGGAGTTGCGTGGATCGTTGGCGAGTATCTCCAACAGGCGGGCCGCTGAATACAAGCCATCATCAAAACCGAACCAGCGCTCCTTGAAGTAAATATGGCCACTCATCTCACCGGCCAATAAAGCACCGGTTTCCTTCATCTTGGCCTTGATCAGGGAATGTCCGCTAGCCCACATCAGCGGCTCACCACCATATTCGGCAATAACGCTGGCGACATGGCGCGAACATTTCACATCGTATATAACCTGTGCCCCGGGATTACGCGACAAGACATCGATGGCAAACAGCATCAGCAGGCGATCCGGCCAGATAATTTCACCCTGTGAACTGACCATCACCATGCGGTCCCCATCACCATCAAATGCGATACCGAGTTCTGCGCCCTGCTCCTGTACCGCCTTGATCAACGCCGCGAGATTTTCAGTTTTGCCGGGATCCGGATGGTGGTTCGGAAAGTTTCCATCAATTTCACAGAACAGCTCGCGCACTTCGCAACCAAGCGCGCGCAGCACTTTCGGCGCAGCCTCACCGGCCACGCCGTTACCACAGTCCACCACCAATTTGATGGGACGAACAACCTGCACATCAGACTTAACACGCTCGATATAATCAGGCAACACATCTAACTCTTCCACACTGCCGTCGCCGGTCAACATATCACCCGATTCGATACGCCGGCGCAGCCCTTCTATAGCCTCGCCAGCCAGCGTTTCTCCAGCCAATACAATTTTGAAACCGTTATATTCCGACGGGTTGTGGCTGCCGGTAACCATAACGCCGGAGTTGATATCCAGATACTGGGTGGCAAAGTAAAGTACCGGCGTGGGAACCTGCCCAAGATCCTTGACATCGCGCCCTGTCGCTTTCAGGCCACGAATCATGGCAGCGGCTAAATCCGGGCTCGATAAACGCCCGTCACATCCTACCAACACTGCCTGCTCACCGCGATAATAGGCCTCACTGCCAATGGCCCGTCCGATTTCATAGGCAATACCCACCGTCAGAGTATCGTCGACAACACCACGAATATCGTAGGCGCGGAAAATACCTGGATCCAGCATGTTTTCTTCGACATCAACCCTGCTGATATCCAGCGCGCTGTTACCAAACAGCAGATCGGCTTCGACCTCATCCACAACTTCCAGACTCCCGGCACCCTGGGCCTGGTCGGTCTTGCCAGCCGTTGCTGACGCTGGGGGTGCAACACCTGAACCGGCTGTGCGCGTCATCGTTTCAATAGTGTCATGCATCTCCACCAGTGTATTCGAGTACTCCGGCTTAACCCGACCATCGCACATATCGTTCATTATCGTTAACAGGGTTGCCTGATCATGGCGCAAAGCCAGGCCCAGCCTGCGGAACACAAACCAGACAACAGCCATGAGCAACAGCGCCGCAGCAACCGTCGCTATGCCCGCTGTAGTCAGCAACACAGCTCCGCTTGCCCGCTGCGGATCAGGCCGCCAATACGCCACGCGCCAGCGACTGCCGGCGACATCAAGCTGGCTGTCCGCCGACCCCTGTCTGAAGGGAGCAGCGCCGTGACTGCCCAGCACCAGCGGGACGTTCCCCGCCAATTGCTGGAGTTCGACATAGCCATCCGCCTGGCCTCGATTGAGCTGTTCCTGTAGCAGCTGAACCGAAAAGCTCACCATTAAGTTGCCGGCAATACGCTGGCCGGAAGGATCAGGAATCCGCCGCACGAGATTGATATGTTGTTGTGGTGTCCCGGACATGTGCACTTCCAGGGGTGGCGGAGTGTCCCTGGTTTCTGAATGTCTCAGAAGGTCCAGAGCGGCATAACTGATCGGCGGACTGGCTTGCAGATCCACCTCCTCGATACCGGCTGGTAACAGTCGCACCCGAATAGACGACGGAAACAGATAAGTCAGTGATTTTGCTTTATCTGTGATCTCCTGCTCGGATCCGTCTACCATGAGACGTCCGAGCTGCGGGTCTTTGCTGACCCGATCAGCGGTCTCAGCCTGGTGATTCACCCATTGGCGATAAGCACTGGCAAACAACTCAGCCGCCAGATCAGACTGCTTCTGAGCAGCTGCTTTGAGTTGCAGCTCCGCTTGCAGATACA
>Ga0055476_10000507_pt1 | contig 10239 bp, 10 predicted proteins | sample Muzzi_CordC_D2_FD_57682 | JGI IMG/M metagenome (GOLD analysis project Ga0055476, IMG submission 57682) | Wetland microbial communities from San Francisco Bay, California, USA, that impact long-term carbon sequestration - Muzzi_CordC_D2 | ecosystem: Environmental > Aquatic > Marine > Wetlands ... | reverse complement strand
GCCTTTTTAAAGGTCTCCTCTATCTGCATTCTCAGCTGCTCACTTTCCCTGCTAAGCCGATAATAATCCACCGCCATCACCGCATTACTGATGAGTACACCGGCCAGCAACAATGCCGCGGTCGCCCTCCACGGATACCAGATACGACGCCACCCACCCGTATGACTGAACGCTCCCTGCAACAGGTTGACGGCCTTCATGTCCAGTCCTTGCGAAAAGACGGCCAGCGGGTCGCGTGCGTAGTGTTCGATACGGGTCTCGCCGGGATAATCACCCAGGTCCGGCGTTGCAGCATCCTGCTCCACGTACAACTGTAAAACGGCCTGTGTTTCCGAATCCTCCTGTTGCCTGGCCGTCAGTACGATTCCAAGATTGTCACTGTCAACCGCGTACCCTGAATACTCCCCGTTACGCACCACCGCCATGCCATGATCGATCAACACACTGTCGCCACCCTGAGTCAGCGGCACTGCCAGCTGTTCGGGTATCACCTGCTGTACATCAAGACCGGCTTCACCGAGTGCAGCCATGAGTGTTTCCAGGCGGTGTTTATTGGTAACAGCCACCTGCCATTTGCCGCTATCCAGCTCATGTCCGATGGCAAAATGCAGCTTCTCGACATCATCCGACAGCTGTTCTTCCAGGGCATAGGGGACCGCCTGCAGCAACTTTTTCCGATTGCGGCCGGGCACGCGGACGCTGGTCAGCAGGCAGTCTGTACCGGGCATCAACACGATTACCCGCAAACCATTCGCCTCAGCGGCCGCATCAGCCAGTGTCCCCGAGTGAATTACACCACGCGATATACCGGCAGCGTCCAGGTGCAACCAGCTCCAGCGCTCGATTTCAAAAGGGTTTGCCCTCAACAGCAGCATGTTACGCATGTGTTGGCCCTGATTTCATTATTAAAATTCCCGCGTTATCGTATCAGAAAACATGCCGAACAATACGCCTCTATATTGCAACAATCAGACTCTTCCGCAGAATTTTCGGGTTGCATCAGATGTTACCCCCTCTCCCGGAGGGAGAGGGGACGCACTGATTAAGCGCCCAGTGACAACTGGAATATTATTGATTATTTATGGCTTACACCCCTATTCCAGCCAAACTTACCCACAAAATTTTCGGAAGAGCAAGAACCATCAGGGCAAGAGTCGCTGCCGGGTCCTGCTACGGGAAACCACCCGTGTGAGACCGTCTTCCCGCAACAACAGACTCTGCAGGCGTGCACGGCCATGCCCGATCAGCACGTCGGTTTGCACATTAAACCAGTTGCTGCTGGTCCCGATGTCAACGTCGATCTCCAGACCAGCCATCGCATCATGAGCAAGAAACGCCCCTTTTTCCTTATAGCCACCCTCGCCCCGGCCCTGTATCAGGGAGTCCACGTCCGCTTCGGTCAGGTTCTCATGCAGTGCAAGCAGGATTTCCGCTGTGGCCGTGTTGACGTTGATACCTGCATGGCCCGGTAGCGCGGTAATATGGGGCTCCAGCACAGCCATCACCTCTGCGGTAAAACCCCTGACCAGCCTCAGTTCGCTGACACTGCTCAACGGGCGATTGGCGGCCCGATACGGCGGATCATCCAGGAGATAGGTGTCATCTTCAGCGCCATCGGGATAGCTTGCATTGATGTCAGGGTCGATCCAGTCGAGCAGCGCATTGGTCAACGCGGGGTCCAGGCCCAGCACCACCAGCAGGCGACTGAAATAATCCCTGTCCACCACGCTCGGCTTGCCATCATCACCCACCAGGTTGTTGACGTTAAAGCGGCCCTGCAAGTCAGTGATGCGGCCATTGACGAACCCGCCTTCTACGGAAATCGGCGGCAAGGCCGTCGCCCAGTCATCCTCCAGCGTGTCGTTCTCGGTATCTTTTGCATCGCGATCCATGATCACCAGGGCCCAGCTTTCAGCGGCCAGCGCATAGGCATAGGCCTGTTCCCCGTGTAACAGGTTGCCGGTACGCCGTATATCGACTTGTTGATGCGTCGCCATGGAAACAGCGGCAACGGTTGCCAGGCTGACGACCAGCAGCGCGGTGACCAGTGCAACACCGCGTTGACCCGCCGACGCGCTCGCGCCCGGGCAGCGTATAAATCTGAATGAATATTCGCGTCTCATCGCGGCAGCTGAAACAACCACACAAGCGGGCCAAAGTGTTCATGTTCGATCGTCACCTCAACCGCCCATGGCAACACGGCTGGTGCTGCATCCGGATCAGGATTTTGAATGCGCACCGGCCATTGCTCCTGCCACTCATCGGCAGCAAGCAGGTAACGAATCTGCATATACTCGATATTGTCCATGAGTAACTGTTCAACCGGCTGACTGTCCTGGGCACGGTCCAGCACCTGCCAAACGTAGCGTCGCAGCTGCCGGTCCTCCAGGGACCAGGCCACCCGCTGCAGGGTACTGCGTGGATACCCGAGCGGGTTGCTCCAGCCGGCACGGGTCAATTCCAGGGTTTGATCACCGACCAGGGGCGCCAGTTCTTCGCCAAGCTCATCACGCACCGGGCGTGCCACCACCTGCTCGATATCACGCTGCATGATCAGGTAGGTCTTCTGCAATTCTGCCAGCTCATCGGCCTCTGCCTCGGTGCGGAACTGCTGCTCCAGCACTGAACTCAGTCCACTGTAGGACATCACCGCCAGCAAACCGAAGATTGCCAGGGCGATCAACATTTCCAGCAGGGTAAACCCGCGCATGCCGCGTGTTCCGGACAAGCGGCGCATCAGTCGGGCTGCTTGAGGAAACCGCTAAGCACGGTTATCGGTTCATCATCTTCAGAATCAAGCGCACGCACTTCCACATCGATGCGCCGCAATTTTTCCTCTTCGGTCTGGGAAATCCTTGCCAGCCATTGCCACTCCTGCCATCCCATCTTCAGGGTGCCCTTCTGCTCACCCACCCGGGGCCATTGATTCTCCAGTTGGTGCTGCACCAGCACATTGCGCGCAACCCAGGTTGTCAGGGTGCGGTCACGCAGGTAGGACTGGTTGCCGGTGTAATCACCGGCTGCCTTGATCAAGGCACCCATGGCCAGCGCCAGCACAGCCAGTGCAACCATGATCTCGAGCAGGGTAAATCCCCATGACCTGCGCAGGCTCACAGAGGTTCCTCCATTTCCCAGGCCAGCTCACCCAGCAGTGAAGCCGTGAGGGAATAGCGGGCCTCACTCGATTCAGATTGCAGGGTAACCGTGAAGGGGGTCATCTCGCCGCTGGATAATATATAGACCTGCGGCACCGGGGCGTCGTCTTCATTCCCTTCATCAGGGTCGTGCATACGCAAAAGCGGCAACTCCCCTTCAACCTCCAGGCGCAGTTCGATGCCGGCGGGAAGAGTATGCGGTTTAAGCAGGTCATCGTCCTGCGGCGCAACCCAGCCTGCATCACCCGGCACCAGGAAGGCATAACTGTCATCGGTAAACTGTATCGCCAGCTCTTCACCTCGGATAATGGCCTCATCGCTGGCCAGATCCATCAAGGTCACCAGGCGGCGGGTCTCCCGCTCCATTAAATCAGCCACATCATCACCCCCGAGCGACAATGCGGCAAACGTGAAGATGATCCCGATCAGGACAATGACGACCATCAACTCGATCAGGGTGAAACCGGCAGAATGCCTGAATGAAGAAACAGGCACAGGTGACATTTTAGTTACCATCCATAAATAACACCTATCGTCATTCCGGCGCATGCCGGAATCCAGTAAGTCGTTAAATTCTCTGGATCCCGGCCTTCGCCGGGATGACGGGGACTGGGAAAATCTTGCTTTTATAGATGGCCACTAATGAGTGCTCACCCATAAATATTGTACTTTATCTCGCAAAGCTTCCGCTCCTGCTCACGTCCCTTACCTACATCCCTGCAGGCCAAGACGCAAAGATCGCAAAAGTATAAATGCATTTTAATATTCTTTCTTTGCGGGCTTTGCGTCTTGGCGAGAGTTATTCTTTCTGGATGATAACCAGTCAGGCTACTGCTGATTCCAGTTGGTAATATCGTCTTCACTGGGCACCTGGTCAGGGCCGAGCGAATAGACATCGATGCTCCCATGCACACCCGGGCTCAGAAACTGATAGGGCTGTTTCCAGGGATCCAGCGGCAGACGATCCACGTAGCCACCCGCCTGCCAGTTTGGCGGCTCCGGTGAGGTGGGTTTTGTGACCAGTGCTTCCAGACCCTGGTCCGTGGTCGGATACACATAGTTATCCATCTTGTACATTTTCAGCGCCCCTTCCAGCGCCTGGATATCCAGGCTGGCCTTGGTCTTGCGCGCCTGGTCGGGGCGGTCCATCACCTTGGGCACCAGGATGGCTGCCAGGATACCGAGAATCACCACCACGACCATCACTTCAATCAGGGTAAAACCCTGTTGCTTGCTCGGTTTATATTTCATCTTAAGACTCTGAATTGGTTGTAGAGGCCCGTCGCCCGAAATCCTGCGGGCGGACAGCAGCCACCATTCTAATAGTTTTTTGCCGGTAACAGCAGATAAAGACAGGAATTTATGGATTCAGTTCAAAACCAGCTGATTGCGCACCTTGAGTGCGTACAGGTGGCGTTCTGCATCGACAAGGTGCTGCCCCCAGTGCATGCGATAGCTTGACTGCCAGGCCTGTGCAGCCTGCCGCGGCCAGGCCTCGTCCAGCAACTGCAGCCCGTGTTGAAGATCGAAGTAGATGTCGGTCAGATCATCAGCGAGGCTGCCTGACATATGCATTTCCTCGGGAGTGGCATCAAACTCAAGCCAGTAACTGTCCCGTTCTCCCAGCACCTTGCGCAAACGACTATACAATTCAAAACGCTCATCGAGATCCACGCCAGGCAGGGGCCTGTCACCATTGTCATAGGCCGTCAGCGCAGTCACCGCCATGTGCAGGCGCGGCATCAGATTGAACAGCTGCTCCAGCCATTCACCCTGCCCCCACCCGGTGCGCTCGATCAGCTGACAAAAATTCTCTGCGACACCGACCATCTCTGCCAATGTTTCAGTCAGCGTTGTCATATTTCGCCATTTAATCCATAAACTACAGATGGTTGAATACCTTGAATAAACAGCTGCAGAATCCCTTGCAAGTCATGTTTCCTACCTTAGTGTAGTCAAAATTTCAGAGTGCGCATCAGACTTCCACCATTTCAAAGTCCTGCTTTCCGGCACCACATTCCGGGCAGACCCAGTTTTCCGGGATATCCTCCCAGCGGGTACCCGGGGGGAAACCCTCTTCAGGCAGGCCGGCCTCCTCGCTGTAGATGAAACCGCACACCACGCACATATATTCCCGATATGACTTCATGTTTACACCCCGTTAACAATCACGCGGAATCAGCCAAACAGGCCAACTTCAGGACAGGCATTGTAACGGCACAGGTAGACATTAAACAGGGTGCGTCCGGTGCTAGAATGCATGCTTGCCAGCATCAGTGCATAACAGGCAGCCAGGCCCTTCAGATGAAAAAAAAACCGATCGTGATGGCCTTTTCCGGCCACGACCCTTGCGGCGGCGCCGGCATCCAGGCCGACATTGAGTCACTCGCCAGCCTCGGCTGCCATGCAGCGCCGGTGATCACGGCACTCACGATCCAGGATACCCGTGACGTGCTTGCGTCCAGCCCGCTGAATGCAGGCCAGGTCACGGCACAGGCGCGCGCGGTTCTGGATGATATGCCGGTTGCCGCCTTCAAGATCGGCATGCTCGGCAGCGCAGAAAACGTGCAGGCCATTCACGAGATACTGCAGGACTACCCGGACCTGCCCCTGGTACTGGACCCGGTGCTGGCTTCTGGCCGCGGCACTGAACTGGGCACGGCCGGCCTGCTGGATGCCATGCGCTCATTATTGCTGCCCCGCACAACCGTACTGACCCCAAACAGCCTGGAGGCACGCGCGCTGGCGGCACCAGCCGGATCACTGGATGACTGTGCACTCACCCTGCTGGAGCAGGGGGTTGAATATGTCCTGATAACCGGCACCCACGAAGATTCACCACAGGTCGTCAATACCCTGTATCACGAACGACAGCTGCTGGAATCATTTACATGGGAACGCCTGCCACACAGTTACCACGGCTCGGGTTGTACACTGGCGGCCTGTACTGCCGGCCTGCTGGCCCACGGGCTGACCCCCTTTCAGGCCGTTAACGAGGCCCAGGATTTTACCTGGAATGCACTCCGGCAAGGCTATCGCCCCGGCCAGGGCCAATACCTGCCCGACCGCCTGTTCTGGTCGAACCAGGACGCTTAGCCCCGTTATGTTGCACGGCCTGTACGCCATTACCGACAGCCAGGCCGCTCCAGTGGACGCACTGCTTGAACAGGTTGCACAGGCCATTGCCGGGGGTGCCCGCCTCATTCAGTACCGCGACAAGCACCGCTCTGCGGCGGAACGCAAACACGCGGCCACACGGCTGGTCAGCCTGTGCGAACAGCAGGGTGTGCCACTGATCATAAATGATGATATTGAACTGGCAAGGGAAGTGGGCGCGGCCGGCGTACACCTGGGGCGTCACGATGCCCCAGTGGGCGTAGCCCGCAAGCGCCTGGGTGCGGAGGCCATCATTGGCGTGTCCTGTTACAACCAGCTGGAAAATGCCGTCGAGGCCGCCCGTAAAGGTGCCAGCTATATAGCCTTTGGACGTTTTTTTCCCTCGCACAGCAAACCGGATGCCGTAGCGGCGGACATTTCGCTGCTGAAGCAGGCACGTGCACAATTTGACTTGCCGATTGCGGCCATCGGCGGCATCACACCGGAGAATGGCGGGCAGCTGGTCGAGGCCGGCGCAGACCTGCTGGCCGTAATTCACGGCGTTTTTGGGCAGGCGGACATTCAGGCGGCCGCCCGTCAGTACGCAAAATGCTTCAGTGTTAATCGCGGATGAGATCCGCTCCTACAAGTGCCTTGTGTGTGCGTAGGAGCGGATTTCATCCGCGATAAATGACCGCCCAGTATTTGTTATTATTGGCAACAATCAATAAAGGATCAAAGCCATGACCCGCTCACACGATCTGTTCCAGTCTGCCTGCCAGCATATTCCCGGTGGCGTCAACTCACCGGTACGCGCCTTCAAGGGGGTCGGTGGCGACCCGGTTTTCTTTACCCACGGTGAAGGCGCATGGCTGTTTGATGTCGATGACAATCGCTATATCGATTACGTCGCGTCCTGGGGCCCGATGATTGCCGGTCATGCCCACCCCGATGTGATCAAGGCGGTCCAGGACATGGCGGCACAGGGACTCGGCTTCGGGGCGCCCACGGAAATCGAAACCCGCATGGCCGAGCAACTCTGCAAACTGGTGCCATCCATGGACATGGTGCGCATGGTCAATTCGGGCACCGAGGCAACCATGAGCGCCATCCGCCTGGCCCGCGGGTTTACCGGGCGCGACCGGATTATCAAGTTCGAGGGTTGCTACCATGGCCACTCCGATGCCCTGCTGGTCAAGGCCGGGTCCGGTACCCTCACCCTGGGCGTGCCCACCTCACCGGGCGTTCCCGCGTCCGTGGCTGAACATACCACCACCCTGACCTTTAACGATCTTGAAGGGATACGTGAGGTATTCGCCTCGATTGGAGATGAAATTGCAGCGATCATTGTCGAACCCGTTGCCGGCAACATGAATTGCATCCCGCCGGTTCCCGGCTTCCTGGAAGGGCTGCGCAGCCTCTGCGACGAACACGGCAGCGTACTGATCTTTGATGAGGTCATGACCGGTTTCCGGGTGGCCCTGGGCGGTGCCCAGCAGCATTACGGCATCACACCCGACCTCACCACACTCGGCAAGGTCATCGGCGGCGGCCTGCCGGTCGGCGCCTTCGGCGGCCGCCGCGACATCATGGAGCGGCTTGCACCGCTGGGCCCGGTGTACCAGGCCGGCACCCTGTCCGGCAATCCCATCTCGCTCGCCGCAGGTCTGGCGACCCTGAAGCTGGCTTGCGCCGCCGGTTTCCACCGGCAACTGGATAGCACCGCAAAACGGCTGACCTCCGGCTTGCAGGCACACGCCGACAAGGCCGGGATAGCCTTTACGACCAACCAGGTCGGCGGGATGTTCGGCTTCTTCTTCAGCCCGGAAACCTCTATCACGCGTTTCGAACAGGTGACGGCCTGTGACATGAACCGCTTCAGGGCCTTTTACCATGGGATGCTGGATGCCGGGGTGTATCTTGCGCCCTCTGCCTACGAGACCGGTTTTATTTCTTCAGCACACAGCGACGCGGTCATTGATGCCACCCTGGATGCCGCCGGACAGGTATTCGCCGCACTATAAAGAAGCATCCAGGCAAACCACGTGGAAAACCTGCTACAACCGATACTCGACTGGATTGCATTAAATCCGCACGCGTCCAGCATTGCCGTGTTCCTGGTTGCATTGATGGAGTCACTCATCGTGCTGGGCCTGCTGATTCCCGGCGCAATACTGCTGTTCGGGGCCGGCGCGCTGATGGCCACCGGCGCCCTGCCGATCACCCCCATCATCGTCTGGACCATCGCCGGTGCCTTCTGTGGCGACCTGATCAGCTTCCTGCTTGGGCATCACTACCACCAGCAACTGCGGGTCGTCTGGCCATTCAGACGCTACCCGCTACTGGTCAACCGCGGTGTTAATTTCTTCTGCAGCCATGGCGGGAAAAGTGTTTTCATGGCCCGCTTTATCGGGCCGCTGCGCCCCATCGTGCCCGCCATCGCCGGGATGATGAATATGACCCTGCCGCGCTTCCTGCTGGTGGATATTATTGCCTGCATTCTCTGGGCACCGGCCTATATCCTGCCCGGCATGGTGTTCGGCGCCTCGCTGGGGCTTGCCGCCGAGGTGGCCGGGCGGCTGGTGGTATTGCTGGTCTCGGTCGTCGGCCTGTCCCTGCTCAGTGTCTGGCTGATCCACAGCCTGATCCTGTTGCTGCAACCACATGCCTCCGCGCTGGTGGATAAAATGCTCGACTGGAGCCGTCATCATCCCCGCATCCGGCCACTGGCCGGTTCACTGCTGGACCCGGACCATCCCGAGGCCCGCGGACTGGCAATCCTCTCTGTGCTGTTCTTTATCACGCTGTGGCTACTGCTGCTGATCGTGAGCCAGGTACACAGCAGTCACTTCCTGCACGGCATCGATCACTATGTCTTTCATGTCATGGAGAACCTGCGCACACCCTGGGCGGACCACGTCATGGTGTTTATGACGCTGCTCGGCAGCACGGCCTTTCTCGCAACGGTACTGGCCGGCAGCTGCGCATGGCTGTTCCTGAAAGGCTATCCCAAGGCGGCCTGGCACTGGCTGGGGGTGTACGTGTGCGCAGGACTGCTGACCTGGACACTGAAGGCCACCGCACAGCTTGAACGTCCGGTCAGATATATCGAGGGCTACTCATTCCCCAGTGCGCATACCAGCATGAGCTTCGTGGTGTATGGCTTTCTTGCGCTGATGGTGGCGCGTGAACTTCACTACCGCTACCGCTGGCTGCCCTGGTCGATTGCTGCGTTGCTGTCGGGCAGTATCGCCCTGTCACGGCTCTACCTGGGCGCACACTGGTTCTCCGATGTACTCGCGGGCGCCAGTCTGGGCATCTTCTGGGTTGCCTTGATCGGTATTGCCTATGACCGTCACCCGGCACCGGTTCTGCCGGTAAAACGACTCCTGACAGTGGTACTGGTCATGATGGGCCTAATCGGCTTCTGGCAACTGGAGCAAAAATTTACCATTGAACTGGCGCATTACGCACCACGCATCCTGGTCCAGAAAGTCAGCGCGGACAGCTGGCAAAACAGCGGCTGGAAAACACTGCCGACCTTGCGCGCGGACCTGGAAGACGGCAATCAACAACCCATGAATTTCCAGTGGGCCGGCTCACTGGAAACTCTGCAGGCCGTTCTGCGGGACAGGGGTTGGCACGCGGCGACGGCCTTCGGGCCTGCCAGCGCAATGAACTGGCTGGCCCCGGAACCGGATATCAACGCCCTGCCGGTCCTGCCGCAGGTGAATGACGGTCAACACCAGAAACTGTTGCTGGTTGCACCGGATGGCGGCAGCAAGGACCGCATCATGGTGCTGCGATTATGGCCTTCCGGCATACAACTGGAAGAGAACAGTCACCCCGTCTGGATCGGCAATGTCGCCTGGCTGCATATAGATCATAACTTGCCGATGATTGCCTACCTGCGCACTGCGCCGGACTTTGATACACCGCTGCAACGGCTGCAGGAAACACTCGCGGACAGTGGCCGTATCGGGATGCG
>Ga0055476_10000506_pt1 | contig 10243 bp, 6 predicted proteins | sample Muzzi_CordC_D2_FD_57682 | JGI IMG/M metagenome (GOLD analysis project Ga0055476, IMG submission 57682) | Wetland microbial communities from San Francisco Bay, California, USA, that impact long-term carbon sequestration - Muzzi_CordC_D2 | ecosystem: Environmental > Aquatic > Marine > Wetlands ... | reverse complement strand
CCGCGGCTCGAGACGCTTACAAGCAGGAAAACGGTACGCAACCAACATGCTCGACGTTCTTCGCCGCAATGCTTCGGGATGGATCGCCAAGATCCTCATCGGCCTTCTCGTGCTCAGCTTCGCCGTTTGGGGTGTTGCCGACATGATCACCGGGGTCGGACGCTCGACAATCGCGACGGTCGGACCGGCAACGATCACGACGCCGGAATTCCAGCGCAGCTATCAAAATGCGATGGACGTGATCGCGCAACGGTTCGGTCGCAGGTTCACGCCCGATGAAGCCAAGCGGCTGTTTGGTATCGACAAAGAGATCGTGAACCAGCTCGTCGCTGCCGCGGCGATCGACAACGAGACGCGCAAGCTGAACCTGGGCATTACCAACGAGGCCGTCGTCGCCGAAGTGCAAAAGGATCCGACGTTTCGCGACAGCAACGGCGCGTTCAACGCAACCGCCCTTGACCGGTTGCTGCAGCGGATCGGTTATTCGCAGGATCAATATCTCGAAGAGCGCCGCAAGGACACCGTCCGCGGCCAGCTTACTGACGCTCTCCTCGAAAACGTCGAGCCGTCCGAAAGCCTGCTGAAACTGATGGCGTCGTATGCGGGCGAAACGCGCGTCGTTCGCTATCTGACGCTGGACCCGAATTCTGCGAAGGTCAGTGCGCCGACAGACGCCGACATCGAGAAGACTTACGAGAAAAACAAGACGCGGTTCATGACGCCGGAATACCGCAAGGTCGAGGTGTTGATGCTGACCGCGGCGGACGCACGTAAACAGATCCCGGTCACGGACGCGCAACTCAAGACGGCGTATGACCGGGACAAGCATCTTTTCGCCGTGCCGGAAAAGCGCCACATCCTGCAATTGCCGGTCAAGGACGAAGCCGACGGCAAGAAGGCGCGGGAAGAAATTCTGGCCGGCAAGTCGTTCGAGGACGTCGCCAAGGAAAGAGGCGCGAAGGCCAGCGACATCGATCTTGGCGCTCTCACTGAGACGGCGATGCTGGACAAGAAAATCGCCAAGGCGGCTTTTGCGCTGCAGGAAGGCCAGGTCTCCGAGGTTATCAAGGGCGATCTGACAACCGTTCTGTTGCTGGTCAAGAAAATCACTCCTGGCAATCAGCCCAAGCTCGACGAGATCAAGGGCAAGCTGCGCGATCGCATCCGTCGGGTGCACACCAATGATGAGGTGCGCAAGCTGCTTGACTCGGTGGACGACAACCGGTTGGCCGGCAAATCCCTCAAAGACATCGCTGCAAGCTTGAAGCTGACTTTTCATGCGGTCGATGCGCTGGACAGAACAGGCAAGACACCTGATGGCAAACCGGCCTTCAAGTCGAACGACTTGGCGCGTGTTGTCCAGACCGCGTTCCGAGGCGAGGTCGGCGTCGACAACCAGGTGATCGAGCTGTCCGATGGCGGCTACGCCTGGGTCAATCTCGTGGCCGTCACGCCGCCGAGGCAGAAGACGCTCGAGGAGGTTCGCGACGAGGTCAAGGCGATGTGGGAGGAGAGCAAGCGCCGGGAGGCGATGCGCAAACTCTCGGACGAGCTTTTGGCGCGACTGAAAAAAGGCGAGTCCTTCGAGGATGTCGCCAAGAGCGTGGGCGGCGAGGCCAAGGCGACACCGGCGTTCAAACGCGGAGATGAGCTGCCGCAGTTGTCGCAGGGTGTGGTGACGCGGGTATTTGCGCTGCCGAAGGACGATCCCATTGCGGTCGATACCGGCGACGGCAAGTCACGGATGCTTCTCGAGGTCGCGGAGATCAAGCCACCGCCCGAGCCGACGGCCGAAGCGCTCAAGAAGACCAAGGCCGCCGTGCTGCAACAGATGCGGGGCGATATCCTCGCGCAATACGTCGCCGAACTGCGTGAGGAGCAGGGCGTGACGATCCATCGACAGGTCGTCGATCGGACGATGGGGATCAGCCCTGACGCGCAATAGTTTTGGGGCCGGCCACGACGAGAACCGGAGCACGACGGATCAGTGAGCAACGATACTCTCGACAAGCCCCAGACTTCGCGGCGCTCGCCACCGCTCGAAATCGTGCCCGACACGGAGACATTCCGGGCTGCGTTTGAGGCCGGACGGCCGCAGGTGGTGTGGACGACACTCGTTGCCGATCTCGAGACGCCGGTCTCGGCCTACATGAAGCTGGCGCAGGACGATCGGATGTCGGTGCTGCTGGAATCGGTGGAAGGCGGCGCGAGCCGCGGACGCTATTCGATCATCGGGCTTGAGCCCGACATCATCTGGCGGGCGACCGGCGACAGCGCGGAGATCAACCGTTCGCCGGCCCGCAACCCTGACAAGTTTGCGCCGACCGGCGAGGGCACGCTGATGTCGTTGCGCTCGCTTCTGGCCGAATCAGAAATCGAGCTGCCCGAGCATCTGCCGCTGATGAGTGCGGGCGTACTCGGCTACATGGGCTATGACACGGTGCGGCTGGTGGAGCGTCTGCCCGACGTGCCCAATGACGCGCTTGGCGTGCCGGACGCGATCATGATGCGGCCAAGGCTGATGGTGATCTTCGACACCGTCAAGGATGAGTTGACCGTGGTCACGCCGGTGCGTCCGAACGGTCGACAAGCCGCCGACAGCGCGCTCGCGGCGGCCAAAAGACGCCTGAGGTCGGTCGTCAAGGCGCTGGAACAGCCGATCTCGCACATCGCCGGTGCGGCCGATGCCGGCGTTGCCCTGCCGGAGCCGACGTCGAACACGCTCGAGCACGACTATCTCGCCATGGTCCGGCGGGCCAAGGAATATGTCCGCGCCGGCGACGTGTTCCAAGTGGTGCTGTCACAGCGGTTTTCGGCGCCATTCACATTGCCGCCGTTCGCACTTTATCGCGCCCTGCGTCGGACCAATCCGGCGCCGTTCCTCTTCCATCTCAATTTCATTGATTTCGCCCTGGTTGGATCGAGCCCCGAAATCCTCGTCCGCGTCCGTGACGGCGAGGTCACGATCCGGCCGATCGCGGGCACCGCGCCGCGCGGGGAGACCAAGGCCAAGGATGAGATGCTGGCGGAGGCCTTGCTCGCCGACCCCAAAGAACGGGCCGAGCACCTGATGCTGCTCGATCTCGGGCGCAATGACGTCGGGCGGGTTGCCGAAATCGGCTCGGTCGAAGTCACCGACCAGTTCATTATCGAGCGCTATTCCCATGTCATGCACATCGTCTCGAACGTGATCGGTAAGCTCGATGCCGCGCACGATCCAATCGACGCGCTGATGGCAGGGTTCCCGGCTGGCACGGTCTCGGGTGCGCCGAAGGTACGCGCGATGGAAATCATCGATGAATTGGAGCGCGACAAACGCGGCCCCTATGCGGGCTGCGTCGGCTATTTTTCCGCCGGCGGCGACATGGATACCTGCATCGTGTTGCGGACGGCGCTCGTCAAGGACGGGGTCATGCACGTGCAGGCGGGTGCGGGCCTGGTGTTCGATTCGATCCCCGAGAACGAACAGCAGGAATGCATCAACAAGGCCAAGGCCCTGGTGCGTGCGGCCGAAGAAGCGGTGCGTTTCGCGACCGGGCGACGACCAGGCTCGGGCGCGCGCAATCGCGGTGCGTTCGCTTGAAGCGATTCAGCCTTTGTGCAGCGCAATAGCTTTAACATGACGGACAAAGCGCCGGCCGGGCCGGTCCGATAGTCGGTCCTGACCTGCATCGCTGTGCTAGAATCGTGCGGCACGCTGCCAGGTGGGGTGACCCAATGTTGACCCTCTATCTCCTTCGTCACGCAAAATCGAGCTGGGGTGACACCGGCTTATCCGACCACGACCGACCGCTTTCGGCGCGCGGCGAGCGCGATGCCCCTCGGATGGGGGCGTACCTGGCGGCTCACTTCACATTGCCATCGCTGATCGTATGTTCGACAGCCAAGCGAGCGCGCGAAACCTTGCGGCTGGTGGGACCGGCATTCGGAGTGGACGAGGCGGCAGTCGAGTTCGAGAGCGGCATTTACGAGGTGCCGCCGAGCCGGCTCTTATCACGCATTCGCGCGCTGTCGGACGAGGCAAATGTCGTACTCGTTGTCGGGCACAATCCCGGCATGCAGGGCGCCGCGCTGGAGTTGACCGGCCGAGGCGACAGGGCGATGATCCGCAACGTCGCGATCAAGTTTTCAACCGCGGCGCTGGCCGTGCTCGAATTCGATGTCGATCATTGGAACGAAGTGCGCTCTGCCTCGGGGCATCTCACGGCATACGTGCGCCCCAAGGATCTCGAGACATGATCACCGGCCGGGTCGGCATGGCCCGTGATAATTTGAAGGGGGAGCCGGTTTAATGGCACAACGGGCCAAGAACATTCTTTTCATCATGTTCGACCAACTTCGGTTCGACTACCTGAGTTGCGGCGGCCATCCTCATCTCGACACGCCGCACATCGATTGGCTGGCGACGCAAGGTGTGCGCTTCACACGCGCCTACGTGCAGTCGCCGGTGTGTGGCGCGTCGCGCATGAGCACCTACACCGGCCGGTACGTGCACAGTCACGGTGCGGCCTGGAACGGCTTTCCTCTGAAGGTCGGCGAGATGACTCTCGGCGATCATCTGCGCACGCTCGACGTGCCGTCGTGGCTGATCGGCAAGACGCATATGCGCGTGGATGCGGCGGGTATGGCGCGGCTCGGTCTGTCCCCGGACAGCGTGATCGGGGCGCGGGTTTCAGAGTGCGGTTTCGATGTCTTCGAGCGCGAGGACGGGCTGTGGGGAGAGGGCCCGGACGGTGTCTATGACACGCAGCGCTCGCCCTATAATGAATATCTCAAGGGGATCGGCTACAACGCGCCAAACCCTTGGCATGACAATGCAAACTCCGCACTCGACGAGGACGGCGCATTGCGTTCCGGCTGGCTGATGGAGAACGCCGACCGACCGGCCAACATCCGCGAGGAGCATTCCGAGACGCCATGGCTGACATCGCGCGCGATGGCGTTCGTCGACGCGCATGCCGGGCCGTGGCTGTGCCATCTTTCCTATATCAAGCCGCACTGGCCCTACATCGTGCCCGCGCCCTATCACGCGATGTACGGTCGCGACCATATCCTGCCCGCCCAGCGCGATGAGCGTGAGCACGACGATGCCCATCCGGTGTATGCGGCGTTCATGGACAACGTCATCGGACGGGCCTTTCGTCGCGACGAGGTTCGCGAGCGCGTGATCCCGGCATATATGGGTCTGATCAAGCAATGCGACGATCAGATGGGACGTCTGTTTGCGCACCTTCGCGCGACAGGCCGCCTCGAGGACACGATGATCGTCGTGACGTCCGATCACGGCGATTACCTTGGCGATCACTGGCTCGGAGAGAAGGATCTGTTCCACGACCCCTCCGTAAAGGTGCCGCTGATCATCTACGACCCCTCACCAATGGCCGCCGCGGCACGCGGGACGACGTGCGATGCATTGGTCGAGAGCATCGACCTCGCGGCAACGTTCATCGAGACGCTGGGTGGCAAGGTGCCCGATCACATCGTCGAAGGGCGATCACTGCGGCCATTCCTCGAGGGCCGCACGCCCGACACGTGGCGTGCGTTCGCTGTCAGCGAGTACGACTATTCGTTGACACCCATGGCGGGCCGGCTTGGTGTATCGCCGGCGGATGCGCGGCTGTTCATGATAGTCGATCAGCGCTGGAAGTTCGTGCACGCGGAGGGTGGCTTCCGGCCGATGCTGTTCGACCTCGACGCCGATCCGGACGAACTCGACGATCTCGCCCGGCGGCCCGGCCATGAGGAGATTATCGAGCTGATGCAGCAGCGGTTGGCGGCGTGGGCGCGGCGCCCCGCCCAGCGCACGACGCTTGCGAACGATGAGATCATCGCGCGGCGCGGCAAGAGCCGACGCAAGGGTATTCTGCTCGGCGCCTTCGATGAATCCGACGTCGACGACGAGTTGATGGTGCGCTATCGCGGCGGCAGCTCCGACGAAGCGTCGTGATCGCTGGTTGACCGACCTGTACGGCTATTCAAACGAAATCACGAACCGCGGTCGCGGCGTGCCGGACTTCTCCGGAATCTGGGTCAATGATCGCGCCCCGGCCCGCACACCGCTCGGGGTTTCGCACTTGCCGTTGTCCCAATACTCCTTTGCCGCGTCCGTGCGGACAGCCTCGTACATGGAGTAATGCACGAGCGGATTGGGGCCGCCGAACTTCGGGTTCTCCATCACCGTCTTCATGGCTTCGGCCATGATGGTGGCTGCTTTTTCGAGATCGTATTTTTCGTAGCCCGCGAGATGGCATTGCTTCAGGACGAACAGCCAGTCATGGACGATGAAGGCCGGCGCGTAGCCCCACGGTGAATAGCTCTTGAGAACGCGCAACGCGCGCGGCACGGAGCCGCCGTCAGTGTACATGCGTTGCGGTTGAATGATCTCGCCGTTTTTGCGCTCGAAGGTCAACGGGCTTTGCGGATCAGTAATGAACAGGAATTTGTCCTGGTCGATCCATTCGACGACCAGCTTGCCCTTGAGCTTGCCGGGTTCGAACTGGTCGTACGTGTATTTGTAAAACCAATCGATGCATCCGCCGAGCGGCAGCACCAGAAACATGATCGCAAGCATTCTGACGGTCATAATGGCCTCCCCGTCGCCAAGGTCTTTCGGCGCCCGATCCTTCCTACCGGACCACAAAGGGCGCGCGAACCCGGACGTGTCAAGCGTGGTAAGACGAGGCCGTCATACGCGCGATTGACCAACGTCAAAGCCGGCAACACCACATCACGTATCCATATTCGTGACCGGGTGTGGCACCGCCTCCAGTGTCACACATTTGGCGGGGAGATTTTCATGAACGAAATTGAGCGCATTGCGCTGCCGACCGATCTGACGACTGCATCATCATTCGCCTTCATTCATGCCTTGCGGCTGGCCATGCTCGCGCGGTGCGGTCTCGATCTGATGCACGTGAAAGCGCCCGGTGACAAAACCGACTGGAGCGCTTTTCCTCATGTCCGCGAGGTTCTGGCGCAGTGGGACGTGATGGACCGGAATGATCCACCTGCGGAAATCGCGAACAAGACGGGCGTCAATGTCCGCAAGGTGGAAATCGCACATCCAGATGGACCGGCGGCGGGCGTGTTCAACTACATCATGGAACACTCTGCAGCGTTGGTCATTACGGCGCCGCATGCGCACAACGGCCTATTGCGGTGGGTCGACCCATCGGTTTCGGAAAGCATCCTGCGCCAATCGCATCGCCCGACGCTTTTCATCGCCGATGAGTTGCGGCCGTTCGTCGATCGGGATACCGGAGCGGTACGGATTCAGCGCGTGCTGGTGCCCGTCGATCACGCGCCCGATCCGGCGCAGGCGATCAACCGCCTCGAACGGCTGTTCGGCGCGTTCGGCCTTGCGCCCGAATATGTCCTCGTCCATGTCGGTGAAGCCGCACCCGAGATCGTCGACACCAAGGGGATTGCTGTTCCTGTGTCAACAGTGGGTGGCGATGTCGTCACGGGGGTCCTTGACGCCGCGGAGGCCAACGCGGCCGACATCATTGCGATGCCGACCAAGGGCCACGACAGCCTCATTGACATGGTACGTGGCAGCACGACCGAGCGCGTGATGCGGGCGTCGAAGTGGCCGCTCCTGGCGCTGCCTGTTTAGGCCTGGGCCTTGCGCCAACTTCAAACGTTGGCCGATGGCAACGGTTCGCGGCCGCGGACGAGATCGGCGCCCTTCTCGCCGATCATCATGGTCGCGGCATTGAGATTGGCCGAGAGCATGCGCGGCATGATCGAGGCATCGATGACGCGCAGCGCTTCGAGGCCGTGGATGCGCAACTGGTCGTCGACGACCGCCGTCGGATCGGTGTTCGGCGCCATGCGGCAGGTGCCCATGGGATGAAACGTCGTCGTGCCGCGCTGTCGCGCAACGGCCAGGAGCTCATCGTCGGTCTGGACACGCGGGCCCGGCACGTCCTCGCGGTCGTAATAAGGTTTCAGGGGGTCCGAGGCCAGCAGTTTGCGGGCCAGTCTCAGGGCTGCCAGGAGCACGCGACGATCACGTTCTTCGGCCAGATAGTTTGGCTGGATCATCGGTTGCTCGAACGGGCTCGCCGAACGGATGCGGACGTGCCCCTTGCTCTCGGGCCGTTGCTGCCAGGCGGCGACCGTCATGCCGGGCTCGCGTTCGAGTTCGCCCTGGACGCCTTCGTTATAGCTGGCCGGCGTGAACGTCATCTGGACGTCGGATGACTCGGCTGCTTCACCAGAATGCCAGAAGCAATACACGAGCGTCGGGTTGAGCGCGAGGATGCCCCTACGGGCGACCGTCCACTTGGCAATCTCCCATAGGAGCGGCAGTCCGCGTGACATCTCGTTGATCGTGCCGATGTTCTTGACGCGAGCGACGAGACGGGGTGCGTAGTGGTCGCGCAGATTCTCGCCGACGCCGGCGAGGTCGTGGCGCACCTCGATGCCGTGCTCCTTGAGCAGCGCGGCCGGGCCGACGCCGGAGAGCTGCAAAAGCTGCGGTGAATTGTAGGTGCCGCCTGACAGGATGACTTCGCGACTGGCGCGAACCTCCTTGTCGGCACCATTGCGGCCGCCGTGGCGATACGAAATCCCCACCGCGCGCCTGCCTTCGAAAATGATGCGCGTCGCGTGTGCCTTGGTGATGACGTGCAGGTTGGGCCGCCGCATGGCCGGCCTGAGGTAGGCGCCGGCAGTGGAGACGCGGCGGCCGGCGTGGGTCGTGCGTTGGACGTAGGAGACCCCTTCCTGCTTGGCGCCGTTGTAGTCGGGATTGCGCGGGATGCCGTACTGGACGCAGCCCTCGATGAACGCATCGCACAACGGGTGACGCCATTCGAGGTCGGTGACCTTCACCTGCCCCTCTCGGCCGCGGTAGGTGTCATCGCCGGGACCGATGCGCTTTTCACAGCGGCGGAAGTAGGGCAGCACGTCGGCGTAGCCCCAGCCGCGGTTGCCGAACTGCGCCCAGGTATCGAAGTCGAGGCTCTGGCCGCGATTATAGACGTGGCCGTTGATCGAGCTCGAGCCGCCGAGCGTCTTGCCACGCGGCGCATAAATCCGCCGGCCATCGGTCCATTCGCTCGGCTCCATGTCGTACTTCCAGTTCACGCTGGCGTCGTAGAAGGTTTTCATGAAGCCGGCGGGGATGTGGATGAACGGGTTCCAGTCATATCCACCGGCTTCGAGGACACAGACAGAGACGTTAGCGTCCTCGCTCAGTCGGCTGGCGAGGATGGCACCGGCCGAGCCGGCACCCACAATCACGTAGGCAAAACGTTCCAAGGCGTTACTCTCCCAAGGCTCGCGTCTTTTTGGTTTTCCGTAACAGCTAATAGCATCACAATCGAAGCGTTGTGCATTCTCACGATCGCGGCGGCGTGTTGGTGTTTGCCGCCTTGATCCCGGCCAGAATCTCTCCGTTGTGCTGGCCCAGTCCCGGTGCGGGATGGCGCACGCGGCAGGGTGCATTGCGGAACTTGATCGGAAAGCCGAGCATGCGCACGGGACCGTAACCGGGATGGTCGACATCGATCGCCATGTCCTGGCTTTGCACTTGCGGATCCTCGAACACGCTTTCGACCGAGTTGACGCGGCAACAAGGCACGCCTGCTGCGTTCAAGCGCTCAATCCATTCGTCGGCATTGCGTTTTGAGATGACCTCTTCGACCATGGCATTGAGCTTGTCGCGTTGGGCGACACGCAAGCGGTTTGAGGCGAACGCGGGATCTTTCTTTGCTTCACCGAGGCCGAGTGCATCCATCAGACGGCCGAAGAAAACATCATCGTTGGGCGCGATCGCGATGGCGCCGTCGCGCGCGTTGAACAAGCCATAGGGTGCGGCGATGGGGTGATCGTTGCCAGTGCGGGCCGGCACCTGGCCGGAGGCGAAATAGTCGAGCGCCAGATACGAGAGCATGCTGATCATCGAGTTGGTGAGCGATACATCGACGTGCTCGGGTTCGCCTGTGCGCTCGCGGCGCAGGAGCGCGGCCGTCACACCGAGGGCGGCATAGAGTCCGGCAGTGAGATCGGAGATCGGCGGACCTGATCTCAGCGGCGGGTCGGCGGCGGCGCCATTTGTGGCCATGAAGCCGCTCATGGCCTGAGCGATGAAATCAAACGCCGGCCGGCGGACGTAGGGGCCGTCAGCGCCAAATCCTGTAATCGCGCACGTCACCAGTCCGGGGCGCAGTTCCAGGAGGCGGTCACGGCCGAGGCCGAGCCGATCCATGACACCTGGCCGGAAGTTCTCGATCAC
>Ga0055476_10000503_pt1 | contig 10262 bp, 10 predicted proteins | sample Muzzi_CordC_D2_FD_57682 | JGI IMG/M metagenome (GOLD analysis project Ga0055476, IMG submission 57682) | Wetland microbial communities from San Francisco Bay, California, USA, that impact long-term carbon sequestration - Muzzi_CordC_D2 | ecosystem: Environmental > Aquatic > Marine > Wetlands ... | reverse complement strand
CCGGCACCAGCTGTTACCGGGCAAATCTTTTTCGCTGCCAGTCATACCGGATGACTGCCTGGCTTGATGTCCAGGACGAGATGGTATGGAGTTCGGCGGCCTCCGGAAACCGATCCTGGAGGGCTCAATACCGTCGTGTCGCTGCCGGAATTCCCAGTCGTAGTGCTTGACATGCAGAATAAAGGATTGTATACAGTATACCAAATGAGCGCGGTCAAGCCTGAGCGTTGGGATAGTGACAACGTTGTGTTTTCAATCCGCCGGATCTCACAGCAGCTTCCGATCCGGCAGGGTGCCAAACGGGAACACGGCTCGAAGTATTGCCAGGCTTAGCACCTTGTTTAATATCAACTTGTTAGGACGACGGAGACTCGAATATGAGCAATCCACTACCGCTAGACGGCATAAAGATCATCGATTTTACCCACGTTCAGGCTGGACCGGCCTGCACGCAGCTGTTGGCGTGGTTTGGCGCTGACGTAATCAAGGTCGAGCGGCCCGGCTCCGGTGATGTCACGCGCAGTCAGTTACGTGATATTCCTGAAGCCGATGCCCTGTATTTCACGATGCTCAACAGCAACAAGAGATCGCTGTCGCTGAACACCAAGACTCCGGAAGGCAAAGAAGTACTGGAGAAAATGATCAAGGAATCAGACGTGCTGGTTGAGAATTTCGGACCTGGTGCACTCGACCGTATGGGCTTTTCCTGGGAGCGCATTCAGGAACTGAATCCAAAATTGATTCATGCCTCTGTTAAGGGATTCAGTGACGGCCATCATTATGAAGATTTAAAAGTTTATGAAAACGTAGCACAGTGCGCTGGTGGTGCTGCATCTACCACCGGGTTCTGGGACGGCCCGCCAACCGTGAGCGCCGCGGCTCTGGGCGATTCCAACACCGGCATGCACCTTGCTATCGGTATCCTGACGGCGCTTATCGGTCGCGACAAGACCGGCAAGGGTCAGAAAGTGGCGTGCTCCATGCAGGACGCCGTATTGAATTTGTGCCGCGTCAAAATGCGCGACCAGCAGCGCCTGGATCGCATGGGTTACCTGGAGGAATATCCTCAGTACCCGCATGGAGAGTTCAGCGATGTGGTGCCACGTGGAGGCAATGCCGGTGGCGGTGGCCAGCCCGGCTGGGTTCTCAAATGCAAGGGTTGGGAAACCGATCCGAATGCGTACATCTACTTCACCATCCAGGGCCATGCGTGGGAACCTATCTGTCGTGCACTTGATAAGCCTGAGTGGGTTGATGATCCGGCATACATGACGGCCGAAGCCCGCCAGGACAAAATTTTCGAAATATTTGCAACAATTGAAGACTGGCTCAAGGACAAGACCAAGTTCGAAGCCGTGGATATTCTACGGAAATTTGATATTCCCTGCTCGCCGGTACTGTCCATGAAGGAACTTGCCGAAGACAAGTCGTTGCGGGAGAGCGGTTCTATTGTCGAGGTTCCCCACAAGCAGCGCGGCACCTATCTTACCGTCGGCAGCCCGATCAAGTTTTCTGATATGAAACCTGAAATCAAGGCTTCTCCGCTGCTCGGCGAGCACACCGACGAAGTGTTGGCCGGCCTTGGCTACAACAAGGATCAGATTGCGGCTATGTATGAGGCAAAGGCAATTTAACGAGGCGCAGCCCGTTTTATTGCGCAGAGTGAGGTTCGAGGCGGCGCCCACCAGGTGGGCGCTGCTTTTTGCGTTTTCGTGGCACCGGTCCCGTTTCTCATGAACCCCAGCTGGCAAGCTCGACGCCTGCCATGAAAAATATCGAGTCTGTACGTGAACTATTAACGCTTGAATCAGGGAGCATACCGTTGCAAACGGAAATAGACCTTCAACAGCTCGTTGAAATAATTGGTGATGCAGTTATTGCATCTGATCCAGGCGGCGTCATCACGATGTGGAACCCGGCGGCCGAACGCATATTTGGCTTTACTGAACTCGAGGCGCTGGGTCAATCTCTTGATCTGATCATTCCGCAAAGGCAGCGTAAAAGCCATTGGGATGGTTATCACAAGACAATGCAGACAGGGCAAACCCGTTACGCGACCGATGTCCTGCGGGTGCCGGCGATAGATAAAGAAGGGCGCCGCCTGTCTATTGCGTTTACAGTAGCGCTGCTCTATTCGGCAGAGAAGAAGGTAACGGGTATAGTTGCTGTTATTCGCGACGAAACCGCTCGTTTCAATGAGGAGCGCAGCCTTCGCAAGCGCCTGGAGGAGCTTGAAGCCAAGACGGGTTAAGCGCGGGCGAATCGACGTAAACCACCGGGTATTTCGCAGGAACCTGAGATAAAAAGGGAGGAAATATTCCGTGGCAGCACAGAAAGTCAGCCCCGGCGGGTTCGCCATTACAGTGTTTATCGGCTCAGCGATTTATCTGGTCATGGTGAATCATGGTTGGCAGACGCTCTTGACTTTCAAGGCCGTGATTTTTCTTCTCCTCGGTGTGTTTTTTTCCGTTCTGCTGGTGGGCGTTCCGTTCCATCTGTTGATAGTCCGGATAGAAAAACGCTTGTCCAAACTGGTTGAAGTTCCGGTTTCGCCCGCAAGGATCAGGCAACTGCAGATGCTGAGCACGGTTTTGATGGTGGTACAGGTTGTCGTGACCTTTTACGCCACGAAGTTGGCCTATGGATGGTATTTCAGCTGAAATCGACACAGTTGGCCGGCGGCGTCGGACCCGGATGATTGTGTCGCCTGTGCTTGCCGGGCCCATAACGTTTTCGGATAGCGCAGGATTTACACCCGTCGAAGACCTTGTATACTTTATATCATTAATTATTGTATTGACTGTTTGATTGATGATGCCAAAACAAGAGATCAAATTACGACCACTCAATGCGCCTGCTGTCCTCAAAGACAGTGTCTACCAGGCATTGAAGAGTGCGATTTCGTCGATGGACATCTATGCCGGCGAGGAAGCTCCCAAGTTGGACGAACGGCGGCTGGCGGAAGAACTTGGAGTCAGCCGTACACCGATTCGTGAGGCGCTCTCCCGGCTGGAGCAGGAAGGGCTGGTGCGGAATATTCCCCGTCGGGGTTCGTTCGTGATTCGCAAGACCAAAAGGGAAATCCTCGAGATGATCTGTGTCTGGGGTGCACTGGAGAGTCTGGCGGCGCGAATGGCGGCAGTGCATGCGAGTGACGAAGAGCTTGCCGGATTACGCAAGATGTTCGCGACCTTCAAAGGTTCTGAGGGTGCCAGCGCGCATATTGATGAATATTCGGAAAAGAATATCACCTTTCATCAGGCCATTATCAAATTGAGCAAATGCGATCTTCTGGTAGAAATAGCCGAGGGATTATTTATCCATATCAACTCGATACGTTCGCGCACAATCAGGGAGCGCCAACGGGTGACAAATTCGGTTATTGACCATATGCACATTATCGAGGCTTTGGAAAATCGCGACGCGGAATTATCGGAGCAGTATGTACGCAGTCACACGAATGACTTGAAGGAACATATCAACAACTACGTGGACTGGCTGGTATAAACCGTCGTACCTTACTGGCCATAAAGACAGTGATTCCGTCTGGAGCTCTGAACTGCCAGTTGCGGTGCCTGGTGCGAAATGTAGGTTAGCCATCCTTACCTTATGCGCGACATTCAGTATCCCGGCAGATCTGTGGTTATGGCGACCGGGGCAATGGTCGCCACGAGCCAGCCCATGGCGACGGCGGCCGCGCTCCAGATACTCAGGCACGGCGGTAACGCGATGGATGCAGCCGTCGCGGCAAGTGCCACGCTGTGCGTGACCGAGCCACTCTCCACAGGTATCGGGGGTGATTGTTTCCTGCTCTACCATGAAGCTGCGACAGGTGAACTGCACGCTTTGAACGGTAGTGGTCGTGCGCCTGGCTGTGCGACCCCTGATGCCGTGCGCGCCTATGGCGTGAAGACGGTTCCTGAACGGGGAATCCTGTCGGTGAGTGTTCCGGGAGCCGTTGACGCCTGGCAGACAGCGGTTGAGCGTTTTGGTACCCATGCTTTCGGATCACTGCTCCAGCCTGCCATCGAGTACGCGGAAAACGGGTTCGTTGTAACACCGGTCATTGCCGAAACCTGGAAAAAACATGCGCAGCTATTCCGGCAGTCCTCTGACAGTGCACGAGCATTTCTTGTGGATGGCAGGGCACCGGAGGCAGGCGCCCTGCATTGCTTTCCGGATCTTGCACGTTCCCTGAGACTTGTTGCCGAGCAAGGGAAAGATGCATTCTATCAAGGTGTGCTTGCTGAAGAAATCATACGCTTCAGTCATGAACACAACGGTTTGCTGGAGCTCGATGATTTTGCCAGCCATCGATCTGAATGGGTTGAGCCTGTATCCAGTGATTACCGCGAACTGAAAATTTTCGAGGTGCCGCCCAATGCGCAGGGTGTCACGGCGCTCATGATGTTGAATATTCTCGAGCGAGCCGGCTTTGAGAACCTGCAGCATCTCAGCCCGGCGCACATTCACCTTGTTGCCGAGGCGTTCAAGCTTGCACAGGCGGATGGTGCGAAATATATCACCGATCCATCATTCAGTGACGTTCCCGTTCAGGCGCTGTTATCGGAGCGATTTGCGCAACAGCAATATGCCCGCATCGATGCGGATGCGGCGATGCCTTACCCTGTTTTACCGGGATTGCCGCAGCACAGGGACACCGTTTATCTGACCGTGGTCGACACTGACCGCAACATTGTTTCGTTCATCAATAGCCTCTACCACCCGGGTGGCAGCGGTTTGGTCGCGGGCAGCACCGGGATACTCCTGCAAAACCGGGGTGCCTGTTTTGCGCTTGATGAGCTTCACGACAACTGCATCGCGCCAGGCAAGCGCCCAATGCATACCATCATTCCGGCAATGGCCTATCGGGATGGTAAACCCGTATTGTCTTTTGGGGTGATGGGGGGCAGTTACCAACCCCTGGGTCATGCCTGGGTAATCAGCAATTGGCTGGATTTCGGCATGGATTTACAGGAAGCAATCGACGCGCCGCGATTTCATGTCGACAAGGGTGCACTGGTTGTTGAGCGGCCCGTTCCGCAAACAACACGCCGGGCACTATGCCGTCTCGGCCACCAGGTGGTGGAAGCCGAGACGCCAATCGGCGGCGCGCAGATGATCTATTTCGACAGGATGCGGGGTGTGTTGTACGGTGCCTCCGATTCGCGCAAAGATGGTTGTGCACTCGGTTTCTAGCGGCAATGGTGCACCGCTTAGTCGTTTTCTTCGATGGCGGCAAAGTACACCACGGCTCTGCCTGTTAGCGTAGAGATTGTTGATTACCGCGAGTGTACCCCGACATATTGAATAAGCAGCAAAAGAGAATAACCGGAGCTTCCGCAACAAGACTGTCTCAATGGTCCTTTTCAGGTGATGATTATGAAAGCAGTATTGCTTGATGGCTTCGGTGGTCCTGAGGTCCTCAAGATCGCCGAAACAGCAAAACCAGCACCTGCCGAGGGACAGGTTCTTATCAAGGTCGCCGCAACTTCGGTTAATCGTGCCGATATCATGCAACGCGAGGGTCATTATCCTCCACCAAAAGGAGATTCGGAAATTCCCGGTCTGGAGGTCGCCGGCATTATCGAGGAGATCGGACCGGGAGTGGCATCATACCAGTGCGGAGATCGCGTCATGTCTCTGGTGGGTGGGGGTGGTTACGCACAATATGCTGTCGCCTATGCGGATCACCTGATCACGATTCCGGAAACCATGAGTTTTGACTCGGCGGCCTGTGTCTGCGAAAGCTACATTACTGCGTTCCTGAATATCTTCTTGATTGGTGGTTTTAAAGACGGACAGATCGTGCTTGTCCATGGCGGTGGCGGAGGCGTGAACACAGCCGCTATCCAGTTGTGCCGAACGCTCGTACCGAATGCCAGGGTTGTGGTCACCGCTTCTGCAGGAAAGATTGAGCGCGTCAGGCAGCTCGGTGCCGATCTCGTTATAAATTACCAGGAGGAAGATTTTGCAGAGGCGGTCAGGGCGTTTACGGATAAAAAGGGCGCCGATGTTATTCTCGATCATATTGGCGCAAACTATCTGGCGCTTAATATGAAGGCCCTTGCCGTTGGTGGTACGCTGGTAATTATCGGTATCATGAGTGGCGCAAAGGCCGAACTCAACCTGGCGATCATGATGGTCAAGCGGCAGCGGATCATCGGTTCCGTGCTTCGCTCTCGCCCGGTAGCGGAGAAGAGAGGCATTGTTGCGGATTTCAACAGGACTGTGATGCCGAAGTTTTCCGACCGAACCATTGTACCGATCATCTATCAGACTTATACGCTCGAGGACGTAGCCGAGGCACACAGGACGATGGAACATAGCAAGCACTTCGGCAAGATCGTCCTGACGGTAGACCAATGATTGCGCGTGGCCCACGTCCTGCGTCCTTGAGCTGATGCGCCCGGGGACGTTGCGCTGACCGTTACACTAAACAAGCCCAGGCTGGTTCACGGAGAAGTAAAGCCATGAAAGCAGATCTCTATAAAGCGGCGCTTGAATATCATCGCGCTGACCCACCTGGCAAGCTTGCCATTGCAGTGACCAAGCCAATGGCCACTCAACATGATCTTTCGCTTGCTTACTCGCCTGGCGTAGCGGCGGCGTGCGAGGAAATCGCCCGCGATCCCAATGCAGCATCCACTCTGACCGGTCGTGCAAACCTGGTCGCCGTAATCACCAACGGTACTGCTGTTCTCGGCCTGGGTGCGATCGGGGCGCTTGCTGCCAAACCCGTCATGGAAGGCAAGGCTGCGCTATTCAAGAAATTTTCCGGCATCAATGTGTTCGACATTGAGATCGAGGAACGCGACCCGGTGAAGTTCGTGGACATCGTTGCTGGGCTGGAGGCGACGTTCGGCGGCATCAACCTGGAGGACATCAAAGCCCCGGAATGTTTCGAAATCGAACAGGCCCTGCGGGAGCGTTTGAATATACCGGTGTTTCATGACGATCAACATGGCACCGCCATCATTGTCGTGGCCGCGATGCTAAATGGACTGCGCCTGGTGGGCAAGGAAATCGACACGGTTAAGCTGGTTGTGTCGGGAGCGGGTGCTGCAGCGATGACCTGTCTTGATCTCCTCGTGAAACTCGGGATGAAACGGCACAACATAACGGTAACGGACCTGGCCGGTGTCGTGTATCAAGGGCGGCGCAAAGATATGGATCGGTGGAAGGCGCGCTATGCCATAGCGACCGAGGCGCGTACCTTGTTCGACGTGATTGAGGGGGCAGACATTTTTCTCGGTCTTTCGGCAGGCGGCGTTTTGACGCCCGAGATGGTTCAGCACATGGCCGAGGCGCCGTTGATCTTCGCGCTTGCCAACCCGACGCCTGAAATCTTCCCCGAAGAGGCCAAAGCCGTTCGCCCTGACTGTGTCATCGCAACCGGGCGTTCGGATTACCCGAATCAGGTCAATAATGCACTCTGTTTTCCGTTCATCTTCCGGGGTGCGCTGGACGTTGGAGCGACCGATTTTACCGACGAAATGAAGGCCGCATGTGTACACGCGCTCGCCGATATTGCAGCCGCGAAAGTACCGGATGCAGTAAGGGCTGTGTACACTGGTGAGTCGCTGCAATTCGGGCCGGATTATATCATTCCCAAACCGTTTGATCCGAGGTTGATCCTGGAAATTGCACCGGCGGTAGCCCAGGCTGCCATGGACAGCGGCGTGGCGACCCGGCCGCTCCTGGATCTCGATGCATATCGAGAGCGGTTGCGTCGGTTCGTGTCCAGCGGGTCCTTTTATTCGCAGTAGTGTTCAGTTGTGACGCTCGTCGTAGTTTCCCGACCCGGTCGTGTGGCGTAGGTCGCCATCTGTCCCATTGAAGCTTCCCGGATTCGTGGCTCTTAATCGGGATGCTTGCACGCTCAGGAAATCTGGTATAATGTATACAAACACCCATATTAGAAGGTGAGCAGAGCGTATTCGCCTGCACAAACGAACTGACAGTTGCGGTGCCTGGAAGGTAAATAGCGCTGGGCGAGCGCTGTCGGACTGATGTAGCGGGGATTGACTGGTGTTTATCACGGCGTTGCTTGGAAAGAGTGCCCCGTGAGAACAATCGAGGTAGCAGCTATGGGAATAAAAACAATTCTGGTTCCTATCGATGGCGGCAAGGCAAGTTTCGCGGCGCTCGACAGGGCGTTCGTCGTCGCCGACCGCTTTGGCTCGCATATCACGGCCCTGCATGTGATGCAGCGCGCGACCGATGCAGCCTCCTACGGGCTCTACAACCTGTCGGCCAAGCTGCGCAAGAACATCGAGGAGGAGGCCGGAAAGACCGCCCTGGAGCGGGCGGCTGACTTGCAGGAACAGTTTCAGGATTTCTGCACACAGTACAGCGTACCCTTATGCGAGGAACCATCCGGGCAGTCGGGAGCTACTGCGAGCTGGCAGCAGGAGTTCGGTCATGTCGACGAAGTGCTGGTTCGCCACGGACGCCTGAGCGATATTATTGCGGTCCCGCGACCCCGGGCCAGGAAGTCCACGGTCCGGCGCTCGCCGGTGGGTCGGGCCATCGAAGCCGTGCTCCTGGGCACCGGTCGCCCGGTGCTCATTGAGCCGCCGAAATGTCGAGCGAAGCGCTGCGAGCGGGTCGCCATTGGCTGGAACGAGAGCGCCGAAGTCTCACGAGCGCTCGCCACGACGTTGCCGTGGCTGGTTAAGATGAGTGCCGTCACGATTATCGTATCCAAGAAGCGTAAGTCAGGTGTGAAGCCGCTGGCCGATTATCTTGCCTGGCACGGCATCAATACCACGGTCGAGTTTCTCGACGGAAAGGGCAGTTCGGTCGGTGAAGCTATTTTAAACGTGTGTTCTGATATCGAGGCTGAATTCCTGGTTGTCGGTGGGTTCAGCCATGCCCGCGCCCGAGAGCTACTCTTCGGTGGCGTCACCCGGCACCTGCTTACGCACTCGAAGATAGTCACAATCATGGTGCATTAACGAACCTTCATTCGAGGAAATAGGACACCGCGGCAAGCGCCTTCAAAACACTTCCGGCTGCCCGACATTTCACCTGCCCGATACAGCAAAATCGCCGAACTTGCGGTCCGTAGACTATATACGAGTAGCCGGTGAAGCATGTAGAAGTCCTGTCCAACTCGGAAGCTATGCTGTTGTTCAAAACTCTTTTCGACCTGAACGCGCCCTGATAACATGCCTGCAACCAGATGCCCCAACAAAGGACATCGCCTCGAATTCAGCGCTAATCCAAGGGCAAAAGAGCAGGGGTTTGTGTCGGCAAACCTTCAAAGGAACATGCATGTCACTCTGTGAAGCGGATAACAGCCAGCTTGTCATCGTCGATGTTCAGCAACGTCTTGTCGCCGCGATCCCCGCGGAGTCCCTGGAACTTATGACTAAAAACAGCGCACTGCTCCTCGATGCAGCTGCTATTCTTGGCATCTCCACACTCTGTAGCGAACAATCCCCCACAAGTCTGGGTTCCACTATCGCTGCCATCGCCGAGCACCTGCCCCGGGACGTTGAAAAAATCGAAAAGACCTGTTTCTCATGTGCCGGCGCCGAAGCCTTTCGACAACACATCGAAAGCAGCGGACGCCGACAAATTGTACTCGCCGGCATGGAATCCCACGTCTGTATCCTGCAAAGCGCCGTGCAGCTCACGCAGCAGGGACTGGAGGTTTTTGTGGTTGAAGACGCAGTGTGTTCACGAAGAGAATTACATCACCGCAACGCCATGAAACGTATGCGCCAGGCAGGCGTCATTATCACCAATATCGAGTCTGTTCTTTTCGAATGGATGCGTGATGCCAGACACGAGCATTTCAGAAAAATCTCGGCTTTGTTGAAGTGAAATAGTGTGCATGGCTAATTTTCAGGTGTCGTCGGCGTGATCTTCGGCCTGTATCCGGCAAAAAAGCGGGCAGCTTGCGTCCGGTCGAGGCCTTGCGCTACGAATAATTGGTTGGGTACGGTGGCATTGTTGTTTTCACCCTGAGCCAACTTGTACAATCCACCTGTTTGCCCGGGTGGCGAAATTGGTAGACGCAAGGGACTTAAAATCCCTCGGTGGTAACACCGTGCCGGTTCGATTCCGGCCCCGGGCACCATTTACGAAAAAACATAAACTTACGCATAAACCCGCAAAAGACCACTTTCTCCTGTAACTGACTAAATTGTATTGTGTTATAGGCTGGTAGCCGGGCAATAAGTTCACACTTTACACCGCATACTGTAAACTGCTTCTACGACAAATTTACGGCAATGTCGTAAAAGGGGCGG
>Ga0055476_10000502_pt1 | contig 10268 bp, 9 predicted proteins | sample Muzzi_CordC_D2_FD_57682 | JGI IMG/M metagenome (GOLD analysis project Ga0055476, IMG submission 57682) | Wetland microbial communities from San Francisco Bay, California, USA, that impact long-term carbon sequestration - Muzzi_CordC_D2 | ecosystem: Environmental > Aquatic > Marine > Wetlands ... | reverse complement strand
ATTGAATCCGGGCGAAGTCACAGCGCATGACATGGGCCAGCGTCCGGACAAGGAGTGTCTTTGCCACACCCGGCACACCTTCAATTAGGGCGTGGTTTCCCGAAAAAATGGCAATCAAGGCCTTGTCTACGACAGCCTCCTGTCCGATGATGACCTTGGCAACTTCCTGCTTGGTTCGCGACAGTGCTTTTTTCAAAAAATCTGTTTTTTCACTCATATCTTTTGGTCCTTTGAAGTGTTCTGCTGATTTTCCGATATCCATCCACCGCATCCATTCTATTTTTGAAAGAAGGCGCTTGTGTCCGCAGTATTTCTTTCACACGCTCAAATGCTTCAGGTTGTATTCGTTTATTTTTTCTAAATGTTCGTTCCCATTCCCGCCCGCAAACCTGAAGGATCTCGCTGCCCGGGATATTGCGGCGTAGCATGGCAATGAGTCCTCGGGTATAATCTCTATCCGATACCACATCAGTCCCCGAAGGAAGCTCATCTTTACCAGGCGGCACAAAATAAACGGCATTTTTCCAGACAAACAATAAGGCCATTACGGCGATTACGAAAAAAACCCAGTGAAACCGATAGTGCTTGAGAAGAGCGGCCACTGACGGCTGCTTATAAATTCCAAAGTGAGCTTCATCGAATATTATTCTGGTGTTACGCCCCAGCAACCAGGCAAGCAATTGAGGTTGCCTCTCGGACCGCAGGGCTTCATTGCTGATGAAAAAGGAATCGGCGCTCAATACCAAGCTGCCTTGACCAAACGATCTTTCAATCATCACCGGGTACCCTTCACTGGTATAGACAACCTGCCAGGGGCTATCAAGCAAATCAAAATAGAGATTTGAATGCCATGAAATAATCGGTGGGAGGTCCTGCCGCTGTGAAACAGCGTTAAGGGCCGGATGGCCCTCATCTTCGACCGGCAGATTTTGGTTGAATTCAAATCCAACACCCCAGTGCTCTTGGATGGAGACCATGGAATTTTTCTTCGACGCGTCCCGGCACTCAATATTCTCCGTTTTTTGATATTCGGGTTTCTTTTTCAGTTTATCCCTTTTCTTGCGGGTCTTGTTTAACGGCAAAAAAGACACCACCAGTCTGCCACCCGAGTTTATCAGACGATCGCAGACGTCGATCAATTCCGGCGGCACCGGATGGTAGTCATCGGCCGATGCCCCCAAATAAAAAAAAGTGGTGTCGGGTTCCGGCCTCAATGAATGCAGAAGGCGATAATTGCGCCCAAGGGCAATATTGCCGAGATTCTCCAGGCTTTCGTAAAGTACCCCGGTTCCCAACGGGTCGCTGCGCAGGGAAGAATATGGCGGATAAACATCGCCGGTTTGAAAGCGCAATACAAACAGATGACCAACACCAAACAAAAAAGCTATCAGCAGTAAAGCCAACAGGAGGGATCGTATGGTAGCCGTCTTAGGCAAATGTCAAAATCCTTTTCTGATTTGCTGCGTAGTTATTAAATTCGGAGCGCGGGAGGCGGTAGTTGCCGTACCAGACACGTTCAAACAAATTCAGACTGTTAGCGAAAATGGTGAGCAGCTCTTTGCGTTCATGGGCCCTGCGCTTTAGCTCCTGCTCATATTCCCGATTGGATTTGTATATTTCGATGGTAATCATTTGATGTTCGGCCAAATACGCCAGTGTTGCCAGATATAGCGCACGCATGGCCAGGCGTAGCTCTCCTTTTGCGGTCAGCTCTTCTGCCAGCACCATCCATCGATTGGCCGGCAGATCATCGGCTTTGGTGTTTTCATCGTTCAGATCGGGCGAGGGGGCAACGACGGCCGCCACGGCTGCGATGGTTCCGGTGTGGTGGCGGCGCCAGATTCGGAAAAAAACGAGGGTCAGGACGGCTAACAATAGAAGTAAAAGTAAAAACAATACAGCTCGTACGGAAGTGATCCAGCTTTTATTCGATGGCCCCGTTTTCTTATTTCCCTTTGGCATCAAATTTTCCAGCCATTCGAATAATTGAGTGATCCATTGTTCGAGGGTCCGGATGCCATTGGCCAGCCCATCCAGCAGCCATTTGATTGCCGCTGCAAGCGGGCCTTTTGCTTCCTTTTCTTCCGCCTGGACGGTTTCCCGGGACATGCGCCAGGCAAACTCTCGTCGTCCCAGGGTTTCTTCAATGGAGCGATCCAATTCCTTGGGCGACACCGAGAAGGATTGCCCGGCAAGGCCGGTAAAAGGAATGGCGCACAGCACCACGACCATCATTCCCATGACCATTTTTTTTTCGCCCGCCAATGCGCGGTTGAGTTCCTTTTTGAGATCATCTCCGGATTTAAGGGCCGATCCATAAAAGCATCGCAGTACATATGCGGTCTTGATAAACGGATCCAGACACAAATAGGTCGTTCCCAGTATGGCGATCCAAAACGTCGTATTGAGGATCATCCGCATGCCGCTCAAGGTAAAGATGGAATCAATGCCAAACAGGGTCTTTACCATCTGAGGAATGATATAGGCTGTAAATGAGATGTTGAGAAAAATTACACCCCCGAATAACGAAAATATACAGATTAACAGGTGGTTCTGCTTGGGCCAAAGAACGGCCTGTCGCCAAGCCCACTTACAGGTGGTCGCAATGGTTTGAGGGTCTTCTTCGACATGAGCGGCGGCATTTTGATAAAACGCGTAGCAAACTCCGTAAGGAATCAACATCACCCCGGCGATGGGCAACACGATATAGCGGGTGGATTGAATCAGGCTTTGGGTGGCCGCAACGGATATAATTTGCTGCCAAGACCACCTGCAAGGCGGCTCATCGGTCATTTGCGCCCTGACCTGATGGGCAAAAACAGCGTGCCAGAATTTCATCCAGACATACAAAAAAGCAAGACTCAGTGCAGCCAGGGTGCAGTGTTTAGCGGCGTTTGCGCTGCGACTCATATCTGCCCAGAAATACATCAGCCCGAGAACAAAGGGGACGCTGCCCAGATAATAGCCGGCAAGCAGGCTGCCCGGTGCGGATCGCAGTAGATGAACCGCCTCTTCGATGATGCGGATGGCGCTTTTGTAGTGCTTTTTGGAGCTCGTTTTCATGAACCCGTCCACCAGCCGGATTGCCATAAGGTTCCTTCATGAAAAGATGAGGGGAATGCCAGCAGAAATTGAGCGAGATAATAGAAAAGGATGTATATAAGCATTAACCCGAGCAGAAAATGAGCGGGACGGAAAAACCACTGGAACCGGGTTGAGCTTGCTCCGTCCGAACCGGACTTCTTCCCAAGGCAGGACGCGCAGAGTACCTTATCCGCATGCTCCGTAATGCATTCCCGGCAGAAATATCCACTGCATTCGGGACATCTAGCCACCGCTTCACGGAGTTGATGATGGTGACAGCGTTGCTGTGTCAGATCTTGCATAGGGTAATTAATTGCTAGTAATGTAATTTAATGTCATTCTGTCTGATTCTATGAAAAAATTCAGCCGCTCCAAGAAATGCCTAAAATGCCTAAAATGCCTAAAATTAAAAGTGACTAAAGTTAAGGAATTCTATCTTTTTAAGGTTTAGACAGAAAGTCTGAATTTTTGGTAGATAGGGCAAGTGCCGGATTGTTTCAGCGTAAACAATCCAGAAATCCCGAGTATAAATCCGCCGCAAATCGCAAAAATATCAAGACCCAGTACGAGAGGATTTTCCCAGGGTGAAAGACTGGATATGGATTTAAATAATTCCCACTGATTGTGCGCAAGACCCGGATTCTTGAGTGCAAATACCATGCTGACGCCGTATCCCGTGACGAAGGTGATAGAGACAAAACCAAGGGAGGCCCAGGTGATGACCCGCAAGACATTGGACAAATCAGTGTTATGCTGCTTGACGAGGGCAATGATTACAAAAATCCCCATGCAAATGCCCGCGACAGTGCTTAAAAACGTCACAATAACATGATTGAAAAGAAATCCCGAGAATGTCAGCCCGCCATATAACACCAGCAAACTGAACAGAACCAGATGGAACCTACCTTTCTCATGCCGAGGCAGTATTTTTGAACTGTCGGCTTGCTGTGACGATCGTTTGACCGCATTGTCATTGACCCGTCGAACCGGTATTTTACCCCGGTCTTCCCGTGATAGCCGACCCTGAACGCTTTGGATAACAGATCTTAAACGGTCCATGACCTTGATTGCGTTTTTCAGCCGATGCAATGAACGTAATTTTTCAGTCTGTACGGCGGTCAGGAGTTTTGTTTCACAGGTAGGTCCTCTGGACAAATTAACTAGTACGAGTATCAGTAACACGCCGGCCAATGCTGCCCAAAATGCGGACCAGCCGCCATCATTCAACACTGCCGGTATGGTGAAAAGCAGAAGTAATAACCCCAGTACAATATTTTGGATTTTACCGGCAATGGTTTTGCGGGTGATAATGGCCTGAATATCATTGAAATAAAATCGTTTATAATCTTCTACGCCGACCCGGGAATAAATTTGAAGCAGATGGTCGCCCCCCTGCCAGAGGGTATACTTTCCGATCAGAAAACCTTTTTTAGTTCCGCGTATTTTTTGGTATTCTTTTTCTTTTTTTGTCATGTTATTCGTCATGTCGACAGGGCCAGTTTGGAAAAAAACAAAATCCAGGCCGAGATTTGCAACCCTGCCAGAATAAATGCGCAAATAAAGCGGATTCTGGTCCGATGGATGATGCCGGATGGCGAATTCCAATGCCTGACGGTTAAATAGATGGCCAGGGGTGCGGTAAAGAGGGTGATAAAGTAGAACAGGAGCGGAACCGTTGCCACCATTAGGGCAATGTTATCATAGCAGGTTCGGTGATTTTCCAGACTTTTTATTTTCCGTTTGCTTTTTCCTTTTTCAAAGCATGTGGGACACAAATGCCGGTCGTTTAGCGCCACATCACACAAGGCGCACACAAACCGACCACAGGCGGAACAAGGAGTGACGGCCTTTTTGCCAGGGTGATAAAAGCATCCGGCCTCGTTGCTGATCTGCAAGGTTTCACCGAATTGACCCATGGGCAGCGTCCTGAATACAGCCGGAAAAATGTCTGCCCGCAGAAGACTGCTGCAGGACGGACAGGCAGTCAGTGAATCGGAGTTGATCATTGCATTGCTCAATGGTGATGAGCATTTAATGCAGCTAAGCACGGGAACTTCCTTTCGCTGTTGCGGTTATGCGCGGACCACCCTCGTATCACAAATACGGTCGTGTAGCGTACGTTTTTCGTCATCAAAAGCTGCCATTATATAGCCGATTAACATTATCATTCCGCTGAGATATTTGGCAAAATGCCGACCGAGTGCTCTGAGATAGCTCAATCGGTCGCCGTCCGCCACAGCAATTTTTAACTTGCAGGCCATCTTTCCAGGGGTTGCACCATATTTGCCGACAAACCAGGTGTCAAAGGCAGCCGGTATGCCATATTGCAAGAGCATAAGCACCGGCATGACCGAGAGAATGGCCATGGGGGTTTCGGGAGAAGTGGGCACCAACATACCCAGCGGAATGAAAATAACCAAATTAATGATTCCCAAAATGAATCCATCGATGGCAAGGGCGCCAAATCGAATCCAGAATCCGGCGTAATCCATGACCGCGGCAACCGACACGCCTTCTTTTACTTTTTGGACAAACGCAGGCTTGCACTCGGCGCACACCCATGAATCCTGAAAACGGATCATATCTTCATCTGCAAATGCCTGACCGCATTCAGAACAAATGGACGTAGGAACAGGATCTGCCTGAGCGTCCTTTTGAATGTCTTTGCCCTTCCAATTGCGGACAAAAACACCGAGTTCCTCCCAACTTTCCATTCCCTCCTGCCAGACCATGGACTTGGCATTTAGTTTTTTGGCTTTGACCAACGATTGAAGTTCGCTTTTTCCGATGGGGCCGACCTGTTGATCACCCACCTCGTAATACAAATTCATGTTTATCTCCTTCGATCCGGACCTCCGTTTACCTGCGACATGCCCAAATCACAGCATTTTCAGAGGTCTTCAATAAAATGATTCGGTCTTTCGAACAAATTTTGATTGGTCAACTCCGGTACAACCGCGATAGGTATATATCGGCAGCGAAAGGGCAAAACTTAAATCAGCGACCAGTAGTAGAGCTGGGGGTATGGTATGAGGAAGATACCTTGAAAACGCCGCGGCCACGCTCTGTTGGTGGCCGCTGATTTTTAGGCTAATAGAAACAGGTTCTGATCAGTGGAAGAGGAGGAGGCCTTATAAGAAGAGTAGTTCTTTCCGAAATAGGCGGGTTCGGTGGGAGGGACTGTACTACACTTAGGCCGCTATCGGATTTTATCTGAAAACAAGTTGTCAGAAGATGACAATTCTAGTTCTCAAACCGGCAGCTGGCTTGACGTCTGATACCTATAATTGGTATTTTTGGAAATCGGAAATATAGATAAAATGAACCGATTAATGCAAAATCTGACTCAGAAACAGCTTTGTACGATCGTGTTGAGGGTTGTCAAAAAATTCGTCCGGCGTGTTGGCCTCTACAATTTGACCATAATCCATAAATAGCACCCGATGAGCGACACTCTTGGCAAACCCCATCTCATGCGATACGACAATCATGGTCATGCCTTCCCGGGCGAGCTCGATCATGGAATCCAGTACTTCCTTGATCATCTCCGGGTCAAGGGCCGAGGTAGGTTCGTCAAAAAGCATCACTTTGGGATTCATACAGAGGCTGCGGGCAATGGCAACGCGCTGCTGCTGGCCCCCGGAAAGTTGTCCGGGATATTTCATGGCTTGTTCTGCAATCTGTACCTTGTTCAGAAAATACATGGCAGTTTCTTCGGCTTTTTTTTTGGGAATTTTGCGGACCCAAATGGGTCCCAGTGTCAAATTTTCCAAAATGGACAAGTGGGGAAACAGGTTAAAATGCTGGAAGACCATGCCGACTTCTGCCCGAATTTTCTCGATATTTTTCAAGTCGTTGGTCAACTCCATGCCGTCGACGACAATCCTGCCCCGCTGGTGCTCTTCAAGTCGATTGATGCAGCGGATAAGCGTTGACTTGCCGGAGCCCGAAGGCCCGCAGATAACAATACGCTCCTGCTTTTTGACAGTGAGATTAATGCCTTTCAGCACATGAAAATCGCCGTACCACTTATGCATTTCGACAATTTCGATGATGGCATCGCCTGTCAGGGTAGGTTCCTTATTTTCGGATGATTGCGTGACCATAAAGATTCTCTCGCTTCAGGGTTAGAGCTGGGGTATTGAAAACCGCCAATAATGTAAAGATCTCATGATTTTTACCATCCAAGGTTGCGACTAGAGCCCTGTTTCCAACTCGCGTTCCAAACGCCGACTGTAATTTGACATAAAAAAACAGCACAGGAAATATATCAAGGCTGCAAAAATATAGGCTTCCGCCGAAAATCCCATCCACTGGGGGTCATTCAGGACCGTTTTGGTCGTTTTTAGAAAATCGAAAAGTGCGATGATGACAACCAGGGATGTATCTTTAAATGCCGATATCAGGATGCTGACCGACGGCGGTATGACGATTTTTAGGGCCTGGGGCAAAACGATCAATCGCATGGTCAAATAATAATTCAGCCCTAAAGATTCGGCCGCCTCATACTGCCCGCGAGGGATGGCCTGCAATCCGCCGCGAACCACCTCGGCGATATAGGCGGCCGTAAAGAGAATGATGGCAACCTGGGCTCTTATCAGAGCGTTGATGTTGACTCCTTCGGGTAAAAATAGGGGAAAGACCACCGAAGACATGAACAGCAAACTGATGAGGGGCACACCACGGATGAGCTCAATGTACATAATGCACAGTGCTTTTACCACCGGCATTTTAGATCGACGTCCCAGGGCCAGGACCACACCTAAAGGGTAGGCAGCGGTCAAACCGAAAACAGACAACAGCAGGGTCAATGGAAGTCCGCCCCATTGGGTACTTTCCACCGGGGTCAGACCGAAAATTCCGCCCTTCATCAACAAGCCCATCAGAAAAAGGCCCAAAATCCAGGCATAAACCAGATGTCTTTTCCAGTGATGTCTATTGCGGCTGTAAAACAGCAACGCCACCAGCAGGCCCATCGCCGCGAATGGGCGCCACTGCTGCTCATAGGGGAAAAATCCAAAAGTGATAAACCGAATATTGGCGGGTATGATCGACCAGCAGGCGCCATCGATCTGCTGACATTGCGCCCCGGATGAGACCCACAGGCTGTCAATAAATGCCCAGCGAATCAGCGGCGGGATAGTTATCCACAAAAAATAAATCGTTATCAAGGTCAAAATGGAATTTAGCCAACCCTTGAATAGATTGGTTCTAATCCATCCCACGACGCCCACTTGGGCTACCGGTGGTTTAATAGCTTCGACCGGATCATTTTGAACTGCTGCTTCCATATGTTCGTTTAGTTCGTTAGGATCGTTTTGTTAGTTTAGATGGTTGATTAAGTTGATTGGTCGATATGGAAATAAGGGTTAAGTCTGATTTTATAACCCAATCGACTCACTCATCTCAATAAACTTAATCAACTCTTTTCGCTATAATTATCAGTTTGTACCGAAGGTACCCTTCCGAAACCCGCATCCCAACCAACACCTCGTTTTTTTCCTTCTGCGCTTTGCCCACATGCCAGCAACGCGCAACCCGCAAAGCGTGCTCTATCTTTCCACCAGCGCCACTTTTTTGTTGTACCAATTCATGAAAGCCGAGGTCGAGAGACTGAAAAACAGATAAACAATCATGATCATCGCCACGCCTTCAAGGGCCTGACCGGTTTGATTGATGGTGGTACCGGCAACCGATACGAAATCGGGGTAGCCGATGGCCACAGCCAGCGAGCTGTTTTTGGTTAAGTTCAGCATCTGGCTTGTCAGCGGCGGTATGATCACTCTCAACGCTTGGGGCAATATGACCAGATTGAGAACCTGGGCAGGTTTAAGCCCGATGGACATGGCCGCTTCTCTTTGCCCTTTGCTGACGGACTGGATACCGGCGCGGACCACTTCCGCCACAAAGGCTGCCGTATACAGCACCAAGCCCATTAAAAGCGCACTGAACTCGGGGCTGATATTCAGCCCGCCTTGAAAATTGAAACCTTTGAGTTGGGGGACACTCATGGCGGTTGGCGCTCCCCCTGCCAGCCAGGCCACCAGCGGCAGGACGATGAGGAGACCGATGGATACGCTGAAAACCGGAAAATACTCGCCTGTTTTCGCCTGTCGTTTGCGCGCCCACCGGCGCAGAAAATATACAACCAAACACCCTGTCAGGAAGGCGATGCCCATGTACAGATGGGTCGGCACATACTCCGGAATGGCCATCACAAGCCCGCGATTGCTCATAAAAACGCCGCTAAACGGACTCAGTGCCTGGCGGGGGGATGGGAGGACCTCATAAAACAATGCATACCAGAAAAAAAGCTGCAGCAGGACCGGTATATCCTGAAAAACCTCAATATAGACGGCCGCTAGTCGGGATACCAGCCAATTCGTCGATAGGCGCAGTATGCCGATAATGGTGCCGAGAATAACGGTCAGGACGACACCGATAAATGATACCAAGAGCGTATTCAAAACACCGACCAGCAAAGCACGCAAGTAATTGTCTGCAGCCGAGTAAGGAATAACGGCTTCACCGATTTCGAAAGAGGCCTCTTTCTCAAGAAAGCCAAAACCGGTGGCAATGGCTTGCCGTTCGAGGTTGGCAAGGGTATTTGTAACAAGATAGTAGCCCAGCAATCCCACCATGGCCAGAACGCCCAATTGATACAAAATGGCGCGCTTGCGCGGGTCGTACCAGAAGACAACATCACCCGACGGCGGGTTGTTCGATACGCCTGTGTTGGTTTTCATCAGGGTTTAGACTATTATCTTTTGTATAATGAACTTTAATGTTGCCGCATTGAGGGAAAAAGGTGCCACCGTAAGTGGCACCTACTTTATGGCCAAAAATTACTTAAACGGGGGTGAATACATCAGGCCGCCATTTGTCCATTGGGCATTCAAGCCCCGTTCGAGTTTTAGGGGCGTATTGACTCCGACATTTCGTTCGAAGACCTCGCCGTAGTTACCGACCTGTTTGACGATATTATAAGCCCACTTCTCATCCAGTCCCAGGGCCTTGCCGTTGCCGGGACTGACACCCAGAAATCTCTGAATCTTGGGGTCTTTGCTGTTCAGCATTTCATCCACGTTTTTAGAAGTGATGCCGAGTTCTTCAGCGTCAATCATCGCCAGAACCGAAAAGTTAACGATATCATACCATTGATCGTCTCCGTGACGAACCGCCGG
>Ga0055476_10000501_pt1 | contig 10275 bp, 10 predicted proteins | sample Muzzi_CordC_D2_FD_57682 | JGI IMG/M metagenome (GOLD analysis project Ga0055476, IMG submission 57682) | Wetland microbial communities from San Francisco Bay, California, USA, that impact long-term carbon sequestration - Muzzi_CordC_D2 | ecosystem: Environmental > Aquatic > Marine > Wetlands ... | reverse complement strand
ACGCCGTACGTTACCAGAATGAACCCGCCGACGCCCAGGACTTTTCCTTTGAGGCCTCGATCATGCATCTTTCAGTGAGAATGAAAGACATGGATAACGCCGCCGATATGCCGGACAGGGATCTGAGCATGATCGCCCCGATCGCCTGGGAGATCACCGGCTTGTCCGAGGACATGGTCGAGCCGCTTTTGATCGCAGCCGACGAGCAACTCGCTTCCGCAGTGGAAGCTTTCTTTCCGGAGTACCGCCAATACCCGTAGCCGGGTGCACACGTTGGCACTCACCGGTTCCGACTGGCTTTCCAAGGGCCTTTTCGGACATTTGACCCAGCCGCTTTGCACACTTCCCGGTTTCTCGCACAACGGCTGTCCGGCACCCGGCAGAGTATCAAATCCCCCTCGGGCCTGCGATTCCTGGATACATTGTTCGACCAGTTTGTCGATCAGGCACATGCAACACTTCTTCCACACGACGCCCGAGAGATCAATAAGCAACGGTGGTTAAACTCATCGTCAAAACGGGCTGAACCGGCGCACGCGGGTGCAATAATGACATTTTACTCGCCTGCCGCTTTTCATCGCCGTGAAAATACTCTAGAATATCCCGGCAACTGCATGAGTCAGAACGCTATTTCGCCGGGATACGAATCATGTGCCGAGCAATTATCAAACCCCTGCTTTATCTGCTCGTCGCCCTGACGGGTATTGCCGCCGTGCCAGCGGCCACGATTGCCGCGGATCGATACGACGTTTCCTATCTCTGGCATCGGGACATCACCAGTGTCCTGGATTACCGCCAGCAGGTTGCCCGTGTTCTGGGACCGGGCGTATCGAAAGATCTCAAGGTGGTTGCCAACCACGATCTCTTCGGTCTTGTCTACACTCGTCACGGTGACAGCGCCGGCGCAAGCGAAGTTGCCCGGAACCACACCCGACTGTTGAAGTCCCGGGGCCTCGAGGCCGCGGCCCCGGTTCGTTCGCGGGACTGGGTGCTAGTCGGCAGCCATGGCGCATCTTCCACATCGGTCAACAGACCAAGTGTTCCACGCAGCAAGATGACAACGAGCGAACGCGACCGGGAGATCCGTGACCTCGGGGCTGCCGTCGAGGATTACATCAAGCGCCTTCGCCGGGAAGGCAAGCTCGCTTCCGACGAACGGACTGGCTGGTCGGTTTATGATTTCACCACTGGCGAAAAGCTCGTCACAATCAATGAGGATGTTCAGTTTCAGGCAGCCAGCCTGGTAAAACCGTTTATTGCAGCGGCCTTTTTTCACAGGGTCGAACAGGGTGAACTCGTTTACGGAAGCAAGAGCCGTAAGCACATGGAGCGCATGATCCAGCGCTCAGACAATAACTCCACGAACTGGGTCACCCGGCAGGTGGGTGGACCGCAGGCGGTCGAACGGATACTGAAGCGGCATTATCCCGGGGTATTCCAGGAGACTCATCTCGTAGAGTACATACCCGCCGACGGGCGAACTTACCGTAACAAGGCATCCATACACGATTACAGCCGCTTCCTGCATGCAGTCTGGACAGAGGAAATTCCCGGAGCCCGTGAGATCAAACGCCTGATGTCACTGCCCGGATCCGACCGGATTTACACGGGTGCACGGGAAATCCCGGAAGGCACCGAGGTCTACAACAAGACCGGCAGCACCGCGCGTGTGTGCGGCGATATGGGTATCCTGAATGTCCAGGGCCGGGATGGCAGACGTTATCCCTATACAGTGATCGGCATCATAGAGAAGCAGCAGAGCGCCCGTAACTACACGACCTGGATACGCTCACGCGGCGATGTCATCCGCAACGTGTCCAGCATCGTCTATCAGGGCATCGCACAGCACCACGATTTAGACGGCGTGCTCTAGCAGCCTGTCGGACTTAGGGACAATCTACTGCGCGGTCCTGGAGCACGGGCAATCAAGCCCGGCTGATTCTGCACCGTCGCTCCGCCAATCATGCGCCCTTGTAGGGCATGACACGATACCAATGCGCGAAAATTGGCTGTTTCAATCACGCGCTCCCCTTGATCGATAAAATAAAGTCTTCCGAATTCAATCACCTGACAAGGCCGATCGAACTGGCACACATCCTGCCTCGATGTCATTAAGGAAGGTTTCCGGTAGTCGCTTCATGCCTGGCCGCTGGATTACTGACATGACAAGGAGTAACTATGACTGAATCCCTCCGGGAAACCGTTCACAAACAACATAATGAACTGCGCGTGCTGTTCCATGCGCCGTTACGCTCGATTGCAAAACGTGCTGTCAGAGTGTGGTTTAACCGCGAGCGGCTGGACGGTGTTCTATCAGAGGTGATCCGCGACTGTTTCCAGTGCGATCTCCTCTATGGCATCGATACCGACGGACGCCAGGTGAGTTCAAACATCTACGAACGTTCAATCGACCCCGACAGCTACGGACAGGACCTGTCCCTCCGGCCTTATCTCGTTACCATGCCGCTACTGAGTAATGCGGCATTCCAGGGGGCTTTCCTGTGCGACGTATACACCAGCCAGGTAAGCCGGCGCCCGTGTGTGACCGTGATGTGCGGTGTGACATCGGGGCCGACAACGCTGGGTTATATCGCAGCAGACCTGGATCCACACCGCCTGCAACCCCTTCAAACTGCGTGCCCGACATCACAGCTGACGGCGGATTTACTCTAACTTGCATTGTTCCTGCCTCGCTACGCCGTACAGCATCGGGGTAGATCGGCAGCCAGACGCGGTCCTGGTATCAGCTGTATCAAGTCATTTTAAGGCCGCCGTCCCGCTGACAATATGGATATCGCGTTGCGGGAAGGGAATGCCGATACCTTCGTCATCAAAGCGATTCTTGATGGTTTCGGTGATATCGAACTTGACACCCCAGTAGTCAGCCGTGTTTGTCCACACACGCACGACAAAATTAACGCTACTGTCTGCCAATTCCGCCACGGCCACCTGCGGCGCCGGATCGGTATGGATACGCGACTCTTTACCGATAATGTCGTTCAACACTTGCTTCACCTTTGACAGGTCCGCGTCATAGGCAACACCGACTGTCATGTCCATGCGCCGCGTTTCCTTGGCCGAGTAATTGGTGATGTTATCGCCCGCCAGCTTGGCATTGGGGATGATAATCGTCTTGTTATCGCCGGTCTTGAGTGTGGTCGTAAATATCTGGATGTCCTCCACGACACCTGCCACTCCGGCGCCTTCGATGAAATCACCAACCCTGAAGGGCCGAAAAATAATCATCAGGAAACCGGCCGCGAAATTTGCCAGCGAACCCTGCAATGCCAAACCAACCGCCAGGCCGGCAGCACCCAGAATGGCAATAAAGGAGGTTGTCTGTATGCCCAGTTGGCCAAGCGCCGCGATGACAACGAAGGCCAGCAAGGCAATGTAGGCGATGCTGGTTACAAAACCAATGATGATTGGATCCGCAGCTGACTTTTCCATCATGCCCCGTACGCCCCTGCGAACCGTCATCGCAATCCAACGGCCGATAATAAATATTGCCAGCGCGGCAATGACTTTCAGTCCCCAGACCGCAACCACATCCTGGACTTGTGTCCACAGCTGGCTGACATGATCGACGCCGGCGGGTATCACTTCCATAACGTCGACGACATTATTCTCTTCCACTTTACAGTCACCTCGAATTGAATTAGTTGTTAAATGCAGATACGGGCTGTATCAGTCCAGGATCATATCCATAAGCTGATTGCGAAATTTATCTCATTGGCAATTAAACCTGCCGCGGATAACTGGCCCGGCCAAATTGGCGCCAAGTTTAAGTGAATCCTAATCAAAATCAACATACAATAATGTTGCTATCCGGTGTTCACACAAGCTGTTCATGGTGAATAAAAGATTGCCACCTGAAAAGGACAACCATCCGCAGACCCGGGAATTACTGGAAAAGCAGTAAGCGTCTTCAGGCAGTTCACGACAAACTGGCCAGAAAGGCCTTGCAATCTCATGCAATGTTGCCAATCATTGCTCCCATAACATCATTCCGCGCGCGCCTTGGGCGGGGCTCTGAGCACCATTGATATATATCCACGCAGCCCAAGGATTTCGCAGCTGGAAAAAATGGGAGTGGATTTTCTATCTTTAGGCAAGGGCATCATTGCAGGTCGATAAACGACGGGGAGAACAAAGATGAAGCTGGAATACGATGTAATCGAGGACGCATTTGACGACACCACCCACATCAGGACCATGACGGAACAAGCGCCAGTCCCGGGTGCTGGGTGGATGATTCGAACCACTCTCTATACACCTCATCATATTACAGTGGATGTCACCTTCGTCCCCGCGACCAAAAAGAGGAAGAAACCGCTTTTTGATTCCATAGCCTGATAGACGTTCGACCACCGGTTTGGCAAAACGCACAAATTGTAAACTTGTGTTTCACGCCATCGCCTTCCGCAGGTTTTGTGACTACTGTGGTTTTACAGGGGCTTACCTATCGTGCACGTCATACAGGAGACGCGATAATGGATCTTTTTCAAAACTTCATGAATAAGGAAAGTGGCAGCGTTATCAGCGAACTGCCCCGTCAAGGCTTCAGTGCCGGGCAGGCAAACGGGTTTTTGCCAGAAGCGCTGGCAACACTGTTGCAGGGTCTGAAAGACGCGGACTTCACAGACTTGTTCGGCTCCGCGAGCTCGGGCGGCCGCCTGGCCAGCTCGGTGGACATCGCCGCGCTTGGGTTGCGCAGTGGTATTGACAGCAGCAACGCCGAAGCCGGGCTGAAACGCCCTGATACCTCGCTTAATGGCCTTCACAAAGGATAACCAGAGCCCTGTGTCAGGTCTGCTGGGAGATACCGATTGACTTTTCCGCGATGAGACCAGTTAATGCGGCTGTATGGAAAACCTCGCCACGGGTATTCTTACACGCCCGCTCAGGCCAATCGTCATGAAATGGTTGCCAGTATCACCCGTACCGGTAAATCAGACCTTCGGACCACAGTAAAATGCACCGTGGGTTAAATCTGACACTCTCCTGATCGTGTCGTCCTCCTCACCTGACAAGCCCATAGTCGAAGCAGCCAGTTTCGAAGTCATGTTCAATTCGCTTCCGGATGCCGTCGTGTTCGCCGATCCGCAGCGCCGCATTCAGATGGTCAACCCGGCGCTGGAAATACTTTTCGGTTACACGACAGAGGAACTGGTCGGTCAATACACGGAGATTCTTTACCAGTCGAGCGACGATTACCCGAAGCTGGGCGAGTTCTGCGAAATGCACTATCGGCACAAGTCCGGTGAGGTGTTCGTTGGCGAATCCACCAGTGGGCCGGCGAAGGATGCAGCGGGCAACACCATTGGCATGGTGAGCATCATCCGCAACGTCACCGAACGCAAGCGGGCCTACGAAATGATCGAACAGGTGCGCAACCACTTCCGCGCTATTTACGACGCCTCGCCGGACATGATTTTCCTGCACGCTGACGATGGCAGCCTGGTAGAAGTCAATGACAATGCCTTGAACAATTATGGCTACACACGCGAGGAAATGCTGGCCAGGACGGTTGCCGAACTATCGGGCACAGGCTGTTCGCAGGCCGAGGCACAGCAACGGATTGCACGTGCACTGGCGGGAGACAAGCTGGATTTCGGCTGGACGGCAAGGCGCAAGGACGGCAGCGAGTTTCCCGTTGAAATCAGGCTGAGACGCTTTTCCAGCGGTGCTGGTTTGCGCGGCGCATCGCTGCTTGTTGTAGTCAGGGATATATCGGAACTGAATTTCGCAACCACAGGACTCAAGAGACAACAGGACCTTTCCTCCGCGGTCCTCGACACGCTTGGTTCAGTGGTCGTGGTGCTGAATCGAAGCGGCAGCATTATCAGCTTCAACCAGGCGGCACAGGACATATCGGGGTATTCCGGAGAGGAGGCACTCGGTCGGTGTGTTTGGGATTTTCTGCTTGCGGACGAGGAGCGCAAAGATGTTGAATATGTGTTCGCGCTACTTACCACGGGTGATTTTCCCAGCAAGTACGAAAACGACTGGGTGACCCGTAATGGCAAATCGCGCCGCATTGCCTGGAGCAATTCGGCGTTACTGGATGACGAGGGCAGGGTTGAATATGTCATCGCCACCGGTATCGATATCACTGAACAACGGCGCGCCGAACGCGACCTGGCGCGCGTGGAGACAGAGTGGAACAAGGCCATAGAGTTTTTAGCCGATCCCATCTTCCTGGTGGGGCTCGATGACCGGGTGATACGCGCCAATCACGCGTTCTTCACAATGATTGGGAAAAACCCCGCACAGGTTATCGGGGAGGATATTTCCGCAATCATGTATCCCAAAGGCGAAGCGGTACCGTGCCATGTATGCGCAGCGCGTCGCGAGCGCAAGGATATCGACCTCATTCTCGAGGAGGACCACCCGGATAACCCGGTCGGTCGACCGATCGAAGTGACGCTTCGGGTCATACGCGACGCGCACAGCGGACCGGTGGGTATCCTCATGGGCATCCGCGACCTGACCAGCCAGCGCCAGATCGAAGCGGAACTGCGCCAGCACCGCGACCACCTTGAGGAACTGGTGCAGCAGCGCACCGCGGCACTGGAGTCTGTCAATCGCGAACTCGAGTCGTTCAGTTATTCGGTGTCACATGACCTGCGCGCACCGTTGCGCAGTATAGACGGTTTCAGCCATGCCTTGCTGGAGGATTACCACGAGGTGCTTGACGAAACCGGACTGGGCTACCTGCATCGGGTACGCAGGTCCAGCCAGCGCATGGGGCAGTTGATCGATGATCTGTTGCAATTGTCACGTGTCGGTCGTGAGGCCATGGACTGCCAACAGGTTGACCTCAGCAAGATGGCGAACTCCGTAGTACGCCTGCTGCGCGAAGGCGATTGCGAACGCGAGATGGACGTGTACATCCAGGACGGCATGGAAACCTGTGGCGATCCGCGCCTGTTGCGCCTGCTGCTGGAAAATCTACTTGGCAACGCCTGGAAATTTACTGCGCCACGGAGCATCGGCGAAATGAGCTTCGCTGTCACGGTACGCGACGGGAGGCAGGAATTTTTTATACGCGATAATGGTGTCGGCTTCGATATGAAATATGCTGGCAAGCTGTTCGCGGCGTTTCAGCGCCTGCACAGTAATGCCGAGTTTCCCGGTACAGGCATCGGTCTGGCGACCGTGTACAGGATTGTCAAACGCCACAAGGGTTATATTCGCGCAGCATCCGAACCGGACAAGGGCGCCAGCTTCTACTTCAGTTTCGGTCTCGGCGAGGGCGAGCCGGCAAACGGAGCATAGACCCGCGTTACCTGTCCCTGGTGAAATGCAAATTATCACGGGAGCGCCGGCCTTCGGCGCAATGATGTTGACGATAGAACGCGGCCAGCACCCAAACCGTGGGCATAAACAGACCGCCCCTACGGATAGGCTGGCAGGGTTTCGGGAATCTTCCACAAGGGGCCGCCAAGCTTATTTTATTCAGCCTCCGGTTGCCGACCGACCTGCTATTCGAGAGACACAGCTTGAAAGGGGTAAATTGCGTGCCTGCTGTTTCATCAACTCCACAATGGCATAGACACCGATGTGACGATTGGGGGAGAGGTGCTCGTCCAGGCCCAAGCGGGTGAAAAGTTCATCGACATCCAGCCCTTCTATTTCCCCGACTGCTTTACCGGCGCTCAGCTGGATCAATACTGCCAATACCCCTTTAATGATACTGGTATCGCAATCGCCGTGAAAACGGATGAGGCCAGTGTCGTCCTCGTCACGATAGGCGCACACCCAGACCTGGCTCATGCAACCCTTGACCTTGTTGTCTTCGGTCCTGAGCTCCTCGGGCATCATGGGCAGTTTTTCACCCAGTTCGGTCAGATACTGATAACGCTGATCCCAGTCACCGAGCAGTTCAAAGATATCTACGATGTCATCCAGACTGGCTATCATGATTCCTGTATCCCTTTACACGCTGAACGATTCGCCACAACCACACGCATCTTTGACGTTTGGATTACGGAATTCAAACCCCTGGTTAATCGCGTTGGTTTTGAGGTAATCCACCTCAAGCCCATCGATCTGCTGAAGGCTCTGTTTGTCCACCACGACCTTGACGCCGTGGCTTTCAAACACCACGTCGTTATCGCCGCTAGCATCGGCATAATCGACCACGTAGGAAAAACCGCTGCATCCTGATTTTTTTGTACCCAGACGGAGACCCAGACCCTGGCCGCGTTTTTCCAACATGCTCGCGATATGCCTGGCGGCGCTTTCAGTTAATTCAACAGCCATTTATTTATTCCTCATAATGTTCAAAACAGACCCAGCGTCAGTCTCGCTTCGTCACTCATGCAGTCCTGGCTCCAGGGCGGATCCCAAACCAGTTCCACGCGGGCATCACTGACTCCCACCACGGCCCTGATGGCGCACTCAACCTGACCGGGTAGAATGCCGGCCACAGGACAACCCGGGGCAGTGAGCGTCATTTGGACGAATACTTCAGCCTGTTCGCTGATCTGTATGTCATAAATCAAGCCGAGATCATAGATGTTCACTGATATTTCCGGGTCATACACCGTACGCATCGCGGCGATGACGCGTTGTTCAAGTGGCGCATCCTCGGGCAGCTCGGCGGGTTCGCTGACTGCTTCGGTATGACCGCGAAACCAGACCGGCCTTACGTCCATGACCCTTTACCCGTCCGCTACCACAGTAGCATTGAGAGTATCGCTCAGTTTCCGGGTCACAGCTTCACGCAGCACCGGCACCTCTATGCTGTCGAGTACTTCAGCGGCAAATCCGAGACACAGCATTTTGCGTGCGGCGGTTTCATCAATGCCACGCGAGCGCAGATAAAAGACCTGCTGTGGGTCCAGTTGCCCGACTGTGGTACCGTGACTGCATTTGACATCATCGGCGTAGATTTCCAGCTGCGGTTTAGTGTCGACCTCGGCATTACGGGTGAGCATCAGATTGTCATTGGTAAGCTGCGCATCACTGTGCTGCGCCTGCTTATCGACCAGTATGCGGCCATCAAATACAGCACGTCCTTTGCCGTACAATACGCCCTTGAACTGCTCGCGGCTGACACAGCCAGGCACACTGTGCTGCACATTCAAATGAAAGTCTGTCAACTGCTGGTCACCTACGGTATACAGGCCGTTCAATTCACATATTGCACCTTGCTGTTTGAAGGTGGCATTGTAATCGGTTCTGGCCCAGGTGCCGCCAAACGCCAGCGTTGTACCCTGATAACGGCTCTTTGCCTGCTGCGAAAGATACAGGCTGCTCAAGTGGTAGGCGCTGCGGCTTTCATCCTGTACACGGTAGTGGTTCAGCGAGGCACCCTTACCGACTGAAATTTCGGTGAGGTTATTGTGAAAATACGGGGACGGCCCGAATCCGACAAAGCGTTCGACCAGTGTAGCTTTGGCGCCCGCATCCAGCACCACGAGATTGCGTGCTTGCATCGACAACGGATCTTCGTCGGTCTGGCTGAGGTAAATCACTTCAATGGGACGGTCCAGTTGAACCTGGCTTCCCACACGAACAAACACACCGTCATTGACCAGTGCCGTATTCAGTGCGGTAAACACATGCTCGGTGTGATTGGCGGTTTGACCGAACCAGGTTGCCAGCAATTCGGGATCAGTGGTCAGCCCGGCACGCAAGCTGCCAACAACCAAGCCATCGGGCAGATCCTTGATAGCGGACAACTGCGGATCAAATTGCCCATTTGTAAACACCAGCCGGAAGCTGTCGAAATTCGGCAACAAACAGTCGTTGATATCCAATACCAACAAATTATCTGTATCACAGACTGGACGGAAGCGGTGCTTGATCAAAGCTTCTATACTGGTATAACGCCAGGCTTCCTGTTTGCGATCAAGTACGGGCAGCTCAGCTACGGCCTGCCTGGCCGCTTCGCGTGCTTGCGTAAGCCAACCCAGGCCAATCCCGGGCAGGCCAGCATCGCCAGCAGTCATTAACTGTTGCGCCCAGCTGCGCTGTTGCTCGGCCGTGATCATGCCGCTGCCTCCTGTTCTATCCAGCCATACCCCTTTTCTTCCAGTTCCAGTGCCAGTCCCTTATCACCCGAGCGTATGATGCGGCCATCCACCAGCACATGCACGGTGTCGGGCTGGACGTAATCCAGCAGACGCTGGTAATGGGTAATCAGGATGATGGAACGCTCCGGACTACGCAGCGCATTGACGCCGCCGGCGATAATACGCAGTGCATCGATGTCCAGCCCGGAATCGGTTTCATCAAGGATGGCGAGCCGGGGTTCCAGCATGG
>Ga0055476_10000500_pt1 | contig 10284 bp, 9 predicted proteins | sample Muzzi_CordC_D2_FD_57682 | JGI IMG/M metagenome (GOLD analysis project Ga0055476, IMG submission 57682) | Wetland microbial communities from San Francisco Bay, California, USA, that impact long-term carbon sequestration - Muzzi_CordC_D2 | ecosystem: Environmental > Aquatic > Marine > Wetlands ... | reverse complement strand
AATGCCTCGGCCAGCCTGGCCGTGGCACTGTTGGCGCCGGTACTGGGTGCCATTGCGGATCGCAGCGGCGCCCGCAAGCGTTATCTCGTGTTGTTCGCCGCCATGGGTATCGTCATGAGCGGATGCCTGGCCTTGGTCGCTCGAGGCCAATGGCATATCGCTCTGCTCATTTATTTGTTTGCCCTGGTGGGTTTTTCAGGCGCCAATGTTTTTTACGACGCACTGCTCCTGGACGCCGCACCCCATGGCAGGATCGACCGGGTATCGGCGCTCGGCTTCGCCCTCGGCTATCTGGGCGGTGGCTTGTTGTTTAGCGTCAATGTGACCATGACCCTGTGGCCGGCGGCCTTCGGGCTCGCAGACGCCACGGCGGCGGTGAAGATCGCCTTTGTCAGCGTCGCCATCTGGTGGGCAGTGTTCTCCCTGCCCCTGCTGTTTTATTTCAGAGAAGTCCCTCTGGCGGAACGGATCGGCGGTTGGGCGGCGGTGCGTTCTGGATTCGCACAGTTGCTGCGCACTTTCCGTGCCCTGCGGCATATGCGGGTCGTGTTCATTTTTCTCCTCGGCTATTGGTTGTATATCGACGGCGTCTATACGGTGATCCGTATGGCCATCGATTACGGTCTCGCCATCGGCTTGAACGCCAACGATCTCATCGTGGCCTTGCTGCTGACCCAGTTCGTGGGCTTTCCGGCGGCGATGGCTTTCGGGCGCCTGGGCGAGCGCATCGGCGCCAAGACCGCAATCCTCGCGGGCCTCGGTGTTTATGTCCTGGCCTGCCTATGGGGCTACTTCATGCGCGAGTCCTGGGAATTTTTCCTGCTTGCCGGTGTAATAGGCCTGGTGCAAGGCGGTGTTCAAGCCCTCTCGCGAGCCCTCTACGCCCGCCTCATCCCCGCCAACAAGAGCGGTGAGTTTTTCGGCTTCTACAACATGCTGGGCAAATTTGCCGCCATTCTCGGGCCCTTGCTCATGGGGGTGGTGAGCATCACCAGCGGCGATCCGCGGCTTTCTATTCTTTCCATCATTGTGCTGCTGGTCATGGGCGGCGCCTTGCTGCTGGCCGTCGACGAGGGCGCCGGCGTCGAACGGGCCCATGCCTTGGCGCGGGTATAGGTGGGCTTCGGCTGCGAATCAGGAATTACGTTCTTTGAGTCCGGTTTCATACCGGGCGGCGCCATTTTCAAATGGTGTGCGGTATCTCACAGCCTGGATGCTCATCAAGCGCTAAGCTTTGTCCCACTCACCTCATGTGAGCCCCCCGCTAACCCCCCTAACTTGGGCCGAGCTTCTCGGCCCTTTTTTTTTGCGCCTGCACGACCAGCCAACGGGTGGCGCCTGCTCCAGCCGTGAACGGAACCATGCATCACTCGCACTTTCAATGCTAACTTCCTGATCTAGCTTCCTATTCCTGAATCGTGTATTGGCCGATGCCGACGTCGAGCCGGTGGCTATCGGGCCCCTGCCCTGGCCCTGGACGGCCTTTTGCCTCCTGTGACCGCCTTCACATGTCGCCCCGTATCGAGGCCCCCAACGGGCCTGGAATGTGACGGTGTGGACGGCTTGCCCCGCTGACAACAGCCCCCGGCGCCGTTAAGAATGGCAGCACAAAATTTTAATCAGGAACCTTTAATCATGGCTAATCACGAAGCACCGCCCGAACTGTGTTCTGGCTGTATCAAGACCATCCACTCCATGCTCGATAGGCGTGAAAAGGTGGATTACTACTACTGCGAGCATTTCGAGACCCTGGCGCTGATTGGCCTGGTGGAGAATCGCATCGTTCACTGGAGCCTCTACGGCCAGGTGTCCGCCAACGAGGCGGCCGACCTGTTGGCCAAGTCGGTGAGTCTTAGCCAGATGGTGAACGAGATGGCTGAGCCGCAGGTCATCCACTAGCCCGGACGGGTGCTCGAGGCCGCGGGGCTTCGTCAACGCCCGCCTTGCTTCTTGTCGGCCGAGGAGGAGACTTTCTCCTCCAGCGCCCGGGCAGCCACCTTGAAGGCAAAAGTGTCGGTGCGGCCATAGATGCTTCCAACGCGGTAGACGGTGCCCGGCAAATAGCGTTTCAGGGACTGCATGACCCAGGGCTCCCGGGCCAAGCGCCTGGCGAGCTTTTCCATCGTCGCAATGGAAATACCGCTGCCATCGGGGCCGTCCCAACGGGTTCCCCTCACATGCCGGCTCACGCCGTACAAAAACCACACCAGTAGCTCGATCTCGCGCCCGGAGATCATCAGCTCCGCTTCGATGAGGTAATAGAGTTCGCGCTTGGTGCTTTGCCGCCCGCCGAGTCCCAACTGATCGGCAATTTGGCGCAGCCATTCGGGCGGCGGGTCCAACTCCCGGCACCGCGCCGCAATCAACGTATCCAGCGTTTGCGCGGATGTGTCCTCGGAGAAGCGCACATCCAGCTCCCGCGCACGCTGCCTCTGATCGTCCGATGGCGGACTTGGATGTGATTCGCCCATAGCGATTCGCGCTCGTGGAATCTCCTATGAACTTAGTCTATCGGTCGTGCCGTGACACTTCGCGAGCCACTGCGCCAGGATAGGAATGGATCCTGTCGGGCCGTGTTACCCTAGTGGCGCTGGTCAACAAAGTCTCTGGGGGGGGAGGAAAATGGCGGGAGATCAATTGCAGGGCGTCGTCGCGATTGTGGTCGGCGTGGTGGGGATTGTCCTGACAATTCTTTGGATAATTTTGCCCTTCGTCGTCATCTCGATGAAGGGCCGGCTCGATCGGCTTGTCGAGCTTGTCAGCGTCAATAACGAAATCACACTGGAATCGAATCGTTTGCTTGATAAGCTCGCCAGCGAGGTGGAGACGTCGCTGAAACGCTGAATAGCCCCGCACGATTGGGCAATGCCCATGTGCCGCTCCTGCATCGCAATGGGGGCGGTGTGACGATACCCCGGTGTCGAGCTAGCGGTTCGGACGCATACCGAAGGGGGAGTTCTTCGGGAGTAAGGCAGCATTCATGCTGAGCGATACACGCGCTTCGTTGGCCCGGTTCTCGCTCACCTGGTGATTCAGCCAGGATGGAAAGATCACCATCAGGCCTTCTTTGGCTGGAACTTCCATCCAATGGCCGGTCATGGCATTGGGCGTGGTTGAGTCCGGCTCTCCGATACGGTACTTGCGATCATCAAGCAGACGCAGGTTGCCGCAATCCTGCGGGGTTTTCACGTAGTAGGCGCAACTCAGATGGTCCGGCAGGTGATGATGGCACTGGGTATTTCTGCCTGGCGGGGTGACGTGGGCCCACAGATCGGAAACGCGGATCTCATTGCTCGTCAGATCCCACTGTGATTCCTCGGCGATGCGTTCACAATTGTAGACGAAGGCCGAAAATATGGCCGCCGCCGAAGGCACGAGTTCGGTTGTAATGAAAATATCCTCCATGTAGCGATCCTGAACTTCCGCGCTACGTCCAGCGCGCGCGTGCTCCGTATCCCAGTCCACGCGGCCCATCTCATCGAGAATTCCCCGGTTGACTGCGTCGTAGTCATCGTATTCGACCATCCACACAGCGGTGGGAAACAACAAATGCCGGTTGACGCTTTTTACTTCCATGACGGCCCCCTGGTGCGTGCCGGATCGTCGCTGCTCAGAACGAATCCAGAGACTTTATCAACCACATTGAATAACGGTTGGCCCGAAGTGAATCGCTGGAAGTTGCGAAGAAACATCGATACCAACGCCTCGTAGTGGCCGAAAAAATCACCGGACATATGTGGCGAAATCATGATCTTCGGAATTGCCCAGAGCGGACTGTCTTGCGGTAGGGGTTCGATGGCGGTTACATCCAGGGCAGCGCCGGCAATTTGACCACCGTCGAGGGCCTTCACCAACGCGTCTTCATCCAGGATCGCGCCGCGCGCCACATTGATGAGCCGGGCGGTGGATTTCATCGCACGAAATTGCTCGGCACCGAACAATCCGCGGGTCTCGTCTGTGAGGGGAACGACAATAATGACGTAATCCGCGCTTGCAAGCGCTGAGTTCAAATTCTCGCGGGCATGGACGGCCTCGAAGTCATCGTCGCCTGCCCGCGCACGCCGCCCGACACCTTCCACGCGCATGCCGGCTCTGGCGAGCATTCTGGCGATCTCACGCCCGATGCTGCCGACACCGATGACGAGTGCGCGGGAGTCGATGATCATCTCGCCCAGACGATGCCGCCATTGGCGCTCGCGCTGATCGTTGGCGGTTTCCTGAAAGCCTTTGGCAAAGCTCAAAATCAGCCCCAGAACATACTCCGCCATGGCGCGGTCGAATACTCCGCGGGAGTTGGTCAATATCACCTCGCTTTCGACCAGCTCGGGGAACAGCACTGCATCGACGCCGGCCCCGGTCCAGTGCACCCAGCGCAAGCAATCGGCATGGGGCCAGATTTCCCGCAGAGTCGCCTCTCTGAAGTTCCAGCCAAGCAACACGTCCGCGCCAGGCAGTGCCCGCGCGACCTCGTCCGCCGATTCCGCGAAACGTAGCTCCGCGTCGCAAGCGATCGATTCGATACCCGGCACCTGTTTCGCGCTGGGCGCGCCCTGGATCACGATAATAGGTCTCGCGCTCATAACCGCCTGTTTGTCTGTCCCGAATACTCCATGCGGCCCGCATTATCGCAGTTTTTATGCCATTGGTGCTCGAATGCCGCGCGTTAGGACAGCGCTTGGGTCGATGTTATTCTGATGCTACCGTCCGCACCCACGTGCACGCCGCCAATGACCGCTGCGATGACCAACTCCGTCACCTCACTCCATGTGAACATCGAGCCCCATGCAGCGGGCCCCGTTTACCGCATGACACTTGCGCGTCCCGAACGGCTCAATACCGTCGACAGCCGCATACTCAAAGACATGCTGGGAGCGCTCACCCGCATTGCAGATGACGACGCCGCCCGCGCGGTCATCCTCGACGGCGCCGGGGGAAAAGCCTGGATCGGTGGCGCCGACATCAACGAAATGGTGACCTTGAACGAGGAATCCGCCCGATGCTTTATCACCGGCTTGCACGAAGTCTGTCGGGCCCTGCGTGAATTGCCAGTGCCCGTGATCGCGCGCATCGACGGCTTCTGCCTCGGCGCGGGGCTCGAGCTCGCCGCCTGCTGCGATGTGCGGATCGCAAGCCTCACCAGCCGATTCGGCATGCCGGAGGTCCAGGTGGGTATTCCGTCCGTTATCGAAGCGGCCCTGTTGCCGCGCCTGATCGGCGCCGGCCGTGCCCGCGACCTGGTGCTCACCGGCCGGATCATCGATTCCCAAGAGGCTTTTGCCTGGGGACTGGTGGAATGTGCGGTGAGTGCCGAGCGCCTGGACGCCACCGTCGAGGATCGCCTTGCCATGATCCTGCATGCGGCGCCCGGCGCCATTCGCGCGCAAAAAACACTCTGCCGCCAATGGGAAGAAATGCCGTTGAACACGGCCCTGAAAGCCGGCATCGACGCCTTCGCCGAGTCTTTCCGCGACCATGAGCCGCGGGAGTATATGCGACGTTTCCTCGACCGCCCCCGGCCGAATCCACCCCTGACGCCAGGAGAGCATAGCGATGATTGAAATCCTGCCTGATTTCCCCGGCAACGTGCTCGCCATCAGGGCCCGCGACACTGTCACCGGTGACGACTACAAATCCATCTTAATTCCCGCCATCGAAGCCAAGGTGCAGGCCCACGGAAAGCTTCGATTGCTCTACCATCTGGGGCCCGATTTCAAGAGATTCGATGCGCCAGCCATGTGGCAAGACGCAACAACCGGGCTTAAACACTTTACTGATTTCGAAAAAATCGCCTTCGTATCCGATATCGACTGGTTCAATCACATGGTCAGTGCTTTCGGCTTCCTGATTCCATGCCCGGTGCGCGTGTTCAACGCCGACCGGTTAGCGGAAGCAGACGAGTGGATCAAGAGCTGAGTGCCGCGAAAAACGGGGATACAAAAACGGGGGGATACAAAAACGGGGACACACAAAAACGGGGACAGATCTATTTTTCTTACTCTCCGAGGCAACTTTGAGATTGTCGTGTCAGAAAAATAGATCTGTCCCCGTTTTTGTGTCCCCGTTTTTCGCGGCGCTCAGCCCAACCTACCCTGCTGTAGGACCAAGCGCGGCCCTACAGGGGGGCTCGGATTATTGCGGTTTGTTCTCCTGCCACATTTCGAGCGCCTGATGCGCGGCTTTCATCGCCTCCGCCAGGTTCTTATGCTTCCCTTCACCGGTCCGCGCCGTCAGCTCGATGACATAACCGTTCGGATCCCTGAAATAAATGGAGTGAATAAACCCGTGATCGGATATGCCGCGCGTTTCAATGCCTGCACTCTTGCCTTTGGCGAACATCTCGTGCAGGGCCTTGTTGTCGACCTCCAGGGCGATGTGTAAATCGAAATCGTGCTGCTCCTTGAATTCGAAGGGCTGACCGGGTGCTTCGAAAAAAGCCAGAAAGGAGCCGTCGTCCATCTGATAAAAAGAATGCAGCACACTGGTGGTGCGCCCACTCTTTGTTTGTTTTATTTCAAAGGCATCGGCCAGAGGCAGCCCGAGAAAATCTTCGTAAAAGGCGCGCGTTTCCTCGGAGTCCCGGCAGCGGTAGGCGTTGTGATGCAATCCTTTAATCACGGTCTCGCTCCTGTTTGGAACAATGTATTGGATGAAATGCCGTACTACTCAGGCCTTTACGCGTTCGCCCTTCGGATCATAGAGCGCCCGCAAGCTGGCCTTGGCAGGAATGCGCGCACCACCGACATCGATCTCCCAGTTGCCTGAGTCGATGAAAGGGGCGTCAACCCCGTCCTCGCAGCGCACATACCCAAGCCCCACCGAGCCACCGAGGGTATGGCCATAGTTTCCGGAGCTCAAATAGCCGCTGAGCGTACCGTCGCGCAATATCGGCTCATGATGGTAGAGCATGGCGTTCGGATCTTCGAGTAGAAATTGCACCAACCGTTTCTTCAATGGTGCGCCGCTGTCGATTTGTGCGAGCACGGCGTCCCGGCCGATAAAATGGATTGCTTTGTCCAAGCTACACACGAAGCGCACGCCCGCCTCCACGGGTGTGTCTTCATCGGCAATGTCATGGCCGAAGTGGAGAAACTTCTTCTCGATGCGGCACGAATCGAGTGCATGCATGCCAGCGGGCACCAGAGCGTCGCTGGATCCGGCGTCCAGGAGCGTGTCATAGGCGTGCCTTGCCTGATCCGACGGCACGTAAAGCTCCCAACCGAGTTCGCCCACATAGGAGACCCGAACCGCTCTGGCAACGGTGCAACCAACTTCGACCTGTTGCGCGGTGCCAAATGGAAAAGCTTCGTTGGATAAATCCGCTTCGGTCAGCTTCTCGAGCAGTGCACGGCTTTCGGGACCCATGACACCCAGCACAGCCCACGCGGCGGTCACGTCGGTGCAGAAACAATGCGCGTCATCGGGGATGTTGCGCGACAACCAATCGAGGTCCCGATGGGTGACGGCGGCACCGCTGACCACCATGTACTGATCCTCGCCGAGCCGCGTCACGGTTAGATCCGCTTCGATGCCGCCGCGCTCGTTGAGCCAGTGCGTGTAGACGATGCGATTGATCTCGACATCGATATCGGCGGTGCAAATCCGTTGCAGCACCCGGCAGGCGTCGCGTCCCTGCACCAGGTACTTGGAGAAGCTCGACTGATCGAACAGGGCAACGCCCTCGCGGGCGGCGCGGTGCTCGGCCGCGGAGTAGTCGAACCAATTCTGTTTGCCGAAGCTGTATTCATAGCGGGGCTCGACACCATCGGGTGCGAACCAGTTGGGACGCTCCCAGCCAGCCGCCTCACCGAAGCAGGCATTTTGTCTCAGCAGGCACTCGTGCACCGGCGAGTGGCGCACGTTGCGCGCGCTTTCGTATTGGCGGTAGGGATAGTGGTTGGCATAGAGAAGACCGAGGGTTTCCGAGACGCGCTCCTGAAGGTAACGCCGGGTCCCCTGAAAGGGATACATGCGCCGAATGTCATTGCCCCAGAGATCCAGTGGCGCATGGCCAGCGTGCATCCACTCAGCACAGACCTTGCCGATGCCACCGGAGGTTTGAATGCCCACTGAATTCAATCCACAGGCAACGAAAAAATTCGCAAGCTCCGGAGCTTCACCGACATGGAACTGATCATCGGGTGTAAAACTCTCCGGACCGCAGAAAAAACTTCGCCAGCCAACGCTTTGCAGCATCGGCACTCGAAGCATGGCGTCTTCGAGCACCGGCATGAGTTGCTCTTCCACATGGCCCGGGAGCTCGTCGAAGCAGAAGTCATCAGGGATTTCGGCCATGGGCAGCGGCCGGGCGTTCGGTTCGAAGGCACCCACCAGCAGGCTGCCGGCATCCTCGCGGTAATAGGCGCACTTGTCGTGATCCCGCATCACCGGCAAATCAGCGGGCAAATCGGCGAGCTTCTCGGTGTGCGCGTAATAATGCTCGCAGGCATGCAGGGGGACGTTAACTCCGGCCAGACGGCCCAGATCCCGGGCCCACAGTCCGGCCGCATTGACCACGAACTCCGTTCGCACGTCGCCATGATCCGTTGCCACCCCGCTGACGCGGCCGTTGGCGTGATGAATGTCGAGGACCTTAATTCCTTCCAGGCACTGTACGCCCCGCTGCCTGGCGCCCTTGATGAACGCCGCCACCACGTCCACCGGACTTGCCTGGCCATCCTGGGCGACCCAGGTACCGCCGAGCAGGTCCTTGGTTTCCAGTAGCGGATAGAGGCTGCGAATCTCATCCGCGGTGACCACATCCACGCGGGTAACCCCGAAGGCATTGTTCATGGCTGCAACACGCTTCAGCTCCTCGAAGCGTGCTTCACTGTGGGCGATGCTGAGACTGCCTACCTGGCGAAATCCCGTTGACTGCCCGGTTTCCGTCTCCAACTCGTCGATGAGACGCATGGAGTACTCGCACAATCTGGCGTGGCTCTCGTTGGCGCGCATGGTGCCGACCAGGCCGGCGGCGTGCCAGCTCGTGCCACAAGCGAATTGCTTGCGTTCCAGCAACAGCACATCGCTCCATCCAAGCTTCGCCAGATGGTAGGCAACGCTGGCTCCAGTGACACCGCCTCCGATGATGACGGCACTGGCGTGCCCGGGTAGATCCTTAGGCATGCGTGAATTCCTTTGTCCTGAGCCGTGAAGAATCGGTCACTAAATAACACGCACGGCACGACACCGACAACACTGATGGCAATTTGCCGGCAGGAGCAGTCATGCACATCTCCGCGCAAGCCCCTACAGCAGGGCCGCAGTGTAGATTGGGCTTCGCTGAGCTCAGCCCAAGCTACCTTGCTCAGCCCAACATCAATTTCGGTCGTGCAAAACCTGCAAAATCTCCTACCGCGAACGGTGTCAACCAGGGTTGCCACCGTCGAGTTCCGACAACTGCTCGGTGAGCACGCGCTCGTAGGCAAACAGGGCCGGCAAGCCACCGGTGTGCATGAACAGCACGCGGGCGCCGGGCTTGAGGCTGCCGTCACGGGCGAGCGCCACCAAACCCGCCATTGCTTTCCCGGTATAAACAGGGTCGAGCATCAGCGCTTCGAGGCGCGCGGCCATGGTTATGGCCGCCATCGTGGCGTCGTTTATGTGACCGTAGCCGGGAGCGAACACCGCGTCGGATACCACGACGTCGCTTTGGTTGACGCAATCGGGGCTGCCGATCATCGCCGCGATTTCGCGGCAGCGATTGAACACCCGGGGACGCTGCGCATCCGCGCCACGCCGCACGCATATGCCCGTTACAGGGACCTTGTCATCGAGGGCGCGCAATCCCACCAGCAATCCGCCATGGGTGAGCGCACTGCCCGACGCAACCACCACATGATCGAATGTCAGCTCCCGCTCACCCATCTGGGCCGAGAGCTCCCGGGCCGCAACAACGTAGCCAAGCGCACCAAGAGGCGGATGCTCGACCCCCAGGTGAATCACGAATGGGTGCCTCCCTTTGGCGGCGAGATCACGCGCAATCACCTCCAAGGAGGCGTCCGCTGCCGACTCATCATCACCTACCGGGAACGACGACAAATGGGCGCCCAACAGCTTGTCCAACAAGACGTTGCCGGATGAGCGGTAGCTCGCATCTACGCCGGACACCCGTTCTTCCAGTTGAATGTGGATTTCCATCCCCTGGGTGCGCGCAGCAGCCGCCGCCACCCGTACAAAATTCGATTGCACGGCGCCGGTAATCAAAATCGTGTCGGCGCCGTTGGCCACGGCGGCACCCAGATAGAACTCGAGCTGGCGCACTTTGTTGCCGCCAAAAGCCAGACC
>Ga0055476_10000499_pt1 | contig 10295 bp, 10 predicted proteins | sample Muzzi_CordC_D2_FD_57682 | JGI IMG/M metagenome (GOLD analysis project Ga0055476, IMG submission 57682) | Wetland microbial communities from San Francisco Bay, California, USA, that impact long-term carbon sequestration - Muzzi_CordC_D2 | ecosystem: Environmental > Aquatic > Marine > Wetlands ... | reverse complement strand
AGAACCTACTATCAAAACCGGCGTAACCGCCATGACCGCAAGTTTGTTGGAACTTTTTAATCAGAATACGGAACAACCACAATAAACTGAAACCTATTAATACTTAATACTCGACCAGCTCTACCCTTCTGTTTTTAGCCCTTCCCTCTTCCATGCTGTTTGAGGCGACAGGAGCAAGGAAGGCAAGTCCCTTGGGAGTGATTCTTGAAGAGGCTATCCCGTGCTCGGACACTAAAACTGCAACCACTGCCTCAGCCCTTTTCTGAGACAGGTTGGTATTGTAATCCAGACTACCCTTGTTATCCGTGTGTCCGACTATGAAGAGCTTGAGGTCAGGATTATCGTTAAGAAGAGTTGCTATCTCTTTTATAGTAGCCGCGGATTCGGGCTTGATATCAGCTTTGTCGAAATCAAACAGAATTCCGTAGATGGAAATGCTCCCTGTCTCAAATATCTCGTCAGCCATGGCATTCGCGTCAACAGTTACCATTGCTTCCTGCATAGGGGCTACTTCTATTACATCAACCTCTGTATAAATATGGTTTTTGTCAGGACCGCCTCCGCTTGTGTTTTTCACGGTATAGAGAGACACATATACATCCCCCTCGTCCCTTGCGAGTTTTGCAGCAAGAAACCTCTGATTGGAGTAGTTATCGCCGAATCCGCTCTTATACTCGACAACCTTGTGGTTAAAGTCTCTTCCCCCGCATTCATTATTGGCGCAGGTGAAAAGTATCTCAAATCCGGCCGCTTTAAGAGCGTCTTCATAGTTTCTGAAGACTTCTAGAGTCGAGCGGCCCTCAGGCAGATAATATGAAATTTTTGTAACTTTTCCTTCTAAATTCTCACTGGTTTCAGCGATTTTATCTGAGGGATTTTCGGGATCTCGCTTAACCTTTCCGAGTAAGATTTCATACGAGTCAAACTCCCTGAAATCGTAATCTACTATTGATGATCCTTCATATCTGGAAACCATAGGGTGGTCCGAGCTGCCTTCTAAATCCTCGGCATAGCCCGCCGGAGTTATTAACAAAGCGAACATTATTAGTGCTATAGATTGTATTATAAGTTTCATGTTACCCTCCCATTTGGTGTTAGAATATTAATAATAATCGAATTACGTCGCGATATTCAAGCGTTTTATCTTACGACAATACAAAAAGACAGAGAATGATAAATAATAATGATAGAACAAAAGGAACTTGGAAATACGGGTGATTTAATTTCTGAAATTGGCCTTGGTACATGGCGATACAGGGGAACAGCCGAAACACTTAGGGCCGGAATTGACCTTGGAGCTACATTGATTGATACAGCGGAGGGTTATTATACAGAAGATGTAGTGGGTGAAGCCATCAAGGGTATAAGAGAGAAAGTGTTTATAGCCACAAAAGTCTCGGGGAGAAATCTGTCATATGACGACGTTATACAGTCAGCAGAAGAAAGTCTCTACAAACTGGGAACTGACTATATTGACCTTTACCAAATCCACTGGCCCAACTATTCATATCCAATTAGAGAGACTATGAAAGCAATGGGAGAGCTTGCTGACAGAGGTCTAGTAAGATTTATCGGAGTCAGCAATTTTGACATAGATGAAATGGAAGAGGCACAATCCTATCTTCACAATTACCCCATTGTTTCCAACCAGGTGAGGTATAACTTAAATGACAGAAGTATTGAAAGAGATATGCTCCCGTATTGCATAGAAAATGATATTACAATCCTTGCATACACCCCGCTTGATGACGGGAATTTGACAAAGGCAGAACGATTTTTAAAAAGCGGAAAGATGAAAATATTAGAGGAAATTTCAGAGGAGGCCGGAAAAACCATGGGGCAAGTTGCGCTTAACTGGTGTACTTCGAGAAAGAACGTGGTTGCTATTCCAAAGTCAAACAGTCTTGACCGGACTATTGAGAATTGCGGCTCTTCAGGTTGGCGCTTGAGCCCAGAGCAGATAGACCAGCTGGACAAGGCTTTTTACTAGCTGTAAGGCACGAGAATCCTATTTAAACCCGTTGCATCACAAAGAACATATATATAAGTAAGATTGAAAATAATACTGGTAATATATATAAATGAAGAGGCAACTGGGCAAAATCGTAGCAACAGTATTTATAGCTTTAATAACGCTAACGCTTTTTATACACCCATATAAAAACTCATTTACAGTTGTTTCATATGGACTCCAAAAAACGAATACGCCTGACTTCGACCATACTTACTCAACGTATAACAATATCTTAAATAAATATGTGAAAAATGCCCGTGTAAATTATCAGGGCTTTATAGATAATGAAGCTGAATTCGAAGCATTTCTGAGAACTCTGGGATCAGTAGATGAAAATGAATATCAAGCCTGGTCAAAGGAACAGCAGCTAGCTTTTTGGATCAATGCATATAACGCCTTTACTATCAAAGCAATAATAGACCACTACCCTATAAAGAGAAGCTTGTCCCTTATAGGAATATTTTATGCTCCTTCCAATAGTATTCTTCAAATAAAGGGTGTCTGGACCAAACTGCAATTCAGGGCGGTTGGAAGAATGGTAACTCTAGACGAGATTGAGCATCAAATACTGAGAAGAAAGTTTAGCGAGCCAAGGATACATATGGCTATCAATTGCGCTTCTATTTCATGTCCAGATTTAAGCAGTGAAGCCTACACAGCAGATAAACTTGAAGCACAGTTGTCCGCGGCATCTTCAAACTTTGTAAACAACCCGGACAAAGGGATAAATATCAAACAGGGGAGCGAACGAGTAAAACTATCAAAAATATTTAAATGGTTTGGGGATGATTTTATTCCGGAATACGGAGGCCAAAAACTATTTGCCAATTACAGTCTCAAAGAAAATGCAGTGATTGATTTCATAACCGACTATATGAAATCAGAGAACACAAAGGAGTATTTAATGAATCATAAGCTGAAGATTGGATATCTCGGTTATGATTGGCATTTAAATGAGCAATATAACCAAGACTAATAACTCTGAATCATCATTCATACTACATATCTCTTTCCCTTCCTTCATCAGCGCTGTAGGCCTGTGCTGAAGAATACGCAGACACACAGAATGGCACTAAAAAAGTTAGAAATATCTTAAAGTATAAAGGGGGTGTAAACTCTAAATTTAGCAGCGTATCATGGTGATTAATGATTATTAAAACAGGTCCAACAACCAATGCAACCTTAATAGCTCTCAGTACTGTTTCTTGTCTAAAAAAGTTTTTAAGAAAAGTTCTCAAGGCGCTCTCTCCGTTAACATATAGTGACAACTTCAACATATCATTAAATATCAAAAACTCATAACTACAAACTTGCAGATACTATGTTACTTTTATAGTTCAAAAATAATCGCATCAGGAGAAAGAATGTCTAACAACACTACAAACACCATGGATTGGGACCTCACAAGCTATTTCACTGAATTTAACGGTCCTGAAATGATAGAATTCAAACGGCAATTAAATAAAGATATTATATCTATTAAAGAAAGAGCTGCAGAGCTTTCGCCCCTTGATAAAGATACTCAGGAGGAGTGGGAGCAAATTTTCCTTGATTGTGAAGACTTGACGACCAGATATTCACACCTCAGGTCTTATATAGGTTGCGTCTCATCAGCAGACAGCCTGAACGAAGATCATCTCAAAGAAGAGGCCGAATTGTCAGTGCTTGGAGCTGAGTTTTCAAAACTATCTTCCGAACTTCTGAACTCATTGAAAAATGCGAACGATGAGGTCTTTTTATCATTTAGTGAGAAACCGAGCCTAAGCAGTTCATCTTACTACCTGGGGAGAATAAGAGAAGAATCACAGAAGAGAATGGATCAGGATAATGAAGTCCTTGCTGCTGATCTTGGAGTGGATGGCATTGGAGCCTGGGGCAGGCTATACGACACGATCTCAAGCAAGCTTGAATTTGATATGAAATACCCCGATGGAAAAGTAGCCAGACTGCCTATGTCACAGAGGCGCTCACTGATGGAGAAACCGGATAGAGATATCAGGAAAGCCGCTTTTGAAGGTGGGAACAATGCATGGAAGAAAATAGAAGATGTTACGGCAGCAGCACTGAATTCGATTGCGGGGACAAGACTTACACTAAATAAACACAGGGGTATAGATCATTTCCTCGATGTTGCATTATTCCAAGCATCTATAACCAGGAAAACTCTTGATGCAATGTTAGAGGCCATATATTCGGAAATTGAGGTGCCTAAAAATATTCTCCGACTTAAAGCCAGAACCATGAACCGTGACAAAATCGCATGGTATGACCTTGGAGCTCCGATGGATCTTGAATTTAAAAAGAAACTGGACTGGGATGAGGCGCAGAATTTGGTTAAAAATTCGTTTTCGGCGGCATATCCTGAATTAGGCAATTTTGCATCAAACGCATTTGAGAAAAAATGGGTCGACTGGTCACCGAGAGAAGGAAAAAGGCCCGGCGGCTTCTGTACAGGATCGTTACTAACAAAAGAATCCAGAATTTTTATGACGTATAATGAAACGATAGGAGACGTATTAACCCTAGCGCACGAGGCAGGACACGCTTTTCATAGCTATATTATGAGGGATATTAGGCCATATTCCCATTTTTACCCTATGACACTTGCAGAAACAGCATCAACATTCGGAGAGATGATACTAACGGAGGGAATTATGCAGGATCCCTCCATAAGCGATGAAGAAAAAACACTCATGCTGGATACCGAAATAAACCATGGTGCGATCTATCTCATGGATATACCCGTACGATTTGAATTTGAGAAGGCTTTTTATGAGGAGAGGCAAAATGGAGAAGTTAGTATCAGCAGGCTAAAAGAACTCATGAAACTCACACAACAAAAAATATTCGGAGACATATTGGAAGAAGGAGGGGAAGACCCATATTTCTGGGCATCTAAACTTCATTTCTATATAACGGGAGTAACTTTTTACAACTTCCCGTATACGTTTGGGTATCTCCTGAGCCGAGGGCTTTTCTCAATGTTTAAAGAAGAAGGTAAAGACTTTTTACCTAAATACGAGGAGTTTCTTCGCTTAAGTGGATCTGATACTGCAGAGAATGTTGCGAGAAGAAGTATCGGACAGGATTTGGAGAGCCCGGACTTCTGGGTTCAATCAATCCACTCACTCAATGAGCCTCTAGAAAAATTAGAGAAACTCCTGTAGAAAGTTCGGGGGGGTACCTACTTAGAATCATCAAAATCACAATTGATCGCGTTAATGATATTCTGGTGAGAGTTTTGAACAATCTTATTCATATCTCTTGTCCCGACTGAAACCGGGTAGTTCCAGCTATTCCATGTGAAACCAAGTATTCCGATTACATCCGGTTCGGATATAGCCCAGTCTCTCTAAATCTATATGCTGAAACTGCAAACGGTTTAACATATTCCGGTGTGCAGGCATGAACCCAGCCCAATTGTATATGAAGCCTGTTACAAAATGCATTTAAAACAAGGACAACCTTACGAGAACCTAATTTTGACTTAAAAGCATTCCATCGTTCATTCCAATCATTGGTGGCATTAAGGGGATTTTGAGGATCTAAAGGATCAAATATTCCATATGCTAATATAGCAATTGTATCTACGCTCTCAGGAAGAACTTCGGGAAGCGGCTTGGCTCCTCCAAACTCGACAAACTCGCTGAGATCGTAAACTACGCCGATTGATATTGTTATTCCCGAAGCTTTAATAAACTTGGCAACGGCATCAATATCTGAACTAGGCACACAAACATTATTAACCTCATCGGCAATACCTAAAATTAAAACATTCCCTGAATTCAGATACTCTTTTTCTGCATTAAGAAAAACAGAGAGGCGCTTTTCCCAATCGTCGTATAACCTTAAACCAGTTTCCTCAGGAGACTTTACGATATTTCCATAATCGCTACAATCTACGTCCGCTGTTTTAACCTTTTCAAATATCAAATCACTTATCAATATTACAGCTTTCGCGCCATTTTTGTTCAATTCCATGGCCGTTTGCATAAACTGTTTGTAATCCTTACCGAATACGACACCGACATTGGGAGTCAACCCATAGTCATCATATATTTCTTTCACAGAATCAACGCTGTTTGCCTGGTATCCGAAAAAACATAATTCTGCTATAACGGATGTTTTAGGAATGAATAGTATGGTTATGAAAAGAATAGCTATAAATGCAGGGAATTTCATGTTCAGTTAAAATACTGGCATTCATGCTCAATGTAAATACATAGCTGTAGCAGATGTAACGCCTTGATTAAAAGACAAATCCAATATTAATGCAGCCATTATCCCTAGCATATAGAAAATTGAAATAGCAAATGCTCGTCCATAGCCGGAATTTGTAACTGTACTTTTAATAATTACATATTCAAAGTACCCGCCGAATATAATTGCCAATATCGCATAATAAGCCGAGGCATAACCAAGGAACCAAAACGAGAGTGAGAGAGGCAACAGGGAAACAGAATAAATTAATATCATGATATTTGTAAATTTTGTTCCCAATGCGACAGGCATTACCGGAACGCCCGCTTTTTTATAATCCAACTTGTATTTTTGTGCCAATGCCCAGAAATGAGGTGGTTGCCAAAGCATCATAAAAGCAAACAGTATATATCCATCGAGTCCTATATTGGGTTGTATGGCAGCGTATCCGATAAGTACCGGAAGCGCGCCGGGCAATCCCCCAAGAATGGTCCCAAAAGGTGAGCTGCGTTTCAAATATAATGTGTAAAGAAGCGTATAGCTTAATATGGCGGCGATAATTAGGAGCGCTGCTACATAATTCAAATAGTAAAAAGAACTAAAAAGCGAAATTATAATAAATAAACTGGCAATGACTATAGCCGTATTCTCACCGACAACTTCAAGGGCTTGAGCCCTTTTGCTCAGTCTGTCCATCAAGACATCTAACTGTTTATCAAGAACGTTATTTAAAATTGCCGATCCGGCGGCACTTAACAGTAATGCTGCCATGGTGAGCAAAATCAGGCTAAGCGATGGCAAGCCTTTTGCGGCTACAACCATCCCCGCAAAACCAGTAAACGCTACACTGACAATAATTCCGGGTTTTGATAAAAGAACCGTTGATACAACAATGATCGATTGTGCTTTTTCTACCTGTTCCATGATTTTAACTCTAAGACAATTCTAATTGAGCACCTGAGGAATTATACCCCAATTTTCTTCATACCCTGAAACCAGGCATAGAGCGCTGTAGCAAATATCAACAGTGCTATAAACAGATGAAGCGCTATAACAGCAAAATTGAGTTTTGTAAGTACGACACCAGCTCCCAGAAGAATTTGAAGAACTATCAATCCAATTAAAATATAAAGTTTATTCCTGTACTTTTTTAGTGATGAAGACGAATATGAAGCTATAAGGAGAATTACAACAATAAGAGCAATTGCGTAAGCGAGTCCTCTGTGAGCAAAGTGATTTAAGACTATCCCTGATATTTGAGGAGGTATCCAGTAGCCTAGACAGGTAGGGAAATCCGGGCACGCAAGACCCGAGGATGAATGTCTCACATAGGCGCCCAAGACTGCTTGAACAAAAATAAGCAAACTGAGGATAAAGAATACACCCTTATAACCGCTTATGTTAAATGTAGGTTTGCTACTGATTCCATCATAAGCAACCATGTAGACAATGAGTGCAAAAATCACAATCGCGTTGGCAAAGTGAAAAGTGGTAAGATCAACAGGGAGTTCCAAGAGCACAACTATTCCACCCAGAACTATCTGAAGTAAGAGCAATATAACCACAAAGATGGGGACAATTTTGATGGCCCCCAGATATGCTTTGAATCTCTGGTAGCAAAGGATTATGATAAAGACTGAAGTTATCCCACCTATGACGCGGTGGATGAACTCAACATATATATCCCATCTGAATGGCGGGACAACCTGGCCGTGGCACAGAGGCCAATCGGGACACGCAAGCCCGGCTTTAAGCCCTGCGACCAAATTTCCCCAGATAAGGAGAAGAAAGAGTAAAACTAGGGCTATTCTGGCTATCATTAAATCGTATCTCGATTATAGAAAAATTCTGGTAAAGGTGTCCAATATGGTCATCCCGATCAGGAGAAAAAGAAGTCCTAAAGGAAACAGGGCAAATAACCACGTGATAGAGTCTTCAAATTTGAGATGCATAAAGAAAAGAGCCACAGCACCGGCTTTTATAGACGCAACAATCATGGCAATTACAATATTTAGCTGACCGAAATCTAGATATGATACATAAACAGTTATTGCAGTCAGTATCATCAATACAATCCAAACTATAAAATATGAAGTGTAGCTTGATATATGTTTTTCTCCGCTATGTGTGTGTTCACTCATTTCATTATGCCTCCCTTTAATGGATCAAATAAAGCAGTGGGAATAGATATATCCAGATCAAATCCACCAAGTGCCAGTACAATCCACCTAACTCAACGGGTGTACTGTAGTTTTCATTAAATTTTCCTTTAAATGTCAGGACCGCTATTACAGCAAGAATGCCAAGGCCTATAAAAACGTGCAGCATATGAAGCCCCGTCATTAGATAATAGAGAGAAAAGAATATGTTTGTATCGGGATAAATATGATGAGCGAACTTGGCTCCGTATTCGAAATACTTGACCACGCCGAAACCTAAACCGCAGAGGATGGTAACCACAATCAAGAGCCCGGCCATCATCTGCTTGCCTCTTTGTATGGCAGTCACCGCTATAGCCATTGTCAAACTACTGAAAATCAGTATGCAGGTGTTTATTGCTCCCATTTCACGGTTAAGCTCTTCATGGGACTCCGCAAACATCTCAGGATACTTAGCCCTGAAAATTGCATAGGCTGCAAAAAGCCCGCCAAAAAGCATAATTTCTGTACCCAGAAATAACCACATGCCAAGTTTTGATGAGCTGTATTCCTGCTCAGGTGTCATATGAAGACCGTGGTCTTCAGCGTGTTCCATATTTGCCTGTTCCATTTTATTCGTCCACCTCTTTCTTTTTACCGTAACCGTATGTCCAGTCTGTTACATGAGGAATTTCTTCAAAATTTAAAGTTGGCGGTGGTGAAGGTACCTGCCATTCAAGTGAAAGCGACCCATATGGATTTTGTGGTGCCTTTTCCTTGCTGAATAAACCTTTAATAAGATTTACAGCCATAATCAGAATTCCCAAACCTAGAATCCATGAACCATATGTTGACAATGACATCAGAGATTCAAACTCTTCTGGATATGTAGCGTATCTTCTAGGCATACCCTGAATACCGAGGAAAAACTGAGGGAAGAATGTCACGTTGAATCCAACGAAAACCAAGAACCAGGCTAGTTTGGCAACCGATTCATTAAACATCTTTCCAAACCATTTTGGGTACCAAAAATGAAGGGCTCCGAAGAATCCCATGACTGTACCACCAATCATTACATAGTGCATATGAGCTACAACAAAATATGTATCATGAAGATGAATATCCGCAGCTAACGCTCCAAGAAATACGCCTGTAAGCCCTCCTATCGTAAACAAGAACAAGAACCCAAGGGCATAAAGCATTGCTGAGTGAAGCTCGATTGATCCTTTATAAAGAGTGGCTAGCCAGTTAAACACTTTAATAGCCGTCGGGATTGCCACGAGGAATGTTAAAAATGAGAAAATTGTAGCGGCAACTTCAGAGATACCACTTGTAAACATGTGGTGAGCCCAAACCAGGAAGCTGATAAACGCAATACCCAGACTTGAGTATGCTATCGCCTTATAACCAAATATCGGTTTACGGGCAAATACAGGAATAATTTCCGAAATAACTCCCATTGCAGGAATAATCATAATGTATACGGCAGGGTGTGAATAAAACCAGAAAAAGTTCTGAAATAATACAGGATCTCCGCCTTTTGCAGGATCAAAAAATCCGACTCCAAGGCTCCTTTCAGCTATAAGCATAAGAAGCGTAATACCAACAACAGGGGTGGCTAAAAGCTGAAGCACTGCGGTCGCGTATGATGCCCAAATAAAAAGCGGCAAACGATGCCAGGTCATACCTGGCGCTCTCATTTTATGGATAGTTACAATAAAGTTCATTCCGGTAAGAATCGAAGAGAAACCCAGAACAAACACTCCCAGAGTAATCATTACCACATCCGTATCAGTTGTGGCACTGTAAGGGGTGTAGAATGTCCAACCTGTATCGGCTGGCTGAAGAAGCGCATACAAGACTATGATGGTACCAAGAATGTATATCCAGTAACTGGCAAGATTAAGTTTGGGGAATGCCACGTCGGCTGCGCCGATCATCAG